>Ga0315279_10000264_pt1 | contig 112976 bp, 130 predicted proteins | sample YL17G06_20_MG_FD_203694 | JGI IMG/M metagenome (GOLD analysis project Ga0315279, IMG submission 203694) | Sediment microbial communities from Yellowstone Lake, YNP, Wyoming, USA - YL17G06_20 | ecosystem: Environmental > Aquatic > Freshwater > Lake > Sediment | place: USA: Wyoming | collected... | reverse complement strand
TATCCTCCTTTGCTGGCTCAGTTAGAGCCGGTTAGGTTAATAATTTGCGTTATCAACCTAAGAGGATATGCCTTTTTTGTTACTTAGGCAATATCAAAAGTGCGAAATATATATTACATTATCATTGCCGTAGAAATTGGTTTCGCTGCCGCTGGCGATAATCAGATAATCATAACCGAATACCCCTGCGGAGGCAACAATCTGCCGGTTATCTAAATTAATTAAGGTTGCTTCCTGGTTGATGAATTTAAAATTGAATTTGCTCTGCAGCCCATCAATCCCGTAAGTTAAGAATTCCCGGCTTATCCCTCTGCCGATTGTATCCGGCAGCGCGGGCAAAAACACAAATTCCCTGCTTTTATCAATAACCGTAATGTCGAGGCCCTCCCTTGATTTAGAGAGTGTGGACAAGGCGGAGAGCCCGGCGAAACCGGCTCCGATAATCACAATCTTCTTCATAGCAGTTTAGTTAAAATAAGGGCAACACCTGCCAGGGTATGGGTCAAAATAGTAAGCCTTGAAGACTCCACCAGCCTGGCCTTATCCTGCGGATATGCTTTTAAAATCCTCCCCGCCTTCAGCGCGGGAAAAACAAAAATCAGCGAAAGCAGCGCAGGTACCCTTAAATAACCCAAGGCGACATTTAAGACAATAAATAAAAATGACAAGAATATCAATAAGTAATAGAGCAAGAACGACCTGCCCGGCCCGAGAAAACTTATCCAAGTAAGCTTGCCGGCTTTTTCATCCTGGGGATAATCCGGCACTTCGTTGGCGAATAAAATCGCGGTGGTTAAAAACCCGAACGGCAGCGAAAGCAGGAATCCTTCCCAAGTGGGGAATATCCCGCTCTGGATAAAATATCCCCCCATCACCGGTACCGGCCCAAAGAGCAGGAATATGATTATCTCCCCCCACCGGCGATAAGAAAACTGCAGCGGTTTTAGCGAATAAAGCCAGGAAAGGGATAAGATAACCAGATAAAGGCTGATAATCAACTGGCTGCGTAAGATCAAAGAAAGAACAAGTATGGATAATCCCGCAACAGCAAAACAGATTATTGCCGCATTGAGATAAAACTCTTCCGGCAAAACTTTTTCCTGGATCAGCTTAGAGCCGCCGAAAAACCCGTAAAACTTCCTGTCCTGCCAGTCTACGCCGCTTCTTGAGTCCGCATAGTCGTTAATCAGGTTGGCGCTTAAATGCGTAGCAACTACCGCAGCCAGACCGAGGGCAAAATTTAAAAACAGGAAGTTATCCTGCTTAAGCAGCGAGCCGAAAACAAACGGCAGGATGCTGGCGGTAACAAAGGGCAATCTCAATGCCCGGCTAAGGTTTTTCAGGCTGTTTCGGGGAATTCCCCTTGCGCCGCAAGCCATAGATTTCGTTTGCCTCAGGGTTGGCTCTATGATAACATAAACCCATGCTGCTGGAAACAAAAAATAAAATCGAGCGCGCATTGCCGGCTTTTCTCCGGCATCTGGATAAGTCTTACTCCTTAAGCAAGACCTCGCCGGTACTCTTCCGCCAGATCAGCGATTTCGTGTTAAGAAAAGGTAAAAGGGTGCGCCCCCTCCTGTTTATTGTCGGCTACCGCGGCTTTGCCGATAGCGACCCCCGCGGCTTGTACACCAGTGCGCTCTCCCTGGAACTGCTGCACGACTTTATGCTTGTCCATGACGACATCATTGATAAATCAGACACCCGCCGCGGTAAACCTGCGATGCACAGGATGTTAAACGATTATCTATCCGGATACAAAATAGTGAAATTCAGCGGGGAGGATTTGGGCATTGTTGCCGGCGACATTATGTATGCCATGGGCATACACGCCTTCTTATCCGTAGACAGGGACGCACGGCATAAGGAACGGGCGCTGAAAAAGCTCGTCGAGGCGGCAATCTATACGGGAAGCGGGGAATTTATCGAGCTCCTCTTAGGCTTGAAAGACATAGCGCAGATAACCAAAGAAGATATCTATAAAATATACGACTTAAAGACCGCCTACTATACCTTTGCCGCGCCCTTAGGCATGGGAGCAGCGCTTGCCGGAGCGGACGACGGACAGGTAAACAAACTGGTAAAATACGGCACCTATCTCGGCAGGGCGTTCCAGATAAAAGACGACGTTTTGGGTATGTTCAGCGAAGAGCAAAAAACGGGGAAATCCGCTCTTACTGATTTACAGGAAGGTAAAAAAACTGTTCTTATCTGGTATGGCTATAATAATTCGACGGGGCGGGATAAACTGGTAATCAAGAGAATTCTCTCCAAGAATAAAGTAACCCGCGCCGACCTGCATAAAATGCGCGGCCTGCTAACCGCCTCGGGTGCTTTGGATTACGCCAAGAAGGAAATCCTGCGCCTGATAAACCAGGCCCAAGCGCTCAACTTATCTTCCCGGATGTCCGGGCATTACAAAAATCTTCTCGACATCTACTCCCGGGAACTACTTGCTCTGTAACAATCACAAAATATGAAAATTAATTTGGCTAAATCCGCGGGTTTTTGTTTCGGGGTAAGACGGGCAATCAGCATTGCTTTTGATACGGCAAAGAAATACACCAACGTATATATGCTCGGGGACATCGTGCACAATGAAGATGTCATAAAAGAAATAAGAAAGACGGGGATAAAAAAGATTTCCCGCCTTACCCGAGGCAGCAACAAAACACTTTTAATCCGCGCCCACGGCACCTCAACGAAAACCATAATCAAGGCCGCCGGCTTGGGCTACGATATCGTAGACGCCACCTGTCCGATGGTCAAAGAAATACACAAAATCGCGTGGGAAATGGAACGTAAAGGCTACAGGGTTATAATCATCGGGGATAAAAACCACGACGAAGTGCAGGGCATTATCGGCCAGTTAAAAATGAGGCCCATAGTAATCGACGAGCTGAAACATATCCCCTTAAAGACAATCCGGGGCGTAAAAAAAGCCTGTGTCGTCGTGCAGTCGACACAAAACACGGAAAGGACACTGGAAATAGTAAAGACTCTTAAGCGTTATATTATTGAATTAAGATTTTTTAATACGGTATGCAAACCTACCCGGATAAAGCAGCAAGAGATAAAAAAAATGCCTTTGGAAAATGACGCGATGATTATCATCGGCTCGAAAACCAGCGCCAATACCAAAAGGCTCTATGAGATATCCCGCTCGTTTAATAAACGCAGTTTCTGGGTAAGCTCAAAACAAGAGATAAAGGCGGACTGGTTTAAAAACGCGCAAAGCGTAGGAGTTACCGCCGGAGCATCTACCCCGGATTCAACTACGCAGGACGTGATTAACCACATAAAAAAAATAACCCTAAAAATAGGGGACGGTTCTATTTTTTATTTAGGTGACACTCCGAAAAAATAGAACCGTCCCCTATTTTTCTATAAGGCGCGCACTACCAGCTCGGCGAGAACCACGATATCTTCAGTGCAGAAAATCCCGCGTATATTGCGGTCAAAAAGCAGGTTTGCCTCCGCCTTAAATTCCTCGTCTGCCTTCCACAAAGTAACCAGCACAGGTACTTCCGGAAATGCCTCAATGACTACTCCCCTGTCTCCTACCTGGGCCTTTTTTGCCGGAAGGCGTTCTATTACCTCCCATAAGGCATCCGGCCTTGCCGCGAATTTCCTTAACAGCGTGCCGATAACCCTTTTTTGAAAAGCCGGGTAATAAGCATCCCCGCCTTCAATCTGCCGGAAGTCCACCCAGTCTCCGCAAGGCTGAGGCAAAACCCCGGATTTTTGTTTTTGAATAAAGTAATGCAGAAGGATAATACTGAGGAATTCCTTTGCCGGAACATTACAGGACAAAGAGAGGATGCGTTTTTGTTCATAATCGATTTCGTATTCGTCAGCCAGAAATTTAAGCGAAAATTTCTTCTTCCCGCTTAATGCGGCAATCTCATTCCATGCCCTTTCCAATGCCTGGTCATAACCCATAGCTATACTCTGCATCCTAAGGCGAGAGCGTTAAATCCTCTTCACCTTGATCCGCTTGATCTCTTCGTTTATCCGGGAGATCCTTTGCTCTATCTCCTCAAGGCGGCGGCGGTACTTCTCGATCGTCTGATCGTCACGATGGACATGGGGATTGGACAAGGCGCGAGCCTTGGCATAAGCCTCCAGCCGCAGCTGCTCCTTCTCCTTCGCCAGCTTATTTATCCTCGCGCGCAGGTTTAAGTTGTGAGCCTTGCGTTTGGCCTGCGTCTCTATTGCGCGCGCCTCCTCCTCTTGCGTCTTTCTTGCCGCCGCCTCTTGCCTGGCGGTTTCCTTTTTTATCCCGGGGAGGCGCTGCGGCAGCGGCAGCTCAACGCTGGACTTTTTTGCCAGGTAATAGTCGAAATTACCGGGAAACTTCCTCACCCTGCCGTTTTTTACCTCAAAGACGCTATTGGCAACCGAGTGGACAAAATAGATATCGTGGCTGATGAATACCAAAGTACCCTGGTAATCGTTCAATGCCTTTACCAGCGCATCCACGGCATCCACGTCAAGGTGTGTCGTCGGCTCATCCAGGAGAAGGAAGTTCGGTGGATTAATCAAAAGTTTTGCCAAAATCAGCCGGCTCTTTTCCCCTCCGGAAAGCACCTTCACCGGCTTATCGGAATCTTCACCCGTAAACAAAAACGCCCCCAGGATCGTGCGGATAGTTTCCTCCGACATAAACCCGGGCGCGGCGGAATATGCCTCCCGCAAAACCGTATTCTCGGGATTCAACACGTCCATGCGCGTCTGGGAAAAATAGCCGATGTCCACGTTATGCCCTAAGCTGCGGGTACCGGCGTCAATATCAATTACTCCGGCGAGTATTTTTAAAAGTGTGGATTTACCCGCGCCGTTCTCACCGGCCAATACCGCCTTTTCCCCACGGGTGATTTCAAAATCAAAATCCCGGTATACCTGCATATCTGCGTAAGACTTGGATATGCCTTCCAGTTTTATTACCTGGTGGCCGCTGCGCTTGGCGGGAGGAAAACGGAAATCGCGGATACTCTCGCGCGGGTCCGGCGGCAGGACAATCTCTTCCATCTTCTCCAGGAACCTGCGCTTGGCGCGCACCTGGGAGGCCTTATTCGGCTGGGCGTGAAAACGGGAGACAAATCTCTCCAGCTGCTTGCGTTTCTTCTCCTGCTCGTTGAACTGCTTGAGTAAATGCGTGCGCATCTGCAGCTTTATCCTCTCGTACTGCTCGTAGTTACCGTAGACCTTGGCAATCGAACCGTTCTCCAGGATCAGCGTGTAATTGGTAACCTCCGTAAGAAACGCCTTGTCGTGGGAAATCATAATAAAGGTGCCCTTAAAAGCGACGAGAAAATCCTTAAGCCACAAGGCGGCATCCAAATCCAGGTAATTTGTCGGCTCGTCAAGAAGCAGGATGTCGCAGGGATGGGTAAGCAACTTGGCCAATAACGTGCGCATCTGCCATCCGCCGCTCATCTGGTTTATCGGCCGGTTAAAATCCCTTTCCTTAAACCCTAAGCCGGCGAGAATCTTTTTGGCCTGATGCTCCAGCTCAAAATAGCCCAGCGCCTCTAACCGATGGAGGATTTCTCCGTAACGCATCGAACCGGCCTGGTTCTTGAGCTCCAGCTCTTCCTTTTCTTTTTTAAGGAGCATAATCGTCTCTTCTCCTTCGACCAGTTCTGATAAAACCGTACGGTCAGACTTAAAGCTCGACTCCTGGGGGAGGTATCCGATGCGGGTATTCTTATTAATCTTTACACTTCCCGAGGAAGGCTCCATCTCTCCCAGTAGCAGGTAAAAAAACGTGGATTTTCCGGCACCGTTGGGGCCGATCAGACCGATTTTTTCTCCCCGGTTTATCCCCAGGCCGATATTCTCAAACAGAACCTTGCTGCCGTAACTTTTGGAAAGATTGGTGATGGTAATCATAGAAAGATTATTTAAGGTTTTTTGCGGGAGAGAATTTTCCGGGATATTCCTAAGGCCTGCGCTTTGGTTTTTATCCTGCCGATTGCCTGCAATTCCTCCACTTCCGATAAAATTTTTCCGATCAGAGGCGAAGGCTGTAATTTAAATTTATTAATCAGGTCATTGCCGTTTATCAGGCGCGGCAGCTTCTTTTCCTTAAGCTTCTTGAAATACTCCTTGATTAAATTCACAGCCACCTTCTCGTGACGCAGGCGGGAAGCACGGGAGGTAAGCCTGCCCTTGGTCGCCCGCTGGTCGGCCATAGAGAGTAAAAGTACGCTCAAGGCCTCGCTGGCGGTGTCGCGGAAATAGCGGAATTGCGCGCGGCTGGTAATCTGCCGGTTATCCGCCAGATACCCCGGCCTTAAATGCCAAAGCACCATCTTGTTTAGAGCGTCTAGTTCGTCATTGGAAAGCTTAAGCCGTTTAGCAATAATCTCAACAAATTCCAGGCCGATCCTCTCGTGGCCGTGAAATTTGGTCTTGCCTTCTTCGCGGCGCTTGGCGCGCGGCTTTCCGATATCATGCAAAAGAGCGCCCAGCTTAATCAGGCTGCGGCGCCTTCTATCCCCGGAAATGACCTCAGCGAGATAGCCCTGGATATGCCTGTCCCTCTTAAGTTCTGTGATGACTTTCTCCAGCTGCCTGACCGTCTCCAGGGTGTGCTGCCAGACATCGAGATGGTGATAAGGCCCCTGCCGGACATTGCGCATAACCTCAAATTCGGGGAAGATTATTTTTAGAATCCTTAACCTGTCCATCTCCCGCAGGTAGTTAAAGGCAGCGGGGCTGTCGAGGATTTTGAACAATTCGTCGCGGATACGCTCGAAAGAAACCTCGGACAATTTATCTTTTTTTGATTTTATCGACTTAAGGGTCAAGGCGTCTATCTTAAACCCCAGGAGGCAGCTGAAACTGAAGGCGCGCAATATCCGCAAGGGGTCGTCATCAAAGGCCCGGGGGTCCACCATCCTGATGAGTTTCGCTTTTAAATCCCGCTTACCCCCGTAAGGGTCAATCAGCAGGGGTTCAAGGTCTCGCTCTTTGAATACCTCTGCCAGCTCTACACACATCGCGTTTACGCTGAAATCGCGATAGCGCAGGTCTTCATCCAGGTCCTTCCCCCGGAAATCCGTAAAGTCGAAAGTGTAAACAGCCTGCGCCATCCTTTTTACCAGACGGCAGGCGCCGCGCTCTTTATCGAGAACCACAAAACCGCTTTTTATTTCTGCGGCAAGTTTACGGCCGAAGCCTATAGCACCTCTCCGCAGAGAGAAATCAATGTCGGGATTGCCTCTTTCCCGGTTTAAAAAGATATCGCGCAGATAGCCGCCTACGATATAGAGCCTGGCCCTTCTTTTGTCGGCAAACTTAAGGATTGTCTTGAGTAAATCCCGGTCTTTTTCTCTTATGGAAAGTGAAGGTCTCATACGGCGGGAATATATCCTTGTGCGGGCCGGTAGCTTAAGGCCCTACTTCTCTTTGTTGAACAAATCGGACTGTTTAAGGATGTCTTCCTCCACAAAGATGGGCGCTTTGGTCCTGACCGCCAAAGCAATACTGTCTGAAGGCCGGGCGTCAATCACCTTGATTTTTCCGTCCTGTTTTAAGACGAGCTTGGCGTGGAAGGTATTTTCCTCTAATTTATCAATGACGATTTTTTCTATATTCGCTTCCAGATTTTCAATCGTGGTCTGCAGCAAATCGTGGGTCAAGGGCCGCGGGGGGACGAAGCCGCTGATCCTTAATTTTATTGCCGAGGCCTCGGCCAAGCCGATGACTATAGGCAGAATTCTTTCTCCGTTTTTTTCTTTAAGCACGATTAGCTGGTCGTGCCTTTTCTCGTCAATAACAATCTTGGCCAACTCCATCTCTACCATCTTTAAGGCCCCTTTTCGCTTTGCCCCACAAGACTGGCTTTAAGCTATCTTTGCTTGCGCTTCTCCTTATCGAACATGATCTTGAGTTCTTTCATAAACTGGCTGACGTCTTTAAACTGCCGGTAGACCGAGGCGAACCTCACGTAGGCGACATCGTCCAACGTCCTTAATTTTTCCATAATCAACTCGCCGATGTCCCGGGAATTGACCTCCCGGTCGGACTTCCTCTGAATCGCACGCTCCACACCGATGACAATCTCTTCCATCCGCTCCATGCTCACCGGCCTTTTCTCGCAGGCCTTCATAATCCCGGCGAGTAATTTCTTCCGGTCAAAGGGCTCTCTGCGGCTATCCTTTTTAATCACCATTAAAGATACCTCTTCCACGTATTCATAGGTGGTAAAACGCTTACCGCACTTAAGGCACTCGCGCCTGCGCCTGACCGCCGATTCCTCTGCCGTGGCGCGGGAGTCCACTACCTTATCTTCCTTATAACCGCAGAATGGGCATCGCATTTTTTAGTAACTAGTAACTTATTTTACAGTCCTTATCTTAATCTTTGCTTCCTTCAGGAACTTCTTCGCCAGCGCGTCGGGATAGCCGTCGGAAATCACAATCTCTTTAATACCGGCGTTGATAATCATCTTGGCACAGATAACGCAGGGCTGGTTGGTAACGTAGAGAGTGCTGTTCTCACTGCTGATGCCGTAAAGTGCTGACTGGATTAATACGTTCTGCTCCGCGTGCAGGCCGCGGCATAACTCCTGGCGCTGGCCGGAGGGGACTTTCAGTTTATCGCGCAGGCAGCCGGTATCCAAACAATGCGCCATACCCTTTGGCGAACCGTTATAGCCGGTAGCGAGAATCCTTTTGTCTTTTACCAATACCGCGCCCACGCTGCGCCTTAAGCAAGTCGCCCGTTTGGCAACCAGGCAGGCGACTTCCAGAAAATACTCATCCCAGCTCGGACGTTTTTTGGTCTTCTTCCTGTCCATAATATTTTTAATGAAAGTTGAATCTGCGCGGGGTATCGCAGATTACCTATCTCCTCAACAGCTGCGGATACAAGGGAAATCTCTTAGTCAGCGCCGATATTCCTGCCCGGATTTGTTTTAACTTTTTAAGCTCGCCGCCTGCCTCAATCGCCTGATTGATAAACCGGGCAATCCGGAGCATCTGGGCCTCTTTCATGCCGCGGGTAGTTACTGCTGCCGTGCCCAGACGTATGCCGCTGGTTATACCGGCACTTTTTTTATCAAAAGGTATAAGATTCTTATTCACCGTAATGCCGGCTTCTTCCAAAACGCGGGAAGCCTCCGCGCCGGTAATCCCCTTGTTTGTCAGGTCTACGAGCGCCAGGTGCGTGTCTGTTCCGCCGGAGACGATACGGAATCCCTCTGCGGCTAACCCCTTCACTAATTCCCGGCAGTTTTTGACCACTTGTCTTTGATAGGCCTTAAAAGCCGGGCTCATTGCCTGACGGAATGCTACGGCCTTGGCGGCAATAACGTGCATTAAAGGCCCACCCTGTATACCGGGAAAAATCTGGCTGTCAATGCGCTTGGCAAATTCTTTTTTACAGATTACGAATCCTCCCCTTGGCCCGCGCAGGGTCTTGTGGGTCGTAGAAGTAACGAATTCCGCGTAGGGCACAGGCGAAGGATGCACTCCTGCCGCTACCAGGCCGGCAATATGCGCCATATCCACCAACAGGTAAGCGCCTACCTTATCGCAAATTTCCCGGAAGCGTTTGAAATCTATCCTGCGGGGATAGGCCGACGCCCCGGCTAAAATCAGACGCGGCCGGTGTTTCTCCGCTAAGCTCAGGATGTGGCCGTAATCCAGGGTTTCGCTCTGCGCATCCACCCCATAGGTAACCACATTGTAAAACATACCGGAAAAATTATGGGGGTGGCCGTGGGTGAGGTGCCCGCCGGCGGACAAATCCATGGCTAAAATAGTATCTTTGAAATTAAGCATGGCAAAATAAACCGCCATGTTCGCCTGGGTGCCGGAGTGGGCCTGGACGTTTACGTGTTCGGCGCGGAAAAGCTTTTTTGCCCGTTCAATCGCCAGGCGCTCTGCCTCGTCGACGTAAACGCATCCTCCGTACCAGCGCGCATAAGGATAACCTTCCGCGTATTTATTGGTAAAAACCGAACCCTGGGCCTCCAGGACCGCCATCGTAGTAAAGTTTTCCGAGGCAATCAGCTCCAGGTTTTCTTCCTGCCTTTTGATTTCCTCGACTATTGCCTGATAAATAAGCGGGTCAGCCTGCTTTAAATTTTTTAAATACCGGTCGTACATATTCTTCTCTCAATCCTTCTTAACTGGTTAAGCCTCCTCTTGTGCCTGCCTCCCGAAAACGCCGTATTAAGCCAGGTTGATAATATCCTTTTGGCCATCGCCGGCCGCAGGAAGGCCGCGCCCAGCACTAATAGATTGGAATCATTGTGTTCGCGGGAAAGCCGTGCCGCCTTTATATTATAACATAACGCGGCGCGCACGTTTTTTAATCTGTTGGCAACGATGGAGTTGCCTATACCGGTATAACAGATAAGGATCCCTTTTTCGTATCTCCCCTGCGATATCCCCTCTGCCAGTTTATAGGCAATCAGCGGATAATCGCAGCGCTGGGTAGAATAGGTGCCGGCATCAGCTACTTTAAAGCCTTTCTCTTCCAGATAAGGCTTTAATTTCTCTTTGAGCCGGAATCCGGCGTGGTCAGAACCGATAATTATTTCTTTCATATTACTTTCGCCACTCTTTCTATCGCTTCTTTTATCGTATAAAGGATTTGTTCGTAAGCCGCCAGCGGCCTGCCTATCGGGTCTTCAATATCCAGGCTGGTCTCTTCTATTTTAGCAAATTCTTTTAACAAAAACACCCGATTTTTTGCCTGGGGGATCAGCTCAACAATCCGGGATTCGTGCATCTTTTCCATCACCAGGATGAGGTCGGACTTTTTTATCATCTCCGGATTAATCCGCCGGGTAAAATGGCCGGAGACATCAATGCCTTCCCTCCCCATAAGTGCTATTGTCTCGTGGGTGGCCTTGTAGCCGCTGATGATGGCAATGCCCGCGGATAAAACTTCAACATCGCGGCGCCCCGCATCTCTTATTTTTTTTTCCATTAAACCTTTTGCCATAACCGAACGGCAGGAATTGCCCGTGCAGACAAAGAGGATAATTTTCTTCTTCGCCACCGCCTCAATCTCCGCCTTCTTGATTGCCCCTTCCCGCAATAGCGCAACCGGGCCGTCCGTCAAATCCACAACCGAAGATTCGATGCCGAGCTTGGTTTCTCCGGCGTCTATCGCCAGCTCTACCCGGCCGTCCAGGCCTCTTATCGCGCTGTGAAAATCGCGGGGAGCGGGACTGCCGGAAAGATTTGCCGAAGGGCAGACTACGGGCACGACAGCGGCCTTGATAATCCTCAGGGCAACGTTATCGTCGGGCATGCGCAACCCGATGGTTCCTCCCGCGGCCTTTGACTTGAGAACCAAAGTCAGCGGCCCCGGCCAGAACGCGGAAATCAGCTTGTATGCCGTAACCGGGATATCGCGGGCTAAGTCTTCTATCCTATCCTTGTCGTCTATAAGCACGGAGAAGGGCTTATCCTTAGGTCTGTTCTTAATCTCATACAGCCGTTCTACTGCTTTGCGGTTGAGCATATTCGCGGCTATGCCGTAGACGGTTTCCGTAGGAAGAATCACCAAACCGCCCTTTTTGATTACGTCGGCCGCCTTTTGGATTAAGGCCTGGTCGATATCCTGCGTTTCTATCTTTATTATATCCATGGGGCTCATAGCCTGATTCTCTTAATGCTCCCGGCCATCTCTTTTTTGTATTTCACCAGCCTCTGCTTTAAGTCTGCGCACTCCACGGCAAGAATCTCCAGGGCAAAGATTGCCGCGTTTTTCGCCCCCGCCTTTCCGATTGCCATGCAGCCGACGGGAATTCCCGCGGGCATCTGTACGGTAGACAACAGCGAATCCAGCCCTTTAAGGCTTTTAGTTTCTATCGGTATGCCGATAACCGGCAATACGCTGTGGGAGGCAATTACCCCGGCTAAGGCGGCAGCGCCTCCGGCAGCGGCGATAAAAACCTTAATCCCTCTTTTGGGCGCGCTTTCGACATAGGCGGCCAGTTCTTTGGGTGTCCTGTGCGCGGATAGAACCTTCACTTCCGGCTCGACCTTGAATTCCTTCAATAAAGTTATTGTTTCCTGCACGGTCTCCAAATCCGATTTACTCCCCATGATAATACTAATTTGACCCATATTGCCTCCAAATTAGACGCTTAGGTCGTAGGTCGTAGGAAAAACCTTATCCTACGAGCTACGAGCTAAATTTATTGCTTTCCGACCTATATCCCTGCGAAAATGCATCCCCTCAAAGCTTATCTTCTCAACTGCCTGGTAAGTCTTATTGATTGCCTCTTTGATACCGCTGCCTAACCCGGTTACACCCAAAACCCTTCCTCCATTGGTAAAATATTTCACTGTGGACTGTGGACTGTGGACTGTGGACTTCTTTGTTCCCGCGTGAAACACTACCACATCCTGCATTTTCCCAGCTTCATCCAAACCCAAAATTTCCTTTCCTTTTTCGTAATCACCCGGATAACCACCTGAGGCACAAACCACACAGACGCAAGCACGGTTATCCCAGTTAAGCGCCTTAAACCGCGATAACTTCTCCTCGCTGGCCGCTAACATGACTTCCAGCAAATCTGATTTAAGGCGCGGCAGTATTACCTCGGTCTCGGGGTCTCCGAACCGCGCGTTAAATTCCAACACCTTCGGGCCGTCCTTGGTAATCATAATGCCGGCATACAATATTCCTTTATAGCTTATGCCTTCTTTTGCCAAGCCGTCTATTGTCCGGTATATAACCTTATCAAAGATTTCGTTGAATAACTCCTGGGTGACTACCGGCGCCGGCGAATAAGCGCCCATGCCGCCCGTATTAGCCCCTTCATCATTATCAAAAATTCTCTTATGGTCCTGACTGGAGGCCAGGGCAACTACGGCCTGGGAATCCGCTATAACCAGTATCGACGCTTCCTGGCCCTCTAAACATTCTTCTACGATTAGTTTATTTCCCGCGTTGCCAAAGATTTTCTCCTGCATTATTGAGGTTACGGCTTGTTGTGCTTCATCAACGCTCTTGGCAACAATTACACCTTTACCCTGGGCTAAGCCGTCTGCCTTGACCACACAAGGAGCGCCGATTTTCTCAATATATCTTTTTGCTTCATCGGCATTGTTAAAGACCTTAAATTCCGCCGTAGGCACTTTATACTTCGCCATCAATTCTTTAGCGAATACCTTGCTCGCTTCTAATTGCGCGGCCTTTTTATTCGGGCCGAATATCCTTAATTTATAATTCGCGAATTCATCAACAATACCCTGCGACAGCGGCGCCTCCGGCCCGACTACGGTCAAATCTATTTTCTCTCTGCGGACAAAATCCAATAAGGCGGGAATATCTTCTGCCTTTATGTCCAGGCACTCCGCCTGCTGGGCGATACCGCCGTTTCCCGGCGCGCAGAATATCTTATCCGCCAGTTTTGACTGCGCTATCTTCCAGACCAGCGCGTGCTCCCGACCACCAGAACCTATTACTAATACTCTCATAAATAGAACCGTTCCCTATTTTTTCGTTTCTTGTTTTTCCGCCTTTTTTTCAAATTTTTCCCAATCGCTCTCCATTTTTTTACCCATTTCTTCGAGTTTTTTTTCAAGATCAGCCTGTTCTTCTTCGGGAATAGGACTGAATGCTTCATATCCCGATTCAACTTTGCGCACCATCACCGAAGACGTCTTGCCGTCCGAACTGTATGTGCCGCCGTTACTGCAGGTTGCCTCAAACTGCACATATACAGGCCACCCATGTAATTTAGGGTCTTTATCTTGGCACTCATAATCGCCGATTTTCAAGATGTTGAAATTATTTAAACTCATCGATCCCTTACAGTTTTTGAATATTAACGGCATGGGAGGCTTTTTAAGGTAATCCACTACAGTCCCCTTTATCTCTTCTATGGAAGGTTTGGATTGAGCGGTGCACTCTTTGGAAGAAATAAAGAAGCAGGCACAAAACATCGCTGAGGCAAACATCAGCATTACTTTATTCTTCATTTTTTTCTCCCGGTTTAACTAGGCGAATCCTGCTCGCAAAAAACCTTTTCTATTTCTTGACTTCTTCTTTCTTTAAAGGCAGTAAGCCGGCCATTTCTCCGATGACGTTGACCAATTCCGTACCTGTGGGTACTACGATTTTCGCGTTATTAGCCAGCGCGTGCTCCACCGCCTCAAGTTTTCTCAGAATCTGAGCATTCCCGACAAAGTATTTTTCTGCCGCCTCATTAACTAATTTAATTGCCTCCGCTTCACCTTCAGCCTGCAATATCCGCGCCTGTTTGATACCTTCGGCTTTTTTAATCTCCGCTCTTTTCTGGCCGTCTGCCGCTGTTTCGGTAGCCGTAGCAAAATCTATAGCCGAAATCTTTTCATTCTCCGCCTTAACTACCTTATTCATCGTCTCCTGGACATCCTTAGGCGGGTCAATTTCTTTTAATTCGGTGCGCACAATCTCAATGCCCCAGCTTGCGGTCTCTTCCATAAGCGTTTTGTGTAATTCCGAATTAATCTTGCCTCTTTCGCTGTTAGCGGATTTCAAGGTAAGCGTGCCGATAATATTCCTTAAGGTAGTGCGGGCTAAATTCACTATCTGCCATTGGTAATTATTCACGTTGTATAGTGAACTCTTGACGGTATTTTCATCGGCTTTAACTTTAAAATAAACCTGAGCGTCAACTCTGGCATTCAAGTTATCATTGGTAATAATCTCCTGCGGCTCGGCATCCACCATCTGCTCGGTAACATTGACCCGGTACAAATGCTCAATCCCCAAGGGGATGGTCCAGTGAAATCCGGCGCGGGCAAAACGATTATACTTGCCCCATCGCTCAATTAATCCGCGGTGTGTGGGCCTTACGATTCTCACACCCAGAAAAAAAATAACGATAACCGCTCCCGCAATAATAAACGCGATGTTCATTTACCACCCCCTGCTTTGTCTAATCTACCGTGACTTCTTTCTTTCCCTTAACAACCTTCCCGATAACCCGGGATTTAATTCCCGACTGGGAAAGTTTCGAGATTATCGCTTTTACCTGCCCGGCATCTGCAATCAAGACCATGCCTACACCCATATTAAAGGTGTGGTACATCTCTTTTTCCTGGACATTGCCTTTATTCTGGATGAGACGGAAAATCTTGGGCACAGTCCAAGAATTTTTATCTATCCTGACATCAACATTATCCGGCAGAATCCTGGCTATCTTGTCATAGAAAGCACCCCCGGTAATGTGTGAGATGCCCTTTATCGTCGTGCGTCGTGCGTCGTGCGTCGTGCGTAACAAAGACAAAACCGGCTTCACGTAAATACGGGTAGGCTTAAGCAGCTCGCTACTCATACGCCTTAGTTCTTTTTCGGAAAATACTCTTCTGACCAGGGAGTAACCATTGGAATGTATCCCGTTAGATTCTAAACCGACAACCGCATCGCCGGCTTCTATTTTTGTGCCGTCGATAATATCTTTTCTCTCCAGGACCCCTACGCAAAAACCGGCTAGGTCATAATCGCCTGGCTGGTACATCCCCGGCATTTCCGCGGTTTCTCCGCCGATTAACGCGCAGCCTGCCTGGATACAACCGTTATTAATGCCCTTGACCACATCCACCAACACACCCGGCTCTAGTTTACCCGAGGCAATATAATCCAAAAAGAACAGCGGCTTTGCCCCGGTGCACAAGATATCATTCACGTTCATCGCTACCGCGTCAATCCCCACCGTATCGTGTTTATCGGCTAAAACCGCAATCTTCAATTTTGTGCCTACGCCGTCGGAAGAAGAAACCAGGACCGGCTCTTTGTATTTCTCTTTGGGAAACCTGAAAAAACTTCCGAAGCCGCCGATGTCCTTTAAAACCTCTTTACCAAAAGACGTCCGCACCAGAGATTTAATCTTCTGTTTAAAAAGACTCGCTTTTTTTATGTCTACCCCGGATTTTTTATAGCTCAAACTCCTCATTTCGGCTGCCTCCCCATCCAACAATATAGACAGAGCTTATCTTTCGGCATGCCTATCGCTTTAATCATATCATCCAATTTCTGATACTTTAAGGTCGTGACCCCGAGGTCCCTGGTTATCCATTCCACCATCTTCTTGTGCTTTGGGCAGCCTTCGTCCAGGTAAGGGCTGACGTCTGGGATGTCCTTGCCTTCGATTGCCTTAATCGCCCGGCGGGCTGCCAGCTCGTGAATGCTGCGGGTGGAAAAATTAAACTTACAGGGAAACATTAGCGGCGGACAGGCAATACGCAGATGGATCTCCTTTGCCCCGCATTCCAGGAGTTTCTGGATGGTGTAATTTTTCAGCTGTGTCCCCCGGACAATGGAATCGTCGCAGAAAACGATGCGCTTACCCTGGATCATTTCCGGAATGGGGATAAGCTTCATCCTGGCAATCAAATCGCGCGTCTCCTGGGACGGAGGGGTATAGCTGCGGTCAAACCCCGGAGTATATTTTACCAGCGGCCGGCGCAGGGGGACCTTTGACTCCATGGCATAACCGATGGCATGCGCTGTCCCCGAATCGGGGATGCCTGATGCCATATCTACCTTGACGTTGTCGTCCTTAGCCAGGCAGCGGCCGCAGTTCTCTCTGGCCATTTCCACGTTTATCCCTTCGTAAGAGGAAGCGGGGAAACCGATATAAATCCAGAGGAAGGAACAAATCTGATTACTCTCCTTACCCTGGCATTTGGACTTAATGCCCGACTTATCCAGTAAAATAATCTCTCCCGGCTGAATATATTTTTTTATCTTAAAGCCCAAATTGTAAAAAGCGGTTGTCTCGGTAGTAACCGCCCAGTCTTTGCCCCTTTGGCCGATGACCAGGGGCGTATATCCGTACCTGTCTCTGGCCGCGAAAACCCCTTCTTTATTCAAGAGTAGCAGGGAGCACGACCCTTCGATCCGGGAGAACATATCCTCGATGCCCTCTACTATACTGTCGCCGCGGATAATCAGTTTTGCCACCAATTCGCTTAAATTTACTTTTCCGTCGGTAACTTCGCTAAAAGACCTTCCCTCTTTATACAGCTGGTTAGCCAACTCATCGGCATTATCGATAAAACCGTTGGTGACAATCGCAAACCGCCCGAGCTTGGAATTTATGCAGATCGGCTGTTCGTCGCTGGCGCTGATTACCCCGATGCCCATACTGCCCTGCATCGCCTTGTAGTCGTCGTAGAATTTGGCCTTGAACTGGCTGCCTCTTATATCGTGTATCTTACGGACAAGTTCATCCCCCCATACCGCCAGCCCCGCGTACTGGGTACCGAGGTGAGAATGGTAATCCGTTCCGTAAAATAAATCCTCCCGGCAGCTGCCTTGCGAAACCACTCCAAACACTCCGCTCATCTTAGCCTCCCGTAATAGCGGCTCAATAGCCTTAAGAAACTTTTAATTCGTATAAACGGCGACCTCATGCGGCCTTAATCGCGGGTTTCAATGAGATCCATAAAACTTATTTATTACCGCGACGACCTCCCTGGGCTCGTCGACTAGGGTGAAAATATTCAAATCTTCTTTACTGATATTGCCGTTTTTCAATACCGTATCGCGCAGCCAGTTGAGCATAGGCCTCCAGTATTCGTTGCCGAACAAAACCACGGGGAACCTGGGGATCCTCTCTGTCTGAATAAGGTTTATGGCTTCCGTAAACTCATCTAAGGTGCCGTAACCGCCGGGCATAATCACGAACGCCTTGGCGTATTTTACAAACATCACCTTCCTCACAAAGAAGTAACGGAAATCCAGAAGCTGGTCAACGTACTTATTGGGCTTTTGCTCCGAAGGTATGTGGATGTTCAAGCCGATAGATACGCCCTTTGCCCTCTTAGCACCCTTGTTGGCTGCCTCCATCAGGCCCGGCCCGCTTCCGGTAATAATCGCGTAGCCCGCCTTGGCCAGAAGAAAGGCAATCTCTTCGCCTAACTTATAATATTTATTGTTCGGCTTCATCCGGCTCGAACCGAATATGGAAACTGCCCGGCCGATTTTAGAGAGAACCTCAAACCCCTCTACAAACTCCGACATGATCCGGAACACCCTCCAGGTATCTTCCGAGGTGAACCCACTCTCATAATCTTCCTTTTTCATCCTGTAAGTCCTTTCCTTAATGCCCGCCTGACTTTGTTATTTCAGGCTTTTATCCGGCTTTCTATCGCCCCGCTCCAAATATCATGCAATTCCTTAACGGAAATATTAATTAAGTTATTGATAATAAGCGAACTGCCCTTAACCTCCCCGATTATAGCGACGGGTGTTTTGTTCTTTTTGGCAATCTGGAGTATTTTCTTCACGTTCTTTTCCTTGGCACTCATAATGATGCGCGACTGGCTCTCGCCGAACAAAAGGGCGTCCGCCCTCATCCGCCCGGGGGCTAAATTAATTACCGCGCCTAACTTCTTAACCGGATTGCTGATACAGCTCTCTGCCAAGGCGACAGCGATACCTCCCTCAGAACAATCATGCGCGGATTGGGCTAAACCCTTCTCTATCGCCTCCAGGGCAGTTTTCTGCACGCCCTTTTCCAGCTTCAAATCAATCACCGGGCAGCTGCCTTTCTTTAAACCGTGGATTGTTTTCAGGTATTCGCTGCCTCCCAGTTCTTCTTTATTTTTACCCAGCAGTAAAATTATATCGTCAGCGGCTTTGAAATACTGGGTGGTTATCTTTGATTTATCTTTTATCAACCCCACCATTCCCACTATCGGTGTAGGGTCAACGGAGCCCTTGGGGTTTTCATTATTAAAACTCACATTGCCGCTTACCACAGGAGTATTTAAAGCGCGGCAGGCCTGGGAAATACCTAAGACCGCCTGTTTAAATTGCCAAAAGACCTCGGGATTTTTCGGATTGCCGAAATTTATTCCATCGGTAATGGCCAAAGGCTTCGCCCCCGTACAAACCAGATTCCTCGCTGCCTCCGCTACGGCAATCTCACCGCCCTTAAAAGGGTCAAGATAGCAATAAGTAGAATTGCAATCGGTGGTAACGGCAATCGCCTTCTTGCTACCCGGCACGGCAACTACCCCCGCATCAGAACCCGGGCCCAATACCACATCTTTGGCAACCTGGGGATCGCCGTGCTTAAAAACCCACGCCTTGCTGGCAATCGTAGGATTACTCAATAACTTTACCATCACCTGATTGTAATCCCCGGGCTCCTCTATAGCACCTAAATTCAACTGGCGCGCCTGGGATAAATATTTTGGCCGCGCAGTTTTCCTTTTATAGACCGGCGCCTCTACCAAAGCCGCTGCGGGAACCTCCGCAACAACTTTACCATTATCCCGAATCCGCACCATGCCGTCGTTTGTAACTTTACCGATTACATCCACCGGCACATTCCATTTAGCGAAAACTTTTTTTACCTCTTCCAATCTGTTTTTGCCGACAATCACCAGCATCCGCTCTTGGGATTCAGAGAGCATAACCTCATAGGCATTCATCTCTTCTGCCTTGCGCGGCACCAAGGAAATATCTATATCCATTCCCGTGCCCGCCTTATATGCGGTCTCGCAGGTCGAACAGGTAAGGCCAGCGGCACCCATGTCCTGCATGCCGATAACCAATCCTTTGCTTATCAACTCCAGGCATGCCTCCCGCAAAACCCGGCCCATACGCGGATCGCCGATAGCCACGGCAGAACTTTTCTTGGCCGCTTCTTCGTCCAGGCCCGAAGAGGCAAAGGCCGCACCCTCCACCCCGTCCCGGCCGGTCGCCCCGCCCACAATCAGCACTAAATTATTTATGCCTGCAGCCCTGGCCTTGACTAACCCCGTCTTCTTGACAATCCCCACCGTCATCGCATTGACCAGGGGATTGCCTTCATAGGACTCGTCAAAATATATCTCGCCGCCCAAAACGGGGATCTGGGCGACATTGGCGTAATCCGTAAAACCGCGGATAATATTCTTAAACAAAAATTTTACCCGTTTTTTTTCCAGGCTGCCCAGCCGCAAAGAATCCAAAAGGCCGACGGGCTTAGCCCCCATCGTAAAGATATCACGGATACAACCGCCTCCGCCGGTAGCCGAGGCCTCATACGGCTCAACCGCCGAAGGGTGATTGTGCGATTCAATCTTAAAAACAACACCCATCCCGTCTCCGATATCCACCACCCCGGCGTTCTCTCCCGGGCCCTGGATAACCTGTTTGCCTTTGACCGGGAAAAGTTTCAATACCGGCTTTGAATTCTTATAAGAACAGTGTTCGCTCCACATCGCCGAGAACATCCCCAATTCTGTATAATTGGGTTCCCGTCCCAGGCGTTTTTTTATCATCGCGTATTCTTCCAGTGATAAACCCTGTTTTTCAATCAGTTCTTTCGTAATCACAACACTACCACTTGCTGACATTGCAAGTCCCTCCTTTATTTAATTTGAACTAAACATTCTTCCTTAAACGACTGAGATTTTAGTTCCCTTGAGGATAACGCGCAACTCTGCGCCATTGCAGACAGTTTGCGCCTCTTATGCCTGCGCCATTGCAGACAGTTTATATTTATCGGATATATCACATAAAACGACGCTGACTAAATTAAATATATTTCCCTGAGCGCTTGATATTGAAGGTTGGATAAAAAACCACGACGGCGAATATTAAAACGCAATCCATTAGCTTAAAACTCTCTTTAAGACTTCCTGGTAGGCCTCCTCGATATTTCCCAAGTCGCGGCGGAACCTGTCCTTGTCCAATTTCTTGCCCGTGCCCTTTTCCCACAACCGGCAGGTATCAGGCGAGATTTCGTCTGCCAGCAGGACCTTTCCCTTATAGCGGCCGAACTCCAGCTTAAAATCCACCAAATCAAGGTTCCTCTTATCAAAAAAATCCTTGAGGATTGTATTTATTTTAAACGAATACTCTTTTATTATATCAAGTTCACTCGCCGCGGCAATCTTAAGGGCGAGGATATGATAATCGTTAATCAAGGGGTCGTGCAGGGCATCGTTTTTATAATGGTATTCCAAAACCGGGGTGTTGAGCTTGATACCTTCTTCCAACGCGAGAAGCTTGCTCATCCCCCCGGCAACGATATTCCTCATCGTGACCTCAACGGGAATAATCTCTACCTTTTTAACCAGCATCTCCCGTTCGCTTAAGGACTTTACAAAATGGGTGGGGATTCCCTTTCCTTCCAGCTCCTTAAACAAAATGCTGGAAATCTTGTTATTGAAAACGCCCTTCTGCTGGATGGTGCCTCTCTTGGTGGCGTCAAACGCCGTAGCATCGTCTTTAAAATACTGTATCAGCGAATCCGGGTCATCGGTGAGGTATAAAATCTTTGCTTTGCCTTCGTATATCTTATCCAGCCTTTTCATGTTATAAACCGGCCTTTCTGAATATCCTCTCCACGTATCTTAAGTAGTAATCGATATTAAAAATTCTCTCCATTGCCTTTTTGTCTATCAGGCCTTTTATCTCTTCTTTCTCCAGCAGGGCCTGCCTAAACTCCCGGCCTTCTTGTTTCCAGGTTTCCATCGCCGCTTCCTGCACTAAATCATAGGCCCGGGTGCGGCTTAAGCCCCGTTTCATCAATTCTACGAGCACTCTCTGGGAAAAGATCAGGCCGCGGGTCTTTATTAAATTAGCCAGCATATTTTCCGGATACACGATAAGCCCCTGGACGACCTCGATAAATTTATTGAGCATATAGTCCAAGGCGATGGTAGAGTCGGGAAAAATAATCCTTTCCGCGGAAGAATGACTGATATCCCGCTCGTGCCAGAGGCAGATGTTTTCCATGGCGACAGAGGCATTCGCCCTTAAGATGCGGCTTAAGCCGCAGATACGTTCGCAGATAACCGGGTTCCTCTTATGCGGCATGGCAGAAGAGCCCTTCTGGCCCTTGGAAAACGGCTCTTCTACTTCCCTGACCTCGGTCTTTTGCAGATGCCTTATTTCGGTAGCGAATTGCTCCAGGGAGGCGCCGATTATCGCCAGGGTCACCATATATTGGGCATATACATCCCTTGGTATGACCTGGGTGGCGATGTTTGCCGGCCGAAGCCCCAGTTTTTTCATTACATATTCCTCTACATCCGGCTCGATGTTGGAATAAGTGCCTACCGCGCCGGAGAGCTTGCCTACCGATATTGCCTCGCGGCTGGAAGCCAACCGCTTAAAATTCCTCCTGGTTTCGTCGTACCAAAGGCACAGCTTCAGGCCGAAGGTAACCGGCTCGGCGTGCACCCCGTGCGTCCTGCCGATGCAAACCATATCCTTATACATCCGCGCTTTTTTGGCTAAAACCGCCAGTAGTTTTTCTAAATCAGCGATGAGTATATCGGAAGCGGCCTTTAATTGCAGGGAAAGGGTGGTATCTAAAATATCGGAAGAGGTAAGCCCGAGGTGGAGGTATTTAGCGTCCGGCCCAATATTTTGTGCCAGATTGGTGATGAATGCCACCACATCATGTTGTGTCTTGGCTTCGAGTTTCTGGATTGCCTTAAGGTTAAACCTGGCCCTTTTCTTTATTCTCTTCACTGCCGAAAGAGGGACCCTGCCCTTTCTCGCCATGGCCTCGATGGATAATATTTCGATGTCGCGCATAATCCCGAACTTATACTCATCCCGCCATATATTCTTCATTCCGGGCAGGCTATAGCGCTCAATCATTATTTGCCTCCTTAAGGACTTCATTATTATACCAGAAAAAATAATTTTGACAAACAAAAAAGCGGCTGAATTGCAAAGGTAAGCGCTATCGAATTTAAGGTCGTTAAGAAAAAGGCTGCAGAGTTTTTTTGAAATTGGCGGGATTTTGTGCTATACTTTATTATAGCCGATAAAGGTAAACTATTCGAAAGGATAGGGCGCAAAGTTATAGGGCCTAAATCCCGGGTTCCCGGGACATGGCAGCCAATTGCCGAAGCGAATTAAACGCGAGGGAGGTGAAGTCGACGCCTAGTTCCTTTATCGGTTTTTTTTATCCCAATATTACTATTGGGATTTTTTATTTGGGGGGGGTAATGCCTCTTGCCGGATTATCTAAACTGCCTGCCTGCCTGAGGGCGGGCAAGATAATAAATAAACCAGAATAATAAAGCGAGCAGAAATAAATCCAGCGCAAACGGCCAGAACGCCTCCCATACGGCCAAGGGTGCTGCGCCGTAACGGAAAAAATTCCGGATGTCTCTAACCGGGGCGGGAAGCAAATATAAGATAATGCTGGCGTCCAGAATAACCGAGACCCATCTTGCCCATTTTTTTAATTTGAAAAGAGAAACGCAGGTAACCAAGTAGAATATAACATATGCGGGGAAAAGCGCTAAGCGTATTTTTTCCAGCCAGGGTATCCTCAGGCCGGAATTCTGCAAAACATCCAAATACATGAATGACGCCAGGCATAATACTGCGGCGCCAAAGAGCATTTTCAGGATTAAAAATGCCGTTAACCCAAACGGTCTTTTCCTCTCCATTTTAATATTCTATGCTTCCTTGGCGTGCATCGCGATATATTTTTCAATCTTTGACCGGTCTGTTTCATCCATTTCTATAATCTCAACACCCACATCGTAGTGGCTTGCCTTTGCTACGCTTAAGAAAAGAGAGACATTTGTCCAGATAACCTTGCCCTTTGCCTCCAGCGCCTCTTTATTGTTGGGCAGATGTATTTTCAGGCCCAACAGGGTGTCTATTGCTATATTTTCATCCGCCAGGAAACAGATGCCCACGGGGCTGACATTCTCCGTAAAGGAAGATTTTTTTAGATTATTTTTTCCCAAGGGGAAATATTCGACCATGGTGCCGGGCAGGCGCGAATACCTGCGTCTTTCCCGGCCGTTGTATTTACTTTCCTGGATGTCCATATTTTTCATACATTCGCCCCGCCTTTGGCGGGGCTCAGTATTCCGCCCAAGGACCACCGAATGGGCTTCATTATAACTTTGCCCCATTCACCTGTCAAGACTTACCGCAAGGGGCGGCCCGGAGCGGCAGATCATTTCCCGAAATGCCGGCGTATATATTCATTCATCAGGCGTATTGATTCATCTTTACACTGCCCGCATACCGTCCCTATTTTTGTTTTCTCCTGAAGCTCAAGATATGTCCGCGCGCCCTCCAATACCGCGTGCTCAATCTCCTGGTCTGAGACGTTCATACACTGACAAACCAGCCGCGCCTTTTCCTTTTTAATTTTATCTTCCATGCCCTGACGCGTATAATAATCGTTTATTGCGGCGCGCAGCGCCTTATCCCCCAACACCGAACAGTGTATTTTATGCTCCGGCAGGCCGCCGAGCTCTTTAGCCACATCCTTGGGAGAAAGATGATAGGCTTCATCCAGCGTCATCCCTTTGACCATTTCCGAAAGGACGGAGGTGCTGGCTATAGCGCTGGCGCAGCCATAGGTCTTCCATTTACAATCAGTGATTACCCCTTTTTCTTTATCTACCTTGATAAGCACCATCATTTCGTCGCCGCATTTTATATTTCCCACCACTCCCTTGCCGTCTTCGCGGTAATTCTTTTCGTCGGTCAAGACGTTCCGGGGGTTTATAAAATGCTCTTTCAGCTTATCCGTATACACCCAGTTATTTTTTTCGTCCATTACTTTTACCTTGCGTATAGGCGGTGGACATGCCCCTGATTCTTTTGATCACCCTCTCGAGTGCCGCGATTAAATATTTGACTTCCTCCATTGTATTTTGGCGCCCCAGGCTTATGCGTAACGAACCGTGCGCGCGTTCGGCAGAAACCCCCATAGCCAACAGCACATGCGAAGGGTCAAGCGAACCCGAGGCACAGGCAGAGCCGGTCGATACCGCAATCCCTTCCAGGTCAAGATACAATAAAATCGCCTCCCCTTCTGCCGCGTCGAATGAAACATTCAAGGTACTGGGAAGGGAATCCACGGGATGCCCGTTAAACTGCACCCCGCCTATCTTTTCTTCTATACCTTTCTTAAGCGCGGCCTTTAATTCACGCAATCTTTTTTCTTCTTCTTTCATCTCCTTAGCGCGCATATCAATCGCCTTGCCCAGGCCGATTATACCTAAGGTATTTTCCGTCCCGGCGCGCCTGCCTTTTTCCTGGTAACCGCCGCGAATCAAAGGGCAAAAGGGAGTCCCCTTCTTCACATACAAGGCGGCGATTCCTTTGGGGCCGTAAATTTTATGTCCGGAAAGCGTTAAGAAGTCAACGTCCAGCCCCCGCACATCTACGGGAATTTTACCTACTGCCTGCACGGCATCCGTATGAAACAATGCCCCGCGCTTATGTACGATTTTAGCAATCGCCTTAATATCCTGAATTGTGCCGATTTCATTATTCGCCATCATTACGGAAACCAGGCCGGTCTTATCGCTAAGCGTGTCATTTAATTGCTGGACGTTGACCTTCCCGTAACGGTCGACTTTAAGATAGGAAACATCAACGCCCCTGTCTTCCAGGCATCCTGACGTCTCCATGATACAAGGGTGTTCTATGCTGGTCGTAATAATCTGCCGGCGCAAGCCCCCGTGAAAAGTGCACTGCCCGGACGGGCAGGCAAAAATATTCAATACGGTGTTGTTAGCCTCTGAGCCGCTGCCTGCGAATATAACTTCGTCTCTATCGGCGCCGATAAAAGAAGCCAGCTTATCCCGCGCTTCCTCAATCAGGCCCCTGGCCTGCCTGCCGAATCCGTGCAGGCTGGAAGGATTGCCAAAAACATCCATTGCTGCGATTATCGCCTTTTTTACTTCCGGGTGCAGGGGCGTGGTCGCGTTATGGTCCATGTAAATCTGCTGCCGTGCCACTGGGTTATCTCCTTTTGTTAAAGACATATTTTGATACGCTTTACCTATTTAGTATTTAGAATATTCTTTTTTCGGCTTCTGTCAACTATAAAGTTAGATTAAATAATCAAATATTAACGCATGCTCCATATTACTGCTAAGCAGGGCGGTATAATACTTGATTTATTAAATTGTGCTAATAATGGCTATTTTTTTGCATGCCTTCTTCCGGCATCATCTTATTTTCTTATTCTCTAACATTCTCTTTCAATTCTTCTTCTATCTTTTTAATGTATTTCTCGGGGTTATTGTTAAACTCTTCTATGCACACCGGGCAGCAGAAGTTATAAATCTTGCCTTCGTACTCACAGGTTGCCTTGGTTTTTTCATCAATCTTTTCGCCCCTTACCGGGCAGATTTTGTTGCCTGCGTTTACAGCTTCTTTAGTTACAGCCTGCGTAGCAGCATCTGTTTTGCCCGGGTTATCTTCAGTCCCGGATCGTGCTATTTGCCGATGACTATGTCGGTTATCTCGACCGTGACACATCACAGCAAAAGACAATTTGTTTATTCCAAAAATAAGTATCCCCGCAATTAAAATCACGCATATTTTTTTAAGCATATCAACCGTCCTTTCTTATGATTGAACTTCCTGCGCAATTAAGGCCTGTTTAGCAAGCCTTCTTTCTTCTCTCCAGGAATAAAGCGTTGGCACAATAAACCAAGTAATCATCTCAATGGTCATCCCGCCGATAGAGGGAATCGCCATCGGCTGCATTATTTCGGCACCCGTTCCTTTTAAAAACATAATCGGCAAAAGTGCAACGATGGTAGTAATGGTTGTGAGAAATGCGGGGCGAATCCTGCCTAAACCGGCATACACCGTTGCCTCAATGACGTCCTGGCGCGATTTTATGGCGGCGCGGCGCTCTTTAAAGACATCATCGAGGTAAGTGGTAATCAAGACCCCGTCATCAACGGCTACGCCGAATAAGGCAATAAAACCCACCCAGACAGCTACTGAAAAATTAAATCCTGAGAATGCTAAAAGCCAAACGCCGCCGGCTAAGGTTACCGGAACAGCGGTAAATATAAATATGGACTTTGGAATAGAGCGGAAATTCATATATATTAACATAAAATTAATTAAAAGACTGATAGGCAGAAGTATGGCTATTTTATTCTTGGCGCGCACCTGATTCTCAAATTGGCCTGACCATTGAATAAAATATCCTGATGGTAACTTTACCTTTTGCGCTACAATTTTAGATGCCTCTTCCACAAAACCTACCATATCGCGGCCACGCACATTCATTAACACATAGGCGCGCAGAAGCCCATTTTCTGAATTAATCATTGCCGGGCCGGTAACAAAATAAATATCTACTAATTGGGCTATTGGGATCTGGCTGCCGTCTTTTGTAGACACCAACACTCGGCGAAGTGAATCAATATTATCCCGCAATTCCCGGGCATAGCGCACGCGCACTGGATAACGTTCCCTGCCTTCTACAGTAGTAGTCAGATTTTCCCCGCCAATCGCCATTTCAATGACGTCCTGCACATCTCGCACAGAAATGCCGTAACGCGCAAGTTGCTCTCTTTTTATCTTAAACTCAATGTATGGCTTACCGACGATCTTCTCGGAATATAAATCCACTGCTCCGGGAATATTCTTTACCACATTTTCTACTTCTTGTGCGATCTCTTCTATTTTCTTTAAATCCGGACCAAATACCTTGACACCCACAGAAGTCCTTATTCCCGTAGCCAACATATCAATGCGGTTTATAATGGGTTGGGTCCAGATATTTGACACGCCGGGAATCTCTAAAGCCGCATCCATTTCTTTGAGAAGCTTTTCTTTGGTCATGCCTTTGCGCCAATCAGCTTTTGGCTTTAAGGTAATAATGGTTTCGAACATCTCCACGGGCGCCGGGTCAGTAGCGGATTCCGCACGGCCAACTTTTCCTACTACTATTTCCACCTCAGGAAAAGATTTAATAATCTTATCCTGAATCTCAATTACGCGTATTGCCTCAGTTAAAGAAACCGACGGCCGCATCACCGGCATAAAAAGAATTGAACCCTCATCTAAAGGCGGCATAAATTCGCGTCCAATACGGGACGAAAACCAGAACCAGCCCAAACTTAAAGCACCGATTAGAACCAATGCTGGGACCGACTTTAGCTTTTTAGGAAGAATAAAAATAAATATCGCGATAACCGCGCCCAAAAAAATAACTAAGGAAATAATATCTTTAGGCAGTATAAAAGAAAGGCTGGTTATCAGGACAGCTGCCGGAATAAGAAGAAAAACAACGCGGTGATTTAAACACCAGCGCAAAATTTTTTCATAATGATACTGAAGTATCTTCACCAAGGGATTTTCTTCCGGAGGCCGCAGTCGGCCTTTGAGAAAATACATAGCCAGCACAGGGGTAAGGGTCAAAGCCACAACTACTGAAGCAAGCAGAGCAAAGGTTTTGGTATAAGCTAAGGGCTTGAAGAGCTTCCCTTCCTGGGCCTCCAAGGCAAATACTGCCAAGAAAGAAACTACGGTAGTTAAAACAGCAGTCATTACTGCTGTGCCAACTTCACTAGCAGCATTGAATACTACTTCAAAACGAGTTTTCAGGCCTTTTTTTATATCCTCGGCATGAATAATCAACCGCCGATAGGCATTCTCAGTCATTATAATTGCCATATCCACCAAAGTTCCGATAGCAATGGCGATACCGGAAAGAGACATAATATTGGAATCTATTTTGAGATAATACATCGCAATAAAAGCCATTAACACCGAAAATGGCAACGCAAGGCAAATCATAATTCCTGCCCAGACATGGGCTAAAAATGGCACGACCACCACCATAGTAATAATCATTTCTAAGATTAACGCCTCGCGCAAAGTGCCGATAGTACGGTGAATCAATTCAGTACGATCATAAAAAGGAACTATTTTTACTCCCGAAGGCAAACCTTTCTCTACCTCCTTTATGGCAATTTTCACGCGATGGATTACCTGCATGGCATTCTCACCGTAACGCATAATCACCACCCCGCCTACTGCCTCCTGCCCGTCTTTATCCAAAGCGCCTCTGCGGAACTCGGGACCCAATTGCACAGTAGAAATATTTTTTACGTATACGGGAGTACCGTTAATTTCTCCTACCGCAATATTCTCAATATCTTCTATGGATTTAATAAACCCCAGGCCGCGGATAATATACTCCATGGCATTATTTTCAATAACCTTTGCACCCACATCAATATTGGATTTCTTCACTGCCTCCATCACTTCTCCCAGATGCACATTATAGGCAAGCATTTTGTTAGGATCGATATCAATCTGATATTGTTTCACAAAACCGCCGATAGAGGCAACCTCAGAAACGCCTTCCACGCTATTGAGTTGATAACGGATGAACCAATCCTGCAGGCTGCGCAATTGCTCGATACTATAACCCTTGCCTTCCACGGTATACCAGAATATTTGTCCCAGGCCTGTGGCATCAGGACCAAGAACCGGCATTACCCCCATAGGCAAGCGGCCCGAAGAAAGATTCAACTTTTCCATAACGCGGGAACGCGCCCAATAATAATCCACATTGTCTTTAAAAATGAGGTAAACTTCCGAGAAGCCAAAAGCGGAGGAGGCGCGGATAGCCTTTACTCCCGGCACGCCGCGCAAAGATACAGAAAGCGGATAGGTAACCTGGTCTTCAACATCTTTGGCTGAACGCCCCGGCCATTCGGTATAGACAATTACCTGTTTCTCGCCAATATCCGGGATGGCATCCACCGGAATATTGGTAATCGCCCAAGCGCCCCAGAAAAATATAGCTATATAAACTACAAAAACCACAAAGGGCGTCTTTAAACAATAAGAAATTAATTTGTTAATCATATATTTATTAGCGTATGGCTACTTACCTTAGTGTCTATGTTCTGTCTTAGTATCGCCTTCCTGCTTTATCTCAGTTGAGCCTCCCCACAATGCAGACATCCCTCCGGTAAGCTGACTCTGCGAATCAATCAGAAAATTACCGCTCGTAACTACGGCATCATTTTCTTTCAGGCCTTTTAGTACCGGGAAATACTTACGTTCTTCTCCCCCAACCATACTAACCGCCTCAGGCCCGGCTTCTACTTCCTGGGCCTTGAATTGCCCCTTACCCAAATCTATATAGACAATCTTTCTTATGCCTGTATCTAAAACTGCTTCTTTGGGAAGAGCAAGGTTTTCTCCTAAATCAACATGAATAAAGGCATCCAGATACATATTAGGCTTGAGCTTAGCTTGCGGATTATCTATCCTTACCCTGACGCGCACACTACGCGTATTGGCATCCAGCACCGGGTCAAGGGCAACAATCTGGCCGCTAAACTCTTCGCCAGGATATGCCACTGCCTTTAAAACCACGTGGTCGCCTATCTTTACCTCTCCTAAGTCATATTCGTATATAGTAATATACGCCCAAGCATAAGGACTGCTCGCATCAGAAATGATTAAACTTTTGTCAGATTCTGTCTTGGTCTTTAACTCTTCTATCTGCTGGTCACTTAAGCCAAGTAATTTTAACTTTAGTTCTGCTGCCAAAACCAGCGCCTCAGCCTGCTTGATGGTGTCTGGAGAGCCGGATTTGAGGTCTTCTTTCAACTTAACGGCTTGGATAAGCTCCTGTTCAGTCTTATATAATTCCGGATCATACGCAATCTTGGCTACGGTGCGAATCATGCGCATTAAGGCCCTGGATACAATTGGTTCTGTTTTTACACCGATTAACTTTTGCTGACTCTCTTTTATCGTCACCGTTGATTCTTCCTTTGCGCCTGCATCCGCATTTTCTTCATCTGCATAAACCGGGATATAATCCATACCCATAGAATCTTTCATAAAAGTAGGAGATGTAATTGCGGGATTCATAGGATTACGGTAGTAGAGAATCTTGCGTGCTTTATTTTCATTCTGAGCATGTATCCCATGCGTGAAAGATAAGAATAAACCCGCGAACAAAAATATAACAGCAATTATTATTTTTTTATTTCTCATTTTTCACTCCTTCGACTCACTTCGTCCTTCGACAAGCCCTCGGGACTCGCCCTGAGATCCGTTGAGGGGCTTCGCCCGCTTAAATTGCCGCCTACTTGACGCTCTAAATCCGCTAAATTCATGTTGTATTCAACTAAGGCCCGGTAATAATTCATCTTTGCCTCAACCAGCATCCTCTGGTTATCTAAAAGCATCATAAAATCCCCTCTGCCTGAACGAAAGGCTGCTGTAGATGCAGCAATAGAACTTTCTAATATGGGTATGAGATTTGTTTTATAAAGGTTGATCTTATTCCCGGCAATTTCTACCTTTGTGGCTAAACCCTTAGTTTCAGCCAGTGCCTTATTTTTCATGCCCTGGTAAGCTGCCTCTGCCTCTTCTAGATTGGCGATAGCTTCTTTTACCTCATAACGCTGCTTGGTCCAAAACCACAAAGGAACCGTAAACGCCAGCATTAAATCCCAGGGGCCGATAGTTCCGGCAGCAAAGCCGCGTGCGGTAATCTGCGCTATAAAATCCGGGAAAAAGCTCCTTTTTGCCAAAGACCTGGCATATTTATTTTTCTCTATCGCGTAAGAAAGAATCATCAACTCCGGCTGGTTCAGGAACGTTGATTGATACAATGACTTAATATCCGCCTTAAAAGATGCGTCTTCGTTTATATCCGGGATTCCCACTGAACTTTCGGAATCTCTGTTTAAAAGTGCGTTAATGCGCGTTTCCTTAGCTTTCCTTTCCTGCTCCAGATTAAGGATATTATTACTAAGCCTCGCTATTTCCGAATGGATCTTGAAAACATCCTCCTGGGCGATATCGCCCACGGCGTAGTTTACTTCCGCAACCTTTGAGATACCCTCCAGCAATTTAAGGTTTTCCCGGCTCAATTCGGTCTCTTTATAGTTCATAAACAGATCGTAATAGGCATTTTTGACCTGATTTATAACCTCCAATTCCTTGTTTTTATATTCGGCGGCGAACATCTGCGATTCAACCAGCGCGATTTTCCCTTTTAAGGGCAGCTTCCCGAACCAGGGAAGCATTTGCGAAACAGAAAGCATCCTGTCCTCTGACATTGTCTTATTCAACCTGAAAGGGCTGCCGGGCGTTTTTTCAAAAGTAAGCCCCAGGGCCGGGTCATCTAAGGATTTTGCCTGAGGTATGCGCGCCGAAGCTGCTTCATAACGTTTTTTTGCAGCCAAAATCTCAGGGTTATTCTTCTTTGCTTCTTCAATAAGCGGATCTAAAGGAAGGGGGTCAAGGGCATACAATAAACCAGGGTTAAGCAGAATTAGATTAATTAAAAATATAATGAATATTTTTCTCATCATATTCTCAGGCTGTCTTTCTAAACCGGGAAATTAATTCTACAACCTCATTGATTTTTTTCTGTTTTTCGCTTTCAGACTTGCCTTTGAGGGCATGCACCACACAGCCATCGATGTGTTTCTTAAATATCTCGTTTTCAACCCTATAGAGAGCGCCGATGATGGAGTGAATCTGGGTGATAATATCCACGCAATACCTTTTTTCATCAATCATCCTCTGGATTCCGCGGATCTGGCCTTCGATCTTGCTTAAAAACTGAAGCTGTTCCTGGTGGGTAGTGAGTTGTTTCATGGTATTTGCCTCCTTCCACTCTAAGCATACCATACCCCCCTACCCTATGTCAAGATAAAATTAATAATTTACTCTTTTTTTTCCTCAAACATAGGGGTTATTTCGGGATATATAGGGTCATTGCTCGTTATTTGAAGGCAGTAAAAAAAATAAGCAGTGCCTCCGTCAATCTTGAAGGCATACGGAGGCACTTTGTAGCGATGCTAAACAGCGGGGATTTTCAAACAGCAATGGCTTCTTTGTGAGAAAACTCTTCTCCCGGAGTTATTGTCTTAATTATTTGCTGAGCAGCCTTCCTCCCCGAAAAAAGCATCCCGGCGAATGTAGGGCCCATACGCGGTATGCCAAAAATCGTAGATACCGCCATTCCGGTTGCGTATAACCCCGGATGTATTTCTCCTGTTTTATTTACAACCAGAGCCTCTGAAGTGTTGACATCCATGGGGCCGTAAGTTTGTAATTTTAACAATCCTCTCTTCTCAAGGCTCTTTGCTACCCAGGCATCATGGCCAGTGGCATCAATCACGACTTTTGACTCCAAGGCAATGGGATCAACGCAGGTAATCTGCCTCGGCAGGGCTGAAACCGGCGACCAGTTGACTACCACTCCTTCCACCCTCTTATTGCGATACACTACATCGTCAAACTTTGTAAGGTTAAGTATCTTTGCTCCGGAATCACAAGTAGCAGAGATAAGTTTGGAGCAGGCGCTAGGGCCATCCGCGACAAACAGACCGTCTTCTATCTCCTTATGGGGTATCTTTAACTCATCAAGTATTTTATCTGCCGGAGCCCTGAAGGTAAGCGTGTTCATAAAATAGCCGCCAATCCAGAAACCGCCGCCTATATAGTTATTGCTTTCGATTATCAAGGTCTTGAGACCGGCGTGGGATAAATCGCGTGCCGCCATCAGGCCGCTGGGGCCGCCGCCGACAATAATAACGTCGGAAACGATATAATCTTCAAACCACCGGTTAAATTCACCGACAATTGCCCGGCTTATCTGAGACTCTGTTATCTGCGCAAACATTTCTTCTCCTCCTGTCGTTTAAGACTCGTTTATCCCAATAAAAAACCCTTATGCCGAAACATAAGGGTCTCATATAAACTTCCCTCCGCTGGCATTATCCAGATCAGGTGCAAAGGGTCTTCTGCTTATTACGCAGAACTCTCAGGCCGTTTTACGACCTCCCCTATTAAATTATATTATTTCAACGTCTATACTTTATTATACTCCTTCTTATAAATTTATTGCGGGGGCAAGATTTGAACTTGCGACCTTCAGGTTATGCTTACTACTACAGTTTTCACTGCTCCGCCAAAATCTCTTGGTGGATTTGTAGTCTGGACTATACCTTCACCCTTTTACAAGTGAATTGTAAATTTGGGTGCCTGCCGTCTAGTCTCTACACCTTCCCTGACATAAAATCAGGGCTTGGCTCGGTATTGCCCTGTTTTAATCTTAAAGGGTTCCACCGAATTTGACAGATTATCCTTGAGCCGTTTTGGCTTAAGGAGCCCATCGGACAACAAATCCCATCGTTCTCTGTATTCTGCTGATTTTGGTTTACGCTGCCTCTTGTCTGTCTCTATTAAACTAACGGTACTAGCATAAGAAGAAAAAACAGAAAAAGGCATTACGTAAAATATACGCAGAGAATCGATATACAGAATTGCGAAATCAAAATCATCTTTTTCATAACGGTCCCTTAACATCCGCCGGCGATTGGTCTTGGTTCTTCGCACATCAACGCCGTAAGACTTCGTCTTAGCATTGAACCAAGCACTCTTCACCTGTATACGGATGAGTTTCCCATTGAGGTCAAGCGCTAAATCATAAGGAAGACGATCCCCTACAGGATTTAACACTCTAAATCCTCTTTTCAGCAATTCCGTTACGACTGCCGATTCCGCAATGTCTGCTTTGAGTTTTGTATCCATTGAGCCTGACGAGCTACCGGGCTGCTCCACCCCGCTATATCGTTGTTCTCAATTACTTACTAAACTCGCCTAATTAAACAAAGAACAAAACTGCTTTAACTACCATTTATCATCTGGTCCTGTCGACCTTTTGATGATTCTCTATCATAGGGCTATGATGATTTATCATTATAGCACATAAAAACCGTATGGAGAAAATAATTGTTAAAAACCTTTTTCTACGGCGTACGCTATTCCTCTGCCGGAATTATCTTAAACGGTATTTCTCCGCGGCGCACAATACCCATTTTATCGCGCGCAATCTTCTCCTGATATAAAGGGTCATACTGCAGCCGCTCAATCTCGTTTTGTAAAAGAACGTTCTCTTTCTTTAATTTATTTATATTCAAAGACAATTCCCGGTTCTTTTCTTTCAGGTCCTGCAGCTTGGCATACCCGGGCAGGAATATTACCAGCAAAAAACCGGCTGCGGCAAAAAGCGAGAATACTTTCTTAAACATCAGCTTTTCCGGATTGTTCCGGCGTAGACCGCCTCAGCGCCTAACTCTTCCTCTATTCTTAACAACTCGTTATATTTGCAGACCCGGTCAGTGCGCGAGAGGGAACCGGTCTTAATCTGGCCGGTATTACAGGCCACGGCAAGGTGAGCGATAGTCGTATCTTCGGTCTCTCCCGAGCGGTGCGAAACTATCGCCTTGTACTTATTCTTAGCGGCGATATCAATTGACTCCAGGGTCTCGCTGAGAGTGCCGATCTGGTTTACCTTTATTAGTATAGCATTGGCGATTTTTTCCGCAATGCCTTTTTTAAAAATCTTTGGGTTGGTAACGAAGATGTCATCACCTACTAATTGTATCCTGCCGCCTAATTTCCCAGTCAGCTCTTTCCACCCCTGCCAGTCTTCCTCGCCCAGGCCGTCCTCAATAGAAATTATCGGGTATTTATTCAGCCACTTTTCATAGATGGCGATCATCTGCCCGGAATCCTTCAACCCGGATTCAAACTGGTATTTTCCCTCTTTTACGAAAGAGCTTGCCGCGCAATCCAGGGCAAGAAATACATCCTTTCCCGGGGCGTAGCCCGCCTTTTCTATTGCCTCCAATATCAAGCCCAGTGCTTCTTCGTTCGAGGAAAGGCTGGGCGCGAACCCGCCTTCGTCACCCACGGAAGTAGAGAGCTTTCTGGACTTAAGGATAGATTTAAGGCAATGAAAGACCTCGACGGCATAACGCAGCGCTTCGCGGAAACTGGGTGCTCCCGCGGGAGCAATCATAAACTCCTGGATGTCCAGGTTATTGTCCGCATGCAGGCCTCCGTTTAATATATTCATCAAAGGCACAGGCAAGGTCCGGGCAGCTCTTCCCCCCAGATACCTGTAGAGCGGCTCTTTCTTCTGGTTCGCGTCTGCCTTGGCAGTGGCCATAGACACGGCAAGAATGGCATTAGCGCCCAATTTTGACTTGTTTTCCGTGCCGTCTAAATCAATTAACAATTTATCTATTTTTTTATAATCCGGCTCCAGGCCGGTTATCTCAGGGGCGATTGCGGTGTGGATATTGCCGACTGCCTTTAAAACTCCCTTGCCCAGGTATTTCTTTTTATCGCCGTCACGCAACTCCAGGGCCTCATGCTCTCCCGTAGAAGCGCCCGAAGGCACGGCAGCGCGGCCTAATACCCCGGAATCCAAAAGGATATCGGCCTCAACCGTAGGGTTACCGCGCGAATCAAGGATCTGACGCGCATAAACTTGCTTAATCTTTGCCATATCTCTTCCTTTCTTTCCTATAAATTCTTCATTAGGAAATTTAGATTATCATAAGCGCATTTCTTAGTCAAGGGAAATAAAGTATTGGTTTGACATGCGGGATAAAATGTGGTATCTTTAGCCGTAATGAATAAACGCAGAATAAAATTATTCTTTCAATTCCACTGGATAGGCATAATCCTGACAACCCTGGCTATCATCATCGCTATTAGCTTTGTCTTCTTCCTGCGCAATGCCATCTTTGCCTGGAAAACCTCTGATTCCTATTTTAAAAAATCCGCGCTTGCCCAATACGGCCTGTTTTTTTATATCTTCCTGATATTGCAGCTGATCAGCCTTCCCTTAAGCGGCGCTTTGTGGATCTGGCTGATGCGCGGCGGGCACACCAGATTCACCCGCATACACGCCAAAGCGGTAAAGGGCAAGGAAATCCGCATCCGCTGGCTGGACGTCATCGGCATGGAAGAAGCAAAGGAAGAAGCGCAGGAAGTCGTGCGCCTGGTCACCGACCGGGCTAAGCTGCAGGCTATCGGCGGTAAAATCTTAAAAGGGATATTGATGATCGGCCCGCCGGGATGCGGCAAGACCTATCTGGCTAAGGCGATTGCCACGGAATCAAACCTGCCCTTCTTATCGATGTCGGGTTCGGAATTCATCGAGATGTTTGTGGGCGTAGGCGCCAGCCGTATCCGCAAGCTGTTCAAGCAGGCGCAGCAGCTGGCATACGTGGAAGGAGGCTGCATTGTCTTCATTGATGAGCTTGACGCCGTAGGTGCCCAGCGCGCGGTTGACCGCGGTTTCGGCGGACAGACCGAATCCAATACCACACTTAACCAGCTGCTTATAGAAATGGACGGGATGAAGGAAAAGGACTATAACATCGTGGTAATCGGAGCGACCAACGCGCCGGAGGGCTTCTTAGACGTAGCACTCTTAAGGCCGGGCAGGTTTGACCGCAAAATCTACGTAGACCGTCCCAATCTGGAGGAGCGGGAAAAACTCTTCGAATACTATCTAAAAGAAGTTAAATACGACGCCTCTATTGACCGCAAACGCTTAGCCAGATTAACCGTGGGCAACAGCCCGGCGGACGTAGCCAATCTGATACGCGAGGCGGCGTTAATCGCGGTAAGGAACAAGAAAGAATCAATATCAATGAAAGAAATCTCCGAGGCCTATGACCGGGTGGAAATGGGCATCAAACACAAGATCGTCTTTGCGCAGAGCGACCGGGAGAAAATCGCCTATCACGAGGCGGGGCACGCGATTGCGATGTATTTCTTAGCCCCCCATAAGGACGTATTCAAGGCCACGATTTTAGCCCGGGGCGGCGTCCTCGGTTTTGTCATGCCCCAGCCGCGCGAAGAAATACATGTGCGCTCCAAAGAACAATATTTAGGCGATATAAAAGGAAATCTGGGCTCATACGTGGCGGAAAGACTGAAGTTAAAAACCTCTACTTCCGGGGTCAGCCAGGACTTTACTACCGCAATGTGGATTGCCTACAATATGGTCTGGAAGTGGGGCATGGGTAAATCCGGCCTGATCGGTAACTACAGCCTTCTGGCGCAGATGACCGAAGGAAACAGCGTCTTTAGAGGCGAAGATGTCTCTTACATCTCGGAAAAACTGCGGGAGCAATTGAACAACGACGTGCAGCAGATATTAAACGAGTGCCTGCGGGAAGTCGAAGAGCTGCTGACTAAAGAATCCGGCCTGCTTAACCGTTTTGCCCAAGAGTTACTTGCCAAAGACGAGATTAATTATGACGAAATCGAAGCTATTTTTAAAGAAGCCGGCAAAAGCCGCCCTCCTTTTATTTAGTCTCGCCGTACCCTTCTTAGCCCTCTTGAACGGCTGCCAAAATCAAATCAAAAGCACCTACAAAGAAGAAGACATTCCTTATGTGGTAAAAGAGATTTGCAAGGACGAATATTCCCTGGATGTGACTACGAAAAGGACGGCCAATACGCTCTGGATTTACGCCCCGGTAGATAAAATCCTGCATAAGGACTACGGGGTAAAAGAAGACAAAGTCTTCGATGAAGAGTTGAGTGAGAAGCTGAGGAATATATTGACTACCATCGGAAGGGTATTAATCAGTTCCGACAATACCCCAGAATTCTTCGCCCTGGTTGCCTCCGATATAAAAATCGGCCTGGACTATACCATCATCGGAAACATCCTGGACATGAAAAAGTCCTATGCCGGGTTCCTGCCCTGGACAGAGGCCAACAGAAGGTATGTAATCGGGTTTAAAGTCGCCCCCGAGGCAATCGGCGATACCGGCGGGACTCATCTGAAGTTTTACGATATCAAATTAGGTGATTTTCTCGCTGAACAGATCGCCCAGCGGATAAACGCCCAGTTCCAGCAGGAGGGCAGGAATAAATATTTTCAAGTTAAGAAAGTAGACGGGAAATTCCGTGATGATGTGTTTATGTTTGAATATGATATAAAACAGGTTGCCGCGACAAAAGAAAAGACGGATATCAGAAAAGAGATATTGCAAACAATCGGCTATCTCTTAAAAAGCTACGAATTTAAGGATTTTTCTACAATTGAGATAAACGACTTGAACTTAAACGATAAGCTGACTTTAAGCAGAGAGTCAATCTACAGCAAGGCTATGCCGTAGAAATCCTGACCCTCCTTCCTTCAATCTGCAGCCTGCCTTCTACGAATAGTTTTACCGCCTGCGAATACATCCGGTGTTCCAGTTTATGGATTTTTTTCTCCAGGGATTCCAGGGTGTCATCTTCTTCTATCTTAACTACCTCTTGTAAAATTATCGGCCCGTGGTCCATCGCCTCATCCACAAAATGCACGCTGACACCGGTAATTTTAACCCCGTAAGCAAAGGCATCCTTTATCGCCTCGGTTCCTTTAAAGGCCGGAAGGAGTGCAGGGTGGATATTCAGGATGCGGCCTTTATAGCGGCTGACCAGGGCAGGCCCCAAGAGGCGCATAAAACCGGCGAGAATAATCAAATCTATTTTATTTTCTTCCAGCTGGCTGATTATCTTGGCTTCAAAATCTTCCTTTACCGTAAAATCCTCCCTTTTAACTAAGGCGACTTTTATCCCTGCCCGTCTTGCCCGGCCGATGGCAGCAGCCTGAGGATTATCGCAAACCAAAAGCGAAAGATTGGCTTTGAATTTCCCTTTTTTTACCGCCCGGATAATCGCCGAGAAATTCGTCCCCCGGCCCGAGGCAAAGACTGCAATATTCATATTTTAATATCCTTAAGACCTGCGGCCTGTGACTTGAGACCTGCGACTATTCTCTCACCCGTATGGTCTTCATCGGGCAGACCTTCACGCACTCGCCGCAAGAGGTGCACTTATTATAATCTATTACGGCTAAATTATCAATAACGTGTATAGCGTCAAATTTACAGGCCTTCTCGCAAAGCCGGCAGGCAATACAACCTACCGGGCATACTGCCTTTGTATCTTTGCCTATATCATGGGAACTACAGGCAACATAAATATTGTGGGTTGCCGATACCAGGCTGAATAATTTCTTAGGGCATATCTCCACGCATTTATTACAGGCCTTGCATTTATTTTTGTCTACAATGGGCAGGCCCTCGCTAGACATCCTGATCGCGCCGAAGGGGCAGATTTTTACGCAGGCGCCAAAGCCTAAACACCCGAATACGCATTCCTTCTGCCCGCCTAAAACTAAGTTTGCCGCCAGGCAATCTTCTATGCCTTGGTAAAGGAATCTGTCTTTTACCTTAGTGCCGCCGTTACAGTGTAAGACAGCGGTTCTTTTTGCCTTCTTTTCTACTTTCTTTCCTAACAGCTTGGCAATCTGTTCTTTAATTTTCTCTTCGCTCACCCGGCAGGCATCTATATTTGCCTTACCGCTCAGTAAGGCCTCGGCAAAACCAAAACAACCCGCCCCGCCGCAGGCGCCGCAGTTTGAGCCGGGTAGAAGACCGTGGATTTTATCTAAACGGGGGTCTACCTGGACTGCCAGTCGTTTTGAGGCAATCGCCAAACCCACGCCGAACACCAAGCCCAAAAAGCCCAAAGTTAAAATCGGGATGAGAATATCCATTTAAAACTTAAACCCATTAAACCCCAGGAAGCTTAAGGACATAATCGCAGCGATAATAAACGCCAGCGGAAAATCTTTTACCGCTTCCGGGACATTGCAGAGGTCTAACCGTTCCCTGATCCCTGACATTAAAAGCATGGCCAGGGTATAGCCTAACCCCACGCAAACGCCCTGGAATAATGAATAGTAGAAACTCCCCGGGACAGCCTTTCCATTGATAAAGAACATATCCGCATTCAATACCGCTACTCCCAATACCGCGCAGTTTACGGTAATCAAAGGCAGATATATGCCGAAAAACCTATACATTGACGGGCTAATCTTCTTAATTACCATTTCCACGAGCTGCACAAAGGTAGCAATCACCAGGATAAAAGATATGGTGCGCAGGTAAGCCAAGCCGAAAGGTATAAGCAAAAACCGGTAGATAAGCCAGGTAATTATCGAAGCCATAGTCGTAACAAACATTACCGATAGGCTCATCGCCAGGGCCGGTTTTGTCTCTTTGGAAATAGCTATAAACGAGCATAATCCCAGGAAGCGGGAAAGGATGACGTTATAGATAAATACCGCGGAGATGAATATAGTCAAGAATTGTGCGGCGTTCATGTCTTTTTATTTTTTAAAACATTAAAAAAACCCAGCAATAATCCGATAACTAACAAAGCGCCCGAAGGCATGCCCATGACAAATGCCGGCTCAAATCCTTTGACCACCGTAAAGCCTAAGATTTTTCCCGCGCCGAGAAATTCTCTGATACCGGAGATTAAAATTAAAGCCAGGGTAAACCCTACGCCCATACCTAAGCCGTCAATAAAGGAATTTAATACGCTATGCTTGGAAGCATATGCCTCGGCGCGGCCTAAGACAATACAATTTACTACAATCAAAGGGACATAGATGCCTAAAGCCCGGTCCAGTGCCGGGCTATACGCCTTCATTACCATTTCATTAATGGTAACAAAGGTGGCAATCACCACAATATAACAGGGTATCCTGATCCGGTCAGGGATAATATTTTTAAGCATGGCAATGATAATATTTGAGCCTAAGAGGACGAAAGTCGCGGCAATGCCCATGCCGATGCCGTTGATTACGGAAACAGAGACGGCAAGGGTGGGGCATAATCCCAACACCAGGACAAAGGTGGGATTTTCTTTGATGATACCTTTTAGAAACTCATTAAATAATTTCTTCATTGAAGTTTTAGCGTTTAGCGGATAGTTTTACTATACGCTATACGCTATACGCTAATCATTTTAAACCATAAATCCTACTCTTCGTATACCGGTCGATTATCGGCGTTGCGGCATTCATCATCAATATGGCGTAAGATACCCCTTCCGGATAGCCTCCCCAGAGACGGATAACCGCGGTAATCAGGCCGCAGCCTATGCCAAAGACAAGCTGGCCTTTACGGGTCAAGGGTGACGTGACATAATCCGTGGCCATGAAGAAAGCGCCCAATATCAGCCCGCCGGATAAGATATGAAAAAGCCAGTCTCCGCTAAAGAACCCTTTGGGGCCGAATACAAAAGCGAATAAGCCGACGGTCAGGATATAAGACGCGGGGATGCGCAATGATATGTAACCTTTAATAAGCAGGAATGCCGCCCCTAAAACAAGCGCTAATATGCAAACCTCGCCGATACATCCGCCGCGCTTGCCTAAAAATAAATCCAGATATGAGATATTCTCCAATACCCCTACCCCGCCTTCTTTTAATGCCATCAGCGGCGTTGCCGAGGTTACGGCATCAACGCTAAACGGCTTGGTAAAATTAGTCATATACTTAGGCCAGGAGGCCATGAGAAAAACCCTGCCGACCAATGCCGGATTGAAGATATTTTGGCCTAAGCCGCCAAAGACCTGCTTGCCGATACTAACGGCAAAGATTGAGCCGACAATCGGAAGCCAAAAAGGAACCTCCGGCGGCAGATTATAGGCAAGCAATAAACCGGTAAGCACGGCACTCCCGTCTAAAACGGTTATTTTCCTGTTGGTTAGTTTCTGTAAAGCCGCCTCGGTTGCCAGCGCAGAAATGACTCCTAAGATAATTACCCAAAGGGCGCTTACCCCGAAAATAAATACGCCGGCAATGCCCGCAGGGATTAAACTTACTACTACCATCCACATAATTTTACTTACCGATTCATCTTTATGCAGATGGGGCGAAACAGAAACAATTAGTCTATCATTCATTTTTTATCAATACCTTAATTTCTTCTGCTTTCTTTTTTACCGAATCTATAACCGCCCGGGAAGAGATGGTTGCACCGGTAATCGCCTCTACCTCGTTTAAATTTTGCATGCCTCTGTTGCTGAAACGGCTGGTAAAAGAATCCTCGGCAACGCGCGCGCCTAAGCCTGGCGTTTCGTTCTGGCTTAATATCTTTATTGCCTTAATTGTGCCGTCCTTCAGCATGCCTACCATAGTCTCAATGGTGCTGGAATAACCCTTGCCGGATGCCCTAAAGGCCGCGCCGAGCAATCTTTTGTCCTTATCATGCGCCTTATAATAAATAATTTCCTCTCCGGATTTTACTGCCTCAAAATGCGCGGCTTCGGGGAAGACCTCTTTTAAGCTGCTATCTTCTTCCACTTGCGCCTGGGCAACGATTCTGGTTTTAGTTAAAACATTTACTCCCGCCAAAAGGCCGCTGGCGACAATACAAATTACTGCCAAGATAAAGCCGTAGCGCAGCATTTCTTTCACTTTACTGCCTCCAGTTTTGCTCTTTTTATAGACTGGACTAATCTCCTATTCGCGGGGCAGACATAATTGCAGAGGCCGCATTCAATACAATCCAATACCCCGTACTTCTTGGCCTCTTTCCACATCTCTTTTTCCGATGCCAGGTTTATCAAACAGGGCATAAGCCCTGCCGGGCAGTGCCTGACACAAGAACCGCAGCGGATACAGGACAGCTCTTCGATAACCGCGGATTCTTTTTTATTGAATAATAAAATACCGGTGGTTGATTTGATTACCGGTACATCGGTGGTAAACTGCGCAATGCCCATCATCGGCCCGCCGATAATTATCTTAGCCGGCTCTTCTGTCAGGGGACCGCAAAAATCAATCAAGTCCTTAATCGGCGTGCCTATCCTAACCAGAAGGTTCTTAGGGTTAGACAGGCAGCTGCCGCTAACCGTAACCACGCGTTCATAGAGGGGTTTGTTTTGATAAACCGCCTCATAGATGCCTAAGACAGTAGCGACGTTCTGCACCACGATGCCGATATCAAAAGGCAGTTTGCCCGAAGGCACCTCTTTGCCTAACAAATTTTTTATCAGCTGCTTCTCCCCACCCTGGGGATACTGCGATTTTAGTACGCGTATTGCGTATTGCGTATTGCGTATTACGCCAAATGCTTCTATTGCCTCAGGCTTGTTATCCTCAATAGCAATATAAACGTTCTTAACCCCCAGGCACCTGGCAACCAATTCTACGCCGAGTGTAATTTCTTTTGTCTTCTCAACCATCAGGCGGAAATCGCCGGTTAAATAGGGTTCGCACTCCGCGGCGTTAATAATCAAGGTATCCACCGGTTTGGGCGGGTTAAGTTTTATATGCGTAGGAAAGCTGGCGCCGCCCATGCCGACGATGCCCGCTTCAAAAACAATACCGCGTATCTCATCGGCCGTCAGCTTATCCACTTCTTCTTGTGACCTGTGACCTGTGACCTGTGACTTTTCCAAGTTATCATTCTCAATCACTATCGCCTTGGCCCTTCCGGAAACCGGATGCGGCCAATCGCTGATAGCTGTGACCTTGCCGGATATTGAGGCGTGAACCGGCGCGTATACATGAGCCTGAGCAGCGGCTATCTTCTGGCCGGTAAAAACGTAATCATTTACCCCTACCAACGGGCTGCATACCTTACCTATATGCTGGCTTAAGGGTATATATGCCTTTGCCGGGGCGGGACATCTTTCAATCGCCTTGGCCTCGCTTTGGCTCTTATGCTCTTCTAATTTAACCATGGCATCTTCCTGTAATAAATAAGGTTTAGTAAACCCAAAATGCCGAATACTACACCCACGATGACCAAAATATAACCTTCATAGACTCTCTCGGCTAAAATACTGCTCAAGAACATAAACAGGATAAATCCCAGATGCATTACCATCTCCATGGAGCTGAATATCTTGCCCATCATCTGGCTCTCGCTGATATTATGGATTATCGTATTGGAGGCAATCATGATCGGGGATATCACAATCCCTAAGGCCAATGAAAGAGCTGCCGCCGATAAAAAATAAGGATACCTCTGTAAAGTAAAGGCAAAAACGACGAGCATTATACCACTTAGTATCAGGGAGAGGAATATTATTTTATAATGGGACAGCCGGTGGCCGAAACGCCCGTAAATCACCGACCCCAAAAACAGGCCGCTACCCAAAAACATAATCAAAAGCCCCAAATCCTTGGTTGCCGAGTGCAGGGTATTCTGGACAAACACGATAAATACCACGTATACAGCACCCAATGCCGACCAGAGCAGAAACATGATGCTGGCGGTAAACCTTATCTCCTTTTGTTTAATAAAATAGATTATGCCTTCTTTTATCTCCTGGAACACAGACTTGCCGATAACCCCTACTATCTCCTTGCCGAACTGGCCGAACTCGCCGATTCTTACCTTGGCGGTTGCCTTTATGGCGATGAAAAAAATCAATCCCCCGGAAACCAGGAAACTTAGCGCGTCTAAATAAAACCCGCCCTTGGCACCCAGCCACTCCACTAAAACGCCTCCGATTCCGAATCCCAATACCGCCGCAATCATCCCCGTAATGTTTACCAATGAATTGGCCATAAGCAAATATTCTTTTTTTACCAGGTCGGGGATGATAGATAACTTTGCCGGAATAAAAAAACGGCCGATGGAAAATATCAGGAAAATCAAAATATATATAACCGAAAGGTAGCGGGTATTAAATAAGAACAAAGGTATGGCTGCTATGAGAACCGCCCTTAAGAAATCGCAGATAAACATCGTGCGGCGGCGGTCCCACCTGTCAACATAGACACCGGCTAACGGGCCGATGAGAAATACGGGGATTATCGTAAAGGAGAGTATCTTGGCTATCTCTACCGCGGAGCCGGGCGCCCTTAAGTAGACGAAACCGATAAGCGCCATTTGCCCCAGCCTGTCTCCCAGCTGGGAGAGTATCTGGCCTACCCATAAAAAAAAGAAATTTCTGTTTTTCAGGACTTCTCTGTATTTAGGCATATTTACAGCTTTAGCGATTAATTATAGTAAGCTGGCGAGAGGAGTTGAACCTCCGACCCGCTCATTACGAATGAGCTGCTCTACCAACTGAGCTACGCCAGCAAAAATAGTTTGAGGAACGCCCAAAAGGCTATTTGGCAATTAACTTCAATATTCCAGATTACTACAACAATAATCACAAGTCAATTGAATAATAGACGCTGCCTTTGACATCGCAAATGTCGCGGTATGCTGAGCCTCTGGTGTAGAGGGCTTGATGGCAACATAGATTTTGCTGAAGGATGAGGGAAAAGGGTTATGCTGGATAGCGATTTAGCTATACTCTATGAGGTAAAGACAAAACGGCTCAATGAACAAGTAGTAAGAAACAGAAAAAGATTTCCTGAAGATTTTATGTTTCAACTTACCAAAGAAGAAGTTGGTTTTTTGAGGTCGCAAAATGCGACCTCGAACAGAGGCGGCCGGCGATATCTCCCCAATGTTTTTACTCAAGAAGGCGTAGCTATGCTCTCAAGCGTCTTAAACAGCGAGCGAGCAATTGCGGTAAAATAGGGGACGGTTGTTAATGCTCACTAATTAGGTAACTCTTTTGGTATAATATATAGCCAAAGGAGGCCTAGTTATGCGTTATCATTATGAGATTGTTCTTAAGCGATGGCTGCCTATACTTCAAGAATACGAAAAGACCAAAGCCAAAGTTAATCCCCGTACTTTTAAATTTGTAAAAGATCTTTGTCAAGCGCACCATATTAGCACCAAGGAACTAAGGCGCTACTATGTTAAATGGATTCAGGGAAACAAATCTTCTGATTCATTGCTTCCAGCTAAGAGAGGGGCTAAACCCGGCTCCCGCAGGACGCCTAAAGAAATAGAGCGCAATATTGTCAATGCTTATAGAAGATTTGGCTCCAACAGATATGAACTTGTACTGCTCTTTAAGCCGTATTACCTGGATAAAACGCCTTCCCCTGCCACCATGGACAGGATCAAGGCGCGTTATCCGCTTAATGAATCACAGAAAAAGATAATCAAGCGTTATGAGAAACAGGCTCCCGGGGAGCTCGCTCATATCGATATAACCAAGGTTCCCAAGGATATTCGTTGTTCTTTCAAAATCAAAGAGCTATATGTTGCAGCCTTATGCGATGATTGTACAAGGCTTGCTTACATGGAGATAATTAAAGACAAAAGGGCTTCAACTTTAACTTACTTTATGGCCCGTTCTTTATCCTGGTTTAAACAAATATACAATTTTGAATTTGAAGCTATAATGTCTGATAACGGACCTGAATTCAAAGGCCTACTTGAAAGAGAACATCCCTTTGAAACTATGTGTAACGAATTAGGGATAAAGCATATCTGTACTAGGCCCTACAGGCCTCAGACTAACGGTAAAATAGAGGCCTTTTGGAAAATCCTTAAGAACGAATTCTTCTACCCCAATTCCTTTGACTCTAAAGAAGACTTAATCATGAACCTTGGAAACTTTTTATTCGAATACAACCACCTGCGTAAACACGGTGGCTTAAACTATGAGACACCTTTTGACAAGCTCCAAAAAGTTACCGAATTATTGAGCTAGTACAACGGTTCTATTTTTTGGGAGTGGAAAGGTCGCTAAAAAAATAGAACCGTCCCCTATTTTATTTCGCTTTAGGACTCCCCATGGTCGCTTTGGGGCGGGTGAAATAGCAAATCAACGAGATAGACCTTAATGTTTATTTTTGAATTCTTTATTTACTTTGGCATTCATATATTCTATAGCTTTTCGTGCTTCAAAGTATAGTTTAGATGCTAATTGATGTTTCTTCTCCAATGGAGTTTCTAAATCAGAACCTTCTTTGGCTAAATTTGATAATTCTTGTGGCTTTATTTTTGATTTATATTCAGGGTGAAGCGTAGGACAGGTGCGAAGTAAGCCTTCACACAATACTATCCTTGTCATTTCAGAAAAACTGAAGTCATTTCTTTGGGCGATAAGTTTCAAATGTTCTGCCAACCAATCATTAAGCAGTATTTGATGTCTTTTAAGCATATTTTCCTCCTTTTTCTAATTATACCACTTCCATTTCAAAATGGTAAAAGATTTGGGAAACAAAAAAGAGAGGCTTTTGGACCTCTCTTTTAATGATAATCATAGCTCCGAATTCCTGCGGAATTCGGAGTAAATTTGCAGCCCTCTTAAAATGAGGGCAAATTTATGCCGAGGAGAAGAATCGAACTTCCCACGCCGGCCTTTTCAGGGCCGCGCTCTACCACTGAGCTACCTCGGCAACGTTTATTTACTATGCCCCATTAACCTTTTTACCGCAAAAGGAGAAAAAAGCAAGTAGAGTAAAAAAAACGAAAATATGGCAGTGCCGGCCTTCCTGAAGGAAGCGGCGGAAATTACCGCGATAATTAATAGCGAAACAACCAGCCTTATTTTGCTGCCGAATAATTTTTTCAAACCGTTTAAGTTTAAATATCTTACCCGCGAAACCATCAGTGAGGCAAGCAGTAAAACCAAAAGCAGGAATATCGTATGTACGGCCTCCGGCAGGGGTGATAAGTCTTTCCCCTTTCTAAAGATTAAAATAAATGACGCCAGTGCCCCGCCGCTGGCGGTCGTCGGCAGGCCATAAAAATAATTTACTAATTTCTCCTTGGAGGTGATGTTATATTTTGCCAGCCGCATTACGCTGGCCAGCAGGTAAATAAATAAAGACAGTGTAGCGGCAAGATAAAAACTCCGGTAAACAAAAATGTACCCCAATATCGAAGGGGCAATCCCGAAAGAAACCACATCCACCAGTGAATCCAATTCCTTGCCGAACTCGCTGGGTACGGGATTCTTCCTGGCGATTTCGCCGTCAAAACCGTCAAAGACAACCGAGAGGATTATTGCCCAGCAGGCAAAGGTAAAATGGCTCTCCAGGGAAAAGATAATCGAGACAAAACCGCAAGTAAGGCTCAACAAAGTAAGCAGGTTTGCCAGAAGATTCATTTCGCCTCGTCTATTACCTTAACGAAAATGTCCTGCGCCAGCTTGAGATTGGGGAAATGGTATTTGCGCGCGGAAACCTTTAAGCGGGCCGTAGCCTTGGTCAGGCTATACAGGTTAATCCATACCTTGCTTGACTCCATCTGCGCGTAGATATAGCCCTTAGTATGGTCCTGGTTTTTAATCGTCCCCCTAATCCGCGCCACCGTAATCGCGGCATCCCAGAGTTGTTCGTATTCCAAATCCGTCTCGCCCTGGATGGTATCCCGGCTTACCGCATAACCGCCCAAGACACCCACCGCGGAACCGATAATCAGAGGCGCGCAACCCGAAACAACCGGCAGCATCAGTAAAACCAAAGCAAAAATAACTGTTCTCTTCATTTCACTTCCTTTTTGGAAAATACCTTGAGGAAACAAAAGGCGGTAAGCCCCGAAATCACTCCCTAGGAGATAATCAAAAACAACCACCCGCCGATGTTCATACCGCCGCCTCTTTTATCCCGGCCTTGCGCTTCCAGGCAAGCTTTACTAAAACCGCCAGGATTACAAATATTGAAAATAATCCTATCCTCGTACCTAAGATAAATGCGCGGTTTGCCAGAGAGACATTCTTCATCAATATTATCGGCAGCCACTCCTGCCAGAGCCACATCCCCAGGATAAAGAACAAAAACAGCGGCGTTATATACTTGATGATAAATTTATAAATTCCGGGGATGCGCATGTCAGCACCCTTATGTATCTCATCCCAGGCGTTCTCCATTCCAAACACCCAGGCAAACAGCACGGTCTCGATGGTGGCGAACACCACCAAAAAGAAAGTCCCGCCCCAGAAATCCAGCTCGTCCACTACTCCGTTGCCTAAGAAAAAAATGGCGGGCTGACAGAGTATAAACGCTACTATTCCAAAGATCAATACCGCCTTGCCTCTCTTGATATTGAATTCATCTTCGAGAAACGCCACTGCCGGCTGGGCGAGGGAAACGGAAGAAGTCACTCCCGCTAAAAACAAAAGCGCAAACCAGGTAAAACCCAGCATCTGGGCAAGCGGCAGTTTATTCAGAATCAGAGGCATAGTGACAAACCCCAGATTAAACACTCCCGAGCGGGCAATCGCCTGTATGTCTACCGGCCCGAAGAAGACAAACGCCGCCGGGATAATAATGCTGCCGCCTAAGATAACCTCCGCCAATTCGTTGGTGCTGGCAGCGGTCAGGCCGGAAAGGGTTACATCGTCGCCTTTAGACAAATAACTGGCATAGGTAAGGATGACCCCGATTCCTACGCTTAAGGTAAAGAAGATCTGGCCCGCGGCTTCCAGCCAGACCCTGGCTGACTTAAGGGCGGAAAAATCCGGATTCCACAAAAAGCCGAAACCGTTATAAATATTCCAGGCCGGTTTCGCGGCATCGGGTATGCCCAGGGTCATCACCCGGACCATAAGCACTGCGCCAAAGACAAATAACAGCGGCAACGCCCATTTGCAGAGTTTTTCTATGCCGCCCCTTATCCCAAAATATATTACCCAGATATTCAAAATGAAGGTAATCACAAAGAACAGGTATGCCGGGGCAATGCCGTTAAAATACTGATTCTTAGCCAGGCCCTGAAATCCGCTTAAGAACCCCTGCATGGCTGCCTGGCCGGTTATTCCGCTGTATTTACCCAAAAGAGCGAAAAAACTGTAAGCCAAGGTCCATGATTCTATATAAGTGTAATAAATAAATATTACCAGCGGACCGAATATGCCGATAACGCCGAAATATTTGATGAAACGGTTCTTCTTCCACACGCTATGGAATATCCCCGGGGCAGTGCCGTGCTCAAAACCGCCGCCGTAACGGCCCAAGGTCCATTCAATCCACATCAGCGGCAGGCCCAAAAGCAAGAGCGACACAAAGTAGGGAATCATGAACGCCCCGCCGCCGTTTGAGGCTGCCTTGGCGGGAAAACGCAGAAAATTACCCAGGCCCACGGCAGAACCCGCCACTGCCATAATTATCCCTAAGCGCGAACCCCAGCTATCTCTTTTTTTCTGCGGCCTCATAAAACCAATCTTCCAGCCTGTCTAGCGCCTGCGCCACTTCACAACTTAGGTTTTCTCCCAAAACTATGGATTTAGGCTGAATAATCAAAACAATTATATCCGCCTTTAAATGAATTTGCAAGTAATTTATCGTCAGAGAAATCGAGGCATTGTGGGTAAAAAACAGGTTGACTGTCTTTATCTCATTTGGCTGCAATACCTTGAATTCTCCCGGCAAACCGCCAAAATCAGCCGTATCGATAATGACCACGGTGTCCGGTTTTTCCCGGATGAGCCTCTCCAGGTAATTTTCCGGGCTGGCGCCGGCATCAAAAACAACAAACCCGAATTTATCTTTGATGCGGCTTGCCAGTATCGAGCCTGCCCCGTCATCGCTCCTTAAGGTATTACCGATACCTAAGACCGCCACCTTGCCTTTTAATCTGGACTTGATACTATGCAACATCTTGGCCTTACATAATCCTCATGGCTTCCTGGATAAAGGGCAGGATAGCCTCAAGTTCCTCCTTAGCCAGCCTTCCCAGCTTGGCAAAGGTAAAATTTCCCTCCCGGCCTTTAATCTCCCTTACAAGCTGCAGCTTCTTCGGCCCGTTATTATAAGAATGGACGCTGATCACAATCTTCCCGGTTTCATTCTCCCATGACTTCTCAAAAAGTTGCTCGTCTAAACTGCTGTCATACGGCATAACTTCCTCCTTTCAATGAGCGCATAACTTACGAATGCCTGCGCGCCCCTATTATTGTTTTTTATCCAACTCCTCTCCCACGGCAAGCTGTTTATCCAATTTAGAGAATAACTTTTCGGCAATCATTTCTTTGGCATAGCTACTGGGCGAAGATACCTCAACCCGGGTGATATTGCGCTCTACCTCCTTAAAAAATAAGCCTACCGGTGTAGTATCGCTCTCGGAAACATATACGGCAATCATCTGTTTTTTTAAATCTTTGGCATAGATGTACACGCCGAGCTTTTTTAAAATATCCTCTGTTTGAGTATAGCAGCTGAAGAAATCATAATTAAACGTGCGGTTGATCGCCTGGCCTCTGTCTTCCTCGATAACGCGGGTGGAAACCCCGGCAAATTTCTTTACACCTTCCTTGAGCCCCGCGCAGCCGGTAAAATTCAAAATGCAAAGCGCAAAGATAAGTAAAACACAAGCATTGGTCGCAGGTCGCATGATGTGGACTGTGGACTGTGGACTGTGGACTACGACCTGTGACTTGTGACTTGCAACCTGTAACCTGTGACCTGAGACAGAACTATTTTTATTTTCTAATCTTTCCATATCCCCTCCCGTCTTACTCATTGATTACCTGCCAAATTTTATCTAAATTCCTTCTCGTTTCTTCTTCGCCTCTTTTAGCGAAATCCTCTGCCCGGTGTAATTCCAGCCAATGTATCCCCGAGGTATCGGGATGCAGCACTAAGTCTGCCAATTCCGCTTCCTTTTGCGCCATCTCCGTCTGCATCATTTCGATACTGCTGAATATAATACCGAGGATGTTGGTCTTAAATTTATTTCTCAGGCAGTCGCCTAAGCCCAGCCATTTTTTTCTCTTGATTTTATCCGGCAGTTCGGGCGTAATGCCTTTTTTGGCTTTCTCGTATTCCCTGATTACGTCCTCCCGGGAAGGGGTTACGTTAACCGCGATTATCTTGCTTACCCCCATTTTGAACAAAGGCTCGGTGGGTAAAGGATAGATTACCCCTCCGTCGAAGAGTATCTCCTCTTTAGGCTTATAAGGCGTAAATACCCCCGGCATGGAACAGCTGGCCATAATCGCATCCACGAGAAGCCCGCGGTCGAAGACCCTGGGCTCTTTCTTTTTGACATCGCTGGCGACAATCTTTAAGGGCAGCTTTACGTCGTAGAAGGTTTTATTACCCAGGTATTTCTTCAGGAAGTTATATAATTTATTGCCCTTAATAAACCCCAACAGGGGAAAGGTAAGGTCAACCAGGCCCCAGATGTATTTCGGCTCTTTGAATTCTTTGGTAATCGTCAATATCTCCTGGGATGTCCTGCCGGTGACCCAAAGGCTGGCGATCAGCGCTCCGAAGCTGGAGCCGCAGATGACGTCGATAGGTATTTTTTCTTCTTCGATGACCTTCAATACCCCGATGTGGCAGAGGCCGTAACCTAAGCCGACTCCCAGGGCCAGGCCGACCATGCGCTCGCCCAACTGGCGGGATATCCTTCTGATTGCCTTGGCGTATTCGCAATCCGGCGCATCCAGAACAAACCTCTCGGCGGAAACCAGCTCTATCCTGGGCAGGGTGGCGAAGACCGGCTGATTCAATATCTCGGTCTGCTGCCCGGTGGTCAGCCGGGAAAAACGGTACTCATTGGCAATTACCTTCATCTTTTTATCCGGGAAGCCGAATTCATCTTTTAACCTTTCGATAAGTTTACGCGTGCGTATTAAATCTACCATCTGCGGGCTGGTTAATATATGGATTAAGTCCGACTGGTTCAATATGCCGAACACCGCCCGGTCCATAAAAGAAGGCAGGTCCAGGACGATATAATGATAATCGTTCACCAGCAGGGTCAAGATGCTTATTAAGCTCTTTACGCATGATTCATCATCGGGCCGGTAATGAAGACAGAGCAGGTCTATGCCGAATTTAGTCTTTAACATAAAATCCTGTATGATCCTCGCGGGATCTGCGGGAGCAGGCAGGCCTGCCTCGCCGGCCGCAGCAGTAGATAAAAAACGCGATAAATCAAAAACCCGGTAGTTATCACCGAGCTCCAAACGGCCGGGCATACTGTGAATCTTATCCTGGGTGGCAATATCTACTATCACTACCGACTTAAGGGTTTCTTTGCCCAGGCTTATCCCTAAGTTCATCGCATAGACGGTCTTACCGGCATGGGAAGAGGAACTGAATACGGAAATAATCGTGCTCTCAAAGATGGTCTTCTGGTGGATATCCCGGCGCTTGAGACGGCGCGAAATGGTCTGGCTTAAATCAATCGCCAGCCGCGGAATCTTATCTAAAATAAAATCAAAATCCTCTTTCTTGATTACCAAGAGCAGGCTGTCATTTATGCTGCGCGCGGTTACCGAATGAGGCTCGCCGGTCAAAAGGGAGATAATCCCGAAGTACTTACCGCGGTGCAGATATTCCAGGACGGTTTCGTTGCCCTGCCGGTCCCTGGTATAAATTACAATCCGGCCTAAAATAACGCAGTAAAAAGCATCTACCGCAGCGCCTTCCTGATAAATGAGCTCTCCTTTTCTGTACTCCCGGAAGGCAGCCCTTTCTTTGATAAGCTGACGTTCTGCATCCGCAAGGGAGGCAAATAAAGGAATCTCTTTTAACATCAAGTCTCGGTCAATCAGTTCCATGTTAATCCAGTGTGCCGCTCTTGCAGACCTCGGCGAACCTGCGCGCGCTCTCCCTTATCTTGCGTTCAAAGTTACGGTAATCTACTTCAATCAGGCCAAAGCGCGGCCCAAACCCCTTATCCCATTCAAAATTATCTATCAACGACCAATAGATATACCCTAAAACCTTTACACCTTCTGCCATCGCCCGGTGAATATTCTTTAAATGCTGGCGGATAAAATCCCAGCGCAGCTCATCGTCCGGTGTTGAGATGCCGTTTTCCAGGACAAACACCGGCAGCTTATATTTTCTTAGTTTCAACAACAGCGTGTAAATACCCTGCGGATAAATATCCCAGCCCAAGGAATTTTTTCTAAGCGGGTGGTGATTTTTACTGCATACCTCCAGCGCCAGATTCCTCAAGCCCCACTTTTCCACGTCTACTAAACTGCGGGTATAATAATTAACGCCGATAAAGTCAAGGGTTTTACCCTTAACCAGCCGGTCAATTAATTCAAAATTAAAAAATCTGTTCCTTAAATAAACGGCGAGCCTGTTTCTTAAGCCGGGGCTGCACGGTATAAACGCCTGCAGATGGGAAGCGATACTCACAAAAGGAGCGCTCAAGTTTCTTTTCTTATAAATAGCGTGGATAAGCCGGTATGCCCGGATATGGGAGGCCGCCATATTCAGCGTTACCTGCCTTGCCTTAAAAAAAGATTTTTTCTGCGGCGGCCAAGCGCCTTCGATATAGCCATAGTAGGCATAGACCAGGGGCTCATTTATGGTTACCCAATAAGAGACCTTATCGCAGAGGGCCTCTGTAACCTTTTCCACGTAACGCAGGAAATAGTCTTTGGCTTTGCTACTCTGCCAGCCGCCTGACTTGACGAACCAGGCAGGGTTGGCAAAATGATGCAAGGTGACAATGGGTTCGATATTGCGCTGTTTCAGAGAAATAATCACCTCGCGGTAATGCGCCAGCTCTTTCTCTGAAAACATGCTTGCCTTAGGTTCGATGCGGCTCCACTCTACGGATAAACGATGGGCATTGTGGTTAAGCAGTTTCGCCAAATCAAAATCCTGTTTGTAGAACTCATAATGGCGGCAGGCCTGGCCAGAAGGCTCGCTTAACCCTACCTTCGCCTCCCATTCCCACCAGTCGCTGTTGCTATTGCCGCCTTCAACCTGATAGGCGGAGGTGGCCGCGCCCCAGAAAAAATCTTTAGGAAATTCTATCATAAATGAGCCCACAACTTACGGAGCGAAAGCGAACGTAAGTTGTTTGGGCGAATTTATACCACGCAGCCTTCTTTCAACGATTCCGCTGCGGGGTATTAAATGAGTATATAATTTATAATCTCGCTTATTATAACATCTTAGAATAAAAAAGCCCAACAAAAATGTTGGGCTTAAGAAAAATAGGGGACGGTTCTATTTTTTAATGCGCCGCCTAAACAAAAAATAGAACCGTCCCCTATTTACTCTGCCGAAGGTTCCGCTGGCTGCTCGCTAAGATGCTTGCTCAGTAACTCCCAGGTCTTGGGGCCTACCTTGCCGTCTACCTTTAAGTTATTCGCGGCCTGAAACTTATTAATCGCTTCTTTGCTAAGCGGGCCGATCTTCCCGTCAACTTTACCCGCGTAATAACCGGCGTTCTTCAGGGCGGTTTGTATCTGTTGGCTGCTTGGCTTATAGGGCCCCTGGGGAGGAAGCGGGATTGCGGTAACCGGCTCAATAGCTGCCGGCGCACCCGGCAGCGCCTCCTGCACGGATGCCGGTGAAGGGGAAATCTCGATAGATAACGGCTCCTGAATTTCTTCCAAGGTCTCTTTTTTCTTTCCGCATCCGTTTAAATTAACGATTAAAAATAATGCCAGGGCCAAAAAAATGAACTGTTTCACGACTTCCTCCTTTTAGGATTGAAGAACAGCCTCGCGGCGGCAGCGGGGACAGATAATCTTTATACGGTCAGAACGGTTGAACGGGCCTTCCCGTTTAACCGGTGATTTTTCCTCCATCGACAAGTCCAGGCCGCGCATGTAAAAAAACACCAGCCCGATATTGGCGAACGCCAGGGCCCCGAGTTTCTTGGCCACCCATAACATCTGGTCAAGGGGTGCTATAACTTCGCCGCAGCAGTCGCAAAGGCCAAGCTCTTTCTCGATCGTCTGCGAAAGGCCTTTTCCTTTTTCGGTTGTGGCTAAATCGAATTCGCGCGAGAGCATTATTCCTTTTTCCGTCGGGCAATTTGCCTGGCACTGGCCGCAGAACACGCACAGCTCCCAGTTGACGGTCAATACCCGCTTGCCGCTTATGTCCTGCATATCTATAGCGCGAGAGGGACAGACCTGGAAACAGGCGCCGCAGCCGATGCAATCGTCCTTGTGAAATTCCGACTTGCCTCTAAAACCTTCAGCCGGCAGATGGGGCTGATAGGGAAACCTGGAGGTATACGGCCCCTTGATTAAAGCGATTATCGCTTCCTTTAGTTCTCTTAATTTCGGGTATCTCATGGTTGGTTCATGGTTCATGGTTCATGGTTCATAGAAAATGCTTTTACTATGAACTATCAACTATGAACTATGCGCTGTTTTTATCTTCTTCATACTTATCACAAACAGAATTTTTCCAAAGCTTAACACCTGACTTATGCGCACCTCTGGCTAATGCATGCGCGGAAACCGGAGAAGTTAATATTATAAACAGAATACAGAGAAGCGCCTTTATGCCCGCAGCAGTGAATCCCTTAAATAAAAACAGTCCCAACAAGATGCTGCAGGTTCCCAAGGTTACAGATTTTGTGGAGGCTTGCAATCGATTATAAACATCGGGCAGACGAACTAATCCTAAACAGCCAAAGAAATCAAAGGCCAGGCCCACAATTATAAAAATTATTCCAATTATTTCGTTCATATTAGCCTTAAATCTGTGTAATCTGAATCTTTTAATCTGTGCAATCTGTGTTTTTCATTCATCAAAGTTCCTTCCTTCCAGATATTTAGCCAATGCCAAAGTAGAGATAAAACTCTGTAGCGCCCAGGCAATACCAATATCAATATACCAGTCTCTGCCTGTAGGAATTCCTAATATCGCGCAGAAACCCAAAACTAATATTCCTAAGATATCTATCGCCACTGCCCTATCGGCGGAAGTAGGACCTTTCAGGATTCGCCACAGACAAAATAGAGCACAAAAGAAAAGCACTGAAAAGCAACGTCTTAAAAGTGGGGACTGCCATTCTAACAAAGAAGGAAAGGGATAAAAAATAATTACTCCAAAGATAATTATAATTGCCACTAACCCACATAACCAACGTAATCTTCTCATTACTCAAAAATCCTTTTTAATACATCTTCAAACGTCTTTACAATAATCTCTGAGGCTTTCTGGATATCCTTATCCTCGACATCAATCCAGTGTATGTATAAAAACCCATTTTCTTCATCTATATCCACGCTCATCGTTCCAGGTGTAAGAGTAATTGAATTTGCCAGAAAGGTTAAAGCCGTATCTGATTTAAGGAGAGTCTTTACCTTAACAATGCCTGGATTAATGGGTAAATCCGGATGGGCTACGCGATAAGCCACGTCAATATTTGCTTTTATACACTCCCAAATAAATAAAGGTATATAATAGAGAAACCAAAGATAGCGCTTAAGAGAGATAAAATGATGTGGCCTTTTAATAAACATATCACCGGTCATGAAAGAAACAAAACCGGAAGCTAGAATACCAATAATCAAATGCTGTAAGTCTACTGGCCAGGTCAGAAATGCCCAGATTAAAAAGGCAAGTATAAATAAAATAATTTGACTTTTTCTCATCTTATCGCCCCAAAAACCGCATCTTTATAACCTTTACCGGCTAATAAAACATCGACTGCTGATTGTAAGAAAGGTTTAAATAAAGGTATAATCAATAAACCGCCCATCACGCAAATAATTGCCAAAACTATCATCGATAATCTCATAAACGCTGGAATCTCTTTTATATCCTGCCACCTTTCTTTTAATTTACCAAAAAAGGCGTATTTTTGCACTTTCATAAAAGATGCTAAAGTAAGAATGCTAGCCACAACTGCACATATGGCATAAATAATCCGACCAGATTGAATACAGGCTAAAATTATTAAAAGCTTACTCCAGAAACCATTAAATGGCGGAATGCCGGCGATAGACATTGAGGCTATTAAATTTGTATTTGCAGTAATTGGCATTTTTTCTCTTAATCCACCCATATCCTGTAAATCTCTTGTGCCCAAGGCATAATCTAGTGCACCTGAATTCAAAAAAAGTAAGGATTTAAATACAGAATGATTAAACAGGTGAAATACCCCACCTAAAATACCTAAAGGAGTGCCCAAACCAATACCTAATATAACATAGCCAATCTGGCTTATAGAATGGTATGCCAACAGTCTTTTAACATCCCATTGCGCAAGAGCTAAGATTACTCCTATCAGCATTGAAACTACTCCCAAGAACATAAGTATAGATAAAGAAATATTATTTATCCCGATAATATTAAAAAATATTCTCGCTATTGCATAAACTCCCAATACCTTTATCAATACTCCTGAAAGCATTGCCGATATCGGTGCAGGCGCAGAGGGATGAGCATCCGGTAGCCAGGCATGAAAGGGAACCAATGCAGCCTTTAGACCAAAACCCATCAAAAACAAAACTGCCACAAAGCTTACCATCAGGCCAGTTCCTTTTTGCGCTAAAACTAAAGAAATATCTGCCATATTCAGGGTAGAGGTATAACTATATAGAAGAGCGATTCCTAACAGGACAAAACTTGAAGCTACTGAACCCATAATCGCATATTTAAAAGATGCTTCTAATTCTTCTGCTTCTGTGCCAAAGGCAACCAACGCGTAACTAGCAATAGAGGCAATTTCTAAAAATACAAAAAGATTAAATAAATCTCCGGTAATAATTATGCCGTTCATCCCTGCCAACATAAGCATAAATAAGGTATAGAATCTATATTTATCGGTATACTTCTGCATATAACTAACCGAATATAGTGCTATTGCAAAACTAACTAAATTTACCGTAACTAACATAAAAGAAGCCAGGCCATCGAGGACCATACAAATTCCTATGGGTGGCATCCAACCTCCGACTTTGTAAACGAGAATTTTATGCGCAAGAACTAATTTAGTAGAATATAATGAGAGCGCTAATAAACTTAAGGTGCCCAAGTTAGCTAAAATATCCCCAAATTTTCTTATCTTTTTTCCTAAAAGCGAAATTAGGAATGCAGAACCTAAAGGAATAATCACAAAAAAAGGTAGCATTTTCATCCTTTTAGCCGGTTAATCTTGGTAATATCAAAAGTACCGTACTTTTCATAGAGACGAATGGCAATCGCCACGATTAATGCCGTAACTGCCAGACCAATAACAATGGAGGTCAAAACTAATGCCTGAGGCAGAGGGTCAACCATATTTAAGATTTGCTGATCCTTGGCTAATATTGGGGCGCGACCATGGGTGCGATAGCCAATAAGAACAAAAAACAAATTCACCGCGTATTCAATAATCCCCAAACCAATAATAATCTTAATAATATTTCTTTTTCTTAATACACAGTAAAGCCCAATACAGAATAAAACCAGACACAAAATATATTCGCTCATTCCTCTTTTCCTGATCCTTTAAATAATATCAATGCCGCAAAAATGGCAAATAGACCTGCCCCTACTTTAAGAGATATAGCAATATTACATAAAGGAATAATACCCGCGCTAAATAAGTCAAAAGGCTTACCCTTATGTAAGAAGAAATTAAAGAAGAGGTATCCTCCTAAAAAACCCAGTAGTGCTATTGCCAAAAACATTAATGCACCTAAACTTTCTAAAACAGATGCTGCAGTTTGTGATAATTTCTTTAATGCTGTTTCTCTGCCAAAGGCAAGCATCAAATGGATAAAAGAAAGAGCAATAATTACTCCACCCGCAAATCCACCGCCCGGGCTGATATGGCCGTGTAAAACAATATAAATTCCATAAAGAAGTATAAGACCGACAGTAAGTCGCGTAATAGTCTTAACAATTAAGGTCATTCCTGTTTTATTATTTTTCATCTTTGATTCTTCCAACACTCCTTATCACTGCCAATACTCCCATTACCGCAGTAAAAAGAATGGTTGCTTCACCTAAGGTATCATAACCCCTAAAATCTAAGATTATGGAGGCAACAATATTAGTTGCGCCGGTTTTTTCTAGGCCATTATTGATATATTCCTTGGCCACCCGCATAATCGGCTGACCGAAACCAGGCAACTCTTTTAAGGCAAAATAGGCGAATATTAAAAAAAGAGCAATAAATACCAACGTAGAGGTAGTATTAAATAACCAACGGCCGTCTCTGAGTAAAGGTAAATCTTTTTTTATGGTGGCGCGGATGAGTATAATCAGACATAATATCTCTACCACTAACTGAGTAATGGCTAAATCTGGTGCTTTTAAGATGAGAAAAACCAAAGAAAGACCTAAGCCTACTGCGCCTACGGCAATGACGCTGGAAAGCAAATCCTCAACCTCCACCGCCACCACTGCGGCAAAAATCATAAATAATAAGAGTAATTGTAGTTCCATCTTATTTCAAAAATAATAAAAACAATCCTAACATCCCTAATAAACACCAAACTAGATACGTAGGCAATATTCCATTATGTAAATATTGAAAGGATTTGCCAATACCAAAAACTATGGTTTTACCTTGCTCATAGATATCAAAAAAACCAGCTTCTGCCTTTTTATAAATACCCTTTAAAATCCCAAACTCTTTGACCGTATTATAAAATTCTGTACCCGTAACTCTATTTTGTTCTAAATCCATAGCCTCTGTACCGATAAAGGCTGTATCTTGACGTATAGTTACTTTTAATCCTTTTAATTTAAATACCAATATCCCTAAGATTAGACCAACGATAATTAGTAAGGTAGATAACCCCGCATACCAAGTCCCGATAAAGTTCACTCCTTCTACTGCTGGAAGAATAAAATATTTAAGGGGAACTTGATAGGCAAATACGCCAAAGATTACACAAATAATGGCTAATATGACGGTGGGGAGCCACATTGCCCAGCTTACCTCGTTGGCCCGTTGCCCCGTTGCCCCGTTGGCCCGTTGGCCAAGAAAAGTAGCATGAATGAGTTTCATAAAACTGGCTAAGGTAAGGCCTGAACCAAACATCGCCGCTACCAAACATACTATACTTGTGATTTGTAACTTGTGACTTGCGACATTCTGAATTAACCCTTGATACACCATCCATTTAGATACAAAGCCATTAAAAGGCGGAACTCCTGATATAGAAAGACTGGCAATTAAACAAGAAATATAAGTGATGGGCATTATTTTATTTAAACCTCCTAATTCATCAAGCTCGGTTGTCTTTGTGCGAGATTCCACATTGCCAGCGGTTAAGAATAAGCAGGATTTATATACGGCGTGATTAAGCATATGAAATATCCCACCCGCAATACCAATAGGGTTACCGCTACCTATACCTAAGACCATATACCCTACTTGAGATACCGCATGATAACCCAAGAGCCTTTTCATATTATGCTGCACTAAGGCCATCATTACTGCCGCAATTATGGTAAAGGCGCCAATGAGCATAAGGATTATATTCATTAGCTCATTCATCACAAATAAGTCCAAAGAGATGCGGGCTAAAAGATAAATTCCTAATAGTTTATCTAAGGACGCTGGTAGGTATGCTACTACGGGCACAGGTGCGCTTTCTGCGCAATCGGGAATCCAAGAATGAAAAGGCATTGCTCCTGCTTTAGCAAAACAAGCAATGGCGATACATAAATAAGCAAAAGTAGGCAGCAGATAGTACGTAGTAGACAGGGGAATTTTTATTTTGTCCATCTGGAAAGTGCCACTAAGATAATAAATAATTCCTATACCCAATAACATCAATGCGTCCGAACCACCTACAATAATGAAAGTCTTTTTCGCTACTAAACTGGATTTCTCATTGCCCATATTAATCAAGAGATACAAAGTCAATCCTAAGAAGCCCCAAAAAATCAGAAGTAAAATTAGGTGGTTAGAAAGAACTGCCCCGAGTGAAACAATTGCGGTGATGATAAGATAGGAATAATATTGCGGGAGCTGACGCTTACCTTTCATGAATCCCAAAGAATAAATAACGGTTAAAACAGAGAATAAACCTATAGCCAAAATCACAAAGCCGTTGAGATTGTCAAGTCTAAAGAAAGGGTATAATGAATCTATTTTCATATTTATGCCAGCCCCGAGATATTCTTAGCAATTGCTTTTACATGACGCGAAATCTGCGCCGTAAAATCCAAAAGGTCTAAAAACATATTACAAGCCCGTGGGATGCACACCCCTAAGACAAGCCTTTGCGCATGCGCATCTTTATATTTCTCAACCAGGGTATCTGCGTGCTCGCGGTTACAAAGTACTCTCTGCGCAAAATTTTTATCATTCAGCGTTAAGGCCTTATCTAAATCGTCGAGCTCTGTCTCCACTACATTATACAAGTGTTTATATTCATTTAATGCCTCGTCACTAAAAAGTAATTTTTCTTCTATCTTTATCTCGATACGCTCAATCATATCCTTAACATAATCGCCAATTTCTTCTAAATCCCCAACAATATTTGCCAAAAGCATAATATTCTTCTTCTCCGCAGGACTGGCCGCCTTAGAAATACCTGCCAAAGATAAAGTAAGCGCCTTTTCCATCTCGTTGAGCCTTTCTTCATCTTTTAATACAGCGGCAAGAATATCCAAGTCGTGCTGCATGAACCCCGTAAAGGTATTCTTTAGCATAGAGAGCGCAAGAGATGCCATCTGGTTTATTTTTTCTCTGATAGAAACTAGATTTTCCATTGACCTATGACCTTCTTAAGTTGCTCTGTCTTTTCCTGCGACAATTTAATCAAATCCCAGCCGTTCATTATCCGGCTGTTGCCGTTATTTTTGTCCAGGACCGCCACCCTCTCAGTGCAGCAGTAACAGGGGTCAACTGCCGCCAGGGTAATCGTGGCATCGGATATGGTACCCCCCACTGCGGCAACCTTATTGGAGGCCACGTTCATGTAACTGGGCGCTCTTATTTTATGCCGGATCGGCCGGTTTGTGCCGTCGGAGCGCACGTAATGGAAACACTCTCCGCGGGGCGCCTCCACCCTGCCGATGCCTTCTCCAGGAGGGATATCCTTAACATTGGCGTCTATTTCGCCCTTAGGCATCTTATCCAGGCACTGGCGGATAATCCTCACCGACTCGTGCATCTCCAGTATTCTTACTACTGTTTTGGCAAAAATATCGCCGTCCTTTTGGACAATCACATTCCAGTCCACCCGGTCGTAAGCGCCATAAGGATCATCCTGCCTTACGTCTATGTTTAACCCGGAAGCCCTGGCAGTAGGACCTTCGACACACCAGTCAATGGCCTGCTGGCGGGTTAAAATACCAATGCCCTTAAGCCGGGCCTGTATTACCGGGTCATCCATCACCGCCCCCTTAAACATATCTACTGCCCGGCTTACTTCATCCAGCGTCTTCTTGATTACCGGGATGTCTTCATCCCGGATGTCTCTTCTTACTCCTCCTATTTTCATCATCGCGTAATGGTTGCGGTTGCCGGAAATAACCTCAAAACAATCCAATACCGGTTCCCGGTAGCGCCAGGCCCACATCCACACCGTGTTATAGCCAATAAAGTGCCCGGCTAAGCCCAGCCAGAGCAGATGGCTGTGAATCCTCTCTAGCTCGGCAATGATAGTGCGGATATATAGGGCTCTTTCCGGCACGGCAATCCCGGCTAAATCCTCCACGGCATTAACATAGGCAAAAGGATGGGAAGTGGAACAGATTCCGCAGATGCGCTCCACGAGAAAAGCAACCTGGTCAAAATGCTTGTGTTCCGACAGTTCTTCAATGCCGCGGTGCATATACCCTATCACGATATCAATATCCACCACCTTCTCGCCCTCTACATAAAGACGGAAAAACTCCGGCTCTTCCTGTAAGGGGTGATATGGCCCAATGGGTAATACAACTTTGTGTGACATCTTCGTTTTCCCGTTGCCCGTTTTCCCGTTGCCCGTTAAACCAGATAACGGGCAAACAGGCTAACCGGCTAACGCTCTTCTTTTCTCAACGGATACTTGCCTTCCGGCCAATCATCAATCAAAAGCAAATGCGTTAAATTCGGGTGCCCGATAAAATTAACCCCCAACAGCTCCCAAATCTCGCGCTCAATCCACTCCGCGCCCTTGATAATGGGAGCGATGGATTCAATCTGGGGATGTTTCTTATCCACGATCAACGCGCGCAGGCTGATGAGCTTGCCGCTGGAGTCTTGAGAAAAATGATAGAGCATCTCAATACCCGCAGGCGTATCCGTTCCGGTTGTAATAACAAAGCGACAGCCTAAGTCCTTAAATATAAACTTTGCCGTCGCGGGTATATCCGCGGGATTAATATCCAGATAAATCCGGCGGCTAGACTTTTCTTCGGACTTAAGTATTCTGGAGGAAAATTTTTCTTTTATCCTGGCAACGACGTCTTCCACGGTTACTTCCCCTTTACCTTATTAATTAATTTCACTATCCCGGCGATCATTGCCTCAGGTTTAGGCGGACAACCGGGAATATAAACATCTACCGGTATTACTTCATCCACCCGGCAGGGGCTGTTATAGGAATCCCTGAACATCACCCTGCCGCAGGCACAACCGCCGATAGCTACCACCAGGCAGGGCTTAGGCGCCTGGCTGTAAAGCATCTTTAAGCGCTCTTTGGTCTTAAAGTTAGGAACACCGGTAACCAAAAGCGCGTCAGCATGGCGCACGCTCCCTGCTAGGGTGATACCGAACCTCTCCACATCATAACGCGGGGTAATCAGATCCAATATCTCGATGTCGCAGTTGTTGCAGGGAGAGCAGGCGGCGTGAAATACCCAAAGAGATTTTGTTAATGCCTTTATTTTCCAGCTCATAGTTATTTTTAGCGTTTAGTTTTTTTGCTATTTGCCATGCGCCATATGCTATCTGCCAAACAGCGCCAATATTACAGCAAGCGCTGCGATAACGGTGACCGGCCCCCAGAAAAACCTCAGCGCCTGGTCAATGCGCAGCCGGGGATTGGTGTTTTTAATCAGGATGATAACCACCAATAATACTACGTATTTCCCGATTAAGGCCAAGGGGCTTAAATCACGGCCCCAGAATAAACTTATCAACAACACCGGCATTGTATAGAGTAACAGGGCTTTCGTCAACTTAAACATCGCCAGCGGAAGGCCCGAATATTCAATCAGCGTCCCGCACATTATCTCCTGGTCCGCCTCCGCGACATCAAAAGGCACAAACCCTAATTTTGCCTGCATGCAAAATATCGCCGCGATAAACGCGAGTATTCCCGATAAAGAAGCCAGGTGCGAGCCAAAGCTCATCTGGCGCTCCAGGATTGAACCTATCTGTATCGCCCCGGCAGATTTAATTATAACGGTGATGATGGATAATATAAAAGGTAATTCGTAAGCCAAAACCAGCTTCATCTCCCGCGATGCCCCCACCGAGGCGAAGGGGTTGCGCGAAGCAGAGGCTCCCATTATCAGCGCTACCGCCGGAATAATCAGCAGGTAGAGCACGACAATCAGGTCACCGATGAACCAATCCAAAGGCGAAATAATACTTTTGCCTAAAATCGTTGCTACCAGGACAACGGCCAAAACGCTTAAGAATGGAGAAAGTAAAAAAGTCATTTTTGCCGCCTGCGGCACGATGGTCTCTTTGCCCAACAGCTTTATGATGTCGGTAAAATTCTGATGCCAGGGAGGGCCCTTGCGCCACTGGATACGGGCAGTGACCTTCCTGTCCACCCATCCGGCCAGTAAACCTATGCAGGCGCTGAATAAGAAACCGGGGAAGATTAAATAGTTGAATAAAATATTCATTATTAGTTAGCCTGTTAGCCTGTTAGCCTGTTAGCCTGTTGCCCTATTCATTGCGGGCAACGGGAAAACGGGTTAAACGGGCTAACTATTTTTTCTTCAGCTGAATGTCCTCTTTTATCCACTTAATTGTATGAACTGCTAAATGCTCGCCGATTAAATAAATATTGCTCTTCGGGTCTTCTTCAACCTCCCGTATCTCTATTGCTTTCTCCGGACAACTGGTCACGCATTTAGGCAGCCTTCCGCTTTGTCCTAGGCAGTAGTCGCAGCGTGAATCCAGGTAAGGGATAAAATCCGGGAAGATTATTCCAAACGGACAGGCCAGCGAACAGGATTTACAGCTGGTGCAACGCATCTTGTAACGTTTTAGATGCCCGTCCGCGGCGCGCTCTAAGGCATTACGATAACAGGCATTAACACAGGGGGCATCTTCGCAATGGCGGCAGATGGTGGCAAAGGTCGCGTATTCCCGCAGAGAGGCAATGCCGTTATTCTGGGGATGATAAAAATAATCGCAACAGGCCCGGCAGTCTTTACATTTACTACAGATGTCTAAGTCGATGAATAAACGCTTCATGTTTTTCGTATTGCGTATAACGTATTGCGTATAGCGTACTGAGTATTGCGCAATATTTTTTTACACAATACGCACAACTCAATACGCAATACTATCCTAATCCCAGATATCGTGGATATCCTTTAATTCCTCGTAGGTAAATACCGGGCCGTCCTTGCATGCGTAAAATTTACCTACCCGGCAATGCCCGCATTTACCCAGGCCGCAGGACATGTTCTTTTCCATGGAGAGGTATATTTCCGGCGGCTTAAACCCCAGGTCTAACAGTTTTAAGGTGACAAACTTCATCATTATCGGAGGACCGCAAACAACACTAACCGTTTTCTTTAAATCTACCGGCAAATCCTTTAATATCGTGGTAACCAGGCCGACGTTGCCTTTCCAGCCGGGCTCTCCTACGTCAACGGTGGTAACTACGTCCACCTTTTTTTTATTTGCCCACTGGGAGAGGGAATCCTTATACAGCAGGTCCGCAGGGGTGCGCGCGCCGCAGCGCAAAACCACTTTATTGTATTTATCCATCTCGGCAAACAGGCTGAATAATAATGAGCGCAGCGGTGCTAATCCCACGCCTCCGCCTACGATTAAGACATCCTTGCCGGCGAATTTATCCAGGGGATAACCCTTGCCAAAAGGGCCGCGTATCCCCACAGTTGTGTTTTTGGGAATATCATGCAGCAGGCCGGTTACCTTGCCGGCCTTCATTATCGTTACATCAAAGGTATCTCTCACGTTAGGGTCTGAGGAGGGAGTAAAGGGCGCTTCTCCCGCTCCCGGCAGGGTCAACTCAATGAACTGGCCGGTTTTGAATTCAAACTCTTCTTTAGGCCGGACCACGAATGTCCTGATATTCGGCGTCTCAACGATTATGTCCTCAACAACGGACTCAAGGGGTTGATAGGGATTTTTCATCGTTTAACCTTTTTAAAACACGACGGATATCAATCTTGCCCGGGCAGACATCAATACACCTGCCGCATCCACAGCAGGCGGCCAGGCCCAGATTTTGCGGAAAGAAATCAAATTTCTTAAGATACCGGTTACGTAACCTCTGGGGCCGGTATTTCAAAGGATTGGCCCCGCCGGCTACTCTGGCAAAATTGGCGTATAAACAGGCGTCCCATAAACGGACCTTTTCATTCACGCTGCCAAATTTCTCATCGGATAATAAAAAACAATGGCAGGTATCGCACATAAAATTACACCCGCCGCACTCCACACAAGTCAACGCCTCCTCGGGCCAGACTTTCGAATTATAACCCCGGGTGACGATTTCCTGTAAGGCTTCTTTAGGAGGTATCTGATGAGGCTTGAGGTGCTGTTTTAATTTCTCCGCCACGGCATCCCTCTTCTGCTGCCTGGCGGAAACCTGGGCTGGGGTGGCGGGTTTGAGGCATTTTCCGCATTTACCGGCTATGCCCTCGCCTTTAGGAGAGCCCACATCCACTAAAAAACCGTCGTTAAGCGGCGAGAAATTCAAGTCAAAGCCTTCACTGGCATAAGGGGCTATGCCTAAGGCCAGACAGAAACAGGATTCCTTAAATGCCGGGCAGTCTCCGGAAATCAACAGGGTTTCCCCGCGCCTTTTTTCATAGAGCGGGTCTTTGGTTACTCCCTGCAAAAACACGAAGTCCTGGATTTTCATCGAGAAGAGGTCGCAATTCTTGACTCCCAAAACAGCCGTCTTCTTTTCCGGCTGCGGGTTCTCCTGCGTAGAATTAAAATAAGAAGCGACCTTCTCCTTAGGGTAAGCATAGAACGTCCTTAATGGCTCTACCGTGCGATAGGGGTTAAAGATAAAGGCCGGGCTGGCGGAAGACGAATATATTTTATACATATATTCGTCAGTGGGAAGCTGAAAGCCGAAATCACATTTTATGGCTTTGCCCGGAACCTTCAAAGGAAGGTAGACGCGGTATTCTTTGCTTAAAATATCTAAAAAATTATCGAGAAATTCTTCTTTAAGGTAGAAAATCTGCATTGGATTTATATTAGGGGTGGATTGTGAAAGATTTCACAATTATATTAAAATAACTTTCTTCTGTCAAGTGAAAATTAGTAAAAATAGGGGACGGTTCTATTTTTCTTTTCTCTTACCTTTAGAAAAATAGAACCGTCCCCTATTTTTCTTTTCAATATGTCCGCGCCAGGAAATAGGCCAGCCTCTCCAGTTCGATAGAAAGGTCGATATTGAGCGCTGTAACACCGCGGGGGAGATTAAGCCTGACTGGCGCGAAATTCAAAATCGCGTTTATGCCGTTAGCGATAAGCAGCTGGGCTACTCCCTGCGCAGCCTCGGAGGGCACGGTGATAACGGCGATCTTGATGCCGCTGCCTTTGATGACTCCCGGCAGCTCCCTGATGTCTTTTACGGTCACGGAGTTAATCCGTTTGCCGATTTTTACCGGCCGGCTGTCAAAGGCGTGGCAGATTCTGAACCCCTGGCTTAAGAATCCCTTATAGGATAAGAGTGCTGAGCCGAGGTTACCCGCGCCTACCAGCACCACCTTCCATTCCCGGTCTAAACCAAGAATCTTCAGTATAGAACTCTTTAAGACCTCGGTCTTATACCCCATTCCCGGCCTGCCGAACTGGCCGAAATAGGCCAGGTCACGGCGCACCTGCGAGGGACTGAAACGGGTGAGTTTGGAAAGTTCTTCGGAGGAAACAAGCTCCTTCCTTGACTCCAGGATAGCGCGGTAATACAAAGACAGGCGGGGGATAACTACCTGCGGGACTTTACGTCTGCTCACTTTATTCTGCCTTGGCTAATCTTGACCTAACCAGCTCGCTCACCAGTTTTCCGTCTGCCTTGCCGGCAACCCGGGGCATCACCAGCTTCATCACCTTACCGGTATCCTGCGCTGTAGCAGCCTGCGCTTCGCTGACCGCTTCATCAATTATCTTCTTTATTTCTTCCGCAGAGAGCTCCGCGGGCAGATATGATTTTAATATCTCCAATTCCGCGGTCTCCTTATCTGCCAGGTCCTGGCGGTTGCCTTTTTTAAACTGCTCTATGGAATCCTGGCGCTGCTTCGCCTGTTTTTTAATCAGGCTGATGACCTCGCTGTCGTCTAAATTCTTTTTTCTTTTTTCGATCAACGCTTTGGAGATGGACGCGCGCAGAAAACTTAAAGTCGAGACGCGCAGCGTATCCTTGTTCTTCAGCGCCTGTTTATAGTCGTTAAAAATCTTCTCTTCCAGCATCTTTTCCTCCTAAGCTATTTTTTATCTTAAGAAAATCCAGGACAGCACCGCCGCCGATATACAGTAATACCCGAAATAGAAAAATTTCGCCCGCTGTAGAATAATCCGCAAAATATAGAGAGAGAGCAATCCGCTGATAAACGCGGCCAGGAAACCGGCGATCAACTGCGGCTGGACCTGAGTAAGGTTCAAATTCAGCTCTTTTGCCTCCAGAATAAATGCCCCGAATATTGCCGGGATGGCGGCGAGAAAAGAAAACCTGAACGCCGCATCCTGGTCCACCTTCCTAAACAAGAGCGCCGAAATGGTACTGCCGGAGCGGGAAATTCCAGGAATAACCGCAATCCCCTGGACTAACCCGAGAATCAACGCGTCTTTGAAGTTCAGGTCCTTAATGCCGCGGCCGTATTTCAAGAAACCTTTCGTAGAGAGCAAGATAATCCCGGTAATTAATAAACTTAAGGATACCATACCGACCGAAGAAAACAGGCCGGTAAAATAATCTTTCCCCGATAGCGCGATTAATCCGGTTATAAAGGTGACGATTAATATCTGAAACACCGTCCTTACGGTTTTAAGCGCTTTTATGATATCAGCCCAAAAGAATACCACCGCTGCCAGGGTGGTTGCCAGGTGCAGGAGTACTATGTTAAAGAGCTGATGTTCACTTATCTGCAAAATGCGCTGCAGCAGGACCAGATGGCCTGAGCTGCTCACCGGCAAAAATTCCGTCAACCCCTGAACCAACCCTAACAATATGTATTTAAGCATTGCCTTTGAAAACCTGCCTGATTGCCAGCTCGACCAGAGCAGTATCCCAGTCGTGCTTAAGCAGTTCCTGTTCTATGCTTTCAGCGCTTAAACCCTGCGACCTTCTCGCGGAGACAAAGGTCGCCAGGATGCCCAAATTAAATTTTTGCGTCGGGCTGAGCTCTATTTCTATCTGCCTCTCTCTTTCGTCCCGATTTAGAACAAGGCATACGGCGGCGAATGCCAGAGGTATGAGTAATGTCGCCAGCGAGCCGAGAAAGAGATATCCCGGGCTCTTACCTAATATATAGGCGGCGATACCCCAGAATACGTCCACCAGATAATGCGCGATAATCACCGGTATGAGCCCGTAGCGTAAATAGACAAACCCGAACAAGAGCCCCAAGAGGCTTACCTCGATGCCCCTGAACCAGACCGGGAATATCGGGTAGTTGGTGTGGCCAAAGCCCCACAACAGAGAAGCAATAACCACTGCCAAAACGGTATTCTTCAAATATTTAATGCCCCAGTTTATGCCGAAAAGCCGGAATAATATTTCCTCATTCAATCCCGCGCTTGCACCGATGATAAAAGCGCTTAAGAAAGGGACGTAAGCGGAGGAAAACTGGGTGAGTTTAATCCATTCTCTCCAAACGCCGAAATATTTCTGGCCGAAATGAAATATTGCTGCCTGCATGCCCAGCAGGATGACGAATAACAAATAACCTAAGGCCACCGACTTGGCCATACCGCGGCCGTAGAAAGTAGATTTGATATAATGAAGGAAAGAACTGGCTTTATTTTCCGGCATTACCTCGCTGCGCAGCGCTTCACCTGCTAACCCCGGCAGGATAAACACAAAACTGAAAAATATCAGATTGATAATTAATCTTACCAGATAAAGGCCGATGAACGAAACCAGCCGGGTGCTGGTGGAGTAACCGATAATTATGTTTTCCGTGTTATTAATAATATCGCAGATATTAATGATCACAAAGAAAGCGCATAAATAGAAAAACCACTTCCTGGACAGGCGCATCACCAGACTGTATCGTTTCCTGAGCACGATAAATATTGAGGAAGTCACCAAAAATAACAGGGTTAAGAAAGAGAGGCTGGAGAGATATGCCCCGAGCACAAGCTGGTTTTCTATATAACGTGCAAACTTTTCCGGGATGTCTAAGCTGCATTTGTAGAACCCTCTTATTTCATTACCCGATACGGTTACCCCCGTAAGCAGCTTGGCTACACCCTGGTCGTTCTGCCAGGGGATATAAACCCCTTTCCTCTGCCAGGAGAAGCCGTAATCAACCCTCTTGTCGTAACGCTTTGCCTTTTCCTCGTTAAAGTCATACTCCGCCAGATTCATCGCAAAGGTCTTTTTTAAAAACTCTTCCGCCTTACGCCGGGCAGCGCCCTCGCCGGTATCTTCTCTCTCTTCGGTGTCTTCTATCAGGTGCTGGAACCCCACGATATTGCCCGATTTGGGGCTGACGCCGACCGTGTATTCTTCTTTCTTAAGCTCCTTAAAGAACCTGACCTTCCAGCTAAACAGTTCATAACCCTGGCGCCGGATAAACTCTTCTTCAGCCTTTAGCCCCAGGGTCTTCTGAAGATACCTGTCCGCCCAGTTATCGGTTTCAAACACGGCGGCCTGGGAATATTTCTTCACATCCACGCCGAGAGAGCCAAGATAAGCACCTGCTTTGGCAACCGCCTCTTTTTTATCCACGGCCAAATCCACGAACGCGAACTGGGGGTATCCGAATTTATACCAAAGCCCGAAGCAAAAAGCGGCTGCCAGCGTAAACACTACCCATGCTCTCAGCGATATCTTCATCTCAACTATTATGCTTGTTTAAGAATTCTTCCAAATCCTTAGGCATATCCGAACCTACCCGCACGGTCCTTTTTGTAACCGGATGCGCAAACTCCAGGAATCCGGCATGCAGACAGGCCCGTTTTGACTTAAGGGCATAGTCTTTCCGGAAGGCAAACCTGGCCTCGCCGACCAAAGGGTGCCCGATGCCTTTAAGGTGTAGCCTAATCTGATTCTTGCGGCCGGTTAAAGGCATTATTTCCAAAACCGAAAATCCGGCCTTGCGCCTTAAAGTCCGGAAGCGGGTAACCGCATAGCGGCCGTCAATCGGTTTTTTTATCTCGCCGACGCTGTCTTTGATGATGCCTTGAACAAAGGCGAGGTACACTTTTTTTATCCTGCGCTGCTTGAACTCCTCCATCATCTTTTTCTGGACGGATTTTCCTTTAGCGTAGATAATCAGGCCGGAGGTATCCCGGTCCAGGCGGTGGCAGGGATGCAGGCGATAAGCAACGCCCTTTTTCTTTAACTCATCATTCAGAATAGCGGTCAGGGTGCGTAATTCTTTCCTGGGCGAGGGTATAGTAAGCAGGCCCGCAGGCTTATCCGCGATTAAAAGCCACTCGTCTTCATAAGCCACAGGGATATTATTCATTCCTTAAGCGAAATCTTTCGGCGCAAGGTTTTATTTCTGGCCGTCTCAGACGATCTCCAGCATCCTGTCTATGGCCTTTTTTGCCCGCCGGCGGATGGAGTCGGAGACCTTTACCTCCTGCCTTAATTCCTCCAGCGCCCAGATAATTTTTTCCTGGGTGGTGCGTTTCATGTTCGGGCACACCGCTGCCTCTGAAGCAGGATAAAATTCCTTTTTCGGATTGTCTTTTTTCAGCCGGTAGATTATACCGACTTCTGTGCCGATAATAAACTCCCCGGCATCTGTTTCTTTGGCGAACTTAGCCATCCTGCTGGTGGAGAGTGCGGCGTCCGCCAAAGCCACCACTTCCGGCAGGCATTCGGGATGCACGATGACCTTCGCCTGGGGATGGAATTTTTTTTCTCTCTTTATGTCTTCCGGTAATATCTTTACATGGGTAGGGCAAAACCCCCTCCAGGATATCAGTTTCCTGCCGGCCTGCCGGGAAACAAAATCCGCCAGGTATTTATCAGGGACAAAAATAATCTCTTTTGCGTTCTTTAACGCGTTGACTACCGCCACGGCATTGGTAGAGGTGCAACAAACGTCTAACTCCGCCTTGACTTCCGCGGATGTATTCACATAACCCACCACTGCTGCCTGGGGGTGTTTCTCTTTTAATTTCTTCAGCTCTTCGGCAGTAATCATATTTGCCATCGGACAGCCGGCGTGTATATCCGGCATTAAAACTTTCTTATTCGGGCAAAGGATAGAGGCGGTCTCGGCCATAAAGTGCACCCCGCAGAAAACAATAACCTCCGCGTCGGTCTGGGCTGCGATGCGGCTCAATTCCAGGGAATCCCCCCGGTAATCCGCCACATCCTGGACTTCGGGAAGCTGATAATTATGCACCAGGATTACCGCGCGGCGCTCCTTCTTCAATTTGGCGATTTTTTCCTCCAGACCGCTGAATTTTTGTTTTGTCATCTTAATACCTCATCGATTAATCCGCCGCCCAATACTTTATCTCTCTCATAGAATACTGCCGACTGTCCGGGGGTTATCGCAAACTGCGGCTTTTTAAACCGAACCTTTATGGTTTTGCCAAAAGGCGAGATTTCCGCGGGGGCCTCTGTGTGATTATACCTTATCCTGACCCTGACCGCAATCTTCTTTTTTATCGGCTTGAGGATAAAATGCACATGCTTCAGTAAAAACTCTCTCTTGAGGACATCTTCTCTTTTGCCGACGGTTATCCGGTTATTCTTAGGGTCAATCTTTGTCACGTATAGAGGATAACCCTTGGCAATCCCTAAGCCTTCGCGCTGGCCAATGGTATAAAAAGGAACCCCCTTATGGTAACCCAAAATATTCCCCTCTAGGTCTAACAGCGGCCCGGGTTTTATCTCTAATTTAGCCTGCGTTCGTAAGAAGCCGCGATAATTGACTTCCGGCAAGAAACATATCTCCTGGCTGGCGGGCTTATCCGCTACCGGCAAAGCAAATTCTTTTGCCAGTTTTCTTACCTCGGTCTTGGAATAATTGCCTAAAGGGAAAAGCGCTGACTTAAGCTGTTTTTGATTTAAACGGTATAAAAAATAGGATTGGTCCTTATGCAAATCCTTTGCCTTTTTCAACAGGTATCTGCGGATTTTCGATTTTGGGCTGCCTATTTCTACGACGCGCGCGTAATGGCCGGTAGCAAGAAAATCCGCTTTCATTGATTTTGCTTTTTTCAACAGGGCGTCGAACTTGATAAACTGGTTGCAGCGCACACAAGGGTTGGGGGTCCTGCCGTTAAGATACTCGCTGCAAAAATCATGGATTACCTTTTCCTGCAGTATCCTGGCCATATTTAAGACATAATGCTTAATGCCTAATTTGTAGGCCACCCTGCGGGCATCTTCAATGCCCGAAAGGCCGCAGCAGCTCGGCTTGCTGCGCTGGGATTCCACTGGCTTAGCACCTAAGGAAAAGCACATCGTTACGCCGATAACCTCGTATCCCTGCTGTTTTAATAAAGCGGCCGCTACCGAAGAGTCTACTCCTCCGCTCATCGCCACTACTACGCGTTGTTTTTTCATGTCCTATATTTTTTTAGAGAGATCTCTGGGACGGTAATCGGGAGGGTCTCCGGCTCATTTTATGCTGTCTATGGCCCGGAGATTATAGTAACCCAAAACGCCGACCTTGGCCTTTGATTTACCGACCAGCCAGTCATGCAGCTTCTTCATAAACCGGTCGTGACTCTGCTGGCTCTGCCAAACGTATACTGAGGCATACTGGTTTTTATACCCCTTGCGCTTTACGGTAAAATAGGAAATAAAGCCTTTTGCCTTTTTGGCATAAGCCGCCCACATCCGGCAGTCTTTACGGTAGAGCGCAACCTGATTGGCCTTAATCTCAAACAATACCGCGTGCACGAACATTTTTTCTCTCCCTTCGCCTGATAAAATTACTGTCGTATTACGATATTATAACCTTAAAAATAAAAAAAACAAGGCTGGAGAATCCTACCATTCAAAGCGCAAACCTGTCTCAATCCACCTTCCCGGCTGGGGTATGCCTGCGATTTCCTGGTATTCCACGTTCAAAAGATTGCTGATTTCTAAAAACAGGTGGGAGTTCTTATTCAGCCGGTAAGAAAACCGGGTATTTAAAAGAAACCAGCCGTCACGCTGCGGCCGCTTTTTGTAGGCGGCGCTCACTGTCTGGGTACCAAAGGGCAGCTTAACCGTCAAAACAGTGTTTATTAAATGCCGGAAGTAATTCTCGCCGTATTTATAAAGATAACCCCGATCGTTTACGCGTTTGTCCACATAGCTATAGTTTGCGCTTAGGCTAAGACGTTGTGTCAAATCTGTTTTCAGATAACTCTCAATGCCCTTTACTTCGGCCTCGGTAATGTTTTCTGCCTGCCATTTTGCCTGACCAGGCTGCTGTTTTACCCAATCGATCATATCCTCTTCCTGTCTTAAGAAAAAGGCAAGTCCTCCGGCTAAGCCTTTTCTTTTATAGTCGTATCCCACCTGATAGTTAAGCGCATTTTCCGAGCTAATCCCGGGATTGCCGAGAGTCGTGGGGTCGTTATAATAAAGTTCAGTAAAAGAGGGAACGCGCAGGCTTTTCGATACGCTAAGATGCAGGGAATTGTATTGCCGCAGCCGGTATCTCAGGCTTAACGAGCCGCTAAGGGCCTCTCGGAATCCGTCGTAATCGTCAACCCGGAAAGATGAGCCGATGTCTAATCCACAATCCAACTCCTTGGCGTTATCTATGAATACACTCTTATGGCTGCGCACGTCCTTGCCTAAATTCGATGAGTCAAGCCGCTCCTGGCCATACTCCAGGCCCAGGCCGGTTTTTCCCAAGTCGCCTAACTGTTTCTGAAAATAAACGCTGGGGGTCAACAGGTCAGTGCGGTGATGGTTAAGGTAGCGGGTGCGCGCCTCGGTCTTATCGAGCATGAATTTGTCAAAGTGCCTGCGCCATAAAAAACTGGGTTTTATCACCCAGTCTCCCTTATCCAGATTAACGCCTGTATCAATAAGATAGGTTTGCGTCCACTCCTTGGAGGGATAGCCGCTGGCCGGGGTATAGAAATCATAGGCCCCGAATTCCTTATCCTGGTATCCGAGATTAGCAAAAAATTTTCCGTCGGGAATGTCATAGGAAGAGCTCAAGCTGGCGGTAGATTCTTTGAAATCTGTGTCGTAGCGAAAACCCTCTGACTCCTGACGCTCAAAAGAAAACCGCAGCCCAGCCTTGCCTTGTTTGTCTTCTACGCTGAACAGTGCTGCCCCGCTTTGGAACTGGCCAACAGAAAATTCTGCCACCAGTCTTCTCTTTTCCGGTTCCCTAAGGATGATGTTTATTGCTCCACCAATGGCATCCGGGCCAAACAAGGAAGAGCCGATACTGGGAATTACTTCAATGCGCTCAATGTCTGCGCTGGTAAAGGGGATGTCGGAATTATGGTGGCCGGTTTGGGGATCGTTGATGCGCTGGCCGTTAACCAGCAGCAGCACTCCCTGGTAGTTTGAGCCGCGCAGGGAAAAGTCGCTCTGGATGCCGCCTTTTAAAGACCGGCTTTGCAAATCCAGAGGCAAGACACTTAGCGCTTCAAGCGGGGAGCCGGAAAAATCTTGTAGCTTTTCGCCTTCAACCGTATAGGAATTCAGGAGATGAACCCCGGCCTTACTGACCACTATCGGCTCAAGGTCCAAATTAGGCTCCTGGGCAAATACTAAGCTGGAAAGACCCAGTATCGCAATAGAAATAAAAAATAGCCCGCATTTTCCGCCCATGCGGACTATTATAAGTTGCCTAAAGCCGAACTGTCAACTAAATTATAACTAACAGTTTACATTACGAAAGTAGATTTTATGGTTTCGCTTCCGGCACTGAAAACTTTCGCCGTGCACTTCGGTTTACGGCTCACTCTCGGATTTGCTTGCGCGCTAATAAGTCCTCCGTTCGCCGTAACTCCTCGTGCACTTTTGCCGAAAATTTTCTAATGTGCCTCCAGCGAAACCATAAAATATTTGCAAATCACGCTACATGCTGCTCAAATCAATGGCTCGACTGTACTGACCATTGACCCTTCGCGTAAGCGGAGGGCCAAACCTCTCCATCCGCTGCCGCTGCCTTAAAGGCAAAGCAATTGTGTAGTAATGGTGTGTAAATAACAGTTTACAGGAGGCCTAATAAGGCGTAGTATACAGTTACCGCAGTGAGGTAGCAAGATGAGATTAGGATAGGTTAAATCTTAGAAGGCAATCTCTGGAATGAGGGTTGCCATTTTTATTTGAAGGGAGACGTTAAGATGAAAAAAATATGTTGGTTGTTGTTGAGCGCATTATTTCTTACTGGCTGTTCAACTGCTAGCTCGCATCTAAAATCAGTTAATTCAGATGCTGGCGATAGAATAACTGTGGGAAAAGTTCAGCGTGAGATTCGTATTGGGATGCCATCCGCTCAAGTTATTGAAGTTTTGGGATCGCCCAATATTGTCTCAACTGATGAGAATAGGCTAGAAGTTTGGGTTTATGATAAAATTGCTACCGATGTATCTTATTCAAATAGTGATGGTGGCGTTTGGTTGATACTTGGAACTGTCGGTGGAAATTCGGGAGCAACTTCAACCTCTCAGAGAACACTAACCATAGTTATTAAATTTGATGCAGATAAAAAAGTTCGTGACTTTGCATATCATTCCTCTAGTTTCTAAAAGATAATAGTATGAAAAAAACATTTAAGTTTTTAAGATTTTCTCTTACTATACTTTTATGTTTAGGTGTAGTTGGTTGCGTTAGTGTTCCGAGGGGGTTTTTAAAGCCTAGCGAGGATAGTTTAGCAGATAGGCAATTGCAGAGTAGACAATATGATACAACCGATGAGGAGAAAATTATAACTTCCGTTGCTGGGGTTTTACAAGACTTAGGATTTACTCTGGATGCAAGTGAAACTCAAGTAGGTTTTGTAGCAGCCTCAAAGAAGGCTGATGCTACGAGCACAGGTCAAATTTTTTTAGCAGCTTTATTAGGTGGTCAAAACGCTGTTCTACAATGCGATAATGTTCAAGTTATTAAAGCCTCGGTTGTTACTAAGCCAAGTCTAGAGGGAAACAAGATGGTTGTCCGGGTTACATTTCAACGCATTGTTTGGAATGCGTTGAATCAAATCAATAGGGTAGAAACCATTAAAGAACCAGAGATATATCAGAAGTTTTATGATAGTTTATCAAAAGCGATATTTCTGGAGGCTCAGAAGATATGATAAAGTTGAGAAGGTATTGTGGCATTTTTGTGATTTTATTTTCAATCGTTATATTGTCTGGGTGTGCGACTCCAGCTGTAAGGGCTCTAGAGAGTAATGAGAGTCAGGTTAAATTAAGAAGCATGCAGACGAGAGCTTTTGATACAACTGATAAGAAGAGAATGATGCAGACGGTAATAAGCACGATGCAAGATTTGGATTTTGTGATTGATAAGGCTGATTTTATGCTTGGCTCAGTCACTGGTTCTAAATTCCTTGGATATGCAGTCGTCACGATGACTGTAATTGTTAGACCTAGAGGGGAGAAGCAGTTGTTAGTAAGGGCAAACGCTCAGTATGGAATTCAATCTGTAGAAGACCCTCTGACATATCAAGATTTTTTTACTTCTTTGGAGAAGGCAATGTTCTTAACAGCTCAACAAGTGGATTAGAGAATATAAATCCAGTATAAGATTTTTTTGAGAGAGCTGAACAGTAAGTTCAGTTTTTTTATTTGCGAAATTGGAATGTTTCTATTTTTCAATGATTAGAAGTGTCCACAATATTATTAATAGATTCTTAAGATGCCCAAGACAATCGAAGGACAGCCAGTTTATGGATTTATAGACCATGATTATGAAAAAGTAAAAAATTTTTCTATTTATGGGAAAATAGATTGGTTTGAATATCGTTTTAATAAAATCCTTATGAATCCAATTCAAATAATAGATGAAACTGTTAAGAAAGCCAAAGATGCTGACAATGAATGTTTTTTAGAAAATGAAAACGTCTCAGTATTTACGATTATTGTATTAACAATTTGTGTAGGAATAGATTTATTGGGAGGTTTTTTAAGCGGTAGAAACAACGACAATAAAAAAGGTATTATCCGAAAAGATTTTATTAACTTCATTGATGAATATTTAGACTTGAGCAAGGAGTATGCTAAAAGGCCTTATAAAGATCAAGAGACATTCTCAAGCCTTTTATATGAACTATTTCGTTGCGGATTAGCGCATAATTTAACAATAAAGAAGGTGGGTTTTGGCTATGGACAGATTTATTTTAGGGAAGAAGATGGTAATTATTATATAAGCACTGATAAATTGCTCGAAGACCTAAAACAAGCATTTGAAAATTACATACTTAATATCAGAGAAAATAAAAATGGTCTTCAACAGAAATTTATGTCACGTTTTGACCACGTTTTCATTAAAAGAGAATGAAATTGGGGGCGGTCCTATTTTTCAATAATTAGAAGTGTCCCCGATACTAAATTTTATATAAGGTTATGTAAAGCGTCTTGCTGACTTTCCTCATTTGGCGGATGAGCATGTGGATAAAACGGTGGAAAGGCTCAGTTTTTAGTAGAATGGAGGCGGCTAATGTTCAGGAAAAAAATAAAAGTGTTCTCTGAAGCAGAAATTAAAGCGTTGGAAGAAAGATGCAAGAATATAAGACAGACGGTCGCCAATCCTAATAATACAGAATTTCATGATAAATTAAAAAATTTGTTAAATGCAAAAGTTGACTCGAGAGATAACTTTATAAATTGGATAACTGGTTTAACCACTGGAGCGATATTCTTGTTATTGAATAAAATTTATCCTGGGATGGCGGATAAGGAATTACCTATCTTAATCATCGTAGTACTTTTTCTTACTATTTTTTCAGCTTTTCTTTTTAAGATATTTTTGGAGGTTCGCTACTCTAGTGAAGAATTTGACGTTACTTTGTTAAAAAACATATGGGAGGGGCATGATATAAAAACCAGATTACAGGACTTAGCAAAGCAAGGTAAAGTAATTACCGAGGAAGAAAGACAGAAGTTCTATAGGAATTTGAATGAAACTCTAAGTTATTTAGACAGTGATTTTTTGGCGAGAACTAAAAAACCGGTTAATATTAAATCAAAATTGCTAACCCTTTTTTATGGCTTGTCTATATTTCTATTCTTATTAGGTATCACTCTAATGATAATATACTTTATTTCAGTAATACTTAAGCCCCCAGTGTAGTTAGTAATATGGATTTGAAAAGAAAAGGAACGTTTACTTTTAACCTGTTGTAAAATATGCGGTTTTTGAGGGAAGTGGAGAAATTAGTCGACGCTAAAAACTTCTTTTGGGTTTAGGAATGTCTTAAGGTAGGTATTTTGCTGCTTCAGCTGCTTATACTGCTCTTTGCTTATTTCCCCTTCTTGTAGTTTATATCTTAACCTAACATCTTTGACCCTTTGCGCTTTTATGGTTTGTCCGTGGTAAACAATAGCCAGCATCACCAATATTCCAATAGTGGTATTTCTAATAATCTTCATTTAAGCTGACTCCTTAGTTTTGGCAGCCAGTCAATGACTTCCTGGTAGGCTGAGGAGGGCAAGGTGTGCTCCCCTTCTGGAAAAACCTTAGACTGGACGATGGCGCCGTTTTGTTCCAGTTGTGCCTTGGTAGAGTAGAATTCGCTGACGGGCACGATTTTATCCTTCCCGCCATGGACGATGTAGAACCGCTTCCCCCTGGCGTTCTTTAGGTCGCCTTCCGCCCCGAAATTCAACTTCGCTCCGCTGACCACCCCCACGGCAATAAATTTATCCGGATAACGCAGCCCCAAGGCGATGGACATCATCCCTCCCGCGGAGGTCCCTGCGATACAGACCTCGTTGCTCGCCAGGGAGTATTCGTTTTTCAAGGAAGCCAAAATACCGGATATCTTCAAATACAGGCTGTCAACGTCGGGAACCGAACGGATAAGGCCGTAATCAACGTCCAAGGCTACGACGATAAAACCATTCTTGGCCGCGTAAAAAGCCCAGTTATTGATGTCCTGCTTAGCCCTTATCCCCAATCCCGGCAGGCAGACTAAAAAAGTGGAAGGTAAAGTAGAAGAGACATCTTTGGGAATGAATAAGAGGTAACCTTTTTCCGAACGGTCGATTAAAACCGTCTTTAAGGAGAGTTGCGAAGTGATACCCTCTGGAGAGTTTACCACCTGAATGGTGTTCTTATTGTAACTAACTGAGTTGCCATCCGCGGTCTCTATCGTCAAGTAACCCTGCGTATCCTCAACGATTTTGCCCTCAACTTGCTTGCCGGATTTAAGAATAACGGTATCGGCAAAAGCGGAATTTAAAAAGAAAGGGATTAAAAAAATAACCGCGGCTAACATTTTATTCTTCATCCTTCCTCCCTTCCCTTTAATTATAACACTTTACTTGCAAAACGGTCCTACTTTTCATCAAATTATGTGCAAAGCAGTAAAAGGCACAGTATAATATGAAATTGGGGACGGGGCTATTTTTCAATAATTAGAGGTGTCCCCCCAATAAGGGGCAGTTTTTACCCAACAGACAAGCTTAGCGTTATGTTTGTTGGGTAATTTATTTGTTGACATTTGTTACCTAACAAGATATATTATATTATAGTTTGTTAGGTAACGGGAGGACTTATGAGAGGTGTCATAAAAGGAGTACTGGCGGAAGAATTGGAGAACTCTCTTCGCATGAAGAAAGAATACGAAGGGGCTTTGAAGAACTTGCCTAAAGGGTGCCTTGCTATAAGAAAAATACGAGGCCGCGAGTATTGTTATCTGGTAAAAAGAGTGGATAAGAAAGTAAAGTATGTTTACAAAGGTAAACTTTCCGCAGAAGAAAAGAAAAAGTATGAAGAAGCCAAAGAATTGAGGGCTAAATACCGAAAATTATTATCCCAAGTCAAAAAACAAATAAGATTTTTAAGGAGTTCATTGCGTGGAAAAGAAGCAATCTGATTTATGTCTTGAAATTCTAAGAAGGTTCCATAAGATCGGTATCTTGGATGATTTAATCCTTATAGGCAGTTGGTGTGTATATTTCTATAAGGACTATTTTTCCAGCACCCCATACATAGATCAAGCTACGATCAAAACCAGGGACATTGATTTTCTGATTGATGCTCCCTCCAAGATAAAGGTGAACGTGAATATTCCGGAGCTTCTGAATGATTTAGGCTTTGTTACAATCTATAAGGGGAGTAGGGGCTATATTAAGCTAGACCACCCCGAGCTTATCTTAGAGTTTTTAGTTCCGGAGAGAGGAAAAGGTACGGATAAACCAGTTCCACTTCCGAAGTTGGGCATCAATGCCGTTGCCTTGAGATTTTTAACTTTTCTTTCCGGGAATATCATTAAAGTTAAAGTAGAAGATTTCTACGTTACCTTACCTCATCCTGTCAATTTCTCGCTCCATAAATTAATCATTTTTCAGCGTAGGTTCAAAGAAGAAAAAGCAATAAAAGATAGGAAGGTAGCCGTAGAAATTCTTAGAGCCTTGATAAATAAGGGCGAAACGGTAACTATCAAGCGCGTTTTTAATTCCATGCTTCCGAAATGGCAGAAGAAAGTTATAAAAGGATTAGAGGAGACTAAGGAAAAGGAAATTTTGAACCTGCTGACCATTGGTACAAGCCTGCCCTGAGCGGGCGAATTTTCAATGTTGTATTATTGGAGACAACCGTCCTATTTTTCAATAATTAGAACCGTCCCCCAATAAAAGAAAGGGTATTTTGATTATGCGCATAATCAAAAAGGCAATACAAAAAATTTTGGCAAATGTCGGTTATGAAATACATCGGATATGGCAAGGTAATACGACATGGCAAGGTAAGCCGAATCCCATACGTTTATGGGAGGATGACAGTTGTTTTACTGAGTTAATGCGGCAGATCAAAGGCTATACACTTGTTGATGAAGTACGATGTTTCATGATATATCAACTCGCCAGGCAAGTTATTGAGTCATTTGGAAATGTTGCAGAAATTGGTGTCTATAGAGGCGGCACAGCAAAGTTGTTGGCTAAAATTTTTGAAGGAAAAAATAAAACAGTGTATTTATTCGATACATTTTCTGGAATGCCTGCATCCGATCCCAGCAGGGATTTTAACAAACAAAAGGATTATAACGATACTTCTCTTAAAAGCGTTAAGACTTTTATGCACGATTGCAAGAATGTGCATTTTTATGAAGGCCTGTTTCCTGTTACAGCAAAACCAATAGAAGGCATGACGTTCTGCCTGGTTCATATTGACGCGGATATTTACAAATCTGTTAAAGATTGTTGCGTATTCTTTTATCCAAGAATGGAAAAAGGCGGAATAATGATTTTTGATGACTATGGCTGTTTATTTTGCCCGGGAGCCAAAATGGCAGTTGATGAGTTTTTTTTAGATAAGCCGGAAAAACCGATCTATTTACCAACAGGACAGTGCTTTGTTGTTCGGCTTTGAATTTATGAAATTGGGGGCGGGGCTATTTTTCAATAATTTGACCATTCATCTTTATTCAATCCATAAAGCGCGAATATTTGTTTTGTAACCTCTAAATTTTATATAAGATTATGTAAAGCGCCTTGCTGACTCTTTGTAAAATCTATCTGGATAAAGGTGTTTCTTTTGCAGGCGGTTTCAGGGTATCCAGCTTTTTTTCAATCGAATCTACTTTGGTTTTTAATTCATCTATCTTCATTTCGATCGGAACCAGTACTTCTTTGCAGGAATTCTTTTTTAGCGAATCTGCCACATCCGCTACTGCCGCTGCAAGCTTTTCCCATACCTTTCTTTGTTTGCAGGATTGCAAACAGCTAACGTTTGCTACCCTTCCTTCAACTAAGTTCTTCATGGTTTGATGGGGCTCGCATTCCTTTTCGCAGTCAGAATTAGAGGCTACCTCTTGGTCCTGAAGATTATTATATTCAATGCCTGTAATGACTTTCTGGGCAGGGGACTCCTCTGCGTTTACTTTAAGGGGAAGTGTCAGTAATAACGCTACCAAGATTATGCATTTTTTCATACTGTGCTCCTGGTTAAGAATATTACGCCTTCTTGCGTAGTTTTTTTTAAGGGGAGATTGGGATCGAGCTTTATGGGTGGCCCTGGCCGGATTTTAAGCATATTAACAAAATAACACAGAATTTGGGTGCCGTAAAGAGAAAAGGAAATTGGGGAACGGTTCTATTTTGCAATAATTAGAAGCGTCCCCGATAATGCTTACTGATTTCATCACTTAGCTTCTTTTGCGGAGGGTTCATACTTCTCAGCAGCGGATTGTGCGGCCTGCGCGGCTGACATAGCTTCTTTAGAGAAATGCCTGGCTTCCCTTAGATTATTGGTTTCTTTCGCTTTTCTTGCATAGTCGGATGCGTCATTTGCATAACGCGCTGCTTCATCCGCGCCAACATCATCAGCTTCTAATTTAGCCTTTTCTGCCGCTTCCATGGCTTTATTGGCTTGATATTTCAGGTATCCCAATGTATTAGCTCTGTATGCCTTCCTGGAGTAATTATAGGCATCCTTTGCATAGTTAGCGGCTTTATCCGCTCCCGCAAAAACAAACCCGGTTCCTAAACTAAGCATGAAGATAAAACAAAAAAACAACCTGGTTAACGCCTTACCATACATTTCTTCAGCTCCTTTCCCAACAAAAAGGCAACCTCCCTTTAAGGAAAGCGATTAGGCGCAGTGGACCACGTCGCCGGCCATGACCTTTTCCACTACACCGGAGTCCTGCCTGATTAACAGCCCGCCGTCTACGTCAATATCCACTGCCTGGCCTTCGATGTGCTCCTTATGGCAGACTACCTTTACCATCTTACCTAAGGTAATACTGTACTCCCGCCATTTCTCGATAATCGGCAGGCCGGCCCTTTTCTGAAAGAGCAGGTAATTTGCTTCTATCCGGCGCAGGATTTCCTGCAGCAGTTCTATGCGGTTTAGGTTTTCCTTCTTCTGGGTTTTTAGGGAGGTGGCACCCGCGGGAAGCGACTTTAAGTCATTGTTTACGTTTAACCCTACACCAATAACGACAAAACGGGTCTCATCCATCTCCGCGTTCAATTCGGTTAATACCCCGGCTAACTTCTTATTATGGATTAAGATATCATTCGGCCACTTTATATGTACCTCTAAGCCGGTTATCTCTTTTATTGCCTCGCAGATACTTACTGCCGCCAAAAGTGTTAGTATCGGCGCCTGATTGGGCAGAATCTTAGGCCTTAAAATCAGAGATAGATAGATGCCTTTATATTTCGGAGAAAGCCAGCTTCTGCCCAGCCTGCCGCGGCCCTTGGCCTGCGCCTCCGCCAAGACAAGTGTTCCCTCAGGCAGACCTTCCATCCCTAACTTTGTGGCAATGTCCATCGTCGAGCCAATCTCTTCAAAATAGTAAATCTTCCTGCCGATAAACTTGGTATTTAACTGCCGGTTAACTTCGCCGGCAAACACCCGGTCAGGAGAAGATATAAGCTGATATCCCAGATGCGGCACGGCCGCGATATCGTAACCTGTCTCTTTAAGCTCCTGGATATGTTTCCATAATGCCTGCCGGGTGATGCCCAGCCGCTGGCTCATATAGTCGCCTGAGACATAATCGTGTTTCTTCTTTAAGAAGTCAATAATCTTATCCTGCATCGTATTAACGGTTGCGGTGTATATTCATACTGCCGCTGCGAAAGCCTTCCAGGTCTACGGTAACGAAATCATAACCCAGTTTTTTTAACTTAGCCACTATCAGGCTGCGCCTGCTTATAAGCGCCGGGATATCTTTCTTAGATACCTCGATGCGGCAAAGGCCGTTGTAATGCCTTAACCTGACTTGTGGGAAGCCTAACTGCCTTAAGAACACCTCTGCTTTATTAATCCGCGAAAGTAAGGTAGGAGAAATCTTTGTTCCGTAAGCGACCCGCGAGGCCAGACAGGCAAGGCTGGGCTTATCCCAGGTGGCCAGGTTCATTTTCCTGCTTAGCTTTCTGATATCCTGCTTGCTAAACTCCGCCTCCTGAAGCGGTGAGCGCACCCCTAACCCCTGTTTCGCTTTGCTACCCGGACGGTAATCTTTTTTATCGGAAACATTACTCGCGTCCACCACGAAATTCAGTTTATTAATTCCGGCTATCTCTTTTAATCGTTTAAAGAGTTCTTTCTTGCAAAAATAACAGCGGTTAACAGGATTAGAAACGAATCTTCTGTCCTTTAATTCATCGGTTCTAATGACCTTATGTTTTACGCCCAGCAGCCTGGCCATCTTCCGGGAAAAAGCCAATTCTTCCGCAGGATAACTGGGGCTGTCGGCAGTAACCGCGAGGACTCTATCTTTTAAAACATCGCTTGCCACCTTCAGGAGAAACGTGCTGTCTACTCCGCCGGAATAAGCGACCAATACCGAGCCCATCTTGCTTAATATCGCCTTTAATTTTTCCAGTTTTTGCATTTTAGAAATGGACTTCCATCGCCCGGGTGGGGCAGACCTTAACACAGAGCTCGCAGGCAATGCATTTATTATCGTAGAAATGCACCTTGCGCGTTAACTGGTCTACGACCAAAGCAGCCGTAGGGCAGATAGGGACGCATACCCCGCAATCAGTGCACTTTGCCTCGTTGCGGATTACATCCTGGCTTAAAGGCTGTATCTTAACCCCGCAGGACTGTAAATATTCAATCCCTTTTTTGAAATTCTCGTCTTCGCCGGTTAATTCCAAAACCATCAGCCCTTCCTCCTGCGGCGTTACGTAGGCCTTGAGGATATTAAACTGCAGGTCATAATCCTTAACCAGCTTGTAGACGATGGGCTGGTTTACCAGTCGGTTGGGAAAATGCAAAACAATTCTCTTCAAAGTCATACTCTGCCTCCTGAATATTCTAGTATATCGGCCTTTCTTTCAAGAGTTTAAAGGCATATCCGGATTCGACGCCGGGAAGAGGTGCCACCGGTTCAGTAAGAAGAAAATCGCCTTTTTTAATCCAGGACTTAAGCTCTTCGGCAATCTCGCGCGCCTTGGAATAGCTGGATAAGTTACCCGTAGCAACCTGTTTTCCCTGGACACTGATTTTGCCTGACTTTAACTCCGCGTAATTTACTTCACCTAAGCTCGCGGAAACTACTTGCGGGTAATCCTTACCGTAATCAATAATCTGGGTATATATCTCTTCGTCTTTGGCCGCAGCGTATTTGATTACCTCTTCATCCAATATGGGTATAGGGACGCCGATACCTACGGTTAAGGTTACACCGTAACCGAGCATGCTTGTCCCCAGGAGATACTCCGGCTTCATCTGCTTTAAATCTCCGATTACCGCGATTGTTCCCGCCGGCGCCTGCGGTGTGCCGTTTTTCTTTCTCTTAACACCGGGATTATGTTGTGTGCCCTGCCAGGCGACAAACCCGATTCCCCCGCCTAAGAATATCTTGCTACCCACGCCGATAGTCCTATAATAAGGGTCTTTTAACAACGGCGAGAGCTGTCCCGCGGAGCAATAGTTGGCATTGCCTAATTTTGGCTTCAACGTTCCCATATAGGTATAGATTATTTTATCCGAAAGATTCACTGCCACGTTATAATTCTGGTAACAGTTGCGGATATTAAAAAGTACTGCCTCATTGAAATCCTTAAGGCATATCAGGGTTTCCAGTTTCTTGCGCGGATAGCAATCCGTGCCGTAAGCGGTTGCTTCCAGGCGCACGTCTTTGCCTTCCAGCAGTTCCTGGATGAGGTGGCCGCCGCCGTATTTAAATTCGCCGGGAAAGACCTTGTTGCGCGGGTCGTCGTCGGGGATGGCGGTCGCGCCCAGATACAAATCTACAGCGGCAAATCCGCAGTATACAGGCACATCGTTAAGCCTGCAGGTCCCGCCGCCTAATTTGATTCTCGGTTTGGAATGTCCGATGTTGAAGTAGGCGCCGGACGAGCACATTGGCCCGAAAGTACCGGTAGTAACCACGTCTACTTCCGCCGCTGCCTTGGCCGACCCCTTCTTGTTAACCAGGTCAATCACCTCTTCGGCAGTCACCACCACTGCCTGGCCCTTTCTAATTTTTTCGTTTATTTCTTTTATGGTCTTCGCCATTGGTCCACCCCCTTACAACCGCTCGGGCATGCTGTAATATTAACCGGCCTGCCCGGGGTTTTAAACCGCGATAACCTCTTTTACTCCCGGAACCTCTTTTTTTAGCAGCTTCTCGATGCCCATCTTCAAGGTCATGCTCGACATCGGGCAATGGCTACAGGCGCCGGTGAGTTTTACCTTGACTACCCCGTCAGCGGTTACATCCACCAACACTACGTTTCCGCCGTCCGCCAAAAGCATCTGCCTTACTTTATCCAAAGCCTTCTCTACCTTTTCCCGCATTTTTACCCCCTAATCTCTTGCCAGATTCTTCAATGTGTTATATTATAAGTCTCATGAAGGCAAGACTCCTCTTCGCTCTCGTCCTGATGGGTTTTACCTCGCTCTTCGTCCAGACCCTGCTCATCCGCGAATTCCTGATCAGTTTCTACGGCAACGAATTAATCATCGGATTAATCCTTGCCAACTGGATAATCCTGGAAGCAATCGGCAGCCTCTCTTCCAGCCGGTTATCTTTAAAAATCCGCCAACCACTGCTGGCTTACGCCTTATTACAGACCGCTATCGCCCTGTATCTGCCGCTAGGCATATTCCTTATCCGCATTGCCAAGAATATCATCGGCCTTAGCCCGGGAGAAGGTATAGGCATCCTCGCGGTATCTCTAAGTTCGTTTTTTATTCTCGCCCCTTTAAGCATCTTTGACGGGGCGCAGTTCCCCTTTGGCTGCAGGATGCTTTCCGATTATTCCCAAAGACCGATTGAATCTGCCGGCCGGGTCTATATCCTCGAGGCAATGGGTTTTATCCTTGCTGGCCCTATCTTTACTTATCTCTTTATCACAAAACTGAATTCTTTCCAGATTGCCTTTTTAATCGCGCTGGTCAACCTGCTCTCGGGAATCCTCCTCTTAAGGGTAAGCGGTAATAATCCGGTAAAGAAAATATTATCCCTGGTTATGGCTGCCGGCCTGGCCCTGACCTTGTTTCTGCTGCTGGGCTTTTCCGCTAAAATACATTCCCTCTCCATAAATAAGCAGTGGCGGGGCCAGCAAGTCCTGGACTACCGCAATTCCGTCTACGGCAACCTGGTTGTCAGTAAGACAGGGCGGCAGTACACCTTTTACAGCGACGGGATTCCTCTGATTACAACACCCGTTCCCGACATCGCATCTATTGAAGAACTCGTGCATTTTACCCTCTTAAGCCACAAAAACCCCAAAAAGATGCTGCTCTTGAGCGGCGGGCCAGGAGGGGTAATCCAAGAAATCCTTAAGCATCCCTTGGATACGCTTGATTACGCGGAACTTGACCCGCTGCTGATAAACCTGGTTAAACAATTCCCCAGCCGGTTGACACAGCAAGAGTTAAACGACCCGCGCCTGAACATCCGTTATACCGACGGAAGGCGGTTTGTGCGTCAGGCTGGCGGCAAATACGACATAATTATGGTCAACCTGCCGGCGCCTTCCACCCTGCAATTGAACCGTTTCTTTACCCAAGAATTTTTTCAAAATATCAAATCTATTCTCAATAAAGACGGAATATTTGCCTTGCGCCTACCCGGCTCATTAAGCTATATAAACAGTGAGCTGCGCAACCTAAACGGCACGCTATTAAATACCCTAAACGGCGAATTTGAATATGTCAAAACCATACCCGCAGACCTTAATCTCTTTCTTGCCTCTCAGACGGATTTCGAAATCACTCCTCAGATTATTGTTTCCCGGATGCAGGCAAGAGGCATTAAAACTTATCTTTTGACCTCTTCCTATCTTGACTATCGGCTGCAGCCGCGTTTGCTGGAGTGGTTTAAAAAATCCTTAGGCGACACCTCGCGGATAAGAAAAAACCTGGACCTGGCTCCCAGCGCGGTATTTTACAGCATCTCCTACTGGAACGCGCTGTTTTCCCCGAAACTGGAAAATCTCTACCGGCTCCTGGACCGGCTGAATTTTAAATTCATCGTCCTGGGCCTGCTCTTAGCCGGGTGTGCCGTGTTTATTTTTCAAAGAACGTCGTCTAAGCCAAAGAGGATATCTGCCGGGTTTGCCATTGCCACTACGGGCTTCACTGGAATGAGTGTCAATTTAATCATCATCTTTGCCTACCAGTCATTCTATGGATTCGTGTTTCATCATTTAGCCCTCTTGATTACCGCGTTTATGGCGGGCTTAAGCCTGGGCGCCTGGCTGATGACCGCCAGCCTGGCAAAGATAAAACAGGAAATGCGCCTGTTCTTTAAGATAGAAGTGGCCACCGTCGGATTTTGCTTAGGGCTAGCACCTTTACTTATCTATCTGAACAGATTTCCCGCCGCAGGCCTCTGGTTTATCTTTTTTCTGCTCTCCGGCCTTTCCGGGTTTCTCGTCGGCCTGGAATTTCCCCTGGCGAATAAAATCTATGGGCAGGAAAGCCAAGGTAACAGCCCATCCGCAGGAATACTGTATGCATTGGATTTAAGCGGCGCCTGGGCCGCTAATCTGCTGGTAAGTATTGCCCTGGTGCCGGTAATCGGTATCATTAATACCTGCGCCCTGTTATTCCTGCTTAAGGCAATAAGCGCAACGTTGATAAAACTTAGCCCGGAGAAGCCGGACCCTATCAGGCAGCCAGCCTCTTCTGCAGGAACTCCCTGAACTCCTGAGGATATTCTATCTTTGCCTTTCCCGCGGAGCACTTATCTATATTTTCAATGATCAAGGGTATCCTCTTATAAGGAACGCTTATCAGCAGCTTGTCTTTATCCACGCTGCAAATCTTTCTCGCCGTATAATCATAAAAGGAAAGGTTTATCTCCTGCGTCAGCAAGGGCGATATGATCGCCATCCTGCAGGTCGGCCCGCCGATTTTTATCTTAGGCATTATCCCGTCGAGAAAAATCCCCAGGGTAAGCAGCCGGCAGGCGGCCTCGGCATTGCAAACGAAGATTACCAGCTGAGGCTCAAGCTGGGAAGATTCCAGAGGCGAGAGCAAAAAACAGGAATCCGCATTATCCGGCACCTCTTCCATCTGAGAGATTAACTTATCCAACGCCTGATATGAACAAAAGAGTTTCTCTCCCTCCACCACGAATTTTTTTACCATATCCGCTGTCTTTTTATCTTTAAGCTGATGAAACCCCAGGTGCCAGGCTGCGCCGAAACAGGCATTGTTGTTTTTGTCTATCTGCAGGGCCTGCCCCTTACCGGCATCCAGGATTGCCCGGCAGATGCGGAGCTTTTTCTCCTGCGGGCGGGATAACGGTTTTTTTAAACAGTTTATTGCCACCGGAGAAAATTCCAGCCCCAAAAGCTCCTTTAATTCTAAGGAAAATTGCTGCCATTCTTTTTTATCAGCCATATTTTCCTCGTTTTTTAAAACATAATTTCCGGACGAACCTGCGGATTATTTTACCGGCTGAATAATTCCGTGCTTAAATACCTCTCGGCAGTATCGGGAAGTATGACTACAATCAGCTTACCCTTGTTTTCTTTGCGCTTGGCTACTTCCACAGCCGCAAATACCGCAGCACCCGATGATATGCCGGCTAAAATGCCTTCTTCCCTGGCCAGCCTTCTGGCGGTCTCTATTGCGTCTTCATTGGAAACCGGGACTATCTCATCAATAATCTTGATATTAAGAACCTCGGGGACAAATCCCGCTCCGATACCCTGGATTTTATGCGCACCCGGCTTGCCGCCCGATAAAACCGCAGAATCCTTGGGCTCAACCGCAATAACCCGGAAAGAGGCCTTCTTCTTTTTTATGGTTTCGCCGATACCGGTCAATGTTCCCCCGGTTCCCACTCCGACAACCAGAATATCCGCCTTTCCTTCGGTATCGTTCCATATTTCTAAGGCAGTAGTCCTGCGGTGGATTTCCGGGTTAGCCGGATTTTTGAACTGCTGCGGCATAAAATAACGCTTATCGCCGTGGGCTAACTCCTCTGCCTTCTTCACCGCTCCGGTCATGCCCGCAGCCCCGGGAGTCAAAATAATCTCCGCACCCAAGGCTGATAAAAGTTGCCGGCGCTCCAGGCTCATGGTCTCGGGCATGGTCAAGACCAGCTTATATCCTTTAACCGCGCAGACAAAGGCCAGGGCAATACCGGTATTGCCCGAAGTCGGCTCCAGGATTACCGTATCCTTATTTATCCTGCCGTCTTTCTCCGCCTGCTCAATCATGCTCAGGCCGATCCTGTCCTTAACCGAGGAGCAGGGATTAAAAAATTCCAGCTTTACCGCCACAGTAGCGAAACAGCCCTGGGTTAGCCTGTTTAAGCGCACCAGCGGCGTATTGCCGATTAATTTAGTAATGTCTTTTGCGATCTCCACAACCTGCCTCCTAAGTTAAATCTGATAGACCAACGCTGAACTTGATTTTCTGCACCTTTTAGCCAGGTCCTCAAAGGTGATATTATGAATGATCCGGGTAGTGCTCTCGGTTATCTGCTGCCAGATACCTCTAAACACGCACTTATCTTTATCGTTACAGCTGCTGTAACTCTTGTCCACACAGGCAATCGGCTCTACCGGCCCGTCAATAAACTCAATGACCTCGCCCAGCCTTATCTGAGAAGGGGCACGGGCAAGAAGGTAGCCGCCGATTTTTCCCCGCCGGCTCTCTACGAAACCGCCCCTCTTTAAATCCAAAAGTATCTGCTCTAAGAATTTCGTCGGGATGTCTGCCCGTTTAGCTAAATCATTAATCACAACCGGACTTTCTCCGTAATGCAAAGCCAGATTCAGGATTGTCTTTAAGGCGTAGTCGCCTTTATAAGTTATGCGCATCTCACTATTTCCCTATAATCTCTATCATCATAGTAGAGTATACATAAAATTTAGTATTTGTCAAGAAAAATTTCGCCGCAGAAGGCGGCGTACTGGCCCATCCTTTTAGGCCAGGTACTGCCGCAGAAGGCGGCGCACCCGACAATCGCCCGGCAAGGGCGCACCTTTGCCATCCTTTAGGCAAAGGTGCCATTAGGCGGGGTGTAATCCTATATCACAGCCTGTTAATCAGGAGCCGGGCAGCCTTTTCTCCGGATAAGAGCATCCCGCCGAATATCGGCCCCATGCGCGGGGCGCCGAATACGGCGTTGGCGCACATACCGCAGACATAAAGTCCGGGGCAGGCCTCTTTGGTATTTTTAAGAATCATCTCTTCAGCCACCTCCGCCCACATAGACTTCTCACCCATAATCCTGCCGGTTTTGGTCTTAAGCCTTATCCCGGATTTTTTCTCGGCAACCCGCACTACTTCCGCGGGATGGCCGGTGGCATCCACCACAAAGCGCGCCCGCATCGTAATCGGATCAACATGCAAATTAGCCATTTCCACTGCAGTCCAGTTCAAGACTAAGCCGCAGATGCGGCCGCTCCTAATCATCACATCCTCAGCGCTGATAAGATTAAATATTTTAACTCCCGCTCTGACAGTCTTAGCGCAGATGCTGGAAACCGCCTCGATGGAATCCGCGGTGTAATAATCCTTGTCGTAGCGCTTTGTCCTCACGCCAAACTCATCGAGGACTCTCTTCGCCTTCTCCTGGACCACTATCTCGTTAAACATGATTCCCCCGCCCCACATACCGCCGCCCACGGAAAGCTTTCTTTCGAAAATCACTACTCTTTTCCCTGCCTTGGCTAAATAATAGCCGCAGCACATCCCTGCCGGGCCGGAACCGGCAATCGCCACGTCCACGTCCAGGGCAGCGAGGAGTTTCTTATTGTAAGATTCGATTATTGCCTGCGAAATTTTTATGTCGTCCAATCCCATACTAACCCTCCATTTCTTTTAAGGTAATCTTCCGAGCACCCCGCCTGACCATCTCGATAATCGCCCGCTGCGAATCCGTAGGGCTTAGATTCACCCCTTTTATCGCGTCCGTCAGTAATTTTACCTTCAATCCCCTCTTCAAGGCATCGAGCACCGATAATTTCACGCAATAATCGGTAGCCAGGCCGCCGACATACAGCTCCTTAATCCCCAAATATTTTAATAGATTCAAGAATTCCATACCGTTGAAATCCTGCGCCTGGAATACGGAATAACTGTCTTTCTCCGGGTCCATACCTTTATATAAAAGCACCGCCTGTTTGGGTAATTTTAACCGAGGATGAAACTCCGCCCCTTTGGTATTCTGGATACAATGGCTTGGCCAAACCCCGCCGAATTTCTTAAAATGCGCGGTCTTCTTAGGATGCCAGTCGCGCGAGGCGAAAACCGGCAATCCGGCCTTAGTAAAAATCCGGATGTATTTGTTTATAGCGGGAATAATCTTGTCACCCTCAGGCACAGCCAGGCTACCGCCCGGGCAAAAATCATTCTGCGGGTCAACCACCAATAAGGCTTTCTTAAGCTTCATCTCTACCCCCCCACAAAAACCCTTAAGCACAAAAGAACCTAATTTTATGTGTTTCGGCTCGCGCTGAAAATTTTTGCCGTGCACTGCGGCTTACGACTCACTCCCGGATTCGCTCTCGCGCTAATAATTCCTCCGTTCGCCGTAATTCCTTGTGCACTTTTGCCGAAAATTTTCTAATGCGCTTCGCTCAAAACACATAAAATCATTATACTCGTAATTCATAGTTATAGCGGGTGACGAGGCTTGATTCGAGCAGCATGTAGTTTGTGCGAGCGGCCAGGGTGCCCCCTCTAATACAGATATGGGCGAGCGAGCGCAAACTCCAAGCGACATTTTCCTCGGTGGGGAAAATGGAGCGGTGCTGCGAGAACAAGACTCGGCAGGACCCGCTTATTTATATTACCATTGCGCTGACCGCATTTCTTCCGGCAGGGCGCGCAGATAGCGCTTGATGCTTTCGCCGATGTTCGCAAAATCACGCTTGGTAAGCCACTCTTTTTTAAATACACTGGCGCCGAAGGCAACCGCGCTTGCCCCGTTTAAAAAATATGCCTGTATGTTTTCCGGGGTAACGCCCGAGCAGGCCAAAAGCTCGATATCGTCAAACGGTGCTTTAATTTCCCGGAAATAATCCGGGCCGAAAAATTTTGCCGGAAAGACCTTGACCATCGTCGCCCCCGCGCTCCAGGCGTTAAATATCTCCTGCGGGGTAAGGGCACCCGGAAAAACGGGAATCTTGCCCTTAACACAAGCATCCATCACTTCTTTTACCAGAGCAGGCATAACGATAAACGTCGCTCCGCTATCCAGGGCCGACTTCAGGCTGCCGGTATTGAGCACGGTTCCCGCGCCTATCATCAGCCGTTTCCCGGAAAGGGTAACTGCCTTACGGATTAACTGAGCGGCATTTTCCGTATTCATCGTTATTTCAATGGTCTCCAAGCCGCAAGAGATAACGGTCTCAATCAGAGGTTCGAGCAAATCCAGCTCCACACCTCTTAAAATTCCCATAACCGGCAGCTTCTTGAATCGTCTTACATCCATCTCTATTCGACATCTTCTCCTACCAGGCTCTCGTAAAATTCCCGGTAGTTTTCTTTCTTCTCGCTATTGCGCAGGGCCATCGCCGCCCGGGGGTGCTCATCGAGAATGCCGGTGATCGCGTAGGGTATTATATATCCCCACTCGATTCTCTCCCTCAGCGGGATAAACTCCTGGGATATTAAATCGAGAATCGGCCGGATGTCAAACTTGGGGTTCTTTAAAAATCCCAGGATCAGCTCCAGCGGACAGTTACCGGCAGCCCGGCCCAGGCCGTAAACCGTGCCGTCGACGAAATTGGCGCCGTGGATTATCGCCTCAATGGTATTGCTGAAGGCGAGCTGTTGGTTATTGTGCCCGTGGATGCCTACCTCTTTGGTCTTGAGAATTGCCTTTGCCTTCTTTACCAGAAACTCGATTGTTTCCTGGTATAACGCCCCAAAACTATCTACGATGTATACGACATTCGCCTTGCTCTCCTCTTCCAGCTGATAGAGGCATTCGTTCAATTCATTGTCCAGCGCCTTTGATATCGCCATGATGTTGACGGTAGTCTCATAGCCTTTTTCGGCAAAGTGGTTAACCAGGAATATCGCCTTGTCTATATCCTTTACGTAAGAAGCCACCCTGACCATATCCACGGGGCTGTCCTTACAGGGTTTGACGTCTTCGATATCCACCCTGTCCACGTCCACCATAATCGAGATTTTTGTGTGGGACTCAATGCCTTCAATAACCTTTTTGATATCGTCATCCTCGCAGAACTTCCACTTCCCGAACTCCTGGGGTGAAAACAGCCGCTTGGAATTCTTGTAGCCTATCTCCATATAATCCACACCTGCATCAGAAAGCGCTTTGTAAACCGCGCGGACAAACCGCAGGTCGAAATCATGGTTGTTAATCAGCCCGCCGTCTCTTACCGTGCAATCCAATACCTTAATCTTTTCCCTGAACATTTCTTCTCCTTTAAATGAGCACATAAGTTACGAACACGCCAGTGTGAGTAACTTATAAGTGCGAATTTATCCACGCACCCTATTCTTACATGTCAGTGCGGGGATTTAAAGTTAAAACACTCCCGGGATGACGGCCTGGCAATAAACGCAGCTGTTGCCCTGCATATTATTTTCCCGGATGCCGAATCCCTCTCTCTTGATTAATAATTTTTTACAGTTGTGGCAATGGGTGTCGTTACCCCAGCCGTAAACATTGCCGACATATACATATCTTAAACCTGCCTGATGGCCGATATCCCGGGCTTGCTTAAGGACAGCTTCCGGCGTCGGCGGCTGGGAGGCAAATTTATAATCGGGATGAAAACGCGAGATATGCCAGGGGATATCCTTGCCCACCCCGGCAATAAACTCCGCCGTATCGCCGAGCTCTTCCGCAGAATCGTTCTCTCCCGGGACAACCAGGGTGGTTATCTCTACCCAAATACCTAAGCTGCGCATCATCCGGATAGAATCCAATACCGGCTGCAAGCCCGCATGGCAAATCTTTCTGTAAGAGCTCTCCTTGAAAAATTTCAGGTCTACGTTTGCGGCATCCAGATACGGCTTAATCGCCTCCAGCGCCTCCCTAGTCATATAGCCGTTGGTGACAAAATTATTGTAGAGGCCCTGCTCTTTAGCCAGCCGTGCGGTATCCAATGCATATTCGAAAAATATCGTCGGCTCGGTATAGGTATAAGAGATGCTTTTACAGTTATTTTTTACCGCTGCCCTTACTATGTCCGGCGGTAAAAATTCCTCGCCCCCTGAAACAGGGCTGTCGCGGAAGCTACTTTGGGAAATCTCCCAATTCTGGCAGAACCCGCAACGAAAATTACATCCGATGGTTGCGATAGAAAAGCTCTGCGAGCCGGGAAGGAAATGATACAAAGGCTTTTTTTCTATGGGGTCAACGTGGGCGGCAATCACTTCCCCGTAGGCATAGGTATATAATATCCCGCCGATATTTTGCCGCACCCCGCAAAATCCGAAACCCTGCGGAGGAATTCGGCAGCGGTGGCTGCAGAGACGGCACTGCACTGAATTATCCTTTATTTTTTCGTAGAGAACGGCTTCTTTTTTCATATCTTTAGGCTGGAAAGCCGGCTGTCTTCAACGGCAGACACCTTTAATATGCTCTCTCTTTTCCGGGGTAGTTTTCGATAAACTATATCCGCGCTAAGGCCGGGGTCAAGGTCAGAGTAGCAGCAGACAACACCGCAGGAAAGCTCAATTAATCCCTTGGTAAAAACACCCCTGCCTAAGGCAACCGGTCCGGGGATATCGCGGGTGCTGAATAAATAATCGTTTTTCTTGGCCAAAGAAGACAGGCGTTCATTTTCTTTCTCGTCCCTGCCTGCTATCAGCTTGGTTTTTGACCCTAAGCGGAAATGCCTGCCGATTTTCAATAATTCAATGTTTCCTAAGCTAAATTCTTTGTGGTCGATGAGGTCTCTTACCTTGCTGACGAACAGCGGTTCAGTCAAGAGGCAGCCTCCGGCGGGAGAGGCATAATCCCTGATATCAAGTGCCTCTGCCAAATCCATCTGTGGCCGGCGCGACCGGCCCTGGAAATCCAACAATTTATTCGCGTCCACCCAGCCTTCTTTCTCCGGTATGGTCTGCGGTAAAACCCTTGCCGAGAGCGGCCGCAACACCAGGCCCTTCAACCCGCTCTCTTTATCAATGAGCTCCAGCGCATGCTTATATTGGGACATCGGCCGCTGCCCCAGCACCTCGCCGGTAACCAGGAAATCCGCGCCGATTTTGGCCATCAGTTCCTTGGCCTTGCGCAACATAAGAATCCGGCAGTCTATGCAGGGATTTAAATTCTTACCGTAGCCGTGCTTGGGGTTTTTAACCGTCTCTAAAAAATCGTTACTGATATCGATTATTTTTAATTCCAAGCCTAAATTAGCCAATACCCCGCAGGCGGAATTCCCGCTGCCGCGCGAATTATTTTTTCCGCAAACGCAAAAAGGAATGTCAAAATGCAAGGCAATTACCTCAATGCCCTGCTCCTTGACCAGCCTGGCGGCCAAGGTGCTGTCCAGCCCGCCGGAAACTAACGCAATCGCCTTCATTAATGTATGATGCCGAAATTAAGGATGACACCCACGGCCACGAATGTAACCACCATAATCGCCATCGCCTTGATAAAATCCCTGATACCCAGTTCCTTAAGCAGGATTATGAAAGTAGCTACACAAGGGAAAGATATGGAGAGAAGGACAACGGCAATGAATAGTTGCTTAATCGTCAGCCCCAAAGGCATAAGCATACCCACCGCAACGTCCTTTCTTAAAAATCCGATGGCCAAGGCGACTACCGCCTGCTTAGGTAAACCAAACAGGCCCTGGATTAACGGCGCAAATACCGCGGTTACGATATCAAACAGCTTAAAGAATAAAAGTATATTCACGATTAAAACTCCCAGCAAAACAATGGGAACCGCCTCAATAATAAATCCCTTTATGCGCAATAAAACCTTTCGAAATAAAATTGCCAAGGGAGGGAATCTATAGGGAGGAATCTCAATTAAAAATTCCGGGCTGTAGCCTTTTAATGTCCGGTTTAAGACCGTGGCGATTATTAGCCAGAGGGAAAATAATACCAGATAAACCCCGGCCACATAGAACCCTCCGTATCGGCCCAGCAGCCCGAATATCATCGCCTGCAGAGGGACACATGGCACGCCGATAGATATCAGGACTGAGGCGATAAACCTTTCTCTTTTGGACTCCAGGATGCGCGTGGCCAAAATCCCCGGGACATTGCAGCCGAATCCCAAAAGCACCGGGATAATCGCATAGCCGTGCAGCCCCAGCTGATGAAATAGATTATCCAGCAGTATCGCCAGGCGCGGCAGGAAGCCGATATCCTCTAAAATGCTGAGCATAAAATAAAAGGCGATGATATAAGGCAAGACCATGGCAAACTCGATATAGGGAGCGGTGGTCAACAGCCCCAAAGACTGCCGGAAATCAATTTTTCCCTTGATTAACTCGCCGATGAGCAGATGATGCAGGAATCCCTTCTGGCTGAGGCCAGGGCTCAGCCTCTCCAGGAGCGGCTGAAAGAGATTAAAGAATAAAGGGTCAAAAATCTTATTTATCAGGGATTCGCCGATAAAGCGCACAACTTTAAAAGATGCGTATATAACCGCCGCTGCTATAAGCAAACCGCTCAGCGGCCTGACCGAGGCATCCTCCAATACCTCTCGTAAGGTATGGTGCCGGTGGCTTAACTGCTGCACCGTTTCAATAATCCTGCCGATTTCCTGCCAGCGCTGCTCGTGGGTCAGCCTGCTGCGGGAAACTGATTTTGCTTCCTTTATTCTTTCGATTAATAACTTGATACCCATTCCGGTCACGGCACAGGATGATACTACCGGTACGCCCAGAAGTTTCTCCAGCCTGTCAGTATCTATAGTGATTCCGCGGTGCCGGGTGTCGTCACACATATTTAAACAGACTACCAGATGGTAACCCTCCTCGATTAACTGTAAGGTAAGATAAAGGTTTCTCTCCAGGTTGGTGGCGTCAATGATGTTTATCACCACAGACTGGCCCCTGGGATACTCTTTTAACAGTAAACTCACCGCCTCCTCAGCCTTTGAGGACGGCTCTAACGAATAAGTCCCGGGCAGGTCAATAACCTCAATTCTCTGGTCATCTATTTTTAAATAGCCTTTCTTTATTTCAATGGTTGTGCCGGGATAATTGGAAGAGATGACCTGGACACCGGTCAAGCGCGAGAAGACCACACTCTTGCCTACATTGGGATTACCGATTAAAAAAATCTTATCGATCATTCGACTTGCACTATAATCTTGCCGGCCATGCCGTGGCCTAAGGCAATAACGCTGCTGCCCACCTTTATGGTTACCGGCCCCCTGAGGACAGAATGGCTGAGCATGGTAATTTCTTTCCCCTGGTAGACGTTCATACTCATCAGCCTATTTTCCAGCCCCTTGCCTCCGGCGACCTCCGCAACCTTGCCTTTCTGGGCTGTTTTCATCTGGACTAAAGATATTTTTTTCATGGTATTTTGGATTAGATTGTTTACAAAGAGAAAACTGGCAGCCCTATTCTATCCTAATTATAACTGGAAATCAAGTCTATTGGATTGGATGGTACCCTAGGTTAAAGAAAGGGGGACTTCCAGGCCGTGGGATTCCAGGAGGGATTTATCGGAAAGAATTTCTTTAGGCCTACCCTGGCCGACAATTCTACCCTGATCCAGGATAATAACCCGGTTGCACAATTCCAGGACCATCTCCAAATCGTGAGTGGCGATAATCTTGGTTACGCCGAATCCGGATAACAGTTCTATCAGGTGTCTTCTCGTCCGGGGGTCGAGATTGGAGTTCGGCTCATCCAAAACCAAAATCTCAGGCGCCATTGAGAGAACCGCGGCGATGGCCGCCCTTTTCTTTTCTCCCAAACTTAAATGGTGCGAAAGGCAATCCTTTTTCTGCGTCAGCTCAACGTCTTCTAACGCGGAACGCACCCTTTCCTCTGTTGCCTGTTTACCCAGGCCCTGATTCTTCGGGCCAAAGGCAACGTCTTCATAGACCGTGGGCATAAACAGCTGGTCTTCGGGGTCCTGAAATACCAGGCCTACCTTCTGCCGGATAAATGTAAGATTTTCCTTAGAGAGCGGCCGGTCGCAGATTTTTATGTTACCCGCGCCGTTTAATAATCCGTCCAGGTGTAAAAGCAGGGTGGATTTGCCTGCTCCGTTTGGCCCGATTATGCCTAAGGTCTCAGCCTCATAGACCTCCAGGTTTATATCTGTCAGCGTCTCAACACCCTGAGAATAACTAAAATTCAAATTTTTTATTTCAATTACCTTCTTCGCCATTAAACCCCCTGGCACACATCGCCAGATATACCCTTTCCGCCCGTTCATAGGTGCGGATAAAAAGCACACCCACGATATTGCTTAATACCCTTACTTGAGTGAACTTGTTTATCCGTGGATTTGCCCTTAACTGATAGGCCCGTTTTGTGCGCAGGAACTCGTCCTCCAGGAGAAAAACGTAGCGGTACATGAAAGAGAGCAAAAGAATAATCAAGCTGGGCATACCCATAAGTCTTAACCCGTTCAACAATTCGCTAAAGGGAGTGCTTGAGGTAAGGATTATCATCAAAGTTACCGCCGCCAGCGCCTTGACCAGATAAACCAGGAAAACCGCGCAGCCGTTTTTCTGGAACAGGCTCAGGCCGGAAAGAAAGAGAATCGCCGGCAAGGCTTCAATTATCCGGGTAAGGATAAACTTAAAAGGCACTCTGGATATGCAGGCCAATAAAAAAACCGTTCCGGCGTATAATGAAACCAGCCATAACTGCCGGGGGCTTAAGGCGATCAAAAGAAGAAAGGCAAAGGTCAAGATGAGTTTTACTTTCACCGGCAGCCGGTGTAACGGGCTGTTGAGATGGGCATAGGTATCGATAAAACCGTGCTTCATATCCTTTTCCTCAGCAAGCTGGATAATCCTATTCCCAGCCCGAAAACCAGCAATACGCCGGCAATCCCCGCTATTGAGCCGGCTAATTTTTTGTGGGAAATCCCGGGAAACAGATAATCGGGAATAGGCGATTTAATAAGGGATGCCGAACGTTCAATAAAATCCTTGTCCACGGCCACCCTTTCCAGGCCATCGGGAAAGGAGGAAGCCAAAAAAGAAAATACCGCCAATACCGCCGCCAGCCCTAATCCGATGACAATGTCTTTTCTTTTCATATCGTTATTCTCCTTGAAGCTTACGCTAACCTGCCGGCTTAGCGTAGATAAGGTCAGGCCTTACCTTAATAATAAACATCACTACCATGCCGGTAATAATCGCCTCACCCAGGCCGATAAATACGTGCACGAATAACATCGCCGGAAGCACTATGTTTAAAGGCGATGCCTGCGAGAATGCAAGCTCTAGCGCGCACAAACCAGAAGCGAGGATTACCGAAACCCAGGCACTCAAGAAAACTGCGGCTAAGGCATTATTCCTAAATACGCTTTTTTTCAGCGCGGCATATATATAATAACCTACTATAGTCCCGGCTAGCCCCATGTTAACGATATTTGCCCCCAATGCGGTAATGCCTCCGTCCTGGAACACCAGGCACTGCACCGCCAAAACAAGAGATATCACGATAAATCCGGCAAAGGGGCCTAATGCCACGGCAGCCAAAACTCCGCCTAAGAGGTGGCCGGAAGTGCCTCCCAAGACGGGAAAATTAAGCATCTGCGCGGCAAAGATAAACGCGGCCATCACCCCCATTAAAGGAATCATTTTATCCTTTAAAATCTCCCTGGTTTTCTTTAGGCAATAGCTTAAGCTGCCTAAGGCGAGAACCCACCCTGACGCAAAAACCGGCGGGCTTAAAAAACCGTCCGGGAGATGCATAACCTCCTTCTCCTTTTTTTAAAATTCAAATGTTAAGGTCGTGGATAACTGATAATCCGGGCTGGCCTTAGAGATACCGATGCCCACGCCTGATTCAATACAGACCATTTCATTCATCTCATAACCTAAACTCAGGGCAGTGCAGAATATATTATCATCGAAACTGCCGGCAAAATTGGTTTCCCCGTAAATCTCGGCGCAGAGACTGAGTTTCTCGTTTAAGTCGTATCCAGCATCAACAGAATAGAGAAATATGTCATCGGCTGCGCCGCCTACGAATACATAACCTAAGTTCAAATCAAACACGTAGTCACCGGCGGTCTTAGTAAATATACTGCTCAACGTATAATCCTTTTTGCCCGTGCCTAAACCTTTATCGTCGTTTGCCGAATCGGTTTTTAAATCAAAGGCCAAGGCAAAGGAAGGCAGAATATCGGTTTCTTCCCAGAAACGATATTTGCTGCCGACAACCAGGTCGCCGAATCCATTGACCTTGCCGGAAGAACTATCATCGAGAAAAGTATAAGGCATGGTAACCCCTGCTTCCCAGTTATCGGTTAAGCCGTAATACAGGCAGGGGGTAAGCGATACCTCCTTTGATACGGTCTTGGTATATTCTTCGCTATCCGGGTCAAATTCCTTTTCCACATCCTTATAATAGTCGGCGCTGAATTCCAGGGAAAAATGCCCTTTACCGGTAGTGGATGTATCGTCAATATACAGGGCAGCCTCTGCGCAGGCTAAGGGCATAACCATAAATAAAAGTACCGATACGATCCCCTTCAACCGCCTCTTCTTCATCCCGCGCCTCCTTTTGCTATGGCTTTATTTTATCCTACAGTTCCTTTCCGGTGGTGCTCCTGATCAATTTACCGTGCTTGACACCCTTGGTGACGATAAGCTTATCGGCAATATCTTTTATCTTCTGGGATTTTCCTTTTATCACCAGGACCTCCAGGCAATTCTCTTTATCCAGGTGCACATGCAAACAGGAGATAATCTCTTTGCAGTAGTGATGCTGCAGGTCGGTAAGCACATCCGATATCTCCTTGTAGTGATGGTTGTAGACAATGGTGATGGTGCCTATGGTTTCTTTATTATCCAGTTTCCATTCTTCCTCAACCATGGTCTGACGCACCAGGTCCCTTAATGCCTGTGAACGGTTAGGGTAATTCTTCTTTGCGATAAGGGAATCGAATTTATCCAGCAGCTCCCGCGGCATTGCCACACCGAACCTGATTATCTTCTCCATATCCGCCCCCCCCTCTGTGTTACTAATTCGATAAAAAGTAGCACTATGATAACAAAACAAAATATATTGTCAATCATTTTCTTTTCTGCTATATTGAAAATAATGAAGCCAAAAAGGACGGGGGTGATTCCCCCGGGCATACAGTTACTACGCTATTTCTACGGCTTAAGCGCAGCCCTCTGCGGCCTGTACCTTTTTTCCCTCTCAAGGTATACCGATGTCTTCTGGTTTAATTCCCGGCTTTCTCAGTGGGACAGATTATGCCTTGACCTCATCCTCACCCTCGTCCCGTTATTATTATATTTAGGCTTGCTGCGGTTTAAGCGGTTTTTCTGGTACACTGCCTGCGCCTACCATATCTTTTTCGTATTAAACAGCGCTTTGGGAACGATATCGTTATTGTGGGACGACTTTCCCCTAAAGCCGATTATAAGAATAACCGGTAAGGGGTTCGGGGAGATATCCTTATCCGCAGATACGGAATTAATATTATTCACGGTCTTTAACCTGAACCTGCTTATGGGGATAATTATCCTCTGGTATCTGTGGATAAAGCGTGGTTATTTTGGCAAAGGAAGCGGAAAGGGATTAAACCGCCAGGAAATGCTTGGCTAATGCCATGAATATAATACCGACCAAAAAGGCGAGGAATGCCAGGCTGGAACGTTTGGGGTCCCTTTCTCTATGCAGTTGGGGTATAAGGTCGGATGTGGCGATGTAGATAAACCCGCCCGCGGTAAACGGCAGGATAAAATTTGAAAATCCGGCAGCAATATCGGATATGAGGTATCCGATTATTGCCCCTGCCATCGCCGTGAGCGCGGAAAGAAAATTGTAAAATAAAGCCCTGCGTTTAGTGAACCCTCCGTATACCAACACGCCAAAGTCGCCCAATTCCTGGGGTATCTCGTGAAAGATCACCGCCAAGGTCGTTACTGCCCCCAGTTTCAGGGAGACCGTAAAACTTACCGCAATGACTATGCCGTCGATGAAATTATGCAGCCCGTCTCCGATAAGATTTAAATAAGTAAACGCGTGCACATCGCAAACGCCGTTATGGCAGTGGCGCCAGTAAAAATACTTCTCCATCGAAAAAAACAAAATGATTCCCAGAATAAGGTAATAGAAGACAGTCTCACTCTGCGCCTTTTCCAGGGCCTCCGGTATCAGATGCAAAAAAGCGCCCCCGATCAGCGAACCCGCGGAGAAACCGATCAGCCCGAACAGGATCTTCTCTAACAGCTTACCCTTGATTGCCAGGGTGAATATGCCGACCAGCGAGATAAGGGTAACAATAGACGTGCTGATAAGAATCCAGGCAAGAATCATAGAATGAACCGTTTAAGCGACAACCTTATAGACTTTATCGTGCGGATGGGCCTTCTGGCTGAGCTTTATTCCTACTGTATCCCCGGGATTAGCTTCCGATACGTTTGTATGCTCAATCTGCAGAGAATCAACCAGCTGGATAAAATCCGAACTATGGCCTTTTATATGTATGTTGTCCCCCGCTTTTAACACGCCGGAGAGCTCAATTAAGCCTACGTTGATATGGCCGTAGTAATGCGTAATCTTGCCTATTTCGTTCTCTTGCATCCCACACCTCCTCGGGGCACCCCGCGTTACAGGCGCCTTTACCATTAGTCAACGAATTACCCGCAGGCAGTTATCCCAGGCAGGGGCGTTTTCCTTTGTTCGCTTTTTTAGAACGCCAGGAGAGCTTGCAACGGCGTTTACGTTTTCCCATATCGCTCCTCCAATTTATGTTCTCCGCGCTGTTTTAGATCTAAATCGTTAAGCAGCAAGACCGCGAATAACAAACGCGTCTATAATAGTATCACCCTATCAATACTTGTAATAATTGGCAGGGATAGTCTGAGAAATATATTTCACTGCCTCGATAATACAGATGCGTATTGCCTTCTCCATCGGCGTATTGGAGTAGGCGGACAATCCCCCTCCCAGACCAAAGCTTCCGAAGAAGCCGGCCATAAAACCGCCGGCTACATCTGAGGCCGTGCCCTGGACACGGGTTGCCGCCAATACCTCAGAGGTTGATGTATCTACGATACGTATATCCAAGGCCATATGCGCTTTATTTAAAGAAGCGCCCAGGATGCCGCCCAGGATGCCGCTTCCCACTCCCCCGCCGCCGCCTATGCCTGCAGCGCCGCCTGAAGCCTGAGGCTCAAATTCCGTGACTGCCGCGGTCATCACCAAATCCGCGGTCTTAATCTTGCCGCGCTGCGGACCGCTGCCTGTCTGAGCGGCTCCCGAAACAGCCAGCTCCTGCTCCTGCATAACCGCGCTTAAGACCTGACGCTCAACTACGCTAAAGCGGTTGCTGTTTACCAGCGCGGTTACCAGCATCTCGCGTAGCCCCGAGCCAATCTCAAAGGTCGCCTTTGCCGCCTTGACTTCAAAATCCGCCACGGCAATCCTTGCCTTGGGCCCCGAATAGGGCGGCGGCGGCGCTGTTCCGGCGGTGTTGTCAACGGTTGCCGTGGGCTGCAAAGACGCACAGCTTGCGCATCCCAATACCAGCATAATAACGCTCATGACCATCGATATCTTACGCATCTTATTTTCCCCCTTCCTTGCTTAATGCCTCAACTATTTTCCCAGCCAAATCAGCTGCGGCATCAGCCAATGCCTCTTTGCCGCCGGTTACCGCATCCATATGCGCTGAGCTGCCTGAGGCATCGACATAGCTGATTACACTGCCGTCTTTAACCCGGATAAGCTTGGCGGTAATATTGGCAAAACAGGAAACCATGTTTGACTGGGGCACCTTGCTGCCCGAAGATGCCAATGCCTTACCCGATAACACGTATTCGGCCTTGGCCAGATTAGCCAATTTTACGGATTCTCCTTCCGACAAATCCACCCTGCGGAATGCCTTCTCCTGGTCTATAATCTTCGTGACGCTGGAGGGCTCAACAATCTCAAACCCCGCCTCAATGAGTTTTTGCGCGAGTATTGCCTCGCTTGCCGATAAATCTATCTCACTCGCCCACCAGGCGCGCTGCGGGCCTTCGATGTTCTGTTCGGCAATCAAAAGGACGACTTTTTTACTCCCCTCTGCGGCATAACTCCTCGACAGAGTGAGGATTAAAAATAACATTGAAAAACAGATAACTAGTTTTCTCATCATGCCTCCTTATATTTTTAATATATACGAAATCGCCCTGATGTCAAGATAAAAGCTGAATTCAGTTATAATACCCCAAACAGCTGCGCGACCTCTCTAACTATGCGGCAAGGCCTTTGTTTTTTTAATTCCCGCCGGGAACAGGAACCGCTGGTAACGGCGATAGTCTTTACTCCTGCGCGCCTGCCGGCCTGGACATCAATTGCCATATCACCGATATAAATAGTCTGGCACGGCTTAAGGCGAAACCGGCGCATAATTTTATTGAGAATCTGGGGATGGGGTTTAATATGCCCGACACTGTCAGCGCAGAGAATATAGTCAAAATATCTTTCTACTCCCAAATGGCGGATTAAAATCCGGCAGAACCTGCCGGGACGGTTACTGGCGATAGCCAGCTTGTAACCTTTAGACTTAAGGTAAGCCAACAACTTAGCGGCACGGGGGAATAAACGGGATTTATCAACCAGGGCCTGTTTGTGGTGCCGGCGGTATAGCAAAAGCGCCCGCCTTAAATCTTTTGTTTTTATAAACGGCTTCAGCAGGTTTTTATCCCCCCAGCCCACGGCGCGGCGGATGTCCAGGCTTTCCCGGGGGGGATAATTCAGGCGGCGCATCGTATAATTAAAACTCTCGATGATTGCCGGATAGGCGTCTGCCAGGGTGCCGTCCAAATCAAAAATGATCAATCTCCTTTTGTCCATTGCCGAATTAAAAAGGCAGAAGAGAAAAGCCTCGCCCCTTCTGCCTTACTCGCACTTTTATGCTGCGTTATAATTATTATTCTGACACTTCTGATTCATTTGATTCATTGGACATATCCGCTTCCTCGGGCACGCTTTCTAATTTCTCTACGCTGATATGTTTCGCCGTTATTTTACCGTCTGCCGCAGTGATATAATCTACGCTTACGGTGTCTTCCGGTTTTATCTCTGCCAGGCCAGAAACATTCTCATAGGTTGTCTCTGCGGAAGTATAAACACTGACCTTTTTTTCGCTGTCCGACTCGTAATCAATATATTTAAGCACGAGCTGACCCGCGGCCGTATCCAGCGAAACTACATCTCCCCATAGCCAGCTATCTTCCGGCTCGACAGTCTGATTTTCTGTGACATTCTGGGTTTGTTCGCCTGCTTCCTGGCAGAAAGATAAGCCGTTAAAGAGAAGCAAAAGCGACAGGCAAAGAACGGATATCGCGCAAAACCTGATTCCTTGTTTCATCGTACACCTCCTTTTGATATACAAACCTACACTACTACCTTTATATTATACAATAGCGTATACCTCCCGCCTCAATGGTACATCGGCAAAGTCAAGAGTGCCACCCAGACAATTCCCGTGGTAATTACCCCTACGGTTAAGCCCACCCAGAACCAGCGGAAAAAGGTCATGCGGATATTTTTCTCTCTTTCCAGAATCCCTAAGGCGACGATGTTGGCGGTAGAGCCGACAAGGGTGATATTGCCTCCGAAACAGCCGCCGAAAAGAAGCGCCCACCATAGAGGGTGAAGGTTGAGGTTCAAGTCCTGGAAGCTCTGGATGACCGGGATAAACGCGGCCACCAAAACCACGTTATCCAAAATGCTCGAGCCGATAGCGGAAACCCAGAGGACTATTCCGATAAGAACCGGCAGGCTGCCGCTTGCCGCCCTTACTAAATAACGCGCCAGGACATCCGTAGCACCCGTATACTTAAGCGTCCCGGCCTGGGCAAAGAGCAGCATAAAGAACAACAGCGTCCACCACTCTACGTCTTTTTCAATGAATTCGCGCGCCTTTCGCCACTTCCAAATCATCACAATCCCGCTGGATAAAAGCGGCGCGGTAAGCAGTATTGTATTAGGCTCTAAATGCCAGAGCAGCTCCAGACGGTGATGCAGAGAAATAAAAACTAAGGTTGCTGCGAAAATTGCCAGGCTTACCTTGAGTGTTTTTTCCGGAGGCACGGAAATAAGCTTAATCAATATCTCGTTAGAACCGTATTCTTTCATCCGCTGGCCAAAATTCCGCAGTGTCTTTCTATACCAAAACCTGACAATTATAATCATAACCGCAAGACAGATGAGCATCAGCGGGAACGCCTTGACGATAAAGTCTTCAAAGGTAAGGCCTGACTTTGTGGCGATAAGTATCCCGATGGGATTGCCTAAGACCGTGCCGCTTGAGCCTATATTCGTAGCCAGGACCGAAATAATCAAAAACGGCGTGGGGTCAACTTCAAAATAATCGCAGATTTCAAAAATTGCCGCAACAACAAAAATAATCGAGGTCACTTCGTCAACCGCGCAGGCCAATAAGGCGGAGATAAAAGAAATCGCAATAAGGAATTTGCCGGGGGTAAGATTCCTGATGCGCAGTATCAATTGGACTACCCAGGCAAAAAATCCCGCGTCCTTTAAGAGGCCGACTAAAACCATCATCCCTACCAGGAAAAGAATCACGTCCAGGGAGGCAAATTTTATCACGTGCTCCAGGTCAATAGTATGGGTTAGTAATAACAGGCTCGTGCCTAAAAAAACGAACCCTAAGCGGAAATCCCAGAATAACAAAGTGCCCAATATCGAAGCGGAGAATATGGATATCGCGGTTGACTGCTGGAAATTCAAACCGATATTCCGGGTTAAAAAACCCAGCCCTAAAGATACGGCGATAAGAATAACGAATTTCTTAAACATGTTATGTGCCCAGATAGATTATTTTGATAACTGCGCTTCTTGCTCAAAACCCCTTAATACATCACGGCGGGCAATAATGCCCGTTACTTTTCCTGCCGTATCCAAAACCGGCAGACGGCGAACCTTTTGCGTTAGCATAATCTTGGCCACTTCGCACAGGGTAACGTCTTCCCGTGTCGTGACTACCTCTTTACGCATCAACTGGCTGACCTTGATATTATCCAACTCGGCAAACTTCTTCCTGGTTATCTTAGAACTCTCCCCATAGATGAACCTACCCACTTTCTCGATATAGCTGGGCAATATATAGGATAAAACGTCCTTCTCGGTAAACATGCCGAGGAGCCTGCCGTCCTTATCAATAACCGGCAGGCCGCTGATTTGCAGCTTTTTTAATAACGCCAATGCTTCCCGGACAGTAAGGTCAGGAGCAATACTGTTTAGGTCTCTGGTCATTATTTCTTTTACTTTCATCTTGTGCTCCTCCTTTATTAGGAAAGAGTCAAAACAGCTCTTTCAGGCGGGGCCTCAGTTTTAAATAAAGGCCGGATGCAGCCAATGCCTTCAACAGGTCGCCTGGAATAAACGGGATAAATCCCATAAATAATGCCTTTGCAAGCGGACATCCGGAAACAACCTTAAGCCAGGCAGCGCCGCACGCCAAAAGGATAAAATCAGCCGCAGACAATATGGCGAATACGAAAAAGAAATTATTCCCGCCGTATTTTACCAGCCTGCCGGTAAAAAAACAGGCTAGAATAAAACCGAATATATATCCGCCGGTAGGGCCGAAGAGATAGGCGATGCCGCTGCCGTATCCGGTGAATACGGGTAAACCCAAGACGCCTAACAACAGGTAACCCAGCTGGGTAGCCACTCCCAACCCGCTGCCTAAAAAAGCGCCCGATAGTAAAACAAAAAAGGTCTGCAGGGTAATCGGCACAGGCGTAAACGGTAAAGGTAAGCGCACAAAGGCCCCCAGGCAAGTCAGGACAACAAAGGTTGCCGCTAGAAAGGCGCGCACCGCCGTCTTGTTCGCGATGACTTCTCTCTTTAAAATTGCCTCCATTATTTTCCTCCCGTGTTTAAACGAATAGGCGTTCCTATTTCAGAAAGCGGATAATAAAGACTCTGTCTACTATACCACAAGGTAAAATAATAGTAAAGTTAACTAAGTTAAGGCTAGAGGAGTAGCCCTAGCGTTTATGGTTTTATACGGCAAGAAAATCGCTTCGCGATAACTTACTGCGATTTTCGCAGTGGGTGATTTTTATACTTTCCTATCCCCAAGAAAGTAGGGCGCAAACGGCGTCTCGATATAAATCAAAAAGGGGCAACCCCCTGCCTTTATATTCATTGCCGGCCTTAAACCGGCAGCGGCCTGAATAAAAGACAAGGCATTAACCCCCCTTTGTCTTTAAGCTGATTTCTCTTATTCTTTGGCAATAGCCAAAGTGATCACCCCTGCCAGTATCAGGAATAACCCTATACAGCCCTTGAATACAATCAGGATCGGACCCCACCAGCGGATAATCGCTCCGATACCTAAAACCAGCAGCACTAGCCCTAAGATAACCTTAAGCACAGTAGAGGCAATCTTTTTTGAGTCCTGCTTACATTCTTCCTGTTTCAACTCGTCTGCCATTCTTACACCTCCTTAATGCCCGCCGGTATCCCGGACGGTCACGTTAAGCCTGATTAAGCTGGCTCTTCCACCTGCGGTGAATCCATCCCCATTCCGCAGGATATCTTCTTATATAAGACTCAATTATATCGGTTAGTCTTTGTATGTTTATAAAGACGGTTTCCTGGGCAGTAGAGCCTTTTTTCAGGTTAAATTCCGGCTCAAAAATAATCTTATGCCTATCATTTTTACCGCGTATGATAAAGCAGGGCAGGATCGCCGCTTTTGTACGTAAGGCCAAAATAACCGGCCCGGTAGCCGTAGCCGCTTTTCGCCCAAAGAAATCTACAAAAATCCCCCCTGTGCCGAAATTCTGATCCAGCGGAATAAAAAGGAGCTCGTTATTCCTCAGCACCCGGATGGAGTTTTCTACACAGGCCTTTCTCGGCTGGCTGTATATAGTCTTAATCCCCAGCTTCTTGCGTTTCTCAGAAAAAATCTTCTCGGCCTTTTCATCGCGCATGTAACGCATTATGCCGGATATCGGGTAGCCCTCAATGCTGAGCTTGGACATCATCAGGGGGAAATTACCGAAGTGCGCGCTAACCAGTATAATGCCTTTGCCCTTTTTTAAAGCAGCGTCCAAATTATTTTTTCCTACCCAATCAACCTTCTTTCTGATTAAATCCGGCCGTTCCATAAGATAGATTAGCTCCAGGCCGCTTTTGGCCATAAAGATAAAACATTCCTGCGCAATATGTTTTATCTGTTCGGGTGTCTTTTCTTCGCCAAAGGCGGTGTGCAAACCCTCCAGCGCAATCTTCCTGTGCTTGCCTGCGACAAGATAAATAAACCTGGCGGCCTGCCGGGCAAACCCGTATAGCATTGCTCCCGGCATAACTCTAATTATCAAAGAGCAGGTGTGCAGCCCCAAACGGGCAAAAAAACGCTTGATACCTTTAGTTTTCTTCTTCCAGCTCATCCTTAAACAAGTAAGCCAAATTATAGCAAAAAGTTAGGAGAATGCAAGCAAAAAAAATAAATGTGTCAAGCCAAATTAGAAATGTCCTAGTTTTACCAAATTAGAAATGTCCTATTTTGTTCTTAAGCTGCCGGGTAATTTAAAACCAACCCTCCAATAGCTATCCTTGGAAGGGATATAGCTTCGGCG
>Ga0315279_10000263_pt1 | contig 113121 bp, 116 predicted proteins | sample YL17G06_20_MG_FD_203694 | JGI IMG/M metagenome (GOLD analysis project Ga0315279, IMG submission 203694) | Sediment microbial communities from Yellowstone Lake, YNP, Wyoming, USA - YL17G06_20 | ecosystem: Environmental > Aquatic > Freshwater > Lake > Sediment | place: USA: Wyoming | collected... | reverse complement strand
GACCATTTCCTTGTCCTCCAGCATTTCTTGGACTACTTTTGCCATTTCGGGATCAAGCATCTGGGGCAGGATTTGGGGGAGCATTTCAACAACAGTAACCTTCAAGCCTCTCTCTTGGAGAGCTATGGCCAGTTCAAGACCTATCAGTCCCGCTCCCATGACTACGGCTGTCTTGGCTCCGTTTTTGATGACTTGGTCGATTCTTTCGCCGTCTTCCAATGTTCTAAGTGAAAGTATGCCTTTCTTCTCTCTGCCTTTTATCGGAGGCATGAAACTGCCTGCGCCAGTGGCTATGATCAGGCTGTCGTAGGAGATGGTTTCGGTTTTTCCGTCTCCGTCAATCGTTTCGACGGTTTTGTTTTGCGCGTTTATGGCAGTCACCTTGGTTTCTGTGCGCAAAGTCAGCTTCATCATTTGGAAATAGGCTGGAGGAAAAACGATGAGGCTTTGGAAGCTTGGAATTTGGCCGCCTAAGACGAAGGGCAAACCGCATCGCGAGTATCCAACATGCTTTTCGTCAGCGATCAGCGTGATTTCTGCTGTGCGGTCGGTTTTTCTAGCGGCCGAAGCTGCGTCTACGCCTGCGGCGTGGGCGCCGATTATGACTATGCGTCTGGGCAACTCGGGTTACTTTCCTAGGGTCTTGTGCCACTCCGCAGCTTTGTTGAAGTCCATCAGGTTTGCGAGTTCCGCTTGCAGGTTTGCTGGTTTGACCACGAGCAACCATGCTTTTCCGTATGGGTCTTCGTTCAGCAGTTCGGGTTTTGACTGGACTTCAGTGTTGACCTCTAGGATCTCACCAGTTATGGGCGCTATCAGGTCGGATACGGCTTTGACTGATTCAACCGTGCCGTAAGGAGTGTTCTGTGTTATGCTTGTTCCAGCGCTTGGCAGCTCAGCATAGACGATTTCTCTCAGCTGTTTCTGTGCATAGTCAGTTATGCCTACGCGGACTTTGTCGCCTTCGACTTTTGCCCACTCAAACTCTTTAGTGTAGTATAGTCCTTCTTTGACTTCAGTTCCGTCAACTTTCACCATACCAAATACACCTTTTCGATAATGCATCTAATCTCTAGTTTCGTAGCCTTTAAAATTAACTGTCAGTAAGCAATAGTCGAAGGATAATATCGTGTTCAAAGCTTGGATGATTGTCCAAGTCTGTCTCGGGGGCAAACGTTTTTACTTCTCAGCTTGAATACTGTCCTTGTTTGAGGCGATGTTTGGATTGGTCAAGTGGGAGTACAAGGTGATTCCGATAAAGACGCAGATCCATTCAGCTCATTTCGAAGTCGAAAAGAAGCCTGTGATAGAAGACGTTCAAAACGACTTGAACGAACTGGGCAATGAAGGATGGGAACTTGTCAGCGTCCAAAATATCAGCCTACTCGATGGCAGAATGTTCACGGTTGCTTACCTCAAAAAACAGAAATCACTATCACACCAGTCCTAGAGTTCTCTCAAGAGATCTAGGAGCTGGTCTTTCTTCTCAAAATTTCCGCGCTTCTCCGCATCCATAATTGCGTGCTGCACCCACATTCGAAGCTCAGGATAAAAACCCGTTTCAACTCGGTGCTTATGCTCCGCTCTACGGGTCCATGAGCGCGCGGAATCACTTGGCCGCTTGTCTTTCACTATTTCCATACTTTTCACCTCCGAAACTTTCATAGTATAGCCTTGAAGAAAAACAACAAAACCTTGCCCTACTCCTTTCCCTTTGTTCTTGTTCCTCTCTGCTATAACTCAATCCACATATGCGATACTCACCGTCATATATTAACATACGTGCACAGCAAAACGCAATACACCAAAGCCAGTTCGCAATAAACCCGTTTTCTGGGAGCGTCACTTGTGCGAAGGATTTCGCTATCGCTCTCTTTTCCCTTGTATGAATTCTTCCACCGACTGTTTAGCCAACGGGTCAGGCACCTGAATCGGCGGATGCTTAAACGCATACGATGATATGCTTAGTAGTTGTCCAGCTATCTTCCGATCCAAAGCCAGCTTAACCGCTCTGATGATGTCGATCACCACACCTGCACTATTCGGTGAATCCTCAACCTCAAGCTTGACCTGAATCGTCAACGGTCTATCGCCAAACTTTCTGCCTTTCAACCAAAGATAACAGATCTTCTTATTCCCAAGAAACGGAACGTAATCTGAAGGTCCGATTCTCGTTGGCAAGTCATACGGCACCAGACTTGTGACTGCCTCAGTTTTGCTGATCCGCTTAGTCTTCAACCGCTCCTCAACGGTCATGTTCTCGAAATCTGTGTCACCGCCCAAGTTAAGCTGATAAGTCTCATCGATAATCACGCCACGGTCAACACACAGTCGAGCAATGTTCCTATGCAAGATCGTGGCTCCAAGCTGGCTCTTAATATCATCGCCAGCGATCGGCAGCCCCCGCTCCTCAAACTTCCGAGCCCAAGCTTGATCTGAAGCAATGAACTCTGGCATACAGTTGATGAATGCGCAGCCTGCGTCCAAAGCTGCCTGAGCATAAAACCGTGCGGCGTTTCTGCTGCCCACAGGCAAATAGTTAACGAGCACGTCTGCTTTCGACTCTTTCAAAACATCAGCAATGTCAGCAGGTCTGAGCTCGCCTTCTTTGTAGACGCTGAAGACCTTCTTCATATGCTCAGCCACACCGTCAAGCACAGGCGCAGCAGAAACTTGCACATTCAGGCTGGGCACTTCGGCAAACTTGGTAACACAATTTGGTTCAGTGAAAATGGCTTCACTCAAGTCTTTACCAATCTTGTTCGCATTCACCTCAAAAGCCGCCACGAAACGAATGTCTCGGATGTGATAACCACCAAAACTGACGTGCATAAGCCCTGGCACTTCCGTGCCCTCTTTCGCATCTTTGTAATACTGCGTTCCCTGAATCAAAGCTGATGCGCTGTTACCTACGCCTACGACCGCCACACGGATCTCTGGCAAGCTTGGCACTTCCCTTCCTGCATATTGATTAGCTAAGGCTTAAAGAGTGCCTACTCTATAACTTTTTCCAAGAAGCATAACAAACTTAAAAAAGGCACAACTGAACAAGATCAGTAGACTATGAGAGTGAACTTCTATGAGCGAAAACGCGGTAACCATGAAATATGAACCATTCAAAGAGGTCGTAGTGCTGGAACTCTCGCACTTCTCAACTCCTGAAGACATGGCCAGATTTACATCAGTCATCGCTGGAGGCAAATCCTCAGGACTGTACTGGACTGACGGCGTAGTATTCCTGTATTTTCCGGTCTCAACCTCAACAGAATCTTTGGCAAAGGAACTCGTCGAACACAAGCGAGTATACTGGGCATTCGTTGGCTATTCGCTAATGCCAAAATATCAAGCAGTGATCGAAACAAGAGACAAAATGATAGTCGCTGTTGTTGACATGTCCGCTAACGTGCTGATGCAAAAAGTTGCAGCCTGGTTGAAAGAGCAAAAGTGAAGCGAGCAACAGTTGTTTTAGGCGTCTTTGAATGGGTTCATGTGGAAGCGCAGGATCATTGAGGACTCTAGCCCTCAAAGGGAAGGTTTTCTCTGGAAAGGGCGAAGGCAGGAAATTCACAGAACTCGAATGGGTCAGGAAACAGATCGAAAGCCAACTCGGCTTCACCCCTTGCCTAGGGACTCTGAATGCAAGACTTGACAGGAAAGCCACTGAATCGAAGAAGACTCTTTCTAAGATCGAAGCGACAGCAGAGATCGTTCCAAGCGAGGATTTCTCGTCAGGAAAGTGTTACGAGGCTCATTTGTTACACGATGTCAAATGTGCTCTGGTTGTTCCTCAGATCGCCAACTACCCAGAGGATGTCATAGAAATCATTGCTCCTGTGAATCTCAGAGAGAAACTGAGGCTCAAAGACGGAGATACAATTGAAATCAAAATCAGACTTCGATAGTGCCTACCGCTTCCGTCTGTTCCCCAAGAAATTCTGTATATACTCTTCCAAACAACCATTCTTCTTCAGGAACAGACCATACTTAACGAGCGCGTTCATGCCTCTCGCAGAATCCTCAGGCGAACCATAAGCAGGGATACCCAACTTGTCAAATCTGGAACGCGTCTGCAACGCCATCTCTGTTTCGCCAATGTCACAAGCAACAATGGGTTTACTGTGTCTGCTGGCAACCTTGGCTACTCTGTCAATGTAGTCCTCCTGCAAAGCTGGTGTGTGGTGCAAACCCAGCAGTATTATACCATTTATTTCCGGATCCTGAAAGAGAATTCCCGTAACGTACTCAAACATTTCAGATGTCCCGGACCCTGTAATGTCCATGGGATTAAGATTCGTCGCAAACCTCGGAAGCCTCCCTTCTTCCTTAGCCTTCTCAAATTTTTGGATCGTTTTCTCAGAGAACCGCTTTACAGTCAGTCCTCTGAGCACGCATTCGTCGACAGCCATAATACCCGGACCACCAGCATCGGTAATCACACCGACATTCAGACCTGTGGCTGGAGGTTGCATAGCCAGCGCCTTTCCAGCGTCGAAAAACTCCTCCATATCCTTTGCCCTGAAGACTCCAGTCTGCTCGAAAACCGCGTCATATATTCGATCTGAGCCAGCCATTGCGCCCGTGTGTGAAGCCGCAGCTCGAGCGCCAGCGTCAGTTCTTCCGGATTTAAGAGCCACAATGGGTTTTTTCTTTGCAACCTTCCTGGCGATTTCAAGGAACTCCCTGCCCGATTTTATATCTTCCACATAGAGCAGTATGGCCTTGGTTTCATTATCGTACAGCAAATAGTGAAGCATCTCAGTCTCGGTTACATCGCACTTGTTGCCGAAACTCACGAATTTGCTCACGCCAATTTGCCGTCCAGTCAGATAATCCAAAGCTGCAACTCCAAAAGCACCGCTTTGAGTGACTATCGCGATGTCGCCGGGTATCGGACGCGGAGTGGCGACGACTTCATCTCCTGTTGTTAAGACTTTCGTTTCAGGCAAAAACAGCATATCAACGCCCTTTCTCGAATCATAAGCACCTAGGCAGTTCGGACCCAAAACCCTGATTCCAGCTTTCTTAGCTATGGCGACAATCTGATTCTCAAGTTCATGGTTGCCAATCTCCCCGAACCCAGAACTGATGATTACGACATCTTTCACTTTCTTGGAGGCAGCGTCCCGCATTATGTCAGGAACGATCTTCGCTGGGACAACAATGACTACAAGCTCAACTGGTTCAGCGATTCCAGTTATTTTGGGATAAGACTGAAATCCAAGAATAGACTCCTCATTAGGGTTGACGGCAAAGACTTCACCCTTGAACACTCCTCTATGCTTGTTTTCGACGAAATTCTTGAAAATCACATGTCCTGCCTTGTTGATTTTCTTCGTTGCGCCAACAATAGCGACCGACTTGGGATTGAAATACGCATCCAATTGCCTAACTGATGGGTCCACTCAAGTTATCCCCTTTTGCTCCTAGCAATGACTATGGGTTTATGTTTTACTGTCTCAAGCATTTCCCAAGTCACGCTGGTCAAGCCTACGCTAAATCTTTCAGCCATCTCCCACACATTTCTTCCAGCACCAAAACCCCTAGCTTTGTTGACAACCTCAGCCATTTGCAGCGCTTGCTCAACTGACATTCTGCAGCCAGTCACAGCCAATGGCGTTGCTCTGCGCTTCAGGCAAAGCATTCTTCCAAACACGTAGGCCGCAAAACCGCCGAAAGAATAGATGCCTTTGAGGGGATTCTGCCGCGCCGTAAAATGGAAATTGAGGAAGGAAAATGTCTTGTCCGTGTCCGCAATAATCACGCAAATGCTTACTCCGAGTCTTGACCTAATTTCGTCATGAATCTCTCGGGCGATCGCTTCCGGATTTCTCAGGGGTAAGCACATATACGAGTACGGTAAATTGCTTCCGTCAATACCGCCTTCGGAGCCAAACATCAAAGCCTGCAACAAGCCGGCTCTTGCCAAAGCCAACTGCTTATGGCGACTGCCTGAATCAACAGGGTACTCGCGTAGCCTTTGAAGGAATTTCGTGGAAAAGTGGCATAGTATGCCTAGTATATGGCCCCAGATCATACGCATCCAAAATTTCACAATGAACTCTGCACTTGCGCTTGCCTCCATTGAGCTCTCATCTACAACGTTGCCTAAGGCTGTGGAGATGGCCTTCTCAGAGACTATGAGGAAATCTCCGTCAGCCACTATACCTTCAATGTTCTCAATGATTCTGTCAAGCCAGTTTTCGCCGGGTTTCCAATATCCTGTCTGTATTGCCCGAACTCTGAGTTTTGCCATTGAAACCGCTTTTGCCTGAGAATGCAAACGCTACAGGTTTTGGAACATTTTCTTCATCTCGGCTATCTCGCAGTCTTTCGGCTTCATTTTTCCCTCAGGGCAAAAACCAAGCTCTATACATGAGGGGCCTGAATTCTCAAACAAAGAAGGAGCTGCCTTCTTGGCCTGTCTGAGCATTTCGACTGCAACGTCCCGGATTTCCCACTGAGCTCGGGCGCAGCACCGCAAGTTGAAAAAGTGCCGTAGCTCACGGGCGTTCATGGTCACCATTATGTTTGTTTTGGCAGCGTTCGGAAGCACGAATCGGGCGTCCTCTTTTGGAATGCCCATTTTCAGAAGTTTTTGATAGGTTTCTGAGATCTTGTCTAGAGTCTCGGCGAATATTCTTTTCGCATCTTGGCTATCTTTGATGCTCTTTGGATAAACGTAGCTGTCCGACGTGTCATATGCGACGTATCTTTGGCTTTGCTGCGTGTATGATGCAATGCGGTGTCTGACAAGTTCGTGTGTCATTGCTCGGGATACACCTTCAATGCTGAATGTGAAAGAAGCATGCTCAATTACTGAAGCGTGTCCATACACGGTAACCTGTTTGATAACACGTTTGGCTGTTTCCAGATCGATTTTCTCAAGGTTTTCTGATGGGCTTCCGCTCTTCGTTGATGTGAATGCTGCCGTTCCGACTAGAAGCTCCGCATCTGCTGTGTGTCGGAGAAGCTTGACTTTCAATTTGTGACCTCGTTCCTTCTTTTGCCTGATTGTACTAAATCTGTTTTGCGCCTAGAAAGTTGGATTGTCTTTCTAGACGTGTGCGTAGACTCGATCGCTCGTGTATTTTCCGCTTTGCATCTCTTGATCTATTTCCTGTAATAGCAGTATGCGTTTGAACGTAGGCGGATGTGTTGAAAACCACGAGTTGACTGTCCTCCATGTCGACTTGGCTTCCTTCTCCATTGCGAGTTCCAGCTCGTGTTCGTCTAGGACACCATCGTGGTCCAAATCATACCCATCTTTCTTCTCCATTATCTCTGCAACCTCTTCTTTAGCCATGGATGGATCACCAATGTAGAACGCTCTCACACCAGATGGCTCTTTGGGCGAAAGCGACAACCCATACGTGATTTTGGCGAGACCGCTTTCCAAGCTTCTGGGAGAGCCTGTCAAGTAAGCCGAGTATGCATCCGAATAATGCTCGCGCAGTCTACTGAGGCGCATCACACATAGCAATGCTACTACGTAAACCAAGTATGAGACTACACCTGCTGCGAGAAGCGCAGCTCTGACGTTGCCTCCTTCCTTCCTTGATGATCTTGAGTATGCGCCAGCCACAAAAGTTGTCCTAGCAATAATGTAGGCTACCAGAGGAAGCGCTGCCACCACAGTCATGACAATGTAATCCTTGTGCTTTATGTGACCCAACTCGTGGCCAATTACGCCTTTAACTTCATTCTCATTTAGATTCCTCAGCAGTCCCTCATGAACAGCGAGAGTGGCGTTGCCGCTGCTTCTGCCGAAAACGAAGGCGTTTGGCGTGTTATCTGGTACTGTTGCCAGTCTGGGCATTGGCACACTGCTTTTTCCCGCCAATTCTTTCACTGTAGATTCGAGCCATGGGTTTTCGCCTTCCTGCAAGTATCGCAGGTGCGTTGAGGCTTTGACGATGGCTGGTCCAATAAGGTATTGAAATAGTACGAAGAGAGTTGTCAGGGAGAGCGTGATGATAAGACCGTAAACAAAATCAAAATTGATGACAAACGCGTCGATAAGAAACATTATTGCGGAAAGGAACAAGGCGAATATGAAGGCAAGTAGAAATATGGAGGTTCCCATCTCGAATTTCAGTTGAGCAAGTCCTGCCATGTTTTACCAGCCTTTAAACATATGAAAAACGGGCTGAATTAAACTTTTCCACCATCCGGCGAAATGGCAAAACTGATTGATCCGCAACTTATTCGTACGCTAACTCAAAGGAACCCCTTTTCTACATCTCCTACGATAGGGAATGATGACCTTGAACCAGATCACTTTTCTTTCTGAGCAAACCTGTCAGCACACTCAAAGCTTTTCAGTCAAACACAATTCGCTCAGAGGCTGCTATGTATCTGGCCATCAGAAAGGCTCTTGATTAGGAAGCTTGATATAACCAAGTATTCAGCCAAAACGTACTCTTTGTATTAAAACGTGGAATACACCAAAGTTTAAATAACCGATACAATAACAGTTTGGCTTTGCAGGGAATAAAACATGAGAAAGGAAAAGATAGCAGCATTGATTCTCTTGTGGATGGCAATGATTGCAGTACTTCCAGCTTTCGCCTCGACTCCAAACAACGTTTCAGTCACATACAGCTTCGACGAGTCCGCAATTTTGAGTTGGCTGGATTATGGAACGCCTATAAAGGGGATTCTCACAGAGGCTGTCGACGGTGAACCTGTTTTTCTCTATAGAGTAGCTTGGATTCTTCTGCCAGCTTACACGGAGGTTGCAGAGGTATCCGTACAGATTTCTGAGGCTAGGTTACATGATGTCATTGATATTCCATGCGGTCAGCCAGCATGCATGGTAGGCGAAGAAGCAACGACTGTTGAGAAGAATCCAGCTGTCTACAATTCAGACGAATTGTACCCCAGTTCTATCTTTGAGGTCGGATCTGTAGAGTCCTATCATGGCTATCAAGTTCTTCGGGTTCAACTGCATCCCGTTCAGTACAGGCCTGTATCCATGAAAGCTCTATACTATCCGGAGATGACGCTTTGCGTTAGTCTGAGTCCATGTGACACTATGCCCACGTTCAGGAAACTCGATGAAGAACGAGACATGGTTGAGAACATGGTTGACAATCCAGAAGCTCTAGAATCTTATGACTCAATGCCTGCCTATTACGACCCGTTCACCACGACTTACGAGTATCTCATCATAACGAACATTCCGATGCTTGACGAGTTTCAGGTGCTTGCTAACTGGAAAGCTAGGTGGGTAAACGGTGCGAGAGTCGAAACAGTCAGTGCGGGCGTTTCTGCCACGGAAATCAAGAATATCATAAGAGACTATCACAACTATTACGGCACTCTCTATGTGCTCTTGGGCGGTGATGTTGGGATAATACCTTATCACACCAAACAAGTTATGGGCGACAACATAGTCGAAGACTACTGGTTCGCGAATCTGCACGGGGACGACGAAATCTCAACGTACGACGTTTACATTGGTCGTGCGCCTGTTGACAACGAAGCAGAAGCCGGTAACTTCGCAAGCAAAGTCATTTCCTTCGAGCAGACGCCTGCACCGACAGCCAACCTGTTCCATCAATCTAGAGCCGGCCACGACAACATTCCAGACAGCCGCCAACTAGCATGGCAATGCGAGCAGTACGTTCCCGTTGGCTACACCAACTACGAGATATTCGAAGAAAACGGCAGAATCGAGAAGGCAAATTGGGTCAACTTCTGGCGAAACAACGGAATATTATGTGAACACATGGGCCACGGCAGCCCAACTTCCTACTACATCAACTACGAAGTCGGCGGAGGTCCTGTAGCATTTACAACGACTGACGTTGCAATGATGGACAACACTTACTGGCCAGTGCACACATCAGTAGCATGCCACAGCGGCGAATTCGAATACAGCGACTGTCTTGCTGAAGCTTTCGTCAAAGACGATCGGGGCGCCATAGCCTGCTTGATGAATGACAAATACGGCTGGTACAGCTACGGCGATGCCACCAAGTTCTCAGGCGACTTCATAGAAATGCAGTTCAAAGCACTCTATCAAGATGGCTATCAGAAAATCGGCCCTATGCTGGCCTTTTCCAAATACTACTTCAACGATGAAGCTACCGATCCTAACAATCCTAACAGAGCTGTTTGGGAATACTGCTGGCGCGAGATCAACCTGCTGGGAGACCCCGAAACACCGTTGCTGACCAAACGCGTGAACCCTCCGACGACACCCTCAACGCCCTCAGGACCAGCTTCGGGATACGTGTACACTTCGTACACTTACACCACATCCACGACCGACCCCGAAGGTCACAACATTTACTACGAGTTCAACTGGGGCGACGGCACGACAACGACAGTCGGTCCATATGCATCGGGCGCTAACGCGAGTGCTTCTCATCCGTGGAAAAGACCGGTATCATATCAAGTCAAGGTGCGAGCAAAAGATATTTTCGGCGCCTATAGTGGCTGGTCAAACAGCACAGCGGTTACTCTGGGCCAAAACGACGCGAACAGTGAGGCAGACGCGGGCAACAGCCAGGCCACAGCGATCACTGTAAGTTCATCAGGAACAACCTACTATGGTACGTTGTACCCAAGCAACCCACTTGACAAGCAGGACTACTACAATTTCACTGCACAAAGCGGACAATATATTTCCATATATATGTCGGTGCCCGCAGGCGTTGACTTCGACATGCAGCTGTTCGACCCCATAGGAAATCTGAGAGCAACCTCGAAAAACGGCGTAGGTATTCCGGAAAGCATTTACCTGCAAGCCGACCGAACAGGCAAGTGGACGCTGTACATCTACCAATTCATTGGCGAAGGACAATACTGGTTCTACACTCACGCATACTGGAGCGGCGGCGGATGCCCATACTTCTGGGTCTACAACGGACAAGAATACATCAATGAGGGCTTAATCAACATACACGACGCAGACGGCATTGACATCACAGCCAACCATTATTTAATTACGACACCAAAGGCAACAAGAGGCACCTATCAAATCCGCTTGGTTGAGCATCCTCAGACCATCTCCAGCATAGATCAAGTTAAGCTGTACGCTGTTCTTGCAGATAAGACGCTGATCGAACTGCCGCTGATCTGGGCATGGCATTCCGAAAACGGGTTCGTCTTACCTCAACTGCTCTTCAGCGACGACTGGAAGTCAGTAATGCTGGGCGCAGAACACAACGGGGGAACAAGCCAATCAATAAACCTCAGGTTCCTAGCGTTGCCGCCAGGTTTCAAGGTGTCTGACTTCCTCTTTGTCATAGAGGGAAACAACCAAGAATCCAAGCCGCCTGTAGAGCCAGGAAAACCGATGGAATAGAAAATCCAGCATGGCTCCAATACCCCTTTTTTCTTTTCTGCCGATGGGGATAATCTAATATCAGAAAGCACAGTTCTACTCTCTTTCGAAGTGATCCCAAGTGAAGAATGAGCTTCCAGTCTCTGAAGGCATGAGAAATCTGCCGATTCGCCCCACCTATCTTGTCTCAATGGAGCACGAAGGAAAGAAGAACATCATGACCGTTGGCATGTTTGCATTTTTCTCAGGAAAACCCACATTGGTGGGCATAGGTATAGCGCCTTCCAGATATTCTTTCGATTTGATTCGCAAGAGCGGAGAGTACGTGGTGAATGTGGTTGATGATAACCTTGTGGAAGCGGTGCGAATATGCGGAGAAAAGTCGGGTCGCGATTTGGACAAGTTTGAATCGGCTAAGCTGACAGCTGAGAAAGGAGCAAAAGTGAGTGCACCGCTGATCAAGGAGAGTCCAGTCAATATTGAATGCAAGGTTGTCAAGGAAGTAGAAACTGGCGACCACGTTTGGTTTATAGGCGAAGTGCTGACAACTCATGTTCGCGAGGGCTACAAGTGGAGCGCTGGTCTTCTGTTCAAGTGGATTGGCGATGAAGGCTTTTACTACAAAGCAGGAAAAAGAATAGCCAAGTATTGAGAACCTTCCTTGCCTTGAACACGTTTTCTTTTCTGCTAGAGAATCTTCTTATTTTTGTGGTGCTCCGGCCGGGATTTGGACCCGGGTCCGCGACTTTCTTCCGCTTTCTTGATGCGTCGAGAGGCCGCTATACTTGACCGGACTATACTACCGGAGCTTTCCAGAATAGACTGTATGCTGAGGCTTAAATTTCTGCCGTGTCAAAAAATCGGGTGCAGATGTAAGAAAAAATTGTGGGGGAGATTTTTAGTCTTCTCCGCCTTCAGGTCCACCGCCCGGTGGTTTGCCGCCAGGTCCTTCTTTTGGTTTTGTGGATGCGATTATGTCGTCGATGCGCAGTATCATGGTTGCGGATTCTGCGGCTGATTTAATTGCCTGTTCTTTGACGATTAAGGGTTCGATGACGCCTTTTGCGTTCATGTCTTCGACTTTGCCCGTGAAGACGTTGATGCCTCTGTATTTTCCGTCTGCTTTATCATGTGAGGATCGTAGGTCCACGATTACATCTATGGCTTCAAGTCCAGCGTTTTCAGCCAACGTCTTCGGTATGACTTCGATTGAGTCTGCAAAGGCTTCTATGCCGAGTTGTTCTCTTCCGCCGATTTTGGTGGCGTAGCTCCTCAGTTCTTTGGCCACTTCAATTTCGGCTGCGCCGCCTCCTGCGACTACCTTGCTGTTTTCGATCACATCTGAAACAACAGATAGCGCGTCGATCATGGCTCTTTCTGCTTCGTCAACCATTCTTTCAAGGCCAGCTCGTATGAGTATCGCGACTGAACGTGGGTCTTTGCATTTTTCAACGAATATCATTTTGTCGTCGCCGATCTTGCGTTCTTCAACCACGCCTGCAACGCCCAGATCTTGTGCTTTCAAGTCGCCCAGATCTGTGACTAGGCGTCCGCCTGTGGCTCTTGCCAGCTTCTCCATGTCTGACTCTTTCACTCTTCTTGCTGCCAGTATGCCATCCTTTGCGAGGAAGTGCTGTGCCATGTCATCAATGCCTTTCTGGCAGAACACGACATTTGCGCCCGAGGCTTTGACTTTCTCGACCATTCCTTGAATCATCTTGTTTTCTTGGTCCAAGAAAGCTTTCATCTGTGATGGATCCTTAATTCTTATTTCAGCGCTGATCTCAGTCTTCTCAATCTCTAGCGGGCAGTCTAGCAAGGCTATCTTGGGTTTCTCGACGCTCTTTGGCATTCCAGGATGGACAGCTTCTTTGTCGATTATCAATCCTCTGATGAGCTGTGATTCGAGAAGGCTTTTGCCTGTTTTCTTTATCAGTTGGATGTTGTCTATGTCTGCGATTCTGCGTTCTCCGCGTTGCTCGGCTATTTGCTTGATGGCTTCGATTGCCATATCTGCTAGGTGTTCTCTTGCGCCGCCCACGGCTTTGCTTGACATCGAGGTTAAAGCTACCTTCTTGAGGATTGCCTTGTCTTCAATGTCTACTGGGATAGCGATGTTGTTTAGGACTTCTATTGCCTTTTGTGTTGCCTTGCGATAGCCGCTCACGATTATCGTTGGGTGAATATTCTGATCCAGAAGTTCCTCAGCTCTTTTGAGCAGTTCGCTCGCGAGGACTACCGCGGTCGTTGTACCGTCGCCGACCATGTCGTCCTGTGTCTTGGCGATTTCCACCATCATTTTTGCTGCTGGATGTTCAACTTCTATCTCGTTGAGTATTGCTGCGCCGTCGTTGGTTATCGTTATGTCTCCTAGACTGTCGATGAGCATTTTGTCCATTCCGCGAGGTCCGAGGGTGGTCTTGAGGACTTCTCCGATTACGCGGGCTGCCATGATGTTGTTTCTCTGGGCTTCTTTGCCTCTGCTTCGGCTTGTTCCTTCCTTAAGTATAAGGACTGGTTGTCCTGAGGCTGTTGTTGTTAGATATGCCATACAATCTCTCTCCTTCCAAGCTGTAAATGTTCTTTCAATTAAACGGAAATATCCAAAAGGCTCAAGAATATAAACTTTTACCTCTGAGTGAGCAAAACAGTTTTCAAACACGTAACAGTTTAATTTTGGTCTTCACAATCGTTAGTAGTGGTGCATAAGGCAATGCGCATTTCAGTCCGGTTCTTCACAAGCCTGAGAGAAATAATAGGCAAACGGGAAGAAACCCTCGAGTTTCCCGAAGGTGAAGTTGTGACTCTGGACAAAGTGCTAAGGAAGTTGGGCAAGCGTCACGGAGAGGGCTTCACCGAATACGTTTACGACCACCAGACAGGAAACGTGAAAGGCTTCCTGCAGTTCCTAGTGAACGGTCGAAGCGCGCCAACGATAAATGCCTTAGAGACAGAACTTTCTGACGGCGATGTCTTGGCGATAATACCGCCTGTTGGCGGCGGCTAGATAGGCTTTTCTGCAATCAACGCGCACTCCTATGAAAAGAAGGAAACTTGCGTGTCAAACCATGAAATCCTCTACCTTTCTCGGACTGACGTAGAGAAACTAAACGTTTCAATGAAAGAAGTCATCCAGGCCGTTGAAGAAGCCTTCAGACAAAAAGCAGAAGGATATGCTGAAGTTCCACCTAAGCCAGGAATTCACCCTCAGAAAGAAGCCTTCATCCATGCCATGCCTGCTTACTTGCCTAAGATGAAGGTCGCTGGCCTCAAATGGGTTAGTGGCTTTCCAGGAAACCCCAAGCGTGGTCTGCCATACATTTCTGGTCTTCTCATTCTGAACGACGTGGAAACTGGCTTTCCCATATCCGTCATGGACTGCACGTGGGTGACAGCCAAACGAACAGGGGCAGCAACCGCGGTGGCAGCGAAATATCTGGCCAGAGGAGATTCCAAAATACTGGGCATTCTCGGCTGCGGTGCTCAAGGCAGAAGTAACCTTGAAGCTCTCACGGTTGCGTGCAAGCATTTGGAAGAGGTCAAGGCGTACGACATCAGCGAAAAGAACCTGAAAAGATACGTAACTGTAATGACCGACGAACATGACCTAAAGATCACTCCAGTAGGTTCAGCGAGGAAGGCTGTTGAAGACAGTGACATCGTGGTTACAGCAGGCCCAATCCTAAGGGATCCGAAACCCGTGATCGAAGCTTCATGGTTCAAGGACGGAGGCTTTGCTTGTCCTCTCGATTTTGATTCGTACTGGAAGCCAGAAGCTATGCGCTCTATTGATAAGTTCTGCACGGATGATGCTCAGCAGCTGGAATACTACAGACAACAAGGCTACTTCGCTGGCATACCTAAGGTGTACGCAAACCTAAGCGAAATTGTGTCGGGAGAGAAACTAGGTCGAGAGAATCCGAACGAGCGCATTATGTCGATGAATCTGGGGCTCGCGATCGAGGATATGGCTACAGCCAGACTGGTCTACGAGAAAGCAAAGAAAGTAGGAATCGGGACAAAGCTTTCGTTATGAGCTTAGGCTGCCCAGAAGGGCATCTTTTTCCTCATCACATTCACAAACTCATCTAGAGCCTCTTGCTCATCAGCCGACAGTCTATCGGCAAATGCTGTCAGCTGCAGCTTGGCGTCTTTCTCTGGCACTCTTGTGAATAATACGTCTTTCTCGAAAACATGCCTTCCAACTGTGGGCTTGTCCATCGAGATCGCTACCTGCATGCCTTGCTTTGCTTCTGACAAAGCTTTGCCTTTGTCCTGGATTTGCTGTATCTCGCCTACTTCTTCCAAGTCTTTAGCCCGCACTAGTGTAACTTTAGGCGATATGCGTCCAGCCAAGATGTCCACACCGAATATGGCGGGTTTCGCTCTTCTGAAAACGTATCCTTCCATGACAAGGATTTTGGCAGGCTTGACAACTGTCTCGAAGTCTCCTTCGGCTTGAGCTTCCCGGATATTCTTGGACCAAGCCAAGTAATTGTCTATCACGTGATAGATTATTTTGTCGCGGAAAATCTGAATGCCCTTAACCTCGGCTTCTTCTTCAGCATCAGGCAAAGTTCTAACGCCAAATGCCAAGACTGCACCGTAAAGACGGTCATGTTCCTTCACGACACCGGCTTCAGTGATATCCCGCTTCGAAATGTCTCCAACGTCTGCAAGCCTGATAGGTACGTTGTTCTTCTTGAGGATCTCAGCAATGGCTTCCAATGATCCCAGCGTGTCCGCTTTTACGATCACTCCGTCCGTGTCAGTTGCAATTCTGATTTTCTCGATTTCGTCAGAAATCAGTTTAGCATATTTTTCTGGCTCTTCACCCTGAGGGACAGCATAGATTGGCGCGCCAGCCAAGGCCCCCTCAACATCGGGTGCAACAATCTTGATTCCAGCCGCGGCTGAAACGGAACTCACCGAAGAGAACTTGTCCCGCGGGTCTCTAATCTCGTCTAGAGGCTTGGGAATCAGAATGGCTCTTATTCGCGTCACTATGGGCTTTTCTTTGCCGCCTACAACAATCACGTCGTCTTTCTGCAAGATTCCATCATAGACAATAGTATTTAGCGTCAAGCCCAATCCTGGTTCTTCCTTGACTTCCAGAACCGTGCCCTTCGCTGAGCCGGTCGTCACCTGCAACTCCTTCTTCAGATGCTGTTGCGTCAAGCCAACGAGGACCATGAGAAGCTCGGTTATGCCTTCACCTGTTTTTGCGCTTGTGGGCACTATGGCGATAGTTTTCGTGAAGTCTCTTATGTGGTCGAAGCGATCAATTTTAAAACTGCGGCGGGAAAATTCGCCGATGATGTCATAAAGCTTGTTGTCAAAATCCTCGCGGACGTACGGGTCTTGAAGCTGGTATGATTTCAAGAAAGGCATGTCTTCGTAGGATTTCCAGCCTGGAATGCGGTCGATTTTGTTTGCAGCTACTAGAAAGGGAGTTTTTCGTGACTTCAATATCTCAATGCATTCGTAAGTTTGGGCTTCAAAACCTCTAAGAATATCGATTACCAGAATGGCAATATCAGCAACTCCGCCGCCTCTTTTCCGCAGATTAGTGAAAACCTCATGACCAGGCGTGTCAATAACTAGCAACCCTGGGATCTCAATCTCGCCTTTGGTCATCGAGAGAAGCGGACCGACCAGCTGCCTAAGTGTGTCGACTGGAAAAAAGCTTGCGCCAATATGCTGCGTGATCCCTCCTGCTTCTCTGGCTTGGACACTTGTTTTCCGAATCTTGTCCAGAAGCAAGGTTTTCCCTGTATCAACGTGGCCTAGAACGCAGACAATCGGTTGACGGATCGGCATCTTGCAACATCACCCACGACGACGTTAAGCTGATAGTATTTCTCAACGGAGCATTTCACAGTTAATAAAATATCATCCTAATAAACACTCAGCCGCTTCGCCAACACTTTTAAGCTTAGCACAAGTTTTGCTTCTTTCTGAAAGTGTAGCAGTGTGCCATATTGCATCAAATGTGGGGCAAAACTGAAAGAAGAAGATCAGTTCTGTAGCGTATGTGGCGCGTCAGCAGCGAAGACAGTCACAGAGGAGTTTACTGTATCGGCTGACAATTTGATTGAGAGGGTCAAAGAGCTGCTTCATGAGGGGAACGTGACTAGAGTTACAGTGAAGGACGAAGCTGGGAAGGTTCTTCTTGAGATTCCTACTACCGTTGGGGTTATTGGCGCCGTTCTTCTGCCTTGGCTTGCCGCCTTAGGCCTCATATGCTTTGGCTACGAATTGCAGAATAGTGGTGGAAAGAAGAGAATAGACTTGGAGCTACTCTTCAGTTTTGGCAATCATCAAGAAGAAGCCCAATACAACGATTACGATGCTTAAGAAGCCGAAGAATCCGGCAAAAGACCCCAGAGCATCAATGCTGGTGAACGTATAGTAAGTGGTCGCAAGGCCCACGGCAAACAGTATGAAACCAAACAGTTTCTCTATGAAACTGAGTCCGAAACTGCCTTCTTCGCTCATGTCAAATTCTTCCCTTATCAGGCTGGTTCTACATAGAAAAGGCACACAGTTATTTTAAATTTCGCTTTAACCTACTTCGTCTCCTCAAGCTTGGCCGGCAAATACTCGTCCACGATGTATGTCAAGCCGTACCTGCTGAAAGCCTCTTGCTCCGCCTTCCGCTTAATCTTCATAAATGTCTTGATTTCTCGCCGCCATAGCGGGTCAACATATCGTGGGTCTCTCTGCAACTCTGCAAGTCTTTTCATGTCAACCTCATCCAGTGGGTCTGTTGGCAACTTGTAATTCACGATGTCTGTTGCCCAGACGCCGCTCCACTTCGCGTCAGGAGTGTTCAGCTCTCTTAGGTGTGCAGCGTTTGCAGAACCCGATATTATAACCATGGCAATGTGCATTCCCCATGGGTCGCCGTCTGTGAAAATGTAGACTGGAAGGCTCAGTTCATGGCTCAATCTTCTGATAAAATGTCTTGTTGCTCTTGGCGCTTGCCCTGCAGTCAGCACGAGCAGGGCATTGTACTTCTTGTGTACGCTTTCCTCAATGAACCGTGTAAACAGGCCGCCTTTCTCTATGGCTATGACTTTGTCTGCTGTGGTCTTCACGAACTCAGAAGAGGTCAACGCTGGGCCAATCAGCACACCGTCTGGATGCGAATCCAGATTCAATCTTTTCCCTTCGTAGCCTGGCACCGTGTACTCTATCGTCAGGTCGCCAAAAACTGCTGAACGCTCTTCAGGGAAGATATTGAAGTCTTCTCGGGATACTCCCAGAATTGTCTCCAAGTCTGTGATTATGTTGTTTGATTCTTGCTGATCTTGAAACGTCATTTCATAGGCCTGAGCCGAATAGTATACGTCTCTCAAGGTTGATGTCTTTCGTTGCGTTGTTAGCTCGTTCGAGAAGAATGCAGCCCAAGTGAGCTGGGTGAAAGGTTTTACGTGGCGGACGTTGCGGGCGCTTCTGCGGACACTTCTGTCGCCCAGAATGAATTGCCTAAGCTGCTGGTCATACATGATGTTCTCGGTTGAGCGGCTGGGCATGTATATCGAAGGAAACTGGCCAGTGTCAAGCTGATCGTAAATTTTGGTTCCAAGGTTCTGCAGGCTTTCCAGAACCTCCTTCTTCCTCTCAATAATGCTAGATCTACGCTTCTTCCTCTGCTCCATACTTCTTCACACTCACTAAGAGTTTCTCAATGTCGGGTTGCTTTTCCTTGCCTGCTAGCGAGGTAGAAAACTGAGCTATCTTCGGCAAGTACTTGCTGAAAACCCCAAGCCTCTTCCGTTCTCTGTCAACATGCTCTTGCCTGGACATAAAATGCTGAATCTGTCGGGCGACCTCACGAAGTCCGTTAGCTATTTCTTTTCTAACCTCAGGTCTATCTGCTATGAACTCCTTTCCAACGGTTTTGTAAGGGACCTTCGTACTACAGATGTGCACCAGAATCGCGATCGGCAATTCTGGCGTGACCCTGTAACGTCGCCAGTTCATCGCGCTAATTACCCTGACTGAAACGTCGCTAGCTTCATCATAAAGCAACGGAATCCTGTTGGCAAAACGGTAAACTAGGAAATTCCCTGTCTTCGGAACTCCGCCGCCGTAGGCTATTCCGACCTCTATGATGAACGGGTGACCAGAATAAGTGTCTGGTTTTCGCTGATGAACGGCCATGAACTCAGGGTTAAGCTCTTTATGAATGCCCACCCTTAACAATTCCTCGCCCAGCGGTGACAGACAACTTGCGTCTGGTGGCAGAAAATCCTTGAATTTCTTGAGATTGTACATGAGCCTGACAATCTCTTCATGGGAAAGCTTCTTCGGGTTCTTGGAGGGACCGATGTTAGCGAACTCCAGAAACTTTTGGGCAGTGATTTCTCCAACCCTGTGGAAATGGTTTCTCAGAAACTCAAACATGTTATGATAAGGCGTAACTTGGATAAGCCTCTGAAGAAGTTCCACATCAACGCCGTACGGATGAGGCAAGGTTTCCTTGGGCGGTTGAGGCATGTCCTTAGTGACTCTCGTGAATCTGTAGAGTCTGCCTTTGGGATCAACAAAAGTCAGATTTGCATAGGGATTGACCATTGCTGTCTGCTTAAAATAGTCCAGGATCTTGGGCATCGCTCTTAGGTAATCGCCTTCAAGATTGAACTCGACCACTGTTCCGCGCCATTGATCTTTATTTATCTGGACTTTTCTGTCAATTATGAGCGGGCGGTTTCTCTGAATGTCTATCATGAGTTTGTACATGTATATTTTGGCTATGCCTGTGCTCGACGTTATTATTGCAGGTTGATGTGTCGTAATCTGTCCATATAATAGCGCCATCTTGCCGCCTAGACCGAAGGTTCCTCTCTGCTGTTTCAACTTGTATTTTGAACCGTAGAGGATCTGACCGAAAGCTGATGGTATGTGCCGGGGTTCGATTCCTGTCCCGTTGTCCGCGACCATCAGTTTGTAGATCTGGGTCTCCGCACTGGCTTCGCCTTCGAACGAAAGCCTAACGTATATGTCAGGCGGTATTTTTGCGCTTTCAGCGGCGTCCAAAGCATTTTCGACAAGTTCTCTTATTGCAACGAAGATGGCTCTGGATGGGTTCGTGAATCCAGCTATGTCTCTGTTCCGATAGAAGAAGTCCGCGGCACTGATCTCTTCAAATGTTGTCTGAGCCACTACGCCTTCACCAGCACCCTCAAACGTTAGATCGTCTTTCAGATATGCTCCGCCTGTTCTTTAATTTACCTACGCCTTACGGTCAAAAGCCCCCCTTGCTTTCTATACGTAAGCGGCAGCAATTCCTTGAGGTCTTGACTTCCACAGTTACAAAAACGATTTCCTACTTCTCGGCTTTTGCCAGAATAGTCTTAACTTTTCGGTTCACAGAAGGTCGAGTCACCCTAAACACCCCCACCGCGCCGACCTCGAATTTCAGGGAGTATTAGCATTGCAATGGCACAAAGAGATGCTTTCAATTGCTTCCCTTTCTCTTCGTCCGCGTATAATAGTATTCTCCGACCTGCTTCTGATACCTGTCAAGTTTCGAGTCGTCCTTGTTCACTCGAGGTCTTTTGGTAGCAGGGTCCCGTCGGAAAGTCACTTGCATCTCTTTCAAGAATGTGTTCATGCCCTTCCTTAGGCTTGTAGGCGGATTTGCTGTGCCAACTGATCCTGACTCACCACTGAAGACCATGAGACGGTCGGCTATGAAGTCCTGCGTGACAACGTCATGTTCAACGACAAAAGCTGTTGCATGGCGATTTTCAACAACTCTTCGAATGGCTTTAGCCATGTTCAAACGTTCTTCAACATCCAAGTAAGCGCTCGGTTCATCGAGAAGGAAAAGCTCAGCATCACGCGATAGACAAGCTGCTATTGCAACTTTTTGCAGTTCTCCGCCGCTCAATTCAGCCACATTGCGGTCTAGGAACTGGTTTATTTTCAGAGGCTGAAGAACTTCAGTACTGTACAGACTTGAGGAAAAATTCTCTTTCGCGACGCTCATAAGAAGCATTTGTACCGTGCCTTCATACTCTGCAGAAATATACTGTGGCTTGTAGCTCACTTTAAGTTCGCCGAGCTTTCTTTTGTCGTCGGTCTCTTCAATGCCTGCGAGAATCTTTACGAATGTCGTCTTGCCGATGCCGTTGGGTCCAAGAATACCGATGATGTCTCCTCTCTTTATCTCACCCGCACGGACCGTAAGCTTGAAACCCTTGAAGGTCTTCTCCATTTCATCCCACCCAAGAAACATCTCACTGGAACTGGCACTCGTTGACGGTGGCTTTTCATGGAAAATTACTGCCTCTTTCCTGAAGCGCACGTTTTCGTCCGGGATGTAGCCCTGCAGGTATATGTTGATCCCTGTTCTGACGCCGTGAACGTTGGAGACGATGCCATAAACCCCAGGTTCTCCATAAAAAACGCAGATCTGATCCGACAGGTAATCTATTATTGCGAGGTCGTGCTCTGCAACTATTATCGTTTTTTCCGCTGCTTTCAAGCTTCTTATGACTTTGGCGACTTCGAGTCTTTGACTTACATCCAAGTAGCTTGAAGGTTCATCAAAGAGATAAACGTCAGCTTCGCGGCACACCGTAGCCGCTACCGCCACTCTCTGCAGCTCCCCCCCGCTTAGGACATCAAGTGGGCGATCCCAAATCTGTTTAAGGTCAAGCTGTCCCGCAATCTTGTCAAGTGTTCCTCTTTCGTCGACTTTTTCTAGGAGCTTTCCAACGTTTCCCGAAACGACCTTGGGAATCTTGTCCACATATTGTGGTTTGTTCGAAATCTTCAGTCTTTCCTCACTCATGTTCCTGAAGTAGTCTTGCAGCGTTGAGCCTCTGAAGTGCTGGATTATTGCGTTCCAATCAGGTGGGCTTTCGTAGTTGCCGAGGTTGAGTTTTGTTTCGCCTGAGAGTATTTTGAGAGTGGTTGATTTGCCTATTCCGTTTTGCCCAAGCAGACCTAAGACCATGCCCCTTGAAGGTGTTGGAAGCCTGAAAAGTTTGAATGTATTCGGCCCGAATCGGTGGCTGCAATCCTTTTCCAGTTCGTCTGGGAGATTTACTATTGAGACGGCATTGAAGGGGCATTTCTTTATGCATATGCCGCACCCTGTGCATAGTGATTCAACAATAACCGGCTTGTTGTTTTCGAATCTTATGGCTTCTATGCGGGTTCGCACTATCGGACAGAATTTATGGCACAACATATTACAGTGTTTAGGTTTGCATTTGTCTGCATCTAGCACCGCAACTCTTGTCATCGCTCAATCCGTCCAATAATGCGCATTGCATTTAGGTTGTAGACACGAGCTTTAAAAGCATGTAGAAATCGTTTAAAAATGTTTCAAGAAAAGAAGAGTAAGAAACCTATCAAGCCCATTACCCTACCATTCTTCTTCTTCCCACTCTTCCTCTTCTCCTTCTTCTTCTTCTTCCCACTCTTCCTCTTCGTCTATCAAGCTATTCACCTCCTTCGAAACTTGGTGTGCTTACTGAAACAAGGTATGCACGTCTTAAGCATTCTCATTCGTCAGGTGTCGAGAAGAGAGAAGGAATTTTATGATGTGCAACGCCTTGTCAGAGACTTTGTTTCACAATTTCGGCCGTCAGAGAAGCTTCAGGTTCTCTCATCTCGGGCGTGAAGTAGGCCCAACACATGTTAGGCGAATTGTGTGCCGCACCGATTCTGCCGAAAGTGTCGATGGTTACTACCCCCATGGAGTTGTATCCTGTTGGGATTCTTTTATTGACAAGTTTAATCGCCAGTTCGGCTGCTTTCTGGGCCGTTTTTCCGCTCTCCATGAAATTGCAGACGGTTCTTGCCAAAGCAAGTCTGATCGCAATTTCGCCAACGCCCGTTGCGGAGCATGCTCCCGCCTCATTGTCTGCGAATGTGCCGCAACCGATCAGTGGCGAGTCACCTATCCTTCCAGGAAGCTTCAGTGGAAAACCTCCTGTGCTTGTTGCTGCCGCAACGTTTCCGCTTTTGTCGATTGCAACTGCGCCGACTGTTTCAAGCTTGAACATGTCTGGGTGGCTCTTGACTAAGTCATACAGTTTTGGCAGTTCGAATTTTCCGCATAGTAGGCTTCTCTTTTGGTCTTCATAATATCTTAGTCTGAGTTCGGTTACTGGGTCCTTTCTCTCGAGATTGTACATTTTGGCTAGCTTTTCGGCTCCCTTGCCAACAATAAAAACGTGGTCCGTTTTCTCCATTATTACTCTTGCTAGGCGAACGGGGTTTTTGATGTCTTTCAGTAGGCCAGTTGCGCCTGCTTGGAGTGTTTTTCCCTCCATAATAGAAGCTTCCATCTCGATCTTCTTTTCTAAATTGAGGGTCGAACCGTAACCAGCGTTGAATGCACCATCGTCCTCCATGGAAGCCACGGCTTCCATCACAGCGTCAATGGCAGTTCCATCTCTTCTTAGAATATCAAGACCTGTTTTTGCTGCTTTCCTGACTCCTTCCAGGCCAAGCTGGCTCCGTTCGGGTTGCCAGGTTCCGGCTCCGCCGTGGACTACGATTACGGGTTTCTTGTTGTTTGGCAAATAGCCTTCTCCTTTCTTTCGGGCGAGCGGATTACTGGAATTGACTGATGTGAAATTTAAGTGTGATGTTCCGGATTCATCAAAATGGATAAATCTTCGGGTCGCTTAGCCTCCTATGGGATGATGTGAGGCGACGGCTAAGAGCCCCAAAGCTATGACAAAAGCCACTAACCTGCACTGACCCTGATCTCTACGAAGTCGTTTCTTTTGGAAACGTTAAAGCGTATTGGATGTATTACACTAGTCATTTGCAGAGGTGAGCAGAGTGATTCGGGATTTCAGCCTCTTAACCACTACGTCGCGTGGAAACGAACGTGATGCTTGCGCCGAGTTGCAATTCCTGCTTGAAAAGGTCGGTGATTCGGCTTCGATCATAAAGAGAACTGGCATTTCTGGGCTGATTGCTGCAAAGACTGCGCTTAATTCCTTTGACGTTATCGAAAAGTTTCGTACTATTTTGCGTGAGCGTCCCTACGAGTTTCGCTACTTGTTGAGAGTAATTCCAATTGAAAAGGTCGTTTGCACAGACCTAGCCGAAATTGAGCAGGCTGCTGCTGAGTTCAGTTCAAAGATAGGCGAGAATGAGACTTTTCGTCTTACCGTTGAGAAGCGATATTCAAGTCTTTCCACGAGGGAGATAATCGAAATTGTAGCGGCCAAGATTCATAGGAAAGTTGACCTGAGTGATCCTGACAAAGTTCTGTTGATTGAGGTTGTTGGCGGGCTGACAGGAATTTCGGTTGTGAAACCTGATCAAGTCTTGTCTGTGTTGAAAGAGAAAGTTCTTTAGTTCTAGCGCTGAGTTGCCAGCAAAGCCATTCGTTCAATGACTAGGTCTACGAGGGCCTTCTCAGCATCGTGTCCTTTCATAACTGTCTTGATTTCCGTGTCTGAGATTTTGAAGTTTTTCCGTATAGCCTTGTCCTTTTGTGGCGATAGTTCAAGAACTCTGTCATCTTGTCTTGCGTTAATGTGTCTGATGATCATTGAAAAGGTTAGATTCAGGTCTTCTGGTTTCTTGGCGATGATTACTGTTGCTATTTCGGTCGATTCTGGTTTGATTCCGATGAGTTCGGTGGCTTTGCTGATCTGTCCTTGCGCTGAAGCGTACAAAATTGTTTCCATTGCCAGGCTTCTTGAGATATTGTGTTCGTTCTTGAAGGTCGTTAGTGCATTCAATACTGCGAAGTATAAGTGCTGCCATGTGGCGACGAGATTCGCGCCGAAGAACTGTGCTTCAGTATCTGTTGGTTTTTCTGTGCTGATTGCCTTTAGAAATGTCTCTGTGTTCTCGATTCGAGTGCCTCTGAAGCCATTTATCGCTAAATGCGTTTTGAATTCTTCAATGTAGCTCAGCACTTCTCTCCCTCTGGAATCTCTTTCAGGAATCTGCGCATGCATGCACTTATGACAGTATTCCTGCTTTGAAGAGATTTGTCTTTCGTTTTTCAAGAGGTTTTGCTTTTCTCTCCGTTTTCTGGAAGTGTTCCGTTTTTTCCGCGGAAAAGCTGTCCAGCAGCTTGCTTGCTTCGCATAATTATCTGATTTGAAACTCGGTCCACGTATCTTCGCAGCCAATTCCAAGAGCACCTTGCATAGGTGGCTCCATGATGGAACTTCAGACTCCGATTCTGCGTTCATCTGCTTTTTCTCTGATAAGAAGACAGCCTGTCGTATGGTCTACAAGTTTAAAAAAAAAAGGAAGGGGTTCTTTCGCTGCTTAGCTAGGCGGCGCAACTTTTGGTCTTCTAAGTCCGTACACTATTATGCCAATGCCGATGAAGGTCCAGCCTATTCCGAAGAACAGCCAACCGTAGGCATTGACGATTGATGCGTCTGCTAGTTTTCTTGTTGCGTCAGCTTGTGCGTTGTAGTAGTTTGTTTCGGCTTTTGTGGCGTTGAGTTCTGCGTCTTCCATTGCTGTTCCTCTTTCATCCCATGCGGTCAGAGCGTCGTTGAAGAGGCTTTCTGCGCTTTGCAGGTGAGTTTTGGCCGTGCCGAAGACTCCTGCGTCGAAGATGCTCATGCCCTGTTCAAATTCCATGGATGCTTGCATCATTAGTATTTGAACTCTGGTTATGCTGGGCATTGTGCCTGTCTGCTGCATTGTCACCATGGGTCCATCGAACATGAAGTGGCCGAGTCTGAACCAAATGTTCAAACATGCAAGGTGATCAGCAGATAGTACAGCGAAGTTGTGTCCATGCGTTACGGAGAGTGAGCTTAGTGGCCCATACGGGGCTACAGTGCTGTTCACCGTATCCAGATATAGATAGTAGTCATGAGTCCACAATTCAGGGGCTTCAGCGATTGGCGGCGTCATGTTCGAAACCGTCCATGTTTGGGTCATGCCTGGCATGATCATAAGAGGCGTTGAATAGCTGTAAGTGTAGTTTTTACCCCAGTCAAAGTACATTCGAGCTGCTGAAATATTCTGTGGATCTCCATGATCGTTTACCCAGCTGAATGAGAAATTCCAATAGGTTCCTGTGAGATATCCTACTATCCTACCTTCGTCGTAATAGTAGTCGTCACCTACGTAAGCAGGTTCTACCCATTTAGGTTCGCCAATGAGGCTCGCTCTTGCTGGAGAAGCCATTGTCAGAAGGATCAGTGATAGCGTCAATAGACCTAGCATTGCGGTTATTTTTCCTTTCATAATCTACTCCTCGATAACCATCATTCTCTGCATGAAGTGTATATATTTTTTGTGTCAGTTGCGACTGGTAACTTTAATTACCTTTGGCACTGCTAACGTTAGATTGGTGCGTATTCCATGCAGGTTGTTGAGTGTGTACCCAATTTTAGCACCTCTGACCCGAAAGTCGTTGAAGCAATTCTGGATGAGGTCAGAAAGACCAAGAATGCCTATCTGCTTGATTACACTTTTGACGATTGTTATAACAGGCTTGTCGTTTCCTTTGCAGGCGATAAGGAGTCCGCAGTTGAGGCTGCTGTGAACGCGGGGGCAAGGGCTGCAGAGCTTATTGACATGCGGAAGCACAAAGGACAGCATCCGAGGCTTGGCGCCATGGATGTGGTTCCGTTCATTCCGATCAAGAATGTGACGTTGGAAGAATGTGTTGAGTTGGCGAAGAAATTTGCAGGGCATCTAGCTAAGAAGTGCGGAGTGCCTGTCTATCTCTACGGGTTGGCTGCTCAGAACGCGATGCGTGGCGATTTGGATTGGATCCGTGAGGGCGAGTATGAGAAGCTGGCGGAAATGATTGTGAAACTCGGTCGCGAGCCGGATTTTGGTCCAGCCAAGTTTATTCCGAATTTTGGCGCAGCGATTGCTGGTGCCCGCAAAGTAATGGCTGGTTTCAACGTGAACATCGGTACTGCTGATTTGAAGATAGCCAAGAAGATTGCGAAAGCTTTGCACGGTCACAAAGGTGGTTTCTCGAATGTCAAAGCCATGGCTGCTTTTCTTCCCCAGCAGAACATTTGCCAAATCGGCATGAGCATTAACGATTTTGAGAAGACTCCCATTTACCGTGTTTTTGAGACTTTGAAGATAGAGTGTGCGCGCTACAATGTGCCAATTATTGGTTCGGAGTTTTGTGGTTTGGCGCCGTTGAGGTCTTTGCTTGACATTTGCTCTTATTATTTGAAGATTGACAATTTGACTGATGATCGTGTGCTTGAGATAGCTGTGCAGAGTGCTATGGAGAAAGGCGGTAAGTTTGAGTAAAGCCGCTAGGGGTCGAGGCAGAGAGAAAGTTGACCTGCTTATTGTAAATGCTAACGAACTCCTGACTCTTGGCGGTTTCGCAGATAAGCCACATGCGGGCAAGCAGATGCGTGAGCTTGGCATAATCCGCGACGGGTGCTTAGCTGTCAAGGATGGCAAGATTGTTGCTGTTGGCAAGACTGGCGAAGTCACGAAGTCGCTTAGAGCCGACATGGTGCTAAGTGCGAACGGCAAGACTGTCTTGCCTGGTTTCGTGGATGCGCATACGCACTTGGTTTTTGCTGGTTTCCGCGAAGAAGAGTTTCAGATGCGCGTTGAGGGCGCGTCTTACTTGGAGATTCTCGGGACCGGCGGTGGCATACTCAAGACAGTGCGTGAGACTCGGAAGGCGAGTGTTGACAAGCTTGTTGATATTGGCATCAGGACACTTGATGCGATGTTGGAGCATGGAACGACGACGGTTGAGGCGAAGAGCGGTTACGGGCTGACCACAAAGGATGAGTTGAAGATTCTTGAAGTCAATAGACGTTTGAATCAGTTGCATGGCGTTGATGTTGTTCCGACTTTCTTGGGCGCGCATGCAGTTCCGCCTGAGTTCAGGGGGAACACGCAGGGATACGTCAGCCTAGTTGCTGACGAGATGATTCCCCAAGTTGCTGAGAGAAGACTTGCTGAGTTTTGCGACGTTTTCTGTGAACGTGGAGTCTTCAGTTTGGAACAGGCTAGGCGGATCTTGGTGGCAGGTATGAACCGCGGTCTGAAGGCGAAGATTCATGCTGATGAAATGAGCGCGTTGGGCGGGGCCGAACTGGCTGCTGACTTGGGTGCTGTTTCCGCTGAGCACTTGCTTTTTTCTTCAGCTGAAGGTGTGAAAGCTATGGCTGATCGAGGCGTGATTGCTGTCTTGCTTCCTGCTGCTGCTTTCAGTCTGATGATCAGTAGGTACGCTGATGCTCGCTTGATGATTGACGATGGTGTTCCTGTGGCGTTGGGGACTGATTTCAATCCGAGTTGTTTGGCTGAGAATATGCAGCTGGTTATTGCGTTTGCATGTCATTATATGCGTTTGACGCCTGGTGAAGCAATAACTGCGGCTACGATCAATGGCGCACATGCTGTCGGTAGAGCGAAAGATGTCGGGAGCTTGGAAGTGGGCAAGAAGGCTGATGTGGCTGTTTTGGATGTGCCCAATCACAAGTTCTTGGGTTATCATTTTGGCGTAAATCTTGTTGAAAAAGTTGTCAAGAACGGCAGGGTCGTGGTTGACAAGGAAGCCAGCCCGAGTGAGATCGTGCATCTGGAAGAATAGAAAGAGTGGAAACTTGATACTATTTTATTATTCCTGTCTTGTTCAGAACAGTGTAAGCCAGCAACGCTATTATGCCATAGACACCCCCATTGAATACGGCGATTACTAGGGTTGTTGCAGGGACGCCTAGCACTGGATAGTCGGTTGTTGGGACGCTCAGCAAACTGTAGAGTTGCGGCCCTGGTGGCATAGTTGGTATGCCAGTGTAGCTGCCAGCATTGCGAAGAACGCTAAGAGGAATACTATTGCTCCTGCTCCTCTCATCCCTTCTCCCTCTGAGATAGCTTATTCGGGCAATGCTGTTTAGAAACATGATGGAAAACCGATAAAAGAATTAAAGCGGGGCTGTGCTATGTTTTTGGCATGCGGTGGGTTGGCTTTGGCTAGGTTCAGGGTTGAGCGTCCCGTGAGGGCTTTGTCAGGTTCTGAATTGCATTGTAAGAATTGGCAGATTGAGGGCGTTTTGCGGATGCTCTGTCACGTTCTGGATCCAGAAGTGGCCAAAGATCCTGAACATCTCATCATTTATGGCGGTACCGGCAAGGCTGCGAGGAACTGGGAGTGTTTTGACAAAATCGTGGAGACGCTTGTTGATTTGGAACCTGACGAAACCCTGCTGATCCAGAGTGGTAAGCCTGTTGCCGTGTTCAAGACGCATGAGTGGGCTCCACGTGTTCTGATTTCTAATGCTATGCTTGTTCCGAAGTGGGCCACGTGGGACTATTTTCTGGAGCTTGAGCAGAAAGGCTTGATTATGTATGGACAGATGACCGCTGGGAGCTGGGCGTACATCGGTACACAGGGAATATTGCAGGGCACGTACGAGACTCTTGCGGCTGTCGCGAGGGAGCACTTTGCCGGTTCGCTTAAGGGTAGGCTGGTTTTGACGGCGGGGCTTGGCGAGATGGGTGGTGCTCAGCCTTTAGCTGTGACGATGAACGAGGGTGTTGCACTTGTGGTTGAGGTTAATAGTTGGGCGATTGAGCGGAGGCTGAAGTATGGGTATTTGGATGATTGGACGGATCGGCTAGATGAAGCAGTGAGGATGGCGTTAGACGCGAAGAAGAAGGGTGAAGTCAAGAGCATTGGATTGCTTGGGAACGCTGCTGAAGTGCATCCTCAACTGCTGAGGAAGGGCATTATTCCTGACGTGGTTACTGATCAGACTAGTGCGCACGATCCGTTGGTTGGGTATTATCCTGCTGGGTTCAGCAAGGAAGAGGCGGATAAGCTGCGGGAGCGTGATCCGAAAGAGTATGTGAAGCATAGCATGGATAGCATGAGGCATCATGTTGAGGCTATGGTTGGGTTCATGCGGAAAGGCTCGGTAGTGTTTGATTATGGAAATAATTTGCGGCAGCAAGCTTACGACGCTGGGTTTAAGGAGGCTTTTGCTTATCCCGGGTTTGTGCAGGCTTATGTGAGACCGCTATTCTGTGAGGGGAAAGGTCCGTTCCGCTGGGTTAGTTTGGTGGGAAGCAAGGAAGACATTTACAAGCTGGATGATGTGGTTTTGAAAGAGTTTAGTTATGATGTTGGTTTGTGCAGGTGGATTCGCAAAGCAAAGGAGCAGGTGAAGTTTCAAGGGTTGCCAGCACGGGTTTGTTGGTTGGGTTATGGTGAACGTGCAAGGTTTGGAAAGATAATCAACGACATGGTTGGTTCACGTGAGCTTAGTGGACCTGTATGGATTGGCAGAGACCATTTGGATGGAGGGAGTGTGGCTTCGCCGAACCGTGAGACGGAAGGCATGAAGGATGGCAGCGATGCGATTGCGGATTGGCCGATTTTGAATGCGCTTGTTAATGCGGTTGGCGGGGCTACATGGGTTAGTGTGCATCATGGAGGCGGAGTAGGAATAGGCTACAGCATTCACGCAGGCATGTGTCTGGTGGCAGATGGCACGAAGGAAGCAGAGAAACGGATAGTGACAGTGCTAACAACAGACCCGGGAACAGCAATAGTAAGACATGCAGATGCCGGCTACGAGGAAGCACGGAAAATCGCCAAAATGAAAGGCGTCAAAATGCCCATGCTGAGATAAGCCAATCTGACTATGGACAAACAAGCAAAGCCAGAATCAAGCCTCTTTCACGATAACAACCGAGAAAAAGAAGCATGAAATCGTGCAGAGACTACACAACGTCACTTTTCCAGAACCTAAGAAGTAAGGTGAAAACGTGAGGACAGAAAAAGCGATTGGAGCCTTACATTAGACCTAGTTGATACAAACAACTAAAATAAGCAAAGAATAATACTACAAACTCAAGTGAATTGGATGAACAAAGCCACTGAGACCAGAAATGGAAAGCACGACTTTTTTATTTCCTATTACTCGGGAACTGGTTTCGTTTTCGCTAAATATCTTAGAGAACACGCCAAAGATTTTCGTCGTGACGCTTTTCTTGATAAGATGGATATTGATAAGAACATAAACGAGGAAACAGATGAATGGCGGTCTCAAATAGACCGAGCAATGAAGGAAAGTAACAACGTTATTCTGATAATGACTCTGGGATTCAAGGAAAGACGTGAAATAAAGCGTGAATTAGAAAAGGCGTGGGAAAATAGAATTAGTGTTTTTCTCTTCAAGAAAGACGACTTGGATGACAGAGAGCTAATAATGGAGATTGATACTAAAAAAATTGATTTCTCAAAAAAAGAATATACAGCGTTCAGTGATGAATGTGATTTATTAACAAAAGTAGAGGACACGCTTAGAGGCAAACGTGTATCGCAAAAAAAGTCTTCGTTTATACAAGAAGCGGAAAAATTGATTTCTACTGAAGGCTTAGAAATTAGGCAAGCCAATATTCCAATTCTTGAGATGGTCGTTGGTGCAAGCTATGATAATGAAGAATGGTTGCCCGCAAATTCTCAGAATGGAAGTTTGCTCAGTTTAAGTCCATATAACTATGGATGCGGTCAAATGAGACCGAAAAGAGGATTTTTTGAGTATGAACCATACAACAAGGAAAAGCCACTTGATTTTTTCTTGAAAGTAACTACTAACGGGTTTTTCCATTTGGTAGAACCCTTACGCCACGATGAACTGTTTTACCTTGACGTATTTTTCCATCAAATTCTGGAGATGCTGTTTTATTGCATCACAGTAATGAGGAACAAACAATTGGATACTAAACAATCGGCGGTTATTTATCTAAGAAACGTCCGTAATCTCGACGTTAGACTCGGAAGTTTTCAACGTGCAAGATACTCATTTTCAAATAATGACCCAGAACCCTTTTTCGCAGAATTCAACCCGTCAAGTGATTTGAAAGAAATTGGAGCAGTAGTGCAAAAAGCTTATGGAGAACTATGTCAAGAAATAGGTTACACAGATACGACTGAGGAGATAATCAAGCAAAGGCTACGTGAAATAGTGCGTGATAATTTCTATAGGTCACCGCAAGAGTATGCTGGACTTGGGCATCATATTCTTCTCCCAGCAATACAAGCTGACGACTTGGGGTTCGTTGTCGAAAAGAAAAAAGAACAAAAATGACTCCCCGACCTTTCCAAAAACTGAAAATTCTGAATGCCTATCGGTTCGGGTTCGTAGAACCTTCATGTAGAAAAGACAGATTCCCTCTAAGATCATGTAGTGTTCGACTGTATTCCCTCTAATCGTAGGGTTAACGTCAAGAAATGCAGTTGAATAGTATGACCCATATATAGGGAGGTCGAAACTTTCAAGAGCGTCTTAAAATGCTCCTCGAGCGTACAACGAAAAGGCTATTTTGATATACACATCAGTAGAAGGCAGGAGCAAGAATGGTGTCAGAAGCTGCGAATTGGGTCAAAAATGCCAAAGTTCTTGTTTTTGGCATGGAAGACCTGAAGCCTGAGGAAGCGGCTTCTTGGAAGAATCCGATAACCCTCCACACGCTAAACGTTCACCACGTCAAACCTGAAAGGCTAACCGAAACCTGCAATAAAGCAAGCAAAACGAAAGCCACAAGCCTAGCCAAACAATGGATTGCTGAATCCACAGTCAAAGAACCCTCATTCGACGACATCGCCAAGTCTGCAAGCATCTATCTCGCCTTCAAACAGATAGTCAAAGAGGAAAATGCAGATGCCGTTTACGTGCCATGGTGCGGCGTTTTCACCAAACCCCTCCAAGCCAAACTATGCAACGCACTAGCAAGACTGGCTGATGACGGCATTCCCTCTGGTTGCTGGAGAGGTGAAAACCTCTTGCCACTCCTGATACTGCACGCTGTAACGCACAAACCTGTCTTCGTCTGCGAAGTCCACAGAAAAAGAGGAACCACCTTAGAGCTTCGTCACTGCTTCAGCCCAACCAAACTATCCGAAACCAAACCCGTTCTCCGTCCATGGCGAAACATGTCCCACACCGTAACCGCTTATTGTCAACTTCCAAAAGGCACAGCCACACTCCTCAACAGCAAAATCGGCGACAAAATAGCCATAACCAAAGCAGACGTGCTTGACTGCAAAGACCTAGAAGGCGACAACTGCCGCATAACCATCAACGCAAAATTGCCAAACAAAGAGACCTTACGCAAACTCCAAGGCCAAGAATTCGCCCTAGTCTACGGCGATCACACCAAAGAGGCAGAGGAAGTAGCCAAGAGACTCGGAATACAAGTCCTTAACTGACGCCACTCCGCACCGGACAGCAACCCCACACCTGTCAACAAGATTCGTATCACTCAAAACCATCAGCAACGCTTCATTAATGTCCGAATCAGCAGAATCACAGCAAGAATCACCATCACCCAAAACACCAGATCAACAAATAGCTCAAAATAAAAGTACTTATCTCCAGCAAAAGGATCCGTACTGCGCCAGACAAGCGGAAACCCATAGCACTTATTCTCAGGAATCGTAACAAAATCAGGCACGTTCTCAACAAGTCCACTGCCCAGTGCAACACAAATGGCTACAACCACAACCGAAAACAAGACGGGCAAACTAATCTTCAAACTCACTTTGCACCCCAACAATAATCAGAAGCAAACCTAACGTAAACTTTTCCAACCTCACTTGCTCAAGCGGGGCTTCAAAGATTCGGCAACTTCTGGAAACAGATTCCTGTCTCAACCATTATGCAAAGAACAAGTCCTTCGCTGAGAACCCCGGCACCCAAGAATCCTTTCTAAACCTTGACGATATTGTAACCAGCAGCTTTACGAAGCCTGTTCATAACCGCCAAACCCAGCCCTTCAACAGGCACTCCTTCAGCTACGATAATATCAACACCATCAACATCAAACTCTCTCAACAGTCGGAACAAGCTTCTCGCGGCGCCCGCTGAGTCACTTCTGCTACCCAGCGACTTCACAACGTCAGCCATATAACGCCTGACTGTTTCGTCAGCAGCCAAAACTCCAACTCTCTTGCCTTCGCCTTCATAGACCCTAACAAGCTCCTTCACCTTGCTCACAACAGCATCCGAATCGCCTTCAACAACCACCATGTCCGCATTAGGCGCATAATGCTTGTGCTTGACCCCAGGCGACCGCGCACGCTCAACAGGAACAGGCTTCTCCGCAACGGCAATAGGATTGAGCTCAACCCTTCCGAGAACCCGCTTAAGCTCCTCATAGGGAGTCCCGCCAGGACGCAAAACCTGAGGAGGATCAACCGTGAGATCCAAAACCGTGGACTCAACACCAATTCGCGTCGGCCCAGCATCCAAAATCGCGTCAATCCTGCCATCCAAATCATCCAAAACATGCTTCGCCATAGTAGGACTAGGTTTTCCGGCCAGATTCGCGCTTGGCGCAGAAATTGGACAACAGCTCTTCTCAATAAGAGCCAATGCAACATCATGCTTTGGCATTCTAATCGCAATTGTATCTAATCCTGCTACAGTCACATCTGGCACAATCTCTGAGCGTCTGAGAATCAAGGTAAGCGGACCTGGCCAGAACTCTTTCATTAATATATCAGCATTTGGCGGAGTCTCTTTGACCAATCGGTGAACATCTTTCACGCCACAAACGTGTACTATCGGCGGATTGTCAAGCGGGCGTCTCTTTGCCTTGAAAACAGACATGACTGCTTTAGCATTGAGCGCATCAGCGCCCAAACCATAGACTGTCTCAGTTGGAAAAGCCACTAACCCTCCTCTTTTGATGAAGTCAGCTGCTATCAATATCCTCGATGAATCTGGCTTCCATGGGTCAACTGTCAACACTAGCGTTTTCTTCATCAGTTCACGATGATCCTGCAAACTGAAATGCCTCTTGAAATAGTTGCTCGACTATCTTATGTCGTTTCCTATGAACAGAAGGACTAGCTCAAAGATTTTCTCGTGCCCAATCGTCAAGAAGGCAGAATGCCCTGTGTCAATACCCGCGTAATGGTGACCAATTCTGCTTGCCCGAGAAGACCGTACAGCCTTTTGCCTTCATTCGAGGCTGGCCATTCCTCTTTCCATGAAGCCGTGCAATTTCTAGGTCCTTGAATTGCCCAAATACGATATGTGTGGTTGTGGCACCACAGTCACACAAAATTATATTCTAGAATGCGTACACATTCGAATAGTGAATACATTGGAACCAAGAATAGAATATACTTTCAATCGGAGAATGATCCAGAACTTCATGGACATAATAATCCTGAAACACCTAAAAACTAGCTCCATGAGCGGATACGACATAATAAAATACTTCCACAAGAGATTCCACATGCTACCAAGCCCCGGCACAGTATACTCCATACTGCGTTCGCTGGAAAGACAGAACTTGATAGAAGGAAACGCCGACGAAAGAAAAAAACTGTACAAGCTTACAAACCAAGGTGAAAGATTTCTTAGTCAGATTTTCGCGCCAGAGAATCACATTCAGGCAGTTCTCACATCTATTTTCTCAGAAGTCCAAAGCTGAGCAGCAAGAATCACACTATTGGATCACTCTGTAATAATCAAGACAAGGATGTCCTTTCGTATCTAGATCTCTAAACTCCAGTTTGATTCAGTTGAACGCATCGGAGCGCCAGAACTGGGGCTGAGCACTTGCCAAGGATATGGCTATTTGTGCGGGTTGGGCAGTTCCCGCAGGACTGGGAAGAGTGGCAGTGTGCTAAACAACATAATAGTCGATGACTTTCTTCATGCTCTTAGGGGCAGCTTGTTTCACGGTGAATTGCTTCAATATCTTCATCATCTGTGGCTGGAAACGAGCAATGTCGGTTAGGGATATCAGACCTACGAGACGTTTGCCATCAACAACAGGTAGCTTCTTGATTTTCATCTTGAACATTAGCTTGACCGCCTCTTCAAGCTCCATGCCGGGCTCGGCAACAACCAGCGGGCTCGTCATGATGTTTTTTACTTTCGTTTTGCTTGCATCTCTGGATTCCGCGACAACTCTCTTCAGGAGATCTCTCTCTGTGACTATGCCCATGGCTTTTCCTTTGCCGACCACTATCAAGCAGCCTATCTCAAACTTGTTCATCACTTCAGCTGCTTCCTTGATAGTTGCGTTATCGTCGATTGTGATTACTTCTCTGACCATGATGTCCTCAACTTTCAGTGACATATCATTTTCGCGTTCTTCTTCCTTTTGCTCCGACAACGAAATCACCAATCTTCCATATTCTTTCAAGTTCATATATAATAATTGGTGTACATAATTCTTGGTTCACACATCTCGCGTCTTTTGGGCAAGTCCCTCGACACGTTTGTCCACAGGGATCTTTGCCCGATCAAATTTCTCCCTGGGCTTCGCGAATGGTTTAGTCGCATCTACACCGACCTTGCTTGTCAAACCCGTATCTTGATTGGCCGAAGAATCCAGGGTCGAACCGCGAACATTCTCTATGACAACAAGGTCTTCACTCGCTTGAAAACGCGTAGCAATAGCCCACTCAACGTCACAATCATCAAACACGTTAATGTCTGAATCCACGACGACTGCATGTTTCAGACTTGGATGTGCTGCAAAAGCCGCCAGCAAAGCGTTTTTTGCATCGCCATCAACCTGCTTCTCAATAGATATAGCAGCATGAAGCCAACCGTTACCGCCGGCAGTGAGGTTTACTGCACAAACCTTGGGCACTACCTTCGACACACTTTCCCAGATCAAGACTTCATGCGGCAAGCCCATCAGAAGCCTGTGTTCAGCTCCAGAAGGCAATAATGCCTCGTAGAAATAGTGCTCGCGATGAATCATTCCGACAATTTCCACAACTGGCTGCTTCCGTTGAATGTCATACGTGCCAGTAATATCAACAAAAGGGCCCTCAACAACTTCCTTTGAAGTCGAAATTCTCCCTTCCAAAACCAGTTCAGTGTCAGCTGGAGCACACGCATCCACATGCTTGCATTCGACCAACCGCAAATTTCCCTTAAGCAGAGTGTTCGCCACCTCAAACTCATTCACACCGAAAGCCACAGGTGAAGAGGCAGCCAACAAAACGGCAGGATGGACACCAATAGAAATCGCCACGTCCAAGTCTTTACGTGCCTTCTTAGCTACGTTCCACAAATTGAACAAATGCCTAGGAACAAGCCTAATCGCCAAATGTTTCTTATCCAGAACCTGAAGCCGATGCACAGAAACATTCTCAATCGTGCCATCGACACTCTTTGCGTGTATAACCGCAGAAGTAACATATGGCGCGGCATCTTTTTCAAAATGCGTCAGAATGGGAATACTCGATAAATCAACATTCTTCTCAGTAATCTCATTGACCGCCCCGTCGCTAACAGTCTTTGTCTTTTTCGGTGAACGCCAGGCATCGCCCAGCCTGCCGTAAAGCTCAAACTGTTTTACATCAAGCGAGGCGCACAGTCTCTTTCGAGTCCCGCAAACATTGGCAACAACTTCGCTGTCGTGGTCTTTCACTTTGTCAAATACAAGAATTGGTCCTTCATCGTCATAGCTCTTCATAAAATAGGAAATCTCAAACCGCGTAGATAGTGAATCCTCTATGTGCAGAACTTCTCTGTTTTTTGCCATCTTTTCGAGAAAATCTCTAAGGCTCATGCTATCGAACCTTCCATTCCTGCTTCTGGGCTCATCACCTTCTCCATCAACCTCTTAAGAATAGACTGAGCCTGCGCTTCGGCTATGGTCTCAAGATAGATCGAGACCAAAGCTATTTTTCCTTTTCTTGACGCTACGTACTCCGCGAACACACGAGCCAAAAGCGCATTCCTGTCGCCCAACAGCACTGAGGAAGTTGGCGTTCCAAGCATATCCTTGGGCTTAGGCACAGCAATCGCCAAGGTCCCAAGCTTATCCTCCTTTTCACTCAGCATAACCAAACAGGAATTCTGGGCTTCCACGCAAACAGCTAGAAAATGCTGGTTCTGCTCAACGATCTCGTCCTTAGCGATTCTCGCACGTTCCATTCTGTTCGAAGTCTCCTCGGCTTATTAATAGCTTCATACATTCACTATTTATTACTTTCAAAAGGACGATCCGGCAGAATGACTGAAGACCGAGCACAGAAAATCCTGAAGGTCCTTCAAGGAACATTCAAGATACCCAAATGGACAACGTCAACTAGAGACCCGTTTAGAACACTGATTGTAACGATAATTTCACAAAACACTGCCGACAGAAACACCTCGCGGGCTTTCGAAAACCTCTCGAACAGGTTCGAAATAACCGCCGAAGCTCTAGCGAACGCAAAAACAGGTCAAATGGAAGAATGCTTGAAAACAGCTGGACTACATAGAAACAAATCTAAAGCGATAAAGCAGGTCTCAAGAATAATCTTCGAAAAATACAGCGGTGATCTAGGACGGATATTGACGTTGCCCTTCGAAGAAGCAAGAGAGACTCTTCTACAACTTCCAGGAGTAGGACCGAAGACAGCAGATGTGCTTCTGCTTTTCAGCGCAAGAAAGCCAACAGTCCCTGTCGATACACATGTCAACCGAGTATCAAAACAGTTGGGTCTTGCGCCCACAAGCGGAGACTATGAGACTGTTCGTGAAGTGCTTCAGTCACTTTACAATTCAAGAGACTATCTCGCAGTTCACATATTACTCATACAACACGGGAGACAGTACTGTAAGGCAAGAAGACCGTTGTGCAAGCCGTGCCCAGTCAACAATCTTTGCCCATCAAGAAACCTGTGGGACAAGCAATGACTGAGATGCTTCAAGAAGTCGCAAAATACTTTCCCTATGCTGAAATGAGGCGACATCAGGACGAGTTCATCAAGACCATTTACGCTGCGCTAGATGATGGCTCTTCGATTCTAATCGAAGGAAGCAACGGCTTAGGCAAGACAATCGCAGCCCTCTCGGCATGCTTACCGAAAGCACTGGAAGAAAACTTGAAAATACTGTACGTTGCGCGAACGCATCGACAACACGAACGAGTGATCGAAGAACTCAAGGCAATTTCCAAAAAGCAACCCGTCTCAGGAATCTCAATCCGCGGACGCCATGAAATGTGCTTGAACAGCTTCGCAACCAGACATGACCTAAGCGCTGTTGCAGTCATGGAAGTCTGCGAAATGCTGAAAGCAAAACACCTATGTCGATACCACCGAGGCGTAGAAGAACGAGAAGACGAGTACCTCGAACTCCTTCAAGACGTCACAGCAACTCCATGTAAGGCCTCTGAAATCCAAAAACTATGCGAGAAGAGAGTCTTTTGCCCATACGAACTCGCAAAAGACTCCCTCGTAGACGTGAACGTCATCGCATCAAGCTACCTTTACATTTTTGACCCAGCAATCAGAGGCCATTTTCTCAAGAACTTAGAAAAACCCGCTGACAAAATCATTCTGATCGTTGACGAAGCTCATAATCTTCCGGAGACCGCAATCGACATCGCAAGCAGCACGTTATCACTCTTTACGCTGAAACAAGCAGGAACTGAAGCCAGAAAGTACGGTTACGGGGAAATCTGTAGCTTCGCAAAGATTGTTGAAACTGAACTGGAAAAATCAGCTGGAAAGATCAGTCGCGAGAGCCTAGTTTCGACTGAATTTCTTGTCGAGCTTTTCAAAGAAAGAGCTGAGGTGGACAATCCTAAGGAGTTTTTTAAGAATCTGAATGCCACAGGGGACATCATCAAGCGGTCGCAGCTTAAGGAGGGAAAATACCCTCGCTCTTTCATCCATGCGATGTCAGAGTTCTTGCTGAGATGGCTGGAAACTGCCGATGATCAATCTTACATAAATGTGATCAGCAAATACTTCTCAAAGCGCGGTGCCCTCACAGCAAAGCTGGAAATAGTTGCCCTTGATCCGTCCAAAATCACTGAGCCGATCTTCTCCTCAGTCCACTCAAGCATAGTCATGTCTGGAACATTGCAGCCTTTGGAGGCGTATGCAAGAATAACAAAGCTCCCTGAAGACACTGTCCACACTGTGGTTCCATCACCTTTTCCAAAGGAACACATTCTACCGCTCATCTGCTGCGGGGTAACGACCGCGATGGAGAAAAGAACACCCCTCATGTATAGCAAGCTAATAAGCAGAATAACCGAAGTCGTCGAAAACACCCCGGCCAACGTCGGAATTTTCGCCGCTTCCTTCGAAGTTCTGAACGGGATGCTTGCAAACAGAATAGAAAACGCACTGTGGAAACCAGTGTTTTCCGAGCACCGCGGCATGAGTTCAAGGGAAAACGAAAAAATCGTCGCGGAATTCAAAGAGTGCGCTAACCAAGGCGGCGCTGTTCTTCTAGGCGTTCAAGGCGGTCGCTCCTCAGAAGGCGTAGACTATCCTGGCGACCAAATGAACTCCGTCATAGTCGTAGGTATACCCTACGCAGAACCAACGCCAAGAGTCAAAGCACAAATTGGCTACTTTGAAAAGTGCTTCCCAGGATTCGGACGCGAATACGGCTATGTCATCCCAGCCATGAAAAAAGCCTCGCAGGCGGCAGGAAGACCGATTAGAACGCCCGATGACAAAGGCGCAATGATTTTCCTTGATCACCGCTTTGCCTCGGCCTACACCAAAAGCTTTCTTCCTTTATGGATACGCGACAATCTGCACGTTTTACCAGATGAGGACGAAGCGATTTCGAAAGAACTCAGGGTTTTCTTCAGGACAGCTTGCTGAAAGCCGTTCATTCCGTCTGGCGCTCATGTGTGAAAGCTGGAATCTCTTTCATGTTTCTATCGAGTTTGACGTTTCCAATTGCAACTATCGAAACGTCTTCCGAGACGGGGCTTAGAATCTTCAGAGCCTTTCTCAGATAGTCAATCTCCTGCAAAACGCCTATTCCCAGAAACTTATTCTCAGAATTGTATAATGCTATGAGCAAGCCTTCTTCTTCACCTTTCCTGATCACCGTGGCTTTCTTTTTGGTGAATTCCTCAACCTTCTTCAGGTTCTCGGTTTCAATCCAACGTCTCCTACCGACGATTATTGAAATCTTGCCCTCCGATTCTGTGAATTGCAAGGGTTTCATTCCTAAGAGATCGTAAATCTGCTTGGCATATCGCATGCTTACACGTTTCCTGCCAAGGCCAAAAACCTCATGTTCTTCGATCTTCAGCCAGCCCAGCGGATAGGACTGCACCTTCGCACCGCCCAGGTATTTTACGTATCCCAGTTCTCGCAGATTCCTGCGCTTTTCACCGTTTCTCTGGCTTATAGCCTCTGGAGACTCCACAATAACCTTCCTGAACTTTTCAAGAGCATTCGAAATCTGCACTAATTCATCCTTTTGTTGGATAAAGAAAATAATGTCTGGATTAAGTTCCTCAACTAGTTTAATCTTATAATATATGGCATCTTCTCCTTCAACCCAGCCATCAGTATTCACTATGACAGTATCTGGGCCATTCCCCAGAATCTCCTTTTTCAGCGAATCCAATCCTTCAATCACTTTGTTGATAACTCCAACTGGCGAGGTTACACCGACAAAGAATGCGTTCTTCGCCTTCAGGCTGAACAAATCTGTCAATCTCTTTGTCACATAAGCGTAGGCGACAGTGCAGGGCGGTCCTATGTCTGACTGTCCCAGGCCTCCATCCAGAACTGCGACTCTCTTCTTCTCCTGCAATTGCCTATTCACCAAATATGTACAAAGGCTTGACTTTCCGGAATCTGCTGCGCCGAGAACCATCGCGATTGTCGGTTTCGTTTGAAGAGTGTTCAACTCTCCGGATGAATCGTTCCATGATTTTGGAACAGTGTTTCCATCAACTTCCTCCACCAAAGCATTTTGACCCGATGAAATATCAAAGGTCGTTGCTTCCTCAACCGTAAAAGGCAGTCGTTTTCCTTCACGTATGACAACCTTGTGACCGCTGATCAGGGCTGAACCGAACACTTCGGCCCTGCCTGAAACAACTGCTACTGAGGCTGGCCCTTCGACTAGCAGCGTTTTGTTTTTCTCAACTATTCGATTCATATGTTCTCCCCCTCTTGAACATGTGTCCGCTTCTTCCAGCAATCTTGATCGCAGAAGCGATGTCTCTCAATCCTCTTCTGTGCATAGTGACGCTTATGTTGCGGTTTGTTCCGGCTTCGCTCACGCTTTCTAACACCACACTTGGGGATAAGGCATTATCTAGAACACGTAAAAGTCTTTCTTTACAGTCTGGGACGCCGTCACCAATCTTCACAGAGACTGACACTATCTGGGTGTTTTCAAAGCTCTTCAAAATTCCCTCTATTCTTTCCCCTGTTTCTTCAACACTGAAGCAATTGCCGGTTTCCACGACCTTTCCATCAGCCAGAACGGCCAACCCGAAAACCTCGCCCGGATCCACACCTATAACCAGTCTCTCGTACTGATTTTTCCCTTGGACAATTTGCATTGCTTCATTTATCAAAGCCTCTGGTTCAGCGCCTTCTTTGTAAACGAGAACCCTCTCATGAGTGATCAACGGTCTTTCTTTTTCAGTGGTTATAACAGCCTTGGTCTCTATAGGGATTGGATCCTTCGGCATCAGGCTTATGAAAGGTATGTTCCTATTCTTTAATTCATTAACTATCAGGAAGTAAGCTTTTCCCGAAACTGTTGCGACAGCGATTTTCTCCTTCATACGTTTTTCCTATTATATACATGGTTAGGTGCAGACAAATTATTAGCTTCGTGACTTATATTAGTTAATGTGCATTAATGTGCTGCGAATGATTTCAACAGGTTCCTTGATGATTGACAGATTTCTCGAAGGAGGAATCCCTTCTGGTAGCGTCAATCTAGTGTACGGAGAACCTGAAACTGGAAAGACCACTATCGCAATCCAATGCGCCGTGAGCTGCGCACTCCAAGGCTACAAAACACTGTACGTTGACTGCGACAGCACCTTCGCAGTCCAGAGGTTGACTCAACTGTCGTCTGGAAATTTCGAAGAAATCTCGGAACGCATAATCCTCATTAGGCCAAAGAATTTCCGTGAACAGGCAATAGTTATTGATCAACTGATGGAATATGCCAGCAAGAGCTTCGGGCTTATGGTCTTTGATACAGTCACTTCACTATATCGACTAAAGGTCTCTGAATCTCCGGCGAAAACATTCGAACTGAATCGTGAGTTGAACAGACAGCTTGCCATCTTGGCGCAGCATGCCAGAACCCAGAAGATAGCCGCATTAATACTGAGCCAAGTCAGAACTGCTTTCAACGAAGCTACTATAAGCATCGAGCCTGTCGCTACGCGAGTCTCGAAATTCTGGGCAGACACGATAATAGAACTGAAACCTACAAAAAGCCCGCAACTAATAAGAGCCGTTTTGCAAAAAAATCAGAAAACGGCTCGACCAGTAACCTGCAATCTAAAAATAGATGAAACAGGAATACATGACTATCCGACTCGTTAGTGGTCATGAAAATGGACTTGGCATTGCTAATCGCTCGAGCTCTAGAGTTCATATTTCCAGCTTATGTGGCCAACGCCGTGCCCGTGCTTGCAGGAGGTGGTCGCCCTTTGGATGGCGGGAGGAACTTCCTTGACGGGAAACCGATTTTCGGGAAAAACAAGACTATCAGAGGTTTCTTGGTCGGTCTGATGATGGGGACTGTTGCAGGTCTTGCTGAAAGCCTCGTCTTCAACTACCCTCTTTCTTTCGGGTTCGCTATTTCCTTGGGCGCTCTGGTCGGGGACCTAGCTGGCGCCTTTGCAAAAAGAAGGCTTGGCTTGCCTCCTGGAGAGTTGCTACCTATTGTCGATCAAATTGACTTCATTGCTGGGGCGATCGTTTTCTCGCTTCCCATTTCACTACAGTGGCTTTCTTGGGAACTTGCCGTGACAGTTTTGATCATAACGCCTCCCATACATCTGCTCACCAATTTCGGGGCATACAAGTTGGGTCTTAAAAGTAATCCTTGGTAAGGGTTCCTAGCCGCTGAGCTTAAGCTCTATAGTGGTCTCAAGCAATACGTAGGCGAGGAAAAGAAGAGTAATTCCCGTCAGGAACATCATCCAAGCTTGCCTTGGTTTGTAGGCGTATTTTGTACTTTGATACATTGCTATGAGTCCAATGATGCCAAGCGAGTACAGGATCATGGCGATCAGGCTGTCGCTTATGAACTGCTCTGAGAGCTGTGGATAAAGGAAAATGAAGCGTCCGGAATAGTAAACTGCAGGAAACGGCTTCATTATTATGTCGTACAAGCCGCCGCTAAACATAAACACGGCAAATGCAACAGCAAGTGTTGAAAGAATCACCGCTGAAGGCTTTACCGTTGAGATTCTTCTGTAGACCTTGTTCATCGAGTAGGATAATGATGTGATCCCTTTTTTCATCGTTCTCGACATATTATTCTTCTCCGTTTCGTGCTAGACTTTTGGCCACTTCCTTGGCCCATTCTCCAGTTAAAGAATTCTTTGCAATCTCGCTTAAATACTCTTTCCAAGAGATTTCCAAAGCCTTCTTCCATTGGTCGTATCTCTTGACGATGTTGTCATAAGCCTTGGTGTGTAGCTTACAATAGTCACTTTCGCAGATTGCTTCTCTCTCGCATATCCTGCATTTCATTCCACTATTTCCTCTTCTCTTTCGACGGACATTGTGGATCGATGCATAGGTTCCACGGGCGTCTTCCTTTCATTCTGATCTGGACAACAGGCAATCCGCATGTTCGGCAACTTCGCGCAAGCGTTCCGATCGCGCCTGTCTGGGGCAGCGGAAACGCTGTTTTGCACAGATTGCTGAAGTAGTTTGTGCATCCAATGAACCGTTTTCCCGTTTTTCGTGAGCGCAGAATTATCAACTTCCCATTTTTGCAGTTCGGGCATACACCGATAGTCCTTTCTTCCGCTCTCGCTTTCCTTACGATCTCAGCTAGTTGCTTGCCTATGGCTTCTTCATTTTCCTTTAATCTGGCTGCCACTAGTTTGAGGTTTTCAACAGCTTCCGATAGAACATTTTCCCGTTTCTCGTCTTGTGCTTGTATCCTGTTCATTTCTTCTTCGAACTGCCTTGTCAACTTGATCGAAACAACCGTCGGACAGAATTTCTCCAAGACTTCCAGAACCCCGAAGCCCAAATCTGTCACGACCAATCTTTCGTCTTTGACGTATTTTCGATTGTATAGGGTCTGTATCGTGTCAGCCCGTGTGGCCTTTGTCCCAATTTCAGTTTTCTCCATTTTTCTCAGAAGACTGCTTGGGTTATACCTTCCTGGAGGTTTTGTGAATCTATCCTCCAGAACTACCTTTTGAACACTGATGGTCTGTCCTTCCCATAACTTGGGCAAGATAGCCTCTTCATACCCTGCATACGGCTCATAGAAACGAAGCCAGCCTTTTTTCAAAGTCTGTCTTCCCCGAAGAAAGAAACTGTGTCCGTTGATGTTTAGAGTTGCTTTGAGAACCTGCCTTATTGCAGGCTCTCCGAAAACAGCCATGAATCTGCGGATAATGAGGTCCAAGATTCGACTTTCCCACGAGTCAAGTTGCCTCTCCTGACGTTTGCCCGTTGGGTAGATTGATGGATGTGCCGGATCTTCTTTCTTGCCCTCGTTTGGCGTTAACCATTGTCTTTGCAGCAGTTCGTTGGCAAGTTCTCGATACTCTGGGAATTTCAAGTTTCTGAGTATTGTCTGGTAGCCGATTAGCTGGGGAAGCTTTTGGCTACTTGTTCTGGGATAGCTGATTAACGCATCCAGGTATAGGTGCTGGGCTGCGTCGAGCGTGCGTTTGGGTACACAGCCGAATAAACGATAAGCCTCGTTTTGCAGTGTCCCTAGGTCAAACGGTACTGGTGGCGGCTGGTGGTACTGCTGTGTTTCAACCTTGTCTACTATTGCGTTTTTTCCTTTTGTGGATTCTAAGACAAGGTCTGCTTCTTTCTTTGTTTCAATCGTGGGCTTATCATATTCTGCTTCGTATTTGTGCCCGTTGATTCTAGCTTGGGCTTTTATGGCCCAATAGGGTGTTGGGACGAAAACTCGGATGCTCCTTTCCCTTAGGGCTATGAACTTCAAAGTCGGTCCTTGAACTCGCCCAGTACTCAGTGTCGCATACTGTCTGCCGTAATTCTTTGTTGCTGTCGTAAGCGCGCGTGTTAGGTTTATGCCGTAGAGCCAATCTAGCTCATGTCTTGCCCGTCCCGCTTCTATGAGTGCGAAATCCAAATGTGGAAGAAGCTCTGCATACGATTTTTCAAGCTCCTCTTTTGTCAAGGTTGAGTATTTCATGCGCTCTGCATCGTTTTCCTTGTTGCCGCAGGCGTATTTCAGAAGGTTGTAGCCTATTATGCTGCCTTCCATGTCGTAGTCGCATGCATCTATGAACCTGTCTGCACACCGGGCAAGCTGCGTGATGGATTCTATCCATCTGCGGGTTTGTTTCGCGTTTCTTTCAGCTAGGTATCTAGGTGCCCATTTGAAGGTAAAAACTGGGTAGTGGTTTCTGCCTTTTTCTTCAGTCACCACCGTGTACAAGTGTCCGATTGCGGGTACTACGATCAGCTTTCTGTCGGCGTCGGCAATGTAGTATGGTACATGGTTGAGTTCATGCTTTTGTGGTTTCTGTTCTTTGTCTAAAGCTTGCGCTATTCTCTTGGCGGCATCTGGTTTTTCTGTTATTATTAGAGTGTATTTTGTCATGCTCGGCACTGAGCTTCAGAGTATTCGGGTATTGCTTGATCTGATCTAGTCTCTTCGACCAAGTTAAGAGCCTTTATATCTGGTGTTACGTTCGGACTCTGCCACACAAGTTTCCACCCGCAATCTGCTACCCTTAGAGAAGATCGAGTATGGAGAGGGCAAGTATTCTAGAGCTTTAGGAGGGGGCATTTGATCAGCAATTAATTAATATGCCACGAATGTTTACTTGTTTTACTGTAAAGAGTGTGTATTGCTTTGCCCCAGCGTGTCGCCTGCCAAGGATGTGGACAGATTTTGTATGCCGGCGAGGAGCTCAAACCGCCGGACGAAATCCTGCATGAAAATGATGGCAAATGCCCGAAGTGTGGCAAGAAACTGTCACTTGTTCCAATAAATGTTGACGTGAAACCAATAAAATAGAATGCCTGTGGAGGCGAAGAATATTGGCTGAGCAAATCCGCAGGACTCAACTCTACGAAGCACATCTTGGGACAGCAACCCTTACCACTTTTGCAGGTTTCGAAATGCCGCTGTATTACAGAGGCATAATACCTGAACACCTGGCTGTCCGAAACGGCGTTGGCCTGTTCGACATCAGTCACATGGGACGAGTGATCGTCGCAGGCACCGATGCTGAACGTTACCTGAATTATGTTATAACCAATGACGTTTCCAAGTTGCTGCCTGGCAGCGCCCAATACTCTGTCATGTGCACTCCGAACGGTGGCATAATCGATGACTTTCTAGTATATCGATTGGAAACAGAGAGGTTCTTGCTCGTGCCAAATGCCAGCAACCGACAAAAAGACTTCAGTTGGCTGCAGACAAACATGAAGGGTTTCAATGTGAAACTCGAGGAAGTATCTCACAATGTGGCTATGCTTGCCGTGCAAGGACCAGAAGCCACAAACACACTTCAAAAACTTTCAAACGAGAACCTCCGCGAGATTGAACGCTTCAAGTGCAGACACACCGAGATCGCCGATACCGAAGTCTTCTTGTCACGAACAGGCTACACCGGTGAAGATGGCTTCGAGATATTCGTTTGGAACTCTCCCCTCACAAACTCCCAGAACGCGCTGAACTTGTGGAAATCGATTCTCGAAACAGGCAAGCCATACGGCATAGAACCATGTGGTTTGGGGGCAAGAGACACTTTGAGGCTTGAAGCTGGTTTGTGCTTATATGGAAACGACATAGTTGAAACTACAACGCCGCTAGAGGCTGGCTTGGGTTTTGTCGTGAAGCTTCAAAAAGAGAGCTTTATAGCCAAAGACGTTCTGCAGAAACAGAAGACTGAAGGGGTCAAGCGTAAGCGAATTGGAATACTGATGACTGAGCAAGGCATACCCAGAGCAAAGATGGATGTTTTAAATGAGAAAGGCGAGAAAATCGGGCAGCTAACCAGTGGAACATTCTCTCCGCTACTCAAAATAGGCGTGGGCATGGCTTACATTGAGGCAGCTCAAGCTCAAGAGGGCGCCGGTGTAAGCGTGAGGATCCGAGATAAACTTGTAAAAGCAAAGATTGCGCCTTTCCCGCTGTATGATCCAGAAAAGTACGGTTCCAAGCGAAAAGCCCTGTCCGACACTTCTCTCGAAACGTGAGAACCAGCATGAAAGATGCCAATGCAGAAGAAACTCACTGGGAAAGAGCCGCTAAAACAAAGATGGGCAAATACCTGACCAAAACTGAGGCTGACTTTATCTCGGAAAGAATCGACCTGGGAAGAATGAAGCTCGTCATGGATGTCGGCGCTGAAGCAGGCAGATTCTCAGTCTTTGCAGCAGAAAAAAACGTGGCTGTCATCGGAATCGACTTGGATTCATACGGACTAAAGAGACTCCGACTGAAAAACAGGCCTGTCACCTTGATCCAAGCAGACGCTCGATACATTCCGCTTAAGGACGATTTGCTTGACGCCGTTTTCATGATACAGGTGATCGACTACATACCCGAACTCGAGATTGCACTGGCGGAATGTCAAAGGACCATGAAGAATGGGGGCTCGCTGATTCTGTCATTTGGCAACGACTCCAGTCTAAAGTCAAAAATGAGGAAACTGCACGGAAAATCTTACCTACATTCTTATCAAGAAATTGTTCAAGTGTTTAAGAATGTGAATTTGAGAATCACGAAGAAAGTCGGTTATAACTGGTTGCCATTCGGTCGAACTTCCGAGAACCTGCTGATCCCATCATTGGCCAAGATTGAAAAGCTGCTAGGATTGAGAAGGCTTGCTAGGTACAGTCCCTGGGTAATCATTCATGCCGTCAAATCAGGCTAAACGTTCTCAAAGTCTTGGTTATGCACTTTTCCCGAAACGCACATAAGAATGACGTATGTCATTAGGTTCTTCTGCAAACCGCAAGAATAATAAAACACCTTAATAATGTGTGTACCAATCTGTGTAAAAGAGATGAACTTTAGATGAAGCTTCCGAAGGCCTTGTCGAAAGAGGGCGTCATAAATGGCTTGAAGAATCTGGGAAAGCTTCGAGTCAGGATTGACCACAGTTCAATACTCACTCTCACAGCCTTGTTGCTCATAATCTTCGTATCATTTACGATTCGGGTATTTGCGCTTCGCTGGGAAATACAGACTGGCACAATACACCTTTCAGAGTTTGATCCCTATTATCAGTACAGCCTTACAAAGTACATGATTGACCACGGCCTGTTTTCACCTTATACACCAACTCAGTGGGTTGATACCCAACGATGGTATCCCGGCGGAATAAACATGGCGATGTCCTACCCTGGCCTGCCGATGACCGCCGCATTGTTCTACCAGATAATTTCCGCGTTGGGCGTCAACATTGACTTGATGAGCTACTGTGCCCTCTTTCCTGCAATAATGGGCGCCCTAGCCTGCCTTGTAATCTACTTCGTCGGGAAGGACGTTGGGGGAAGAACAGTTGGCTTGTTTTCATCGCTTTTCTTGGCGCTTAGTGCATCGTACGTTCAGCGAACTTCACTCGGGTTCTTCGATGATGAAACCATAGGAATAGTTGCGCTCCTAGTCTTTGCACTGCTGTTCCTAAGAGCTATTGAAGAAGATCGGTCTATCGGATCAACATTGAAATATTCTCTTGGGGCTGGAGCGGCTCTTGGTTACTTCATCTCAGGGTGGGGTGCAGCCTATTATCCAATAGGTCTCACAGTGTTGTATGTTTTTGTTTTGTTGTTGCTAAGAAGATACACTCGACGGCTCCTACTGTCCTACAGTCTGACGTTCGGGTTGGGGTTATTCATAGCAGTAAACGTTCCTTATGTTTCACCGAGTTATCTGACCACGTTCGTAATTCTTGCCGTCGCGGGTGTCTTCGCACTACTTTGTCTGGGTGAGGTTCTGCGAAACCAGACCTCTGCAAAGTCAAAGTTCATATTTACTGCTTTGCTTTTGGCTGGCTTGGTTGGCAGTTTTGTCATGCTTTGGCAACTTGGCTACATGCGAGAGATCGCCGGGAAATTCCTATCAGTCATCGATCCTTTCGTTAGGCAAGCCAACCCGCTCGTGGAATCAGTTGCCGAGCATAGAATCTCCTCTTGGAGTTCTATCTACTACGACATAGGGATCGGAATAATCTTCTTCATAGCTGGCTTGTACTTTGTCGCAAGAAATCTGACCAATAGGAATCTGTTCTTGCTGCTTTTCGGGTTGACATCGCTTTACTTTGCTTGTTCAATGGTTCGTCTGCTGGTTTTGATGGCTCCAGCCTTCAGTCTGTTAGCAGCGCTTGGGACTGTAGGCATATTGAAGCCGTTCTTCACTCTGCTCAGAGAAGAACCCAAAATCATCACAAAGAAGAAGCTGGGATTGGAGCATGTCGGAAAGGAGTTTAGCGGCGCTGCCGTCTTTCTGATTTTTCTCATTCTGATGACGAACTTTGCTGTCTCGCCGCAGTCAGGTGGCATGCCCAAAGTCTACAGACAGGCCTACGCCCCGGTAACCGTAACCGCCGGTAGTCTTCCGATAGCACCTAATGAACCTGTCAGAGAATGGTTGGACATGCTGAAATACCTGAATGACATGCAAAACTCACACATCGTCGTATGCAGTTGGTGGGACTACGGGTACTGGCTCACGATGTTAGGCAATGTGACGTCGCTTGCGGACAACGCGACGATAAATGGAACCCAGATCGAGAACATAGGGTTCACATTTATGGCTAACGAGACGCAATCAGTTAAAATGCTGGCCAACTACAATGCAAAATACATTTTAGTTTTCACGACTCTCAGAGCTGACACTGGAGCCTTCCAAGGCTACGGAGACGAAGGAAAATGGATGTGGATGGCACGAATCTCGGGCAAGGCTTACAACCGATTCATAAATGAAAACATGTTTGATAACTCGACCGCATGGGAAGACGAGACCAAGTTCGGTAATTTCACCAACAACCAATGGACTTGGAACGACGCCGGCAAGAACACGACGGTCTACAAGTTGATGAGTGACGCAAAACACCAGTGGATGGCGAAATACATGAGCGGCACCGCAGACACCGACTACATAGAGTCTCCGACGTACCTCAAGCCTGCCTACATAGCCGGGTTGAACTTGTCTCCCACAGATGCTGGCAACAAATATGGCGGCATAGTTCCATTAGTCTGCCTATACGAGATCGACTGGCAGAAATTCAATAGCCGTTAAGGGCGAAGCACTTTGTTTCCGAAAGTCCCAGACCAGCACAAGCCAAACAAGCCTCTGATCCCAAATGGCCTGGGCGTCTTCTATGTATTATTCAGTGCTGCATATCTGTTTCTTATATACTTCTTCGACGTCATTGATGCTTCGGCTGGCGTTTCTCCGCCCTTGACTTTGGCTGTCTGCATTCTGTTCGGCGGTTTCATGGGCTTGTTGGACGACTGGATTGACATTAGGTGGAGATACAAGGCGCTTCTTCCGATAATAGCCGCGATACCGCTCGTCTCATTTGCATCCAAGCTCGCCCTCCGTACTTCTGTCTCAATTCCCTTTTTTGGAACGATACAGTTTGGCGAATACTATTACTTTCTGATAATCCCACTGCTTGTAACCATAATTACCAACACTGTGAACCAGCTTGGAGGATTGAACGGCTTGGAAACGATTTGCCCTGCGGTTATTTTGATGGGGTTGACGATTATGTCAGGGCCGTATGCGATCCTCCTGTATGGTCCTTTGGTTGCGTGGCTTTTCCTTGCTGTCCTGAATTTTGGGGGCAAGATCTTTGTTGGCAACACCGGATCCTTCGCCATAGGAATGACTCTTGCTGGTTTCGCGATTATTTCGGATCTGAAATTCGATCTTGTGATTTCCATCTTGCCGTACATATTCAATTCATCAATTATCCTACTCACGTATTTCTTCTACAGGACGAAGGCAAGTGCTTCCTTTGATGGTGAGAGATTATCTTCAGTTCATGTAAGAAGCCTGGTCACCGCCATCACCTATCGTCGCCGCCTCACCGAACGCCAAGTGGTCGTGACAATATCGATTATTGTTGCGATCTCAACATCTATTGCCTTGCTTATTCAATGGCTATCCTAATCACCAGTATTGGCACTTGTCTCAAAGTCTGTATGTAGATCTGTGCTACACACAAAAGTCAAAAGTCAGTCAAGGATGAGGCTTAAATACGGAGGTCAAGAAGCTAACTCGCTATACCGCTTGTTAAAGTGGGGTATCAATTATTTGCCCAGCGATCTACGTTCCTAACGTTTCAGTCGAGATAGAGCTTACCAGTCTGCTAGCGACGAGGCTGGAGGTCAAAGCCAAGACTGAGTCTGTCAACTTTGACTTGAAAGTAAAGCTGGAAGAACGTGAACGTAGGAGTCAGATGATACTTGTTGGATTTGGATTGCTCTTGACCACCAAGCCGAGCATTGTGCGGTTTGAAATAGAAGGTAAGGCAATGTTGAAAGGCAAGGATGAAGACATACGCAAGATGCTTGAGGTTGACCCTGAAACCAAGATTCCACATTTGCTTCCTCGGGTTTACCAGTATGCCTTCACGGCCATGTATCTTATGTCAACAGTCTTGAATACTCCGCCTCCGCCGCAAGACCTGCTCGGTTCCCACGTGCCAGCGGGTTCAGTTCAGGGTATCAACGTAGAAGTTGACACGGAAAAACCGGTGGCTAAGGAAGTGATTGTTGACAAAGCCGAAACTGGACAGCAAGCCAAGAATGAAGCCACAACTGCACCAAAGTAGTGCTTTCACAAGGATTAGTCTATGCACCTAAATTTTGGTCGGCATACAATTTTCCATTGAGATAGAATTGTCTGCAAAACTGTGGGTTTTCGCAATTGTCCCCTTTCTAGCGTTTGCTATCGTATCTGTCTTTGTCCTTGGTTATTCCTCTCGCGAAGGTTATACATCGCCGGCAATTGCCTTGGTTCCCCCCCATTTTCTTTCCAACTGTTGCCTTTTTAGCGATATCGCTTGGTGCGAGATATGAGGAAAGAAGTATTGCGACGAATCCTTGGCTTGAGAGTGTTGGCAGCATGGCTCAATCAAACGTATTATGCTTGGCTCTGCTACAATGATCGCAGAAGAGATCTTGGGGACAGTCTGCTATTGGGTTCTGGATTTGCGCCTTTTCTTGCTCCCGTGATTATGTACCTCTTCCGTGTATCAACAGGTAATTCTTGAAACCTTTCTAATCGGAGTTTCTATCGGTGCTGCTTCTGCAGTCATCATAGCTACTGCTTATCATCGAACACACATTAGTCCAAAAAGCGAACGCTCAGAGGGCAAGTCTCCAATAACCTTTAATAGCAAATGATTAAGTGTTAGACTCAATTGGCGGGTGAGTGGACCTCCACCCGTTCCGCAAAAATAAACCCCGGAGTAGGAGGAGAAAAGACGAAACTTGACAGTAAAGACGTAGCCTTTACGACATTTTTTGCCGCACTTTATGCATTAGGAGTGATTTTCTTAGCGCCAGTAAGCTTTGGGATCTATCAGGTCAGGTTGGCTGACGCGTTACTGCCTCTGTCTATGATTTTCGGGATTCCGAGCGCTGTTGGAATGAGCTTGGGATGCTTGGTTGCGAATACTTATGGGGGTTTAGGCATTGTCGATATCGTTGGGGGCACTGTTGCGAACTTCACCGCCTGTGCCGTGGCATGGTACTTTGGGAGAAGAGGCGGTTTGGTTCAGAGATTTCTTGCGAGTTTCGGTGAAACAATGATTCTGACGGCAATTGTGGGAAGCTACTTGTCACTGATCTTCGACGTCCCGGTCGAGCTTGGGTTGATCGGCGTGTTCATCGGGTCTGTTATAGCTGTAAACATGTTGGGTTTCACGATTGAGGAGAGTATACGTGAAAGTGGGATTAGAATGGGATACTTGAAGAAAACAGATCTGGACGAATTGGCTGGCAGATCAGGCAACCTTATGTGTGCGTGGGAGCGTGTCCAATTCTCAAATTGCGGCAGTGTTCTCGCACGCGGAAATACTCGTCTTCGAGTCGCACAATGTTGTCTCTGAGCTAAGCCTAGCATCGGTTCATATGAATCTTTCTAGTTTTGTTAATCCTATTATTTCGTCAAAGTCCAGGCCTAAAGCATCCAGAACTTGGTCGAATGTTGAGTGTAAATAGGCTATGTACTTGTCAACGTCGATTTCGTTCTTCGATGCTAATTCAGCGGGCTTGACGTGAGGATCTCTACTAATTTTGACGAAGCTTATGAGGTCACCTGCTCTCATTTCGGTTCCGTTATCTTTTAGCATTCTTGCTGCTCTGACGTGTTGGGGTGTGGTCTTCTTGTAGCTGTCTAGCTCTTCACCTAGAACTACGTTGAATGCTAGCTCGTCCATGTTTTCCCATTCTCTTCTCTTCAGCTTCATGTAGCGATCTCGGACGATTTGCGCTATGTCTTTTTTGGCGTTTTCGAAGTCGGCTGGGGTTTTTACCTTTGCTAAACGTTCTTTCATCTGGTCGAAGGCTTTCTTGATGTATGATGGAATGTGTTTTTTCTTTCCAGTTAGTCCTTTTACGTCGACTGTGCCGCCTTCATAGACGCCAAGATAGTTTTTCTTGCGTGAACTGAAGACTGCGTATCTGTACACTTTGTCCACGTCGAGTCCCATTTTCAATTCGTGTTCGGTCCAGTGAACCAACTCGTCGGTTTGCTGTTTTGACGGGTTCTTGAGGAAGAGGCTGTCCGTGTCACCGTAGAGTACTTGGATGCCGAGCAGTTCGGCTTTCTTGAGTATCTGGGTTATTGAGTGTCTTCCAATGGCCGCTGTTGCTTCCGCTACGGGTGGGCAATATAGGTCGAAGCTTTCGGCTCCGAAGACTCCGTAACTTGCGTTCAGAATCACTTTGAGCGCTCCTTGGGTTATGTTGTACCAGCTACGGAGGTCAGGTGGCAGAGTCTTGTCTTTTGATTTTGTCTTGTACCATTGCACCCGAAGGTCTCGCAGTGAGCCGATCAGCAGGCTTTCTAAGGCTCGCTTTTTGGTGCAAACCCAACTGGTCGTGTCCGGAATGATGTTTTTCCTGCATTCTGGGTGTGGACACAAGATGGATTCGTAGCCCAAATTCCAGACTTTTATTATCGAGGGGTATAGGCTTGGGAAATCCATTACAGCGACGTTGAAGTGCACACCAGGCGTCGGCTCGACCACTATTGCTCCCTTGTATTTTTTGCCTTTGATGATGGCCTTTGTCGAGGTTTTGCCTTTGGCTACTAGGATGTCTGCTGGGTCTGGTATGAGCATGTTTCTTTTGCGGTGTTCGCGTTGCAGGAAGTTCCTTATCCAGCGGGATACGCCTTGGCGGCTTACGTCGTCCATTGGCATGCAGCTTATCCGTGCCAGAACTAGGATGAGCTTCATGGTTAGTTCGTCTTCGAAACTGGTGAGTTTGAATGTTATTTCGGAGTCTCGAAAGCAGTACTTGGCAAGTTCTGTGTAAGTAAGCTCACCTAATGGTCTGGCCCATCTGATTTTCTCCATGTTGATAAGGGCTTTTCCAACATCGTTGAGCGTCACGTCCCTGTAGCGGTTGCTGAAGGCATAGATCTGGATTGAGCGATTAAAGAAAAACTTGTACAGGTCAATGTGAACACCATATGCTAGAGTGCAGGAACGCTTGCCCACCTCTATGGGGATTTCGCTGCGTCTGAAGCCAAGGTTCAGCGCCCTGTGCGCCAAGTAGTGCAGGTCAAAGTCGTCTCCGTTGAAAGTCAGTACAAACGGATAGTCCCGCAGGACATCAAAGATCGCTCTTATCAGCTTGTCTTCGGCGTCGAAATACTCAACCTGCACATCTGCAGGCAAATGCTCTGCTCCTTCGCGCATGCCTTCTCTTTTCAGAAGTAGGACCTTCTGCATTCCGTCTGAACTGTAGAAGGAGACAGCCACAACTTCGTAGGCTGCTTCTCTGGGATCAGGTACCCGTGTCGGAATAGGGGCTAGAACTTCTATGTCAAGGGCTATTCGGCGAAATTTCGGCGCTGGATACTCTAGAAGCCTAGCCCATTCTTCGATGAACTCCATTTCTTCGGTTGTAGCGTCCTTGAAGATGGCTTTTATCTGCGTAACCATTTTCTCAGCTTCGTCCAGGCTTTTTGCAACGAGATTGCCATCTTTGACTTCGTAGATCATTCCGGGCGAAAGATTCCTATCGTAGATGTAAGATTGGTAATACTTGATCTTAGATTCCCAGACTTTGATGTCTTCGGGGACAACAGGAGTTTCGGCAACCTTCGGGTATTCGTATGGGATTATGTCTCTGATGCATCCCATTGGGCGTCCGCCGATCGCCAGCGGATCATTTGTTATTATCTCGGTTACTCTCACGTTCTTGTTCGATAAGGGATCAAACTTTTCCACCAGTTCGAAATGATCAAAGCCAGGATGTTTCTTTACGCCGTCCATTTTTTCGAGTTCGTAAGGTGAAAGACTGGTCAGGCAATAGGGCTTGTGGCCTGTGTTGTCAAGCCAAAAGTAGACCTTGCCTGAAACGGGCTCGTAGAGTTTGATCAAGGCTTTCTTGGCTTGGCCATCATAGCCAGCAGAAACAAAGTATGAAGGTGGAAGGTTTTCTGGGGCCAAGGGTGGGAAGGTATTTCTTGTTTTGTGCTTATTTGTTGTTGGCGTTTCTGGTTCAGTTGGTGGCGTCGCTTCCGTTTTCACTAATGGTTTGGTCTCTGTTTTGGAGAATAATTGGTCTAGACGTTGCTGTGCCATTCTTGCCCCTTGATCCTGACTAGCTTTAGGAACTAGTTGGATTAAAGTCTATTACTAGGGTTTTCTAATGTACTCGTCACGTTTCATGCCAGCTCAACAGGCAGGCGTATAGAGGTTTTCTCTCGTAGGATATGATAGAATCGAAGATCTGGAAGCCAATTGGATTCCTCTCTGTTTGGATTAAACTAGTTGGAGGAATTGGTGGAGAGACTGTTCTCTCTTATTGAAAAAAGTTGAGTGGCGGGCGGTTTGGTCGACATTTGAAATCGCTTTAGTGCTTGCGTTCTTGTTTGATGCGTTTGGCAAGTTCTCGGACATCAAGTGAGCCTATGTTTCCTCTTCCATGCTCTCTGAGAGCTATCTTCTTCACTTGCTTTTCGCGTTTCCCGATTATTGCCATGTACGGAATTTTCTGTAGTTCTGCGTTTCTGATTTTGTAGCTGATCGTCGATGGACTGATGTCTAATTCGGATGGTATTCCGTGGGCCAGCAATTTTCTGTGAATGGTTTCGGCGTATTTGATGCAGTCGTCGCTGACTGGCAATACTTCGACTTGGGTTGGCGCAAGCCATGCCGGGAAGTTGCCTTTGCAGTGCTCTGTTAGTATGGCGAAGAAACGTTCGATTGCTCCGAGTAATGCTCTGTGAATCATTATTGCTTCGTGCCCCTTTCCGTCTGTGCCTACGTAGGTGATGTTGAAGCGTTTGGGCAGGTTGAAGTCAACCCGCATAGATTTCCACTCAACTCGCCCATATCAACGACAGAAACAACACAAGACCTAATCAACTACGCAATCCACATGCAGAAAAACGGACTAGCAGAAACAACAATCACCTCACGCATACGAGCACTAAAACAACTAGCAAGAATGACCAACCTAAAAGACCCCGAACAAGTCAAAACCATCATAACATCTCAAAAATGGACAAGCCTAACAAAAAGAAAACACGCAGAAACATACACCGCACTACTCAAATACTTAGGAACAACATGGACAAAACCACGCATAACCAAAGAAAACAAAATCCCATACATACCAACAGAAACCGAAATAGACCAACTAATAGCCTCAATGGGAAAACGAATGGCAACACTACTACAAACACTCAAAGAAACAGGAGCACGAATATCAGAAGCCACAAAACTCAAATGGACAGACCTATCAACAGAACAAAAAACACTCAACATCACACCATCAAAAGGAAGCAACCCACGACTCCTACACATAAGCAACAAACTACTAAACATGCTAAACCAACTACCACACACCAACGAAACAATATTCGCACAACGCATAACTGGACTACGCACCTCATTCGACCACCAACGAAAAACAACCGCTCAAAAACTACAAAACCCAAGAATCCAAAGAATATCATTCCACACATTCCGACACTGGAAAGGAACAATGGAATACCACAAAACCAAAGACATCATGCACGTAAAAACAGTACTCGGACACAAAAACATCAACAACACCATGATATACATAAACATAGAACAAGCCCTATTCCTAGCAGAAAACGACGACTTCACATGCAAAATCGCCAAAGACGCAAAAGAAGCCACACAACTAATCGAAACAGGCTTCCAATACATAGCAACAACACCCGACGCACTCATGCTATTCAGAAAACGCAAATAACCAAAAGGAGACAAGCAAAGAATGAACAAAACAGACATAGCGGAAATCCTAACTTACCTACTCATGTACGTAATCACAAGACGGCTAACAGCAAAACAAGCATACCACGTAGCAAAATACTACATGGCAATCTAACCGACAACGCTACCAAAAATCACAGCTATACCCTCTTTTTTCTGTCATCAACAGATTTTAGGCTCACGTCGCTTCGCTCCGCTCGCCCTTTCAAACCCCTAAAACACAAAATCCACACAACTACCTTCCCGAAAAACGTGTATAAATACCCACTCAAAAGAAAACCATTCGACATCTGTACCAAAACAACAATTACCGTAACAATCTCAAAAATAACTGCTATAACAACTACTATCAACTTTCGCCAAAACCGCTTCCTGTAAAGAACCGCCAATATCGCAGGCATCACCAAAGACAAAAACAAGACAACCATACTAAGGTGCGATAGCATTTGCTCCCAAAACGACGGTACTACAAATTGAGCAACTATCATTTGCACACCAACTACCTTAAACGCCTCGCACCCGCTCCACCGCCAGCCCAGCAAACCATAGGAAGATCCATCTCGCTCTCAGATGAAACAATCCAAGCCCCAGCCTGAGTTACAACCCATAAATGATAAGGAGTCCTGCAATATAACCATGCTCGAAACAGAGCAAGCTCAGCAGTAATGTCAAAAGACGCATCTCCATTCTTATCCGTATCATAGACATACTTATAATCTTCGCAAATTATGAACATTGCCCACATGTAAATCCCACATATGACTGCACCGACCACTGTCGGAAGTAGTGCTGCAACAATAACTGGAGCCGCAAGTGCGTAAAATCCTTCTATTGCAGTAACCGCCATCTCATAATTAATCGCATCTATTGGGGAAAGGTACATATGCAAATATACGCCAATAGGTATTCCCAAAAAATCTCGAATCAACCCCGCTACCTCAAAATAACTCCCGCTTGCAGCCATAACACGCACAGTACCGTTATTAGCAAAACATCCAACCATAACCTCTTTTTGCTCATCACTTAACTCGTAAGTGCCATTAATCTTCACGACATCAAAAACAAAAAGCGAACCTGTACCATTACGCAAAACTACACTAAAACTGCTAGCACGCTCGCTCAAACCATTCACAGTATTCGCTTGCACAGATATCGCACCCAAAAAACTTGTTGCGAAAACCAACACCATCACCAATGAAAACACCCGCATCCTAAGCTTTAACAATTGATTAAAGCTCGGCAACACATTTTGAAAACTTCTCATCCCAACCCTTGCAGCCACAACACCATCCAAAACTCCAACCTCCTCAATTCTCCGAACAGGCACTCCCGAAAAACGTGTTGAGACAAGCAGCAAAGACGTTACCGACTGTGAAAAAGTTTCTGTATTACTCAAAATCATTTTTTCAATCCCTTTGTGAATTACATTACAAATGACCATATAAACCTACCGCTCTACACAAAAAACAGACAGAAACAGAAAACAATACTAGAACGCTTCAAGAATCAACCAACCATCCTTAAACTCCCAACGCTTCTTACGATAACCAGACAGTTGAACCAAACGACGCAAAGGAACAGACTCAATACGACAACCTTGCTCGCGAACACGGACAAACAACCGAACCTTACCCAAAACCACAACATCCAGAGCTACCGCTAACCAAACCTACCACCCGCAACATCAACATAATTAGGCACACCAGAAACATCAAACTCATCATCAACAAACAACGGAACATACTCAGCACTACCAACATCCTTCACGATGTAACGCTTACCCACGTGAAAACACCGAACCATCTCACCATCACACGCTGGGCATAAACTCTCAGTCTTCACCTTCTCAGACTTAAACTTACGATAACTACAACAACCAAACCACGTAACAGACTGAAACCGCTTAACACCAACCCGAACAGTAGCATGATTAAGTTGATACCAAGCAGAACCAACAACAGTCTTACGCTCACCCAACACTTTGACAAAATACCCATCATTCTCATATCCACGTACCTCACGACCTTTAAAACTCGAACAATCACGACAATCACCACGACCATGAACACAATCACGGCAAACATCAAAACCACCCTCGATATAACCTAAAACATGATAATGAGCACTCCAAGCCAAAACATGACGCTCCCTATCCTCACGAAAACCATGGAAAATCATGCAACCACCAACAACACCACGATCAAACAGAGCCTTACGACACTTCTCCCTCAAAACAGACTCAGGCAAATCACGATCAACAGCAGGAACAGACACCATAACATGCTCAACTTTACCAAAACCACGCTTATCACCTTCAATAAAGCGACCACCTATACTACGAGCCTCACGAGTTGACCAACCACGAATAAAGCAAACAGGACATCTACTCTTCGTACACCACATATGATTATGACGAACAACAACCTTCCCCGTACAATCCGTACCACCAAGAGAAACTCCCTTATGCCCTTCAACATTCTTACAAACCGAAAAACTAACCCACCGACCACAAAACTCAGAACTCTTCACACCACGACCAACAGGCATGTAATTCTCATGCCCCTCATAATCAACAGGCAAAAACCAATACTTATTACTCAAAATAGCATGATTCAACCGCAAACGCTCAGAAAAAGAACGATTCTGAACCTCAATCCTTACGTCAACCATCTATCTCAAATCCTCACGCGAAAAAGTCTCAGGATGTTTACGAATCTCATCTATCTCATCCATAACTCGCTCATCCTCCTCATCCATCTCATGCTCAAATCTCCTAAAATGGGAACACGTGAAACACCTAGCCATCACTCCAAACCCCTTACCCTTACAGTATGCACACAAAACATCAGGCAAAAATACACATGGCAAACACTTCAAACCATTCCTATCAACCAAAAAACATCACCTCCACAAAAACAGAATCAATCATGGAACAAAACCCCCAAGATCACGAGAAGCAACGAACAACTGTTGAAGCATCCAAATTACATAAAAAGTAAAACTAACAACACTCACACCATCAAGCCGAATCCGATCATGCAAGTCAGTACGCAAACAACCATAAAAACTGCTAAACCGACCACACTTGCCATTCGTAACAGAACCATTACCAACCATCTCAAAAACACCATGAGAACCAAAAGCCTCAATAGGCTCAGGATCGCCACTAACATCATCAACCTCGCTAAAATCATGTACAATCTTAGAAAATTCTTGACGGAGCTTAAACTCCGCCTCACCCGAATCCTCAAAGCTCAAACCAAAATGACTACCAAATAAAACATAGACGCAAAGCTACTATATAAAATCAATCAACAGAAAAACAGCAAAAACGACGTTCCGAGTAACCCCGCTAACTCTAAATCGGTACGCAAAGCCGAACAACAACAAAAAACGGACAGATACAACGACGCCAACGCAAACAGCGAGCCGTCTGTGCGGAGCCTTCTCCTCTCGCCTCGCCCGAAGGCTCCTAAAATAGAACAAACACAACAGCACAACGCAAAACGGAGAAAACCACAGAGAGCATGCAAAACCATGCTCAACAGAAAAAATCTCCCTCTCACCCCACGCCCTCTCATTGCCAATGGCAAACGAGAGGATAGAAAGAAAGCCCTCAAGCAAAAAATGACTAAAATCGAACAGAAAAACAGCACCCAGCGATCTGGCGATCGCATCAAAGCAACTTAGTTAGTAGCAGGAAGAGGGCTTCCAGCGCCATCCATCCAGAAGCAAAAGATGAATGCCTCAAGCATACGCCCGACCACGCAAAACAAACAGCACAAAAACGAACTACTGCAAGCAGAACCAAACCAACCGAATCAAGTTTACCACTATCAAAAAACGTCGAACCAAAAAACACAAAATAAAATACAACGCAAATTAACAACGACGATAGAATAGATAAACAAAACCTTTCTCCAAAAATAAATCCCCGCGAGCAAAGGCAGACAAACCAAGCCAAAGAGGAACCCGCCATAACAACGGGACAAACTTGATAACACCACACAGTAGAAAAACACTTGACAGTAATCCTAAACCCACACAAGCTAAACACAGAAAGAACCAGCATAAAACAAACTGCAGAACACAAATACAAATAAACGAAGTGTAGATGTGTAGAACAATTAAAACGTAGTGTTTAAGTAAAAGGAGAAGCACTATACATAGTGCAGAGGAAATGAAAAATGGAAAACCCAAACACAGAAACACAGGGTAAAACCAAAAATCCAATGGACAACCAACAAGAAAAACAAACAAGAATTACTAAGAGTAATGACAGGTTGAAGTCGAACTGTATGGTTGTGCATTGCCATTCTCTGCCTGCAGTGTCTACGATGTTGAGGTCGATTTTCGGTCCGTAGAATACGGCTTCGCCTGGCATCTCTTTGAAGGGGGTTCTCTTCTTCTTCAATGCTGTTGCTAAGGCGTCTTGGGCTAGTCGCCATTTGACTTCTGAGCCCATGTATTTCTTAGGCTGCTTTGGGTCTCTAGTCGAAAGGTATGCGTGGTACTCGTTGAAACCAAATTGTCGCAGCATGCATTCGGTGAAGTCTAGCAAGTTGAGCATTTCCTGTTCGGCTTGCTCGGGAGTGCAGAATATGTGAGCGTCGTCTTGCGTGAACCCTCTGACCCGCATCAATCCGTGCAATGTGCCTGAGGGTTCGTAGCGCGCGCTGTGGCGAAACTGGTGAAGAACCGAATCTGATTATGTTAGAGCTTGCGGGTTATCGCCTGTAAAATCCCTGCTAATGCCACAGCGTCTGGCTTTTCACATATGGCAAGCTCAAACAGAAGTATCTTGCTGAATAGTTTCTCTGGGTATTTCTTCTTCGCGAACACATGTTTTGAAATTCGCAGAGGCATGGTTGTTCCCTTTCCAATAATCTTTTCCACTTGAAGCCCATTTCTTTCCAAGATCTCTCGAAATTCCTGTGGGCTCCAACTGTAGATCTTCACCGTACCATCCTTTGTCATAGAGCTGTGCCTTTCCCCAAGCAATAGTTTTCTGGCTTTATCCAAATTCTCTGAGGTCGGTTTTTCCGGAAGTGATGCAAGGCACTGTGCATAACGGTTGTGTGCTGAAATGACTAATCGGCCGTTTTTCTTTAGAACTCTCAACAGTTCCTTTATGAGAGTGTCTGGTTCTTTGAAGAGAAATAGCGTTTGTTCAGAGAAGATCACGTCAAAAGTTTCGTCTGAATAGCCAGTTTTCGTTATGTCGCCTTTCTTCATGGTATTCTCTGTTGCAATCCTTCTTCGCTGATTCTTTCAGCTGCGATTCTCAGCATTCCGCTAGAAGCGTCCATTAGCACAACTTTGCAGCCTTTTCTTGCGATCCGAACCGACCAACGGCCAGTGCCGCCACCGGCGTCGAGAACGAACGCGTCAGTATTAACCGGAATGTAAGGTTCAAGGTATTTCCACGTAATCGCATCTAAAACCCTGAAAACCAGACTGTCAAAGGCCTCGTCATAAATCTTTGACTTTTCATTGTAGTAGGTTCTTACTTCATCCATTGTGGCTGTGCTTCCGTGACTTTTCGATAAAGCACAATATTTCGGAAATCACCTTTGCCGCTTGGACAGCAGATACTCCTTGGTCATAGATTGGCGCAATCTCAAGAACGTCAAAACCGGTCACGCGGGTGTCGCATATGCTTTCGATTATGTTCAGCAAGTTGTACGTGTCTATGCCCTCAGCTTCTGGGTTCTGTGTCGCTGGCACGTACGCTGGGTCGAGTACGTCCATGTCAACGGACAGGTACAAATTTCTGTAATCTGCCAGCTTCTCTTTCAACAGCTCCGCGATCTTTGCGCTTCCATCTCTTAGTATCTGCTGTGAGGTGAAGAATTCGATTCCAGCCTTTCTTGCATAGGCTAATTCCTCCTTACAAACAGCTCTCGTGCCAACTTCAATTATTCTTGCGGGTTTTGCTTCTTCGTTTATTCTGCGCATGAAAGTCGTGTGCGAAAGTTTGAGTCCCTGAAATTCGTTTCGCAAGTCGAGGTGTGCGTCAAAGCTGACGATGGCGGTTTTCGAGGCCTTTGCGCCTAGACCCTTGACGATGCCCAATGTGATTGTGTGCTCTCCGCCGATTGTAACTGGTGTCTTGCCTGCTTCTAGTATGTCTTTTGTGACTAGGGTCAGCATTTCCATTGTCTTCTTTGTATCTGTTGAAATGTGCAGGTCGCCTAAATCGTGCAGACTAAGGTCTTCAACGTCTATGCCTGTGCGAAAACTGTGGGTTTCAATGTTGAGCGATGCTTGCCGAATAGCATTTGGTCCAAAACGGGCTCCTGTTCGGTACGTGCTGGTGACATCAAAGGGAACGCCGAGAATCACGTAGTCTGCCTTTTCAAAAGGTTTTTGGAACCCGCTGAAAATGTTCTGTTGAGAAACAAAGAGTTCGTGATTGCTCATTTTGTATTTCTTCCTTCGTGCTCAGTTTATTCTCAGTGTTCTCTTCTAAACTTTTTCGCTACCTTGTCCCTGTTGGATGCGTCAGTGGCTTTGATGCTAGTCAGATGTCGACAGAGCTTTCACTTTTATATCTAGAGGCATGATTCTGTTGATGGTGTGCATCAATGACCGATGACGTCACAATCTGCGAATATCGTTCTGAAGACATTGGTGAGCCTCTGAAGAAACTATGGCTGGCGCTAGTAAAAGAGATGTTCGAGATTAAGCGCCATATTTCGCCCCTCAGAAGCCAACGCGGATCGATGGCTCAGGCTTGTCCATGAGGGTTTGACTGAAAGGAGGAACTTCCTGCTCGTCGCAGAAAGCAAGAATATACCTGTAGGGTTTGCGTACGCCTCTGTCTTTCGTGGTCATCCTTTTGAGGCTACGGAACTTGCTGGTGCGATAAATGGCGTGTACGTATTGCCTGAATGTCGAGGAAAAGGGATAGGCAAGAAGCTTATTGTTGAATGCTTGACCAAGATGCAGACTGAAGGCGTAAGTTCCGTTAGGCTTACCGTACTATCGGGAAATGAGACTGCGGTGCGGCTTTACGAGGAGCTTGGTTTCAAGGTCTTCAGATATGGAATGATAAAGCCTTTTAAACATTAAATTTATTAACATTGCTGTAAATCCATACGGATAACGGCGGAAAGGAAAATGTCAAAGGAATCTAGGTTCAAAATCGAAAGCAAGGGAATGTTTGCGTCTTTCCTTTTCTACGCAATCGTAGGAATACTCTGCTTTGCCGCTTTGCCATTATCAGGTTATCCGCCTCACCTAGGCATCCTCGGCATTTTCAGCTTAATAGCCGCCTACGGCCTGTTCAAAAAGCGAAACTGGACAACATGGTTCGTCGTAATATTGTTTTTCATGGTAACGATATTCACGCTTTACACATTTTATTATGTGATGTGGACAGACATCGTTCTCGCAGCAATGATGATCGTTTATCTCGCCGTAACCATGATTTTCACAGCATATACTCTGCCCAAGAGACACACCTTCGAAGGTTGAGGCTCAAGCCTGAATGCTTATTGAATCTCGGAAAAGCTGTACTGTGACTTCTTCGCCTGCGTCGACGAATTGTTGATTTTCCGTTATTTCCAAGAATCCATCAGCCTTTGCGAGAGTCGTTATGGCTCCAGAGAGTCCTGTAAGAATGGGCAGGGCCAAAAGCCGATTTGACTTGTCTCGCTTCAGGTTGACCATTACACATGTGCGCCTGCCCTTCGCAGGGAACATCCGCATACTCGCGTAGGCTTTCACTCCACGAATCTTCTCCGAGCTTCTGCCAGCCATTTGTTGAATAATCGGGCGGGCAAGCAGGTGGAAAACCAATAACGCGGAGGCAGGGTGACCAGGAAGCGAGAAAACGGGCTTCCCGCCAATCAAAGCCACTGTTGCTGGTTTCCCAGGCTTAATGGCTATGCCGCAGATTATGACGCCTGGTTTTCCAAGAGTATTCAACACCTTGGGCATAATGTCCTTCGGACCAACTGAGACTCCGCCTGAGGTTATAACCATGTCCGCTGATGCCAAAGCCTGCTTCAAAGTTGCCTGCAGTTCAGTCATGTCGTCTTGAATGACTCCTGAGTATAGTGGCTGGCCACCGCTTTCGGCCACTGCAGTACTAAGGCTGTAAGCATTTATGTCATAGATTTTTCCTAGAGGAAGTTCTTCGCCTGGCTCTATGATTTCCGTTCCCGTTGAGAAAACCGCGACCCGTGGAATACCATATACCTCAACCTTTTTCAGGCCGACTGCGGCCAAAACACCGACTTCCCGTGAACCAAGCAATTGACCTTTTTTCAAAACGGTTTCACCCTTCTGGATGTCTGCTCCTGCTTTCATTGTGTTCTCGTCTTTCGCCACGGCCCTGTAAACATATACGTCGTCTTTTCTCCGTTCCGTAAATTCTGACATCACAACAGCATCAGCGCCCTTCGGCATTGGAGCGCCAGTCACGATCTCGGCAGCCGTTCCCTGCTTGACAAGAGTCTTCGGTGGTTCGCCAATGTTCACTGTGCCACTGATCTTCAGCTTGTTTGGCCTGTTCTCGTCTGCGCCGAAAGTGTCTTCAGCTTTGACTGCGTACCCATCGACTGTCGCGCGATTGAAAGGCGGAATATCCAAAGCCGCGACCACATCCTCGGCAAGGACGCGATTGTAAGCTTCCAACAGTAAGGCCGTCTCTGCACCTAATGGCTTCAGCTTGAAGTGCCATTGGATAATCTGTCTGGCTTCATCCAATGATAAGAGTTCTCTAAACATTATCATCGTTCACTCCTAAGCCGTCAAAAAGGTGAACGGAAACAGATTCGTTCTCTTCCAGTCCTTCACGGTTTTCTCGAACTATAACGTAGCCATTAGCCTTTGTCATCGTTGAAATCATGCCGGAGCCTCGAGCGCTTATAGGCTCTGCAAGTGATTCAGCGCCGTGCGAACGAACCAAAACACGCACATAGGTCTTTCTTCCAAGACTTGTCGCAATCTTTCTAGTCATCTTCGCCAAAACGATGGGTCTATGCTCTTCATTCTTTAGTCCTAGCATTCTGCAAATCAACGGTCTCGCGAAAACTTCAAACCCTATCATCGCTGCCACTGGGTTTCCGGGAAGAATGATCAATGGCTTTCCTTCTATCGCAGCCAATGCTGTTGGCATTGCTGGTCGCATGGCTATACCATGAACGATAATCCCTGGCTTTCCTAATATGCTGATGATCTCAGGCATAAGGTCGGATCCTCCAACGCTTGTCCCGCCGCTTGTTAGAACAACATTAGTCTTCTCAAGCCCCGATCTCAATTTCCTTAGGATTTCATCAGCTTCGTCGGGAGCTACGCCTAGGTCAACTGGTTCTGCTCCCAGTTCTCGGCATAGCGATGAAAGAATATGCTTGTTCGAGTCATAAATCTGGCCTCCAGTTAGTTTGGCGCCAGTCTCTACAAGCTCGTCGCCAATGGTCAAGATGCCCACTCTTGGCTTTTGGAAAACTCTGATTCGGGCAATTCCCAATGCTGCAATCAAACCAAGATGGTGAGGCTTTAGGCGAGTCCCCGTTTCCACGGCAGTTTCTCCTCTTACGAGGTCTTCTCCTCTCTTGGAAACGTTCTCTCCAGGCGTGACGGCTGTCCAAACTTCAATTCCGCCAGCGGTTTGTCCAGTGTCTTCCAGCATCACAACTGCATTCGCGCCTCTAGGCAAAGGATTTCCGGTCCAGACCTGCTTTGCCTGATTTCTGCCTAGTTCGTTCTTCTCAGTGATCTGCAAGATTTTTGGCTTAAACTGTGAAGCACCAGTGGTGTCATTGGATTCAATAGCGTAGCCATCGACAGCGGATCTGTCAAACCTCGGTAGGTCATCAAACGCAACAATATTCTCCGCTAGGATTCGGGTCAAAGCAGAATCCAGAGGAAGGCCAATGGTTTTGCCTTTTCTAACTCGGACTGCATTGGAAAACAGTCTTTGGGCTTCTTCAACGGGTGTCAGTCTTTGGAATCCTTTGAGCCGTGCCAAAACGTATACCCATAGACAGCACTATGGGGCTGCATAAAAAACATATCGCATTGGATTCTGCAGTCAGTTCGCAATCTCTCTCTGGAGGATTTCGCGCATTTTGATGGCGTCAGCGTCCAAGAGTGGGCTTTCGCTTATCATGACTGGGCGTAGCTTGAACTCATTTATGACCTTGGCAAGCATCGCAAAGTCAGGTCCATAGCCCTCTTCGCCTAGAGTGTGATGCCGTCTCTCACCCTTGTCGGTATACTCGATCTTTGTGAAGTGGCAATGCATGTTCCTGACTGCTTCCGTTCCAAGTCGTTCTTCGATCTTTTCAACAACTTTTCGAAAATCCTCAACGGTTATGAAACGTCCTCTGTCTCTAGCGTGCAGGTGTGCCCAATCGATCACCAATTGTGTCTGCTCAACCAGCTCGCATATGCTCAGGATTTCGTCTAAATCTCCGAACTGTGAAGACTTACCTGACACTTCGGGGCCAAGTTTGACGTCTTCGATACCCAGGCTTCTCATGTTTTCGACGATTTCTCTCAATATTTCGGCGCAGGTTCTCAGGGTCTCGGCCCGCGCTCTCTTGCCGTAGTAACCGCAGTGAAGGACCAGAACGTATGCGCCCATCCATTGCGCGGCAGTCGCGCATGCGATCAGGCGCTTCTTGCTGGCTTCAACGACCCCTTTCTCGCCGCACAGATTCACAAAATAGGAGCCGTGCATGCTCATCAAAACGTCATTTTCCTTTGCCTTCGAGCCCAGCTCTTCGGCATGCTCTTTCTTAATCTGTGGTTTCGCGCCCCAATAGATGGCTTCATACTCAAAGGCATCTAGTCCATCTTTGCGCAGAAGCTTAGGAACGTCCGATAATGAAACTTTCATCGCAACAAAATCTGGGGGAAATCCGGCTGGACCAAAACGCGGTCGGTCAGCCATCAGAATCCCTAGACACTGCTACTTCTTCCTGACTCTGTAGCGCTGTCCTCTAAACTCACCATAGAGCAAGGCGATCAAGCCGGAAATCCAAGCTGCGGCGTTCTGAATGAACAGGTACTTTCCAACGTTGTCCAATCCTGCTAGGGGTCCTATTATTCCGCCTACACTCAAGGCGAATTCTTTGAAGCCTGGCGATGCTGCTAGCAAGGCGTCGTTTACAGATGAGAAGACTCGCCCAACAGGTTCCAGAGCATTTGAAACGCTTTTGACGAAGCCAAGCAGTGAAGGATTGGTTTGATAGGCATTTACTATGATTTGGTAAATCAGATTGGGATATGCTAAGAGAGATAGTGCGAGGGTGAACAACAGGAAAAGGAAAACCACTGCTGTGCCGCTTCTAACGGTTGGCCTTAATGAATGTATTTTTTGCGCCAAATACGCAATTGCTCTATTCCTAGATAGGCCCGACTCTATCTTGCCAAAGAATCTGCCTATCTTTGATCTCTTCACTTGTCTGGAAACCGGTCCGACTCTTCCCCTTACAGTGGCTTGGGGTCTTACGATTATGCGTCTTGATAGGTAAGCCCAACTTGTCACGAGCGACATTATGACGGCTATTGGAACTAGGTGAAACAGCGGGCTGATCGCTATCGTCGTTCCCCAGTCTGTTCCTGGGAATTTGAAGCCGTATTGCAGAAGCATTTCATCTTTGAGTCCTAGACTTAAAGCGTACGAGATAGCTAAGTACTCGACTAGTATTGCTGCCAGTAGAAACAGAAGTGCCGGTGTCGCTCCCTTTAATGCCACCAAGCGGGACGGTGATTTTTGAGGGATTTGTGTTGACATCAGATTCACCGATAATCTCGCGTTCATGTCCTTAAATTGCAGTTGGAATATGAATGTTCCTACTAAAAAACGTGACTGTGGATACCAAGTAATGATTCTTGCTCTTAATCGCCAAACCTTAAACTCTTTATTACACTGGAAAATAGCATGTTCCAATGAGTGCGGATGTGCCTAGCTATGCGCCTTTGCTTCGAGACTCTTCAAGCACGTGATAGAAACGAGAAGGCGTCCCATTGGCCGGGAGTCTTCTTGGCAGGGTTCTCAAGTGAAGTCGTCAGAAAACCTCTGGAAGTTGCTGAAACGGAATGCGCCACAGACGGAAACAAAATACGTGAGTTCGAGGTGAAGCGAGAGATCTAGGCGACGTTGTTTGTTGTGCACAATTCCTTCAAAGTGGAAATTCATGTTTGCACTTGGGACACTCAGCCATCTGGCATTGAACAGAAGACGGGCAACCGCCACAAGCGAAGGCTCTGCCATACGATATATCGAAGGCAAAGCCGCATTTTGGACAGCTTATCACGCGTTTTTGCCGCTGACTCATCTTGAACCCATTTCTCCAATTCAGCGCTGGGTCGATATCTTGAGAACCTTTTTGGAAAGGCTTAAACGGGGTGGCACAGAATTTCTAACGGCTTTCAAAGCCGTTAAATACTTACGCTTAAAGCAATTGAAGTATGCTGTAACTGGCGGACAGTCTGGGAAGTAAATGCAGAAAACTGGCAAAATAGAGCGGGCTGAGCTCTACAAAGAACGCGAAACGCAGATTCTGCTAAGTAAATTCCTTAGTGGTGAGATCGGAGAGCTTGAGCCAGTTTATGACTCTGAACTTGGTTATCATTACCCGCCTATCAAATCCATTACAGGTGATGCTCCAAGTGCTGAGGCTTTCATGATTAAGCTCTTCGAAGCAGGTATTCTGGAAAGGAGACTGTATGATAAGAATGTTTATTGTCCAAAGTGTGGCTCAGCGAATATTTCCATTCATTATTGCTGCCCATACTGCAAGTCATTCAGCATTCAGAAGAGTTCTCTCATTGAGCATATCAAATGTGGCTATATGGATGTTGAGGAAAACTTTCATAGGGCGAACAAGCTCGTGTGTCCAAAGTGCCATGAAGAACTAAGAAAACCCGATGTTGACTACAGGCGGGCAGGAATATGGTGCAACTGCAAGGACTGCAGTAAGAGCTTCGACATTCCTGTCCCTGCACATTTCTGCCGGGTTTGTCACACAGATTTCACATTTGAAGACGCAAAGATCAGTGATGTCTACGTTTACACTCTGAAGAAAGAGGTGAAGGAAGAAGCTACCGTGGGCTGGGTTCTAATCGCTCCGATAAAGGAGTTTCTCGCAGAAAACGGCTTCGAGGTAGAGAGCCCTGCGTTTCTGAAGGGCAAGTCTGGAGCAAACCACAAGTTCGATATAGTTGCTCAAAGAGGAACAGGCGTTCGAAAAGTGACAGTTATCGATCTGGCAGCATCAGCTGAAAGCGACGTTTCCGAGCAGCCAGTAATAGCTCTGTTCGCCAAAATCTTTGATGTTTCCCCAGACAGCGCTTATCTGATCGCGATTCCGAGAATCAGCGAGAATGGAAAAAAGATGGCGGAATTATACAAGATTCAGGTGATAGAGGCTGGAAGCCAAAAGGAAGCAGTGAGTGCCCTGAAGGAGAAAATTAAGATATAAGAAACCCCCTCATGAATAAATCGCGACATTGCCCTTTTCGGTCACAAGCTTGGCCACGAACTTGTCTTGGGGTAGACTGATGTCGGTGCGAATATAAGTCGCTTCTTCTCCTGAATTGATGAAAAAGCTGGTTCCATAGCGTTGATGATTTGTTGAGTTGACTATCCAAATGGCGACTATATGAGCCGTCATAGGCCCAGAATTTTTCAGATCAAACCGTGCGCCGTTAATCATCACTCTTACGCTGAAAAAGTCCATTTGCGTAATAGTCTGGTTTGCGGTTGTTCCTTCATCGGAGAACTCCACAAGCAAGGTACCTCTAGGATTTACATAATCGATCCAATCATCAAGAATGCTTATTGAATACTCATTCCACTCGTTTGAAAGTGGTTGGCTCCCATCGGTGTTGTTAAAGCCTGCGTCACTGAAACTTGTTGCCGTCCAGTTGTAAGCTCTAAGAAACCATCTTTCGCCATTCTCCGTAATGTTGTATTTGGTTAGTATCTCTATACCTTGGATGTAGCGTGTCGGGTATGTTGACAAGTCTATTGTGATGTTGTTACTAATCCTGAGTAGGGAAAAGTCTGATACCGTTTCTATGAAGGTTTCGTAGGACCCGCCAAGGGTTTTCGTATCCATAAAGGTACCGCTCAGTCTGCTTCCTACGCTGATCTCAAACTCGTTTTGTGTCGTGAACCATGAGGATCGGGTTACACCTTTCGCGTCAGTAATTGCTAGGTTTTCCTGCATTCTTTCTAGGTCGAGTTGGCTCATCTGGTAGCTCCAGAGCACTACGTTGCTGACAATGATCACTATGAGAACTAGACTTAGCATAACGACTATCACGTTGCTTAGGCCACGTTTGTCGCGTTTAAGACGCCCTGTAATAACCTCCAATGTCTGTCCCTCTGGTTGTGACAATGTTCACGTAACACAGATCGCCTGAGACGATGTTGTATGAGATATTGAGCCACTTGTGTTCGCCTATTTCCAAGTTGAAGGGTTTCAGGAAAGCTGCAGAGGTGCGGTTAACGTATACGCCTGACACGTGAATCGCGACTTTCCCGATGTTGTGAAGATAAACGGTGATGCAGTCTGTCGAATTGTTGAACCATAGATCCTCTATGATGACCCGTTCGCTCATAGTCTCCCGTAAGTTAGTCGTTATCATGTACGTCGCTGTTGTAGCGATCGCCATTGCGGCCACAGCCACGACCATAAGTAGGAGATTGCTCAGAACGGGCGTTATGCCCCGCCTGTTATTGATGATTCTGGGCGTCGTTGTCACTTTGGTTCCCTCACATGAAGATTTTTAGAGCAATGTAGCCGCATAACGTGAGGATGAGACTGTGTTTCAGCCCCGCGTTCGTTGTACCTTCACCCATTTTTCCAGCTACGAGTCCACCAAAGAAACCTTGAATCAAGGTCATGTGGAAGAATATTCTTTGAATCTCCTTAGGCAGCATTACTGTTGTTCCAAGGACTGGCAATCCTTCAATGCTGACAAAGAAGGATTTGAAGAGCAGTATGATCGTGAATAGAAATACGAAGAATGCCACGTAGATTATTGCGACGTATGGTCTTGTCTGGGTGCGCCGTTCCTTATCGAGCATAAGAGTGGACTGGATGAACTTGCCCATAGGATCAAAAGTCTTTTCAACATGTCCTCCAGAGCGGCTGGCTTCAATAATCAAGGGCACGGTTCTGCGAGTAAGCACTGTGTTGACACGCTCCCCGAAAGCTACAAGTGCTTCCTCAAAAGCCATTCCCCATGAGATTTGCGCATTCATCTTTTTCAGTTCTGTCGTAAGTGGGCCATAGTCTCTTTTGGCAGCCTCTTCAAGAGCTTGAACAAGAGTCATGCCAGTTTGCTGGGCTTGAACAATGCTTCTGAATAGATCTGGCAGACGTTCGTCTATGGCTCTCCTCCATTTGTAGTCAAGGTAGTTGATTACCGCTATCGGGGAGAATGCGATGATTATCGCGAAGAAAACGAATTCGTCGAAGGCTGGTGTTCCCAGAAAAGTCACATAGGCAAACAAAACTATTGCGACGGCTGATGAGACGGAGGCAATCAGCGTGATTTTCTTCGGTTTGCTGTCTATTTTGGGCATTTTGGCTACCATTTTGGTGAGGTTGCATCCAATATTATCAGGAATAGTATTGCACCGAGCGGAATTCCAATGTACGTAAGGATGTTTAGCAGGAGGCCTGGGCTTAGAAAGCCTAGGTTGCCTCCACCTAGCATTGCCATAACTGAAAGCATTATGACCAGCATTAGTGGCCCTGTCAAGAGTACGGCCACATAAAACTCTGACAGAATGGAAAGCGTGTCTGCGAACTTTTTCAAGCTAATTTTCTTTATCCGCATGTATTGTTTCGATTTTTCATGCAAATATGCAGTTAGATTGCTACCCGAATGCAATGTTGAGATGAAGCCTTCTAGCATTTCTCTGAATTTCTCAGAGGGAGTACGCCTGGATGCTTCTTGTAGAGCAGAGATGATGTCTGTGCCGAAGAGGTTTACGTTTCTAACTATGTCTCTAGCTTCGGTGGAAACGGCCAATGGGATGCTGAGATCTGAAAGTGAGTAGAAAATCTTCTCAGGAGGAACGCCGGCACCTGTGAGGATCGACATATAACCTGTTATGAATGGCAGCTCATCTTCCAATGCTCTCTTGAGCGAGTCTGCGCGATAGATTGGGTAGAAATAGAATCCGATTGTTGAAAACGCGCCTGCGAACAAGCTTCCTCCGAGGCCAAACAGGATTGCTGGTGCGATGTCGATGTAGAAAGCGAAGAATAGTATACAAGGAATTGCGGCAAAGACCGATAAGGAGATCAACGTTGAGGTGAACACTGTAAGACTGACGTAGGCCTTGAAGCTGACTTTTAGGTCAGATCTTTCCAAGTTTGAATCCATATCCCTAAAAACTGGCAAGACGAGTTCTGTTTTTTCGCCGATGAGCTGATAGGCTATTGAGTGAGGACTTTCAAAAACTAGTTTGATTTGATGGGAACGGTTTGACTTGTCGCTTGGAGACTTCGGCGAGAGGATCTTGAGTTTTGACGCCAGACGGTTGAAGAGTGTTCTGATTCTTTCAGCAGTCTTCCTGTCTCTCATTTGAGTCCCACTCTGGCTTTCTGGAAAATACGGTTTGGGTTAGCATAATATTCTCGGATCACGTTTGCCACTTCTGTGTGGCGTCTTATGCCCTCGTGCACCATCCATTCTAGGACCGTTTTTCTTCGGTTCAGTTCACTTCTGACTTCGTCTTCGCTGAGGCTCATCTTCTTCATGTGCTTTTCCAAGATGGAGCTGCGTCCTGAGAAGACGAATTTGTCCCCTTTCTTGTTCCAGCTGAAAACGTCTTCTGTTAGTATGTTCTTTCGTTTTGAATCAAGTCCTCCAATTTCCGTTGTTGTGCTTGTTCTTCTTGCTGGTTTTCCCTCGATTTCCGTTCTTGTTACAACCATTATCACGTCTGTCATGGCGATGAGGGTTCTTGGAATGTTCATCGGTTCGGATCCCAGCCGATTGATCACTGACTCGACCGACTCTGCATGGATTGTGCACATTCCTAGATGGCCCGTAGCCATGGCCTGGAAAAGAGTGTAGGTTTCTTCTCCTCGAACTTCACCCACAATGATATAGTCTGGTCTTTGTCTTACAGCTGCTTTCAACAAGTCAAAAAGAGTAATCGAGCCGCTGCCACTCTTCTCGTCGTGTCCAAAACCTAGTCTCACTACCGAAGGTATCCAGTTTTCATGTGGAAGGTTAAGTTCCTGTGTGTCCTCCACACTTACTATTTTCATTTCAGGCTTGATAAACATCGATAGACAGTTCAGCATGGTCGTTTTTCCAGATGCGACGCCTCCTGCTACCAATACTGAAGCCCTGTTCTCTATGATATACCACAGGTAAGAAGCCATGTCGGACGAGACTGTTTTCAGTGTTATTAGGTCTGAGATCGTGAGAGGATCGGCTCTGAAACGGCGAATAGTGAACGTTGATCCTCTTCTTGTGACTTCGTTTCCGTAAGTCATCTGTATTCGGCTGCCATCTGGAAGTGAGGCGTCCAGAATCGGGGATGCAATGGAGATGTTTTTTCCCGCTAGATATGCCATGCGAATAATGAAGGAGTTGAGCTCGGTCTCATCTTTGAACAAAATGTTTGTAGGCAGTGATTCGTACACTCTGTGCCATGCATAGATCGGGATGTTTACACCATCTGCTGATATATCTTCTATCAAGTGATCTTTCATCAGAGCGTCTATTTTTCCGTAGCCTATGAAGTCTCGAATTATGTAGTATAGGAGTTTGTCAATAGCTTCCGAAGGGACTTTTATGTGGTATTTCTTGATTATCTGTCGTGTTTTCTCTCTAAGGTAATTTTCCGCTTTCTCTTTGGTTTCTATTTCCTTTAGGTTTACGTCAACCTCTTCCATGAGGAACTGTTTTATTTCTTTGAGCCGCTTTTCTTCATCTTCTTGGAGCGTGGGTTCTATGATTTCCAAGACTGTCTTCTGGGTTTCTGTATCCTTGACTATGGCCGCGTAGACGTAAGGCTCTTGAATCGGATAAGCCTCTCTGAAAACGGTCGGTTTTCTCTCTTCTCTAAGGACAATAGAGGGCTGAATCTGCTCTATAGTCTCCGTTGTTTCTGATGTTTGCTTGACCGTTGGCGCAGTCCTCCTCGGTTCAGAGTGTGGCTTTTCATTTCGATGGAATATACTGTGTCGTGAGTCTTAATAAGTTATATGCACTCTTAATCCTTACCTCGCTTAAAACTAGCCAACCTTAAATGACACGAGGCCGAACGATATTATGAGGACGGTTCTTGACAGTACCTAATGCAGAACACGTGAAACGACTCAGATTCCTCGGAGCACGGTTACTTAAGAGGCTTAAGGAGACAAAGACAAGATCATCGTATGCATCTGACCGTGCTGACGGAGTCGGGCGAAGCTCCAAGAAGCGAGTTTCACGGTTCAAGTTCTGTCCGAAATGTGGCTCTTCCAACATTTTCTGGGCTTCTGGTCTTGCGCAGCTGTGGTCTATCTGGGAGTGCCGGAGTTGCGGTTACCGTGGGGCTTTTATTGTTGAAGACGGCGATATGGCAAAAATGCTTCAGGAAGAGTACGCAAAGAAAACTACCAAGCAATAGGATTTCGGGACTGCTGATTTCTTCTTGCAGTGACTCTGAAAGCTGACGGAATGTGTTCTTTTTCGCCTGCATCTATTCTATTGTTGCGTGCCTGCGTTTCAGGTCTGCTTCGGTTCGTCCTAGACGGTGCATTAATTCTACTATAAGGCTGTCTAGGAAGACCATGGAGTTGTTCTCAAAGATGCTTCCCAGAGGGGTCAAGGGTTCACGTTCACCGATTATTTGTCGGGCCATGTAATCTGGTTCTCGTGGCATTCCTGCTTTGGTTCTGCCCTTTACTGTCACAACGAGGTCAGCCAGTTTGCCCAGCGATGATCCTGGAAAAGACGTGATCGCGATTACTGTTGCACCAATGTCTTTGGCGGCTGAGCTTGCGGTCAAGACCATCTTGGTGTTGCCAGTGCCTGAAATGGCTATCAGCAAGTCTCCTTTTTCGGCGGCTGGTGTAATTGTTTCACCTAGGACATAGATGTCGAAACCAAGGTTCATTAGTCGTAAGGCGAAGGATCTGGCTACAAATCCGCTTCTTCCCATGCCGACTGTGAATATTTTCTTGTCTTTTGCTTCCAGCAAGACAGTGATTAGGTTCTCGACTTCTTTCATGTTGAGTTCTTTCATTGAGTCTTTGATGCACTCAATGATCTCCTCGTAGGCAGCGGCAAGCCATTTCAGTTCCTTCAACCCCCGAGAAACCCATTTCACATTTGTTCGCGTTAAAAGCCTTGTGGTTTAGAAAGAACCTGTTAGTAATTGGCTTATGGATGGAATTTGAATGAAAAAGTGTACGTAAATAGCAGTTGCCAGTATCCCGGAGGTTATGCCTAATAAGGCGAGGTCGCCCTTGTGTACCTTGAGCACGTAGAGGTTCGTGCGCTTCTTGGTTGCACCCCATGCACGGGATTCCATGGCTTCCGCAAGTTCTAAGCTTCTGCGAATTGCGCTGACTATCAAAGGTATCAAGATTGGAATGTAGTTTCTGATCCTTTTTAGGAAGTTGCCTCGCTCAAGTTCTAGTCCTCTGGCTTTTTGAGCGTCCATTATTGTCTGGGCTTCTTCAGCCAGAACTGGTACAAAACGTACGGCTGTCGTGAAGGCAAAAACGAATTCGTAAGGGATGCGCGTTTGTTCAAGAGCCAAGCCTAGGTGGTCAGGCGAAGTGGTCAGGAAGAAGACTGAGAAGGATTCGACAAGTACCACAAAACGCATAGTCATGGCTATCGCATTTTCCAAGTTTTTGGGCGTCACTATCCAGCCTGCTCCGGCGAATGCGACTAGGAAGTTAGTTAGGAAGATCACTGTGGCTAGGAAGGTTGCTCCCCGCATAGAACGCATCCATTCTCGCTTTACGCCAGCCAGAGCAATAAATGGAATTTGTAGTAAGAAGAGTATCATTAGCGGCAATATTTCCCAGAAGATCACTGCTATCGCGAAAATAGTGCACACATAGATGAATTTGATTCTCGGATCCAAATTGTGAATCGGTGAGTAGACTTTTCGAAATTTGAGTCCGTCAAAGACACTCATCTGAGGTTTTTCTCCAGGAACTTTAGAAGTATGTCTCTGGCTTCGTAGACGTCAATAACGTCTTTCGGAAGCTCTAGTTCGGGCATCTGTAGAAAGATTTGAGAGATCTGAGGCGGGACGACGGATGCTCGCATCAGCAAATCGGGGTCTGACAGAATCGTTTTGGCTTGACCGTCGGCAACGATTTTTCCGTCTAGCATCAGCAACACTCTGGGGCTACACTCAGCTACAAACTCGACGTCATGAGAAACTATGATGATCGTCTTGCGCTGGGTTCTCATCTGCAAAATGAACTGCCTCAGTTTTTCTTTCTGTTGATAGTCTTGACCTATTGTCGGCTCATCCAAGATCAGTATTTTCGGATTCCAAGCAAGAACTGATGCCAGAGCTACACGTTTGCGTTCACCGCCACTGAGCATAAACGGTGATGTTTTGCCGTACTGGGTCAGACTCAAGAGGTTTAGTGCCCAGTTTACCCTTTCATTGATGGTTTTTTCTTCGAAGCCAAAATTCCTGAGCGCAAAAGATATTTCATCTTCAACTGTTTCGCTGAAAAGTTGGTGGTCTGGGTTCTGGAAAACGAAGCCTACGTTTCGAGATAATGAGGCAACACTAACCTTTTTTGTGTCCGCGCCATCAACGAGCACTTGTCCCTTGATGGGCTTAAGTAGTCCGTTGAAATGCTTGACCAAGGTGGTTTTTCCGGCTCCGTTTTGCCCCATTATCGCCATGAATTCGCCCTCTTGAATTGTCACAGACACGTCTTTCAGTGCTTGTACTCCGTTCGGATAAGTGAAGAAGATGCCTTTTGCTTCAATCATGTGCTGCGTATTGCCTCCTTTAGGAGCGTTGCCATCTCATCTGAAGATAGTGGAATCGTGTCGCTGAGTTTTGCCCCTTCGTTTCTGAGTATCTGATACAGGCGTGTTGCTTTTGGGATTCCAATTCCGATTAGGCGGGCTTCTTCTGATCGCAGTATTTCGTGTGGGTCGCCATCTAACACTGCCTTGCCTTCGTCCATTACGATGATGTGGCTGGCGTATTTTGCTGTTAGATCAAGCCTATGTTCGACGAGAATGACTGTGATTCCGAGGGTTTTGTTTAGGTAGGCTATGACTTCGAAGATTTTCTTTGCGCTCAGGGGATCAAGAAAGCTTGTGGGTTCGTCAAGAATTATCACATCAGGCTGCATTGCCAAGACTGAAGCTATTGCGACGCGTTGCTGTTGTCCGCCTGAGAGTTCATGCGGGGCTCTCTCTTTCAACTCGTATGTTCCGGTTAGTTTCATGGCCTCGTCGATTTTTCTTCGTATTTCGTCTCTTTGGATTCCGAGGTTCTCTAGTCCGAAGGCTACATCTTTCTCGACGGATAAGGCGAAAAGCTGGTTCTCAGGATTTTGGAAGACCAGCCCCACATGTTCTGCCATTTCGTAGATCTGATGCTCAAACACGTTCAAGCCTGCAACTATTATCTCGCCTTTGCATTCGCCTTGATAAAAGTGTGGGATTAAGCCGTTGAAGCATCTGCACAGAGTCGTTTTGCCGCATCCGCTTGGGCCTGTTATGAGCGTGAATTCGCCCTTTTCTATTCTCAGTGAAACGTCAGCGATTGAGGGTTTTGGGCTGCTTGGATAGGTGTATGTAAGATTTTTCGTTTCTATGATCGCCATGCGGATACGTGCCTTCTTCATCTTTCTAGCGAAGGAACGTACCACTTAAGAGTAGCTACTTAATTCTGAGTTTTAGTCAACTTTTCCCTAAGGAGCAAATAGCATCGTTTGAGTCCAGTCTCTACGTCAGCCACGCCGTTAATGCCTGCTGCGGTTGCGTGGCCTCCGCCCATGCCATGAAGGTACTCTCCTAAGGGTTTGGCAATATCCTTTCCGAGATGTATGCCCGTTTTCTGGTTAAATTCGTAGCTTGCTCTCAGGCTCATCTCTATGTCTTTGTTCTTCTGGCCTGCCACCACGGCGGCGTGTGCGCCCAGATCAATTAGGGCTCGGGCTGCTGAGGCTTGGTAAGCGCTGACATGAGAGAACGCGATTATCCATTCATTGATTCTGAAGAGTCTGGTTCTCTTGCATGCTTTGAGTCTCGCTACTCGCTCAGAGAAATCCATGGGTAACGAGAGCTTCGGCAATACCTCTCTCACATTTACGCCCAGGTCGACCAGTTCCGCGATGTTTTTGAGGGTCGACGAGTTGGCTAGGACAAAGTGTCGGGTGTCGAATGCTATGCCTAGAAAAAGTGCCTTCGCCTCGTTCAGACATGGTTTGAGGTTTGTTTCTTTGTAGAAATTGTAGACGATTTCGCAGGTCGATGAGGCTTCTTCGTTTGTTATGCATACCGTGGCCAGCTGGTCTGTCTCGGGATGGGCTGCATGATGATCGATTACTATTACTGGGGCTTTTCCAGTTTTGACTTTTTTAGCCAGATTGTCAAGTTGCTGAACCGTGTTGGTGTCTAGGAGAACAATGGCTCCTGCATTTTCAATTTCCGGCTGATTTCTCACTTCTATCGCCAGATGCTCAAGAAGATGCTTTGCCAGTCTACTTATTCCGTGAGATGCTCCGATTTGAACTTCAGTGCTAGGTCTGACATGCTTCAATAAGCTCTGAAATGCGTATGCTGAGCAAATTGCATCCGGGTCAGCATTATGATGGCACAACAAGACGACGAGTTTCGCGTTCAACGTGTCAAGAGTTTTGGTTATTTCAGTGAATGACACCTTAGTTCCCTCAGATATTTTTCAGCTGCTGCAAAGCCAGCTTTTACTGCTTCATCAGCGAGCTTCTGGACGTCAATATTCTCGATTTCTGGCAATAGGGCAATGTCAACGTCAACCATAATGCTTACGGGTTTCGTGCCTTCTACTTCGGCAATCACATTTAGCTTCTCGACCTTCTTAGCACCAACTTTGGATAAGACGCAGTTTCTGGCGGCTTCTTCCGCGAAGGCACAGAGTTCTTCTGTTTGTTCGCTGGTTATCTCTGGTATGCCCAGCTCTTCCACGGATTCTCACCCGGAGAGTGGTTGGGGCTACACTGGCGGCGGAGAAATAGGGTTCAGGTCTTGTTGCAGTTTGGTCTGCGCATCTTTCACTTGTGCACGTAGGCGTTCTTCTTGCTTCGTTAAGACTGCGGCTCGCGTGCTGAGTAGTTCTTTGCGTTCATTCAGTTCAGTGGTTATCTTCGTTTTTTCTGATTTCATCATGAGAGATCCTATTGCCTTGTAAATGTTGGCGTCGTCGCCGAGTTTCTGGATTTCGCCTAATGCTTGCTCGGTTTCTGTTGTTTCAATATCTACCTGCTGTTTTTGAGCCAGGACGGATTGGAGCGTTTGTTGAAGCTGCTGTAATCTTAATAATCGTTCTTGTATGTGAGCTGGAAGTTGCGAAACTTCGTCACTCAATTCTCATCCTTCCATTGTTCGCACAGCAATAGGCCGAGCGTATAGATAAGCGTTCTCTCCAACATTGCTGCGGCTCAGCGGTTTGCTCAGCTTGAGATGTTTGAGATTCTGGTTGTTTTTCGGTCGTAGGAGCTTGCATCAGATTCACTGGAAGAGTATCTCTTGTTTTCTCTCATAATACATGTGGGGTGTGCTGGCCTTTCTTTCGGCTATCCGAATGTGCGTTTTTCTAAGACTTCCAAAGAATTCATCGTCGAGTTTGCCCATCTGAGATAGGAATTCAACGCAGTTCGCAGTGCTACTGTGTCTCTTGCTTTGACCTTCAAGATCAGCAGCCTGCCCTTCTTTTCCATGCTTACTATGGAGCGCGACGTCGACGGTTTTTTGATCTCTGGCGATAGGGCTTTGAAGACTGTCTGTGATTTTTTCTCTGATGGGAAGTCTAGTCGTATAAGGGCCTCAGTCTTCATCATCCTGGCTCCAAGATCGTGATATGGTCGAACAAGCGTCGGTCTCTTTGAGCCGATTAAACGTTGTGTCGCGATTTCTCAACTGAAAGATGATTTCAGACAAAAATGGGGAAGGAGACTTCTAGGTGGTCTCTTCTGGTTCTTGCGGGGTCTCTTCTTCTGCGGTTTTGGCTTTTTCTTCAGTGGCCAAGCCTTTGGCTGCTCGTTTTGCTACTATGCCCAGCTTTGTTGTCGGCGTGTAGGCTCCGCCTGTGAAGGTGAGTCCGCATTTTCTGCATTTCCAGACGCCTACGCTTTCTCTTTTGACGCGTGGGAATCCGCATTGTGGGCATGGGTGTGGTCTTTTCAGCTGGGTCAATATTTTTGAGTAGCGTTTTCTGACGGTGGCCCCGTAGCGGACGCCTAGACCGCGTGTGGGTCCGACTTTCTTGGTTCTTCCCATGGGTTTTTTACCAGCCTAGTTTCTTGCGCATTTCTTTGGCCTTGTCCTTTGCCAGCTTGGAGACTGTCAATATTTCTTCTGGCTTGAAGTATCCTGTGCCGCCTTTTTGTATGGCGCATATGTTGCCGTTGTCGTCGATTGCCATTGAAAGCCTTGCGTCCATCACCTGTTCTTCATCTAAGCATGGATCAACGATCAGTTTGTCGCCGATTTTTGCGAACGTTATCGTGATGGGGTTTTTCTTCATCGGTAATGGTGTGTATCCGGATTTGACTTTCATTTCGCCGTCTTCGACTTCATAGTTGGACATCTTGGTGTTCTGCAATGCTGCGACAGCAGCTAGGGCTGAGGCATCTATGAGGTTTCCGTCGTGGTTCAGCACGTACACATCAACAAAGACAATGAATACTTTCTTTCCAGGTTCGATGACAAGTTTTTCTGTGTCGATGGCTTTTGACTCTCTTATTCCTCTGTCCACGATTCTGGCGAGTTCTATTGATTTCTCGTCTGGTGGTCCAGGCTCGAAGCTCGCTGAAGCGATGGGTACGAGTTCGGCGTTTACGGTCATTACGCCTTCATTCGGTGTGTCAGGGAATGGTTCGCCTGTCTCGATCTTGATTCCAACGAGGACTTCTGTCTTTCCCAGAAGCACCCTTGCTGAGCCTTCAGCCTTTTCGATTAATCCTTGCTCAATTTTGAATTCGCGGTAATCTTCCAGTCCTCTTCCATCCAGGCGTTTTCCTTTTTCTGCCAGTTGTGCTATCTGTTTCTGCTTCAAACTTGTTACGACGGCTGCCATTATTCTTCAGCCTCCTCTCCTTTGGCATTTACATACTTGGCCTTCAACGCCTCTTTCTGAATTGTGTAGATCTTCTTACATCCTTCGATTGCGAGGTTCACCGCGGTCTCAAACTCCTCGTGGTTCAGTATTCCGTCCATCTGTAGTAACGTTACGGCGTTCAGGTTGGGCATCATAGCTATTGGAACGTCTGCTGAGCCTAGCTTGTCTTCTTCGTCCATGAGATCCAAGACTATTGTGTCGTCTGCCTTTCCTGCAGCACATGCGACAACTAGGTCTCGCATTGGTATCCCTGAGTCTGCCATGGCTAGGGCTGCGGCTGTTATGCTTGCGCATCTGGTTCCGCCGTCGGCTTGTAGGACTTCGATGAATATGTCTGCCATTGTTCGGGGGTAATATTCCATGAAGATGGCTGGTTCGAGCGATTCTCTGATGACTTTTGACAGTTCGATTTCCCTTCTTGATGGTGCTGGTGACTTGCGTTCTTGTACGGAAAATGGTGCCATGTGGTAGCGGCATTTGAGCACCATTCGGTCTTGCAGGGCCATGTGTTTGGGGTGCACTTCTTTTGGGCCAAAAACTGCTGCTAGTATCTTGTTTTTTCCGTGTTCAATGTACGCGGATCCGTCAGCGTTAGAGAGAATGCCGACTTCAAGTTTTAAGGGTCTGAGTTCGTCTGCTTTTCTTCCATCTAGTCTTATTCCTTTTTTATCGATTAGTTTTTCAGGTTTTTGATTCATTCTTGTTTTCCTCCCGTTTTGATTGTTCTTCTTTTAGCATTTGGGTTATGCGGTCTGTCAAACCGCTTGTGTGGGATTCTTCGTCGATCTTGCGTATGGCCATTAAGGCTAACTGCTCGTCTTCGATGGTTTTGCCTGTGACTAGTATGACTCCGTTGAGTCCGAGGATTATTTGGCATCCTGTTTCCTGTTTGATTATGCTGATCATTGAGCCCTTTTTGCCTATTACGCGTGGGATTTTTGTCGGAGTGACTTTGATTATTTCGCCTCGGGTTATTTTTCCTAAGCCTGGTTCTCCTACTGTGAGTTGTGGGTCGTGGGTTCGGTCGTATGAGGCGATCTTTGCGACGACTAGGTCGCCTTTGTTGAGGACTTGGGCTAGGTCGTCTTTTTGTGGTTTGAATTGTCTGGCTAGGACGTCTTGTGCTCTCAGCATTGCCGTGTACGGAGCGTTTATGTCGACTTCCCAGCCGTTGAATCCGACTTCTGTGATTGTTCCTATTATTGTGTCTGCCATTCTTGGGATGTAGAAGGCTTTTAGGGCTACTACGTCGACTCTTTTGTCTTCGTAGTTCACGACTCCTGTTCTTGAGGCGTATACTTTGTCGTTTTCTTTGTAGGCATTTTCGCCTGCTATGTATTCGCCTTCCGCAAGTATTTCTCCGGGTGTTACAATTTGTTTTGGTTCAAAAAACGTTGGCATAATCTCACCGTGATTGTCCATAACAGATTTTCATTTACGAAACTATTTTTGCTTCTCCGCTTCCTTTGGTTATTTCTCCAAGTTTTTCTATTAGAGGAGCATATAAGCCTGCTGGCATTTCTAGGACTCCGTGCCATGAGCCGTCTGGTCGCCATTCTTCGCGTTTTATTGTTCCGAAATTCTTGATTGTTCCGTATGCTTTCACTGAGTATTGGGCTGGTAAAGTGACACCTACTGCTAGTTGTTCTATTTTCAGTGGCAGGATCGGTCGGAGAAGCTTGATTATATCTTTGGCTTGTTCTTCTACGGGCTTGAATGGGTCTATGGGATAGTGGATTTGTTCCATGGCGTTTTCTATTCTGAGTGGTGGATGGGGCAGGTTTGTTCTTGGGTCAACAGCTTGGCGTGATATGAAGTCTATGACTTGTTTTCTTTTTTCTTCTGTCATCTTTCTTCTTTGGTCTGTGGTGAGCTGCAGGGTTCCCTTCTTGAGTATCGATTCGGCTATTTTGAGTCCGTCTGTGGTTCCGAAAGCCTTGCGAAGGTTTTCTTCTGCGACTCTTGTGCCTTTGCTTGCGTCAGAGAAAATAGTCTCTGTGACTAGAACTTCGGTTATTGCCGCTATCTTGCCCAGACGGTAGTCGAACGCCTTTTCGGGTTTCACCAGAACTTCGAAGTGTTCCGTCCCTATTGTGATGCGGGCAACAGTAAACTTTTCACCCATCAGTCCTTCACTTGCTAAAGCCCAGCTCTTTCATGTAGCTTCCGATTTTTTCGTCGCTCAGCATTTCCATCTTCTTTGTTTCGGCAGGTATGACCGCTATCTTCATTCTTGGCGGCAGTTGTCTTGCTTCCAGCGCTTTTGCCAGGCATTTTACGGCTAGTTTTCTAGTGTCTTCGAGGCTTAGGTCTTCGCGGTATTCTTCTTTGAGCAGTGCGAGTGCGGTTTCTCTTCCTGCGCCTACGGCCGTGGCCTTGTAGCCTCTGTAGGTTCCGCTGGGGTGGGTGTAGAAGACTCGGGTTCCTGTTTTGTCTACTCCTGCGAAGATTATTGAGACGCCGAAGGGCCTTACGCCTGCGTGTTGGGTGTACATTTGCTTTATGTCGCTTACGCGTTTTGTTACTACTTCCACGTCTATTGGTTCATCGTAGGTCAGTTTGTTGCTCTGAGCGTACACGCGTGCTTGGTCTATGAGCATTCTGGCGTCTGAGCTTAAGCCCACTATCGCTGCGCTTATGTGGTCGTCAACTTTGAAAATTTTCCACGAGTATTCTTCTTCTTCGAGGGGTTCAGCGTTTTCTTCTGAGCCCAAGACCACTCCTTCGGCGCAGCGTATTCCAAGAATTGTTGCTCCTCGGTTAACCAGTTCCATCGCATATTCTACTTGGAAAAGCCGCCCGTCTGGTGAAAACACGGTTATTGCGCGGTCATATGCTCCTGGTGCTGCAAATACAGACATCAACATCTACCTCTAACTGCACGGTAATACTTTTGCAGTCTCTCATATGATAACTAAACTAAAAACCTTTCCTATTGTTTCCAGTTTTTAGTTCAGATTTCAATTTACGCTTTCGAAGGATTCTGCTCGCCCGCCCATGTTCGTTCCAGTATCGCTTATGAAGTGTCTTGTGTCTTCAGGTTTGAAATGTTCACTTTAGCTGCCGCTGTCCCTATGGGTTTTCTATCTCGTCGTTGCTAAAGTCTTTCGGTTTCTCTCTGTTGAAACAACAATCGAGGAATCTTTGTTGTTCCAAAAGCATGTTGGGGCAACAACAGGTTCGCGTTGGGAAGAACAGACTGTTCTTTTTCTGCTTCGTGGCAGGGCCGGATAGGTTTGAACCGACACATTTATGAGATGAAAACTAATCTGACCCCAATCGACAAATCCTGCCTGTAATGCATTTGGAAAGGCAGGCGCGGACTTGCGTCATTTGAGTTCGAGTCTCTCCAAGCCCGTTTTCCATTGAACCCAGCTCAACGCTGCTGCGAGATAGGTTGGATCTGTGCGCAGGTTAGGCGATGGTGCTTTCGTATCAAGAGCTGAGTCACGTGTCCCACTTCTCGGTAGATACTCAGTCACGTTGAAAGATGGTGATGTCAACCTCCGCGAAAAACCATCATCTCACTGCTCTCCAAGAATTGACAACGGACTCAGTCAATGGTTCTGCACAGTCAACCATTTAAACACTGAAAAACCTAATTACCATCAAGGCACCCGAGAAGTACGAAGAATTTGAGCCGAAAAGAAAACCCAACCTCAAACGCAGAAGAACTCAGCAAAAAACTCGATCAAATAATCAACAGACTCGACCTTCTCGAAAAACTAATCCTTGAAAAACCAGAATACCAAGGACTAACCGCAGCGCTGCAGCTAACAAAGGTAGGCATAGGAATTACGGCGAACCATTAAGAATCGCTTCACGCTTGAGAATCGCAGAAAAATACCTGCACCAAAAACCGATCGCGCAGGATGACATTTCCAGATGCGCCGTCCAAGCACTCGCTGTGAAAGGCTCGCTCAACATTTCCGGCATCACTCGGCAAGTGGCCACCATGAGAGGAAAAGCCAGCAGACGCATAGTCAGAGGCAGAGTAGCGAAGCTAGTGAAGCAAGGAATCATCGTGAAAACAGAAGGACGGGTTCCAGCTTATCGTCTAGTCGAAGAAGCTGACCAGTAGGCTGGTCACTTATGCGCAGAACACCTAACTATGGTGACCACTGCTATCATGGTTTGAGGTGAAGTGTATGAAATCCGAAACGTTGACACCCAAAAGGACCGTCCTTCATCTGCTCAGTCCTTCACAAAAGATGCACCCAGTATCGATTAGAATGGACGAACGGCCTTCGCAACAGACGACAGAAGAGATTAATATAGACGAAGCAAAGGCAAGAGTAGACATGATCAAAGCGAAAACTATCCAAGCCTCACGGCCTCTGACGTTAGCCTGAATGCTGGGGAGGTGAAAGACTTGATTGACAAAGAAGAAAAAACACACACACAGAAAGACGCAGAAGAAGTCAGAGAAATACTCAACGTCGTCTCCACTGAGGTTCCCGCCATGATAAAAAGCATCCTGGCATCAGTCTTCTCCGAAGAAGCAGGAAGAAACATGGGAAAAGCCGCCGCAGCATACTACAAGGAACTAAAAGAAGGAGGGATGCCTGAACAGGTAGCCGTGAAAATGACAGAAGACTACATGCGCACCTTCACAAGCATAGGCGACATGCTAAAAGGCATCGGAAGAGGAAAACACGCCGCATCTGAATCTGGAGTAGACATAGGAGACGAAATCGCGCGAGCAATCGACAAAAAAAGACGAGAAAAAGAAGAAGAGGAAGAACAAGAAGAAGAGTAGTTCTCCATTCAGCTTTGGAGAAAACACCAGAAAATGAGCGCCGCCTCGATCTTCACATCAATAATCAAATCGACTCCCCACTTGATACGAATGTCTCTCAGCCTATTCTGGACGTATATCACATTAGACTGGCGTGTCAGAAAGACCAGAAAAGCTTTCGAAAAACAACTCCTCCAACAAGGAATGTCAAAAGAAGACGCCAAGCGACTGAGCGCATGCTACGAAGAACTAAAAAACAGCATATCCGCAGTGGTCAAACAAGGCCTAGGCCGCGGCTTCTCGCTCAGCTACAAATGACAGAACACAATTTGAGGGAAAAAGGGCGCTTCTCACTGAAACAGAAGCTACCCCAGCGATAATCGCACATTTTTCGATTCTACTTCTTGATCGCCAACTTGGCGCCGCAAACTGAGCATTTTCCGTCTGCAGTTATCTTCGGCTGTTCCTTCACTTCGGCACCACATAGTCCACACTTTGCCAACTTATCACCCCCTAAAGCATCCACGCTGAGTTTCTAGGCCGTGGACGTGCATGAAAGCCTTGTTCACTATTGCGAATACCAATGGACTCTGCCTATGGCACGTGGCATGTTTGCCATGTTCATGCTTGCCAATCAAGAAGTCTTCTTTGGCCCTCAAGCTTCTTGATGTCAGTCACATCCTGCACAACTTCGGCCGTCCCCAAGTATCTTCCGTCTTTACTTCGCACTGCAAAGAACCTGATGTGAACGAAGCGGCCTTCCAAGGTGATCCAGAACTCGGCCACGTCTTTCTTGCCTTCCTTGAAAGCCTCTACGATCTTGTTAACCACGTGAAGGCTTTTCTGGGGATGACACATCTGCACCTTTCTGCCAATCACAGCTTTAGTTCTCACAAAGATTCTTTTCTCGGCCTTGTTGAAATACTTGACAGCGTCGTTTGCGTCGATGAACGAGATGTCCACTGGCACTGTGTCCAATAGTGCTTCAGCTTCCTCTTTGGTGAGCGTTCCAGTTTCAAACTGCAACACCCCTTCAGCCGGGGTTGCCTCTCTTGCTCCTTTCCCAGCCTCTTCTGCACGCAAGGGCACAAGGAAGTCTGCAGGCGTAAAGCGGCAGTATCCAATTTCGTCAAACTCCTTTCGAATCTCTATCCATTCGTCAGTAGCGATTACTTGTAGCGACGCGGGGAATAGTATGTTATTTTCCTTGAAGAAGTGGCTTGGCAACAGGCTGCACACTGGTTTGGCGGCTTCAGTTAACTGAGTCTTGAAGTCGTTAAAAGGAATGGAGTTCCATCTTCCTGCCAGTTTCTCCAATAGGTCTCGCAGTTTTCTTTTCGCTTCTCGAATCTGATTGTGTTCCATCCACATGATAGCCGGAGGCTCAGTAATTCCATGCTTCTCCATGGTCGGAAAGAGCACGTTTTCCTCTCGGAGGTAATGCTTTTCCGCATCCTGGAAATCCTTCATAACATTCTGCAGCTCAGATAACGCATCACCGACATAGACTGAATCGCACGCCTCTTCCGCCATTTTTACGATTCTCCCGAGCTTTTCCGCGCGTTCTAAGAGAATCTTATGCTCTTCCATGAGAATGCTGATCGGATGCCCAGAGGCAAGATGCAACTCCTGCTTCTGAACCTGCTCGCCGAAAACCGCCAAATGCACATCACAAAGCCTCTGGAGTTCCTGTCGTGGCATCCCTTCTTTGACAAGCTCCTGCTCGATACGGGCAATGTCCTCTGAGCTTGTGCCATCCAGAACCTGTTTAAACCTGGATTTGACTTCGTTCGGCGGCACTCCATCGCCTAGCTGCTTGATTATCTCTTTCAGAATTCTCTTCTTTTCTTCACTCATCTGAACTCAGCCTTCCCTGATTTTTCTGGCTAAAATCTTGCCTAACTCGACGATTCCTTCGGTATCTTTCTCTGTCGGAGGACCATTTATTTCCATCGCTCCAACTATTTCCATCTTCGTCGGCCCAAGGACCTCTTGGACGTGTTTGATTGCGCCTCCTCCCCAACCATAAGAGCTCAGTACAGCGGCGTATTTCGCCGGTGGTTTCAAAGCTTTCACCAAGTAAGCCGCATAAACTGCAAGGGGATGAGCGCCTGCCAGGACGGTCGGAGTGCCCAGCACGATGGCTCTTGAGTCAACAAGGTCTTTCGCTACGTCGCCGATGTCCGCAACCGTCAGATTGTACGACGAGACTTCGATGCCTTCAGAAGACAGAGTGTCCACCATTGTTTTAATCATCTTCTCGGTGCTGTTCCACATAGTCGCATAGACGGCAATGGCTTTCTGTTTAGTTTCGCCCTTGACCCATTGGCTGTATGCTCTGAGGATCTGCTCTGGATGTCTATGTATAGGTCCGTGACTCGGTGCGACAATCTTGATTTCCAGATCTTTGATTTTGTCCATAGCCTTCTGGCCCATGATGTTGAACGGCATCATTATTTCGCCGAAATACTTCTGCGCGTAGCTCAGCAGATCCTCGGCTTCGTCATCGTAAAATCCCTTTGCCATGTGCGATCCGAGAAAGTCACATGGGAACAGAATCTTGTCTTCTTGCAGATAAGTAAACATGGTTTCGGGCCAGTGAAGCATCGGCGCTTCAATGAATCGCAAAGTCTTGCCGCCTAGATCGATGGTTTCGCCGTCTTTGACGATTTTTATGCGTTCCTCGGGCACTTTGTAAAAAGTTTGTGCCATCTTTGCGCCCTTGGCTGTGGTTACCAGTTTAGCCTTGCTGTTTATCGACATAATATGAGGGATTGACCCTGCATGGTCGGGTTCGGCGTGGTTCATAATTACATAGTCAATGTCTGCGGGGTTTGTGATTTTGCCGATTTTCTCTTCGAGTTCTCTTTCAAATCCCGGGTTTACTGTGTCAATCAATGCCTTCTTGTCTGCGCCTATGATCAGATACGCATTGTACGTCGTTCCTTTGGGCAGGGGAATCAGGGCGTCGAATAGCCTTCGGTTCCAGTCTCTCGCGCCTACCCAGTGGACGCTTCTTGAGATTTCAACCGTGTTGCGCCAATTCATATGGTGCACCTTCAGTTCTGCATTACAATTGTAATAAAGTATATTTATGCCTTTCTGCACAATAATAGCGGGAAGAAACATAAATGCTAGTCCCATGCGAAGTCGCAACCAAGTGCGTGCTTCCAGTGGTGCGAGCCATGATTGCCAAAGAACTCATGACCACGCACGGTTTGAAACAGAAAGATGCCGCGAAACTTCTCGGGGTAAGCCAACCTGCCATCAGCCTGTACTGCAGAAGAATCCGAGGAAAAGCCATCGACCTCGAAAACGACCATGAAATCACACTGCTGATCAGGAATATGACAACCTTGCTCGCCACGACAAGCTTGTCTTACAAAGACTTTGTTCCGAAGCTCTGCGAAATCTGCAGGACAATCCGAGCCAAGGGCCTGTTGTGCAAGATGCACAAAGCCTTTGACCCATCAATGGTAATCGAAGAATGCGGGCTCTGCCTGAGACCTTCTGCCGTGACATGTGAGTAATCGCTAAGAAGCACTTCAGAATGCTCAGAGAAGTTTCGGAGAACCGCCTGCGGCGCCTCCAGTTCTTTTCTCGTATAACGCAATAGCCGTCCGATCTAGGCTCGCAGAATCCCATGTTCGACAAATGGTTAGCGCATTTGTGTGCTCTTAATCCGTTGCAGAAGCTGCAGAAACTGTTCTTTGCTTGGTGGTCCTTCGATTCTTTGATCTCCAACAATGATTGTAGGGGTCGTTTTCACGTGGTAGACGTGGCCGATTATCCATCCTTTTAGACCTGTGAGATCGTACAGGTGAAGCTTTAACCCGCATTCTTGCGCCAATGCCCTTGCTACTTGCGCTGCGAACAAGTCTTCCCTCTTGACAAGCTTTTCAAATCTGTGTTCGGGCGGCCATCCGCCCCACGCCCATGCGCTTGATTCAGACTTGAACGGTTCGACGTTCCATTCGCCTTTTACAAAGATTCTGACTGATGCGGCCATAGTCTTCACTGGAGTCAGCTGTGGAGTTTCACATATGTGGTTAGGTCTCTGGGTAGAAAATAAGATTTTGCGTTCAGACATGCGCAATGAGGGCAGAAACAGGACGTGAGACTCATACGGCATTAAGACATCTTCCAAGTCGCCGCCTGCGATCGCTTTCTGGTATGCCTGATGTGCTGAGTGAGGCAAATGCGACGATTGGAGCTTTCTTTGACAGATGAGTTCCAGCCTCCGACAGGTGGATAGAAGCTAAACCTGTTTAGGCTCTGCAGAGTCTGCGAACCTTTTATAGTGCCTAAAGTCTACTCACAGCGTTAAAGAGGCGGCACTTTATGGGGTACCTCGCAGCTTGGAAAGTCTTAGACGAGATGGTTGCCGATTTCCGAAGTCGAGGCGTAACAGTTCCAGACAAGATTATGAACGACCTGAAATCCGCAAGAACCGTTCTCAACGCCGTCAAGATCCCTCAAGGTAGTGGCGAAGCCTTGGAAAGAATCGACGGTTACCTCGCCACTGTAGAAGCCCATCTTGTCTCAGAAGGCGAGAAACAGTTTGGAAAAGAGTATGCGGATGAGTGGCTTGAGAAACTGGACGAGGCAAGCCGAAAACCCTCGGACGAAGAGGCGGAAGAAGAAAGATTCATTCCCGGTCTACCTCGGGAGCAAAAGTGGGTTCGCGTCAAACCCTCAACCGATCTGCCTCTAGAAGAACTGAGCGATATAGCTAAGGAGTCGAATGTTTCAGTCAGGATCCAGACTGACGGTCACTTTCTTGTTTGCGGCACAGATGAGCAGGTTAAAGACTTTGTCAAGAACATGACTACAAAGCACGCTGCGGAACCGAGAAAATAGCGTCAAAAAAGTACGTAACTGTTAAAACGTTGGACCCTGCAATATTCTTAAAAGAAAGCAGTAGACATCATGCTAAAGTCGGAAGGTTTCACGCTGCCTGCAGGGCGAGGGCGCACACTGAATGCCCTATATCAAGAAAATTGAGCTTAAAGGCTTCAAATCATTCGGACCCGAAATCGTTAAAGTAGTGCTAGATAAGGGCTTCACCACTATAACCGGTCCCAACGGCAGCGGCAAAACCAACATTTTGGATGCGTTCCTGTTCAGCCTGGGCGAGCTGAGCACAAGAAGACTTCGGGCTGAAACGGCAGCACAACTTATCTTTCATGGCTCAGAAGCTGCTGGGTTAGAAAGGGCTAAGATTGCCAAAGTGATCATTCAGTTTGACAATGCGGACGGGCGGATGGCGGTCGACACCACAACTGTTACCTTCTCACGCGAGGTGTACCGAAATGGCCAAAGCGTCTACCGGCTTAATGGTCGAAGAATCTCCCGAGCTCATAGCTTGGAGATCCTTTCTATGGCAGGCATCAGCCCCAGCGGCCAAAACATAATTCCACAGGGCACAATAACACGACTTACAGACATTGCGCCATTCGAGCGCAGAAGAATACTTGAAGACTTAGTCGGCATAGCTCAATATGATGCTGAAAAGGCTGAGGCAGAGGAGAAACTCCATGCAGCAGACGTTTCCATACGTACCGCCATGGGTAGAATAGACGAAGTGCAAAAGCGGCTAGACGATTTAGAGAGAGAACGCAACGACCTTCTAAGAGCCAACTTCATTCAAGAAGAGATAAAGAAGTTTGAGGCCATTAAGATTTCACACGAGATTGCGCAAGTCCAAAAGAACATACAAGAAAACTCTTCACAGGCGGACAAAGTTGGAGCCAGAGCTGAGAAACTGAAACAGCTTCGTGACAACCACAGACTTAAAAGAAGAGAAATTGAAGGCGAATGGCGGAAACTCAGCTCGGAAATCGTCGAAGAAGGCGGCTCGCAAGTAGTCAAAGTTCAAATACGCATAGGCGAGTTGCGTTCCAAACAGACAGAACTTGCGACTAAAATGAGCTCGGGAAAAACAAGCTTGGAAGGTTTGACACGCATCAGACAGAACGATGTCGAGCAATATCGGTCTATCCGCAGCGCAATCCACGATAACCGCACCAAGATCAAGACGTTCCGAAGCGAGCACAATGAACTTTCGAACCAGATCATTGAGAAGCAAGCTGAGCATGATGCTTTGGCAAAGGAAGCGGTTCAGCTCTGGGAAAGTCTAGGGGAAAACAGCAAGAGAATCCGTGAAATTGAGCTCGCTCTGGATAACGATCGAAAAAGATTCGCATATTTGCGGTCCGAACAGATCAGAAGCCAGACAGCCATAAAGATCCGCCTGAGAAGGCTCAAGGAGCTAGGTGAGCGCAAACAAAGGTTCGCTACCACGTTCGGCGAGTTTGGAAAGTCACGCGTTGAGCTTGAAAAAGTGCAGCAGGAACAGAAAACCCAGCTGAAGAATTTGGAGAGAACCCTTGAGCGACGCATTGCACAGAAGGAAGCTGCGGAGAGGGAGATATCTGAAGCTGGAAAAATAGCGGATTCAGCACGCGAAGCTGTGGTTGAGTTCGTGACACAGAAGGAACTCGCAGAGACGGTAGCTGCCGAAGAAAATGCCCTGAGAAGCGTCGAGGAACTGGGTGATTTAGGCGTCATTGTGGGCGTATACGGTAGGCTCCGCAATCTGATAAAGATTGACAAATCCTATCAGCGCGCAATAGAGGCTGCAGCAATCGGATGGCTTGACGCTATGGTGGTGAAGGACTTTGACGCTGCCTTTGCCTGTACCGAAACGCTGAGAAGGATGAAGCTTGGCAGAATAAAGATAATTCCGCTTGAGGGCGCCTCAAACCGTAATCTCTCAAAGGTTCCGCAGAAGGATGGCGTCAGCGGCATCGTTCCGCTATTCATGAAATACGAAAAGCAGTACGAACCCGCAGTCAATTATGTTTTCGGTGACACTTTGGTTGCTACCGACGACAAGATCGCTTTTTCCTTGTCCAATGAAGGATACCGTTCAGTCACCCTCAACGGAGACTTGTATGAATCCGGAGGAGCGTTCGAAAGCGGTTACTATCGTTCACCAATAGACTTTTCCACGATTATTCCAAGCGAATCAGCAATCAAAAGCCTAGAAGAAGCCGTGAACGCCCTGCAACAGCATCTTTCCAAGAGAGGTTCCGATATAACTTCATTTGAAGAAGAAATAGACCGGACACGCGTGGAAATAGCTCACTTATCAGATGCCATAACCACGCTTGACAGAGAGGTATCACGTGTCAGGCGAAGCGTTAGGCGGACATTGTCCAATATAAAACGGGTGGATCGCCACATTGAAAAGTTCACCAAGGAAGCTGAAGCTGAAAGAGCTCAGCTGTGGACGCATCGGGCAGAAAGAAGCTCCATCCAAAAGGAAATCCGCAAACTGGTAACCGAACTGGCAGCTCTCAGAAGGAAAACTGAACCCGGCAGTATTCAGGAAATGGAAGTCAAACGAGAAAGACTTGCGGAAGAGATCATAACACTCAGACAAAAGCTTGGTACTGTACATACAGATGTCTCAACGCTTCAATCACAATTTGACAATGTATTGAGAGTTGGATACCAGAACGCGAAAATCCAACTTGGAAAGGTCGAACAGCAGCAGAGAAGAGTCGAGAAGGAAGTGGAACTTGCCCTTCAGGAAAGGGAGTCGCTGAAGCTGGAGCTAGCCGAACTTGAGAAAAGTCGTGTTGAGCTTTCGAAGACTGTTTTCTCCGCCAGGGAAGAGGCAAAGAAGTTTACTGCTAAGATAGATGACATAGACAAGGAATTGAAGAAACTCGACTCTGAATATGAACCAACTGAGCGCCTCTTGAACCAGCTTCAACTCACTATTCAGACTTCCATGATTCAATTGCAGCAATATCAAAGCCACCTTAGACAGTTGGGTCACGAACAACCGTTTGGAGTGACGCCGAAACAGGTTGAAGAGGCTGAAACCTCCATCAAGATGATGCAGTTCGAACAGGAAAGAATAGGCGCCATCAACCAGCTTGCGCTGTCGCATTACGCTGAACAGATCTCGCGATACAAGGAGCTGTCACTTAGAATGAACGAGCTTGAAAAGGAAAAGCAAGCAATCCTCCAATTTATGGACGAGATCGACCGCAAGAAACGCAACGTCTTCATGGAAGCCTTCGAAAAGATAAGCGGAAATCTCCAGAAGTATTTCGGCAAGCTCACGGGCGGCGGAGTAGCCACGCTAAAACTTGACAATCCTGAAGAACCATTTTCCGGGGGCATTGATATGATTGTTAAATTCGTTAACAAACCACCTATAGTCGTCAGCGGAGCCAGCGGCGGTGAGCGTTCAGTTGCGGCAGTTGCCTTCTTGTTTGCTTTGAAGGAATTCACACCAGCGTCTTTCTACCTTCTAGATGAGGTTGACGCTCATCTGGACGCGTTTCACGTGTCAAGACTAGCTGACCTGCTGTTGGAAGAGTCTGAGAAAACCCAGTTTGTTGTAATCACGTTGAAACCTGAACTGGTCAACAAGGCCCAGAAAGTCTACGGTGTATACAGTCGCAATGGAGTGTCAAATGTAGTCTCAGCCAAATTCTTGGAGGCTCACAACTAGTGTCTTCCGCAATGATCAAGAGACCTTTCTATCTGCATCCTCCATGGAACATTCTTTTCGAGTTCAACAAGCTTGAGAAACTCACGCCTTGGAACATCAACGTTGCTTACCTGCTTTCCTCTTTTCTCAGGGAAATGGAGAAATCAGGACAAGTTGACTTCAGGGCTTCAGGTGTAGCTCTTGACTCCTCTGCTCTCATCTATCTTATGAAGTCTAAGCTTCTGCTCAAGCTTGAGGAACCGCCGCCACTGCCGAAAGGCCCAATGGACTTTCTCCCGCCTCCGCTATTTCTGCCGCTTAGACACGAGCTTACCTCTACGACCATAGGGCATCTGCTTGAAGTATTGGACGAAGTTCTGAAGAACGAGAAGTTTGTGCACATTGAAACAAGAGCGGTTCAGCCTATTCTTCCGCAAGCCTCAGAGATCATGCCGCAACTGGATCTCTATCTGATGGAAATAGAAACGCAGATGGAAAAACTGCACACGTCTCTGTTGGAGATGGTGAAAGGTGCTGGAATAATCGAGTTCTCAACATTGATCCGCGGAAAAATGCGCTTGGAAGCTATCCGCACGTTCATTCTTTTGCTGTTCTTGGCACAGGAAGGAAAAGTCAAGCTGTGGCAAAACGAGGAAACAGAGGAAGTATACATCACTGTTGGAGAGTTGAAGCTTGCAGAAGGCGGAAAAGCACAGATCTAGCTCAGGCGTCGTCCCTGAGCATGCCCAAGCTGAGGAGAAAGCGCAGAACGATCTGGCTCTAGTAGAAGCCGCCTTGTACGTCGCTGGGCGACCTTTAGACCTTAACGAGCTGTGTTCAGTCCTGAAAACGCGGTCAAAGAACAAGGCTCGAAAACTTGCGAAGACACTGATGCAGGATTATGCGAAGAATCATGTCGCGCTTGAGGTTCTGGAACTGAAGGATGAACGTTATGTTCTGCAGCTGAAGGCGGATTATACACCGCTCGTCAAGAGATTAGTCAATAGACCGCTACTTTCCGCTGGTCCGTTAAAAACGCTTTCCTACGTAGCCTATAGGCAGCCAGTATCTCAGAAGAGAGTGATCGACGTGAGAGGGCATCATGCCTATGGCCACATCAAAATGCTTAGGGAAATGGGCTTGATCGCCGCTGAAAGAAGCGGAAGATCAACGCTTCTTAGGACAACAGACTACTTTGCCGACTACTTCGCACTAAGCCACGACGCAACAAACATGAAGAGAGAGTTAAAGAACATTTTCCAAGACTTTGCCAAGCAGGAGAACACTCAGGAACAAGACGGATAGGTTTATATTCAAAAAATTGATGATACTGAACGCCTAAACCATGAGCTAGGGGCAATGTAAAGTGTCTGTTTCGCATCGTGACCTGCACAAGAAGAAACAATCAGGCGGCAGAAAAGTAGTCTACCGCAAAAAACGGAAGTTCGAGAAAGGCACGTTTCCAGCGCAGACTAGACTCGGCGAACTGAAACGAAAGACTGAACGAGGAAGAGGCTCAAGTCTGAAGTTCAAAGTCCTAAGCGACAAATTCGCCTGCGTGACCGACACAAAGACCGGAAAAACCGAGAAAGTCGAAATATCCCGAGTCGTTAGAAACCCCGCAAACATTGACTACAATCGCAGAGGCGTAATAACCAAAGGCGCAGTAATAGAAACCTCCGTGGGCCTGGCACGTGTCACTTCGCGTCCTGGGCAACACGGAATACTCAACGCCATTTTGATCAGTGGAGAAAAGAGCTAGTTTCCCTGTTTTGCGACTGCTGAACTGCGTATCCTCATCAATTGTACTGCGATTTCCTGGATTGTCTTGTCTTTTGATTGTTTTTTCTTGACTAGGAGCATGCCTGCCTTCTGGCTAGATGTTTTCGGATAGGCTACATCTGGAACCAGCTCGCTGTTCATATGAAGTCTATCTGCGGCGTCTTTTACCTCTGTTATCCTCGGCATCGGGACAGCCAAGCCTCTAGATACGCGTCTTCCATCCTTTCTCGTTCTTGTAGAGTCGAAATAGGCTGGCCACACTATTATCTTGTCTTGCTTTCGCATTTTCCCTCTCCACTGGTCACTTTTGTGAATAATAAGCTGTCAGCTTCTCGTTGATCTGGTCTATTCTGACGAAACCGAACCGCTCAAACTGTATTGCTGCATTCGGCTTCAGCCGTTTGCAGATTCCTTCAGCAATTCCTTCAATAATCGATGCGTCGGGCATAACCACTTTGCATGGAAAATCCTGCCCGACTGGTATCCAGTGAATCAGCTGCGCTTTCAACTGCCTTGCCTCCTCATAGGACTCGCTTACGAAAGATGCTTCGGCCGAATATATGCTCGCTTTTTCGATTTTCACGTTGAACAATTCCATGAGGCGCATAACCTTGCCCGTTTTTGAGGGATTGATGTCGTTCCCTGAAATCCACAGCTTCGCGCTTTTGCCGTCTCCATCGGGCTCTATCACGTATTCTCTGAAGCCTCTTTCAGGATGCTCCGGATGCAGATGGAGCTTCACGTCGAACCCCCTGGGTATGCCGCTAACGGTTAGCTCTATTGGATCCTGTACGAAGAAATATCTTTCAGCTGTTGGATCCAGGATCTTACGGTTGTGCGCATACAGATTCTCCCAGCTTAGAACGACGTCGTTTGTCTTGGGACCAACTTCAACAATCATTTTCTTGATGGCTTCAGGTGTTATTCCTCGCCTTCTCAAGGCGGCAAACGTTGCCAGTCGAGGGTCATCCCAATCACTGAACATGCCTTCTCTAATGCCTTGGACGATCTTTGATTTGCTGAGATAAGCCCCGGTGATCTTTAGCCTGCCGTAGTGAATGGCTTCTGGATATTTCCAGCCCAAGTGTCTGTACATAAACTCCTGTCGCACCTGGTTCGTTAAGTGCTCTTTCCCACGAATTATGTGCGTGATGCCCAAGAGATGATCGTCCACGCCGCATGCAAGATTGTACAAGGGCCACACTCGATATTTCGCGCCAACCCTGGGATGTGGGCACTTTTCAATTTCTATGACGCGAGCGGCAGGCCAGTCTCTGACCGCAGGATTCGGGTGGTCCAAATCAGTTTTCACTCGGACCACAGCTTCGCCTTCTCTGTATACGCCGTCGAGCATGCGTCGCCATCTTAGAAGATGCTCGTCACGTGACAAGTCTCGGCAATTACAAGCCGCTCTAGCCAGCGTCTTCTCCCGAAACACTTCAGACTTGCATGTGCAAACATAGGCATTTCCGTCCTTCAGCATCTTTTCAACATACTCGTAGTAAATCGGGATTCTGTCACTTTGAATGTGTTCCTCGTTCGGTTTGCATCCAACCCAGGCCAAATCCTCCCTGATGCGATCGTAAAATTCCAGAATGGGCCTTTTCACTTTAGGGTCGGTGTCCTCGAAGCGCAGAATAAACTTACCTTTGTACAGCTGAGCGTACTCGTAGCACAGGACTATGGCTCTGGCAGAACCCAAATGCAGAACGCAATCGGGATTAGGTGAGAAGCGAGTAACAACTTGGGCATATTTCTCGACGTTCGAAAGGGGTGGCAACCGTTTTTCTTCCTCAACTTTCTCTTTCAGGAGAGTTTCTGGCCATTTCTCTTCAACTATCTGATGCTGTTGGCTCAGCGAAAGGTTGTTAACTTCGAAAAGAACTTCATTGATGAGGTCGGACAGTTCCTTGACCTTCGTTCTCAATTCTGCCTTCTCACCCAGTATCTTGCCGATAATCGGGCCTGCCTGTGCTTTTCCGTTATGTTTGACAGCGTTCAGCAAAGCAGTCTTACGAATGAACTCTTTGAGCTCAGCGTCATCTTGAATGGACAATTGTCTTGCACTCTGCCTATATGTTCCTTTCAATCAAGAACTCAGTGAAGGCTCTTAATTTTTCTTTCCCACTTGTGGCAGGCAGAAGCTTCTCTGCGTCTTTCCAGCTTTCTTCAACAATCTTTCTTGCTTGATGTTTCACATACTGTATTGAACCATACTTCTGCATCATCTTGATGGCTTCATCTCGAAGTCTCTGCTCAGGAGTATGCATATTGAGGATTTCAACAAGTCTTGCCCTGTCTTTGGCATCAGATGCTTTCAAAGTGTGAATAACCATAAGGCTTCGCTTGCCCTCAGTAATGTCTTGTCCGCGACCGCCCTTTTTCCGCTCAAATTCCTTGCTGGTCAAGTCTAGAATGTCATCCTGCATCTGAAAAGCGACGCCCACACTTTCAGCGAAATGCCCCAGCTTCTCAACAAGCATGGCATCAGCGTCCGCCAATACAGCGGCCATCTTCGCCGCCATTCTCGCCAGAGTTCCAGTCTTATAAGCGCACATCTGCATGTAATCGTTCTCATCTATCTTGTCAGCGTCAGCTAATCCCCGATGCCAGGCAATGTCCATAGCTTGGCCGAGTCCGAGGTTGATCATTTCTTGCACGTAAACCTCATAGACTCTGTAAAGCTTCTGAGGGAGAATCATGTCCTTCTTTTCCATCAGTGGCAATAGTGGCATGTAGTACATGATGTTTCCAGCGTTTATGGCAATGTCAAGACCGTAAAGCTTGTATGTACAAGGTTTTCCTCTTCGAAGATCAGAAGCGTCTTCAATGTCGTCTACGAGCAGGGTTCCATTATGGACTACTTCTGGGATAATCGCGAAATCAAGAAATTCATTAGGTTTTTTGCCCAAGGCTTCTATGATTAGTAAGAACATTGCTGGTCGCCAACGTTTTCCGCCTCTGTCTAGGAATTCCCAAACAGGCTCGGCAACAGCTTTGTTCAATGTCTCAATGTTGTATGCATAACGTGGCGGGATAATCCTGAACAATAGCGCATCTTTTGAGAAAGCTCGTGGGACATACTTTTCGATGGCCTTGTTTACATGGGCAGTGTTGTCTTCCAAAAACCTTTCGACGTCCAAAGAGCCTAGTTCCTCCCTCTTCTCGCATAAGCCTCGACATCAAATCCTCTTGTTTTTAGCCAATCAGCTGTTCTGCCAGTTATGACGAGAGGGCGCTTCTTCAGAGTCTGAATGGAGTCAGCTCCGACCAGAAACATGGTGTTCTTCAGCTCTTCTATCAAGAGTGAGAGCGCATTTTTGGTTTCTTCAACACCTTTGATCGCCGCTTCAAGCATTGGTTGGGAAAGACTCGTTAGGCTTGCGCCCAGCGCAATTGATTTGGCCATGTCTATGCCGCTTCTTATTCCGCCTGAAGCGATGACAGGAGTTTTGACCGTTTGAGAAATCTCAACAATGCTCGAAGCGGTTGGAATGCCCCAATCCCAAAAGACCTCACCTAGCCTGCGTTGGCGGCTGTTCTTGTGGCCTCTTGATCGGTAATATTCAACCGCTGCAAAACTGGTGCCACCAGCTCCACTTACATCAATGCCCTCCACGCCTGCGGCTTCCAGCTTTTCTGCATCCTCATTGCTAATGCCTGCCCCTGTTTCCTTTGCAATGACAGGGAGATCCAATTCGTCCACGACCTTCTCTATTCTCTCCAGAACCCCTTGAAAGTTGGTCTGTCCCTCAGGTTGAGTCGCTTCCTGCAATGCGTTCAAGTGTACTGCTATCGCGTTAGCGTCAATCATTTCTATAGCTTTTCTCACTTCTTTTATGCCGTACCCATTGACAAGCTGTATTCCGCCGACGTTGGCGATCAAGAAGGCGTTTGGAGCTTTCTTTCTTGCTATCGTGAAAGTTTTTTCAAGCTTCTTGTCTTCTATCGCAGCCCGTTGACTGCCGACCCCCATTCCCAAACTGAGCTCTTCCACTGCCTTAGCTATGTTTGCGTTGATCTTCGTTGCTTCCTCCGTTCCGCCCGTTATGGCTCCGGCAATTATCGGGGCGGCAAACTTGTAGTCGAAAACGTCGGTGGACAGGTCTATTCCTTGTCTGTTGATTTCCGGCAACGCTCTATGAACGAAAGATACGTCTTCAAAGCCTGTTGTTGTAGCTCTAGCTTGCACGCTCTTGCTCAGCGAAATTCGTATATGATCTGCTTTGCGGTTTTCGGTTTCTTTCGTCAAAACCTTATTCCTTCTCTATCAGAGTGCCTTCTACTTTCTCTCCTCTAAGAACTCTGTAAACAAGATTTGGCTTAGTCGCATTGGCGATTAACACGGGGATTCCCTCTTCCACGGCAGGCAGTAATTCAGCGATTTTGCCAAACATGCCTCCTGTGACATCGTTGCTGGTCGGTTTGTTGATCGTGCCCTGTATCCTCTTGACTTCACTCAATGTCAAATGTGTGAAAATTCTTGCACTCTTATCATTCTTTGGGTCAGAATCGAAAAGCCCGTCTACATCAACACCCATTATGATACGTTCAACGTTGAGCCGTGCTGCAAGGGTTGATACCAGCTGGTCGCCAGATACAATCGTGAAGCCCAGTTCTGAATCTAGAACCGCATCTCCGTAAAGGACTGGCATCACTCCGATTTTGAGTAACATTCTCAAAGCGGCATCTTCAAAGTGGTTGATTCTGCCGTTTTCTGTGGTAACGCATGATGATGCCGTTACACTTACTGCTGGAACCTCGTGCACGATCAGAGAGTCCATAACTAGGCCATTCAGCACGGTCATTAAGTGATGCGTTTGGGCGAAACCGATGATCTGGCTCGGGTTTTTCAAGCCGTCTTTTATAGCGTATTCCTGAGCTGTTGGGTGTCCGAAGCTTCCTCCGCCATGCACTACTATGAGGTTTCTCGGGTTTGCTTTCTGTATTTCGCTTGCGAGCCGGTCTATTACTTGGGTTCGAGCCGCAAGTTCTCCCTTCTTGTCCGTTATTACTGACCCACCGATTTTCAAAATAGTATTCCTAGGTTCGCTCAATTCTGACACCTTCATCCGTTTTTCTGGCAATGAACGGTCTTCCACCTGCCCTTTGGATTGCCTCCATGACTTGTTCGAGTTTCTCGTCTCTTGCCAACGCAATCATACATCCACCGCCACCTGCGCCAGTCAGCTTTGCGCCTAGGGCGCCGCCTTTCCTGGCACCGTTAATGAGCCATTCCAATGATTCGTCCGAAACTCCGAGACCATAAAGTAAAGCATGGTTCATGTTCATCAGTTCGCCGATAGTCTCAAGGTCCTTCTCCTTGAGAGCGTTTGTTGCTCTCAAGGTAATTTCTCGGGCAGCTCTTCTGATAGGATCAAGAATCTGCGGATATTTCTCAGCTAAGTTCCGCACTCTTTCAACAAGAGCCTTGGTAGACCTTTCGACACCTGTGTCGCCTATCACCAGAGGGATATCTGTCTTCACGTCTAAGGATCTGAATCCAGTGTCCATTTGGAACAAAAGCGTTCCGCCGAAGGTTGCTATTGCAGGGTCTATTCCCGATGGTGTTCCGTGAACAGTCTTTTCCGCTTCGTAAGTGATGCGAAAAACGTCTTCCTTTGAAAGTTTTACTTCCAGCAACTCGGCAACTGCTGTCGTTACTGCTGCTGCGACGGCTGCGGAAGAGCCAAGACCTGCGCCGACTGGAACAGTTGAATTGATCTCGATCGTTAAGCCTGTAGTCCCATTATGTTTCTCAAGAATTCTATCCACCGCATACTTGACTGGTTCGAACCTTATTCTCGCTTCCTTCGAATCGCCTTGCTCAATCCTGAAGACTCCATTTCTGAAGAATCCTGAGATGTTCAGGTTTGTCGAGACAATACGAAGATTCTTGTCGTTGTTCTTCTCCACTTTTGCGTATGTTCTCTTGTCGATAGCTAATACTATAGCTGGTTCGCCATATACTACGAAGTGCTCTCCGAACAGTATTACTTTCCCGGGAGCTGAGGCAACGACTCCCATCTTGCACCCCTATTTTCTGAAGCACACGGCGGCATATCCAACCACACTTGAATAGTCGCCAATCACATCTCCACTTGTCTTATAGCATAATAATTTTGCCTCTTTCGCCGACAAAATCTTCGCCGCTAGTATCAAAGTAGCTATTGGACCATATCCGCAGGCTGTGATGTTGCGTTCTTCAATAGTCGAAAGGAGTTTTGTTTCATCCATTGCTTCGACCGCTCGAAGAGCTAGCATATCCTGCTTTTCGGCTATTGCCTGTGGCTCATAATGCGTCATGTCCGAAGAAGCAATGATTACCGCGTTTTTCCCCGCAATCACTTTCGCGACGGCTTGACCAACATCCTTCGCTGAGGCCAAATCCTGCATAAGAAAACAAATTGGTACAATCTTGAAACTTGAGCCATAAAGATACTGCAAAAACGGAAGCTGAACTTCAATGGAATGCTCAGTCTCATGGGCTGACTCATCAACATCAACTATTCGTGCTTCGTTGACTATTTGATCGGCGGCTTCTTTATCTACTTCAACATCGCCCAAGGGAGTTCGCCAGACACCTTCATTCATCGTGGCCAACGCGCTTCCATAACCAGTATGATTCGGGCCGAAAAGAACAACAAGATCAGGTTTTCCATCTAAAGCCAGTTGATAATAAGCATGAGCCGCTACAGGACCTGAGAACATGTAACCCGCATGCGGGCATATCAAACCTATTATCTGTCTTGGGCCAGCCTTGACGACTTCTGGAAGTCTTTCAGGTCCAAGCTTGTTGAGAAAGCAACTCTCTATCTGTCTGCTTAGTGATTCAGCTGTTCCCTCGTAGAAGGCTCCGGCTTGGCATGGATGCCTCACCTTCGCCATTCGGCTACATTTCCTCCTCTTCCCTTGCGACCTTTGCCTCGAAGTCGTCAATGGCCAGCGGTGGATCCTTGTCTTGTGGCAATTCGCCTCTTTCTCGAAGCACTTGCCTGGCTAGAAGCCAGTAGATTACGGCCAATGCTCGCCTGCCCTTATTGTTTGTTGGAATAGTCAAATCCACTCCAATAAACTCGTTGTCCGTGCTGCACAAGGCTACTACTGGTATGCCTGCCGATCCGGCTTCCTTCACTGCCTGAGAATCCGCCTTCGGGTCAGATACTATCAGCACTTCAGGCTCAATGCGGTTTGGATACAGTGGATTTGACAAAAGCCCAGGAATAAAGCGGCCGACAACTGGGACAGCGCCTGTGATTTCACAGAACTTCTTTGCTGGTTCTTGCGCGTAAAGTCTGGCTGCCGCAGCGGCGATCTTTGCTGGCTCGAAGCGTGACAGGAATTTCGCAGCGGATCTTATGCGATTATCTGTCTTCTTTACGTCCAAGACAAACAAGCCGTCTGGCCTGACACGGTATATGAACTGTTCCATGTCCCCTGTTTTCATTCGTGTTCCGATGTGTATGCCTGCTGACAGAAGTGTGTCGCGCGGCAACAAAAGTCCTTCATCGGTTGGTATAGGCGCTTCCATTGTCTGGGCGTCACTTGCTGTTTCAGTTTCAGCCTCTGCCTCTTCTTCGAGCGGTTTAGCTTCTACCTCATCTTCGTTTTCAGTTCCTTTCTTGTTTTCTTCGTCCTCTGACAATCTTTTTCCTCCCTATAGCATCTGTATCTCGGCCATTTTAGCTCTATCTCCCAGAAAGTCCTCGATCCTTATTAACTCGTTGATCTTTGCAATGCGAGCTCCTTCAACAACGCCCGTCTTGATCACAGGGCAGCTGAAGGCTACCGCCAAATGGGCTATGTGCCAGTCGCACGTGTCTCCTGAACGATGAGACATCACCGGAACGTATCCGTTCGTCTTAGCAAGTCTGATGGTCTCCAAAGCGTCCGTAAGCGTGCCCACCTGATTGACTTTTATTATGATTGAATTGGCAGAATGCTTCTTTATTCCATTGGTCAGCCTCTCGGCGTTTGTGGTGAATAGATCATCGCCACAGATCAGGCAGTTCTTTGCCTTCTTCGTCAGTTCAGCAAAACTCGCGTAATCCTCTTCATGGAACGGATCTTCAACGTATATCAGATGATATTTCTCAACAAGGTCAAGAACAAACTCCAACTGTTCGCTTGCGTTCCGCTTCTTTCTTTCTCTCGTGTAAACGTAGCTCTTTCTTTTTCCATTCCAAAGAGAAGAAGATGCAACGTCAAGGCCCATGCCGCATTCGAATCCCAGCTCACCGCTCACTTCTTCGCAGACTCTTGACAGAGTTTCCAGAGCTTCAAGGTCGTCGATATTTGCTACCCAAGCTCCCTCGTCGCTTTTTCCGCCTGCAAAAAGCTTGTCTTTCTTCTCCAGCGTTTCGCCGATCTTTCTGTGAACTTGGACGTTGGCAGTTGCTGCTTCAACGAAATCGTCGGCTCCGTAGGGCAAAACCAGAAACTCTTGTATGTCTGGAGACTTTCCGCCCGTGTGTTGTCCACCGCTGATCACGTTTCCAAGAGGATATGGAAGTTCGTGAGCAATATGGCCTCCGAGATGCTGAAATAGGAGGCGGTCGTATGAATTGGCGGCAGCTTCTGCGTTGGCTAAAGAGATGGCGAAGGCGGTGTTTCCTCCGATGATTTTGAAATCCTTTGATCCGTCAATTTCGTGAAGTGTTCTATCAATCTCTTCTTGATAATCAGCATTTAAGCCCACGAGTTCGGGAGCTACGGTTTCTTCGACTTTCTCTATTGCTTGATCAACTCCGCCTTGCGGATAATAGGTCACTTCAGCTTTTCCACGGCTTTTTCCAGCTGGTGCGGCAGTTCTTCCAAAACCCAGAGTGGTTATGACGTCGATCTCGATAGTTTCTTCTCCGCGGCTATTCAGAACCTTCCTAGCAATGACATCCTCGATAACTGTCGACATGCTTTTCTCCTTTGAATAATCTAATAGAGGTTTCTCGCCTCTTTCCGTTTCTCAGATTCTTCATAAAACCTTAGGACTTCATCAATTATTTCAACGTGTGACAGGAGCATGCGTCTGCAACAGTACCGCTTGACGCCCAGGTTATCGAGAACTTCACCTGCATCCTCTCCGCCCTTGACTCTTCTGGCAAACTCCTCCCACTTGTCACCTATCAACTTGCCGCAAGTGAAGCACCTTACAGGTATGATCATCGAGTTCCGCCTTTACCTGTAACTCTTCTGTTCTTTGGCTCTGGCACCGGATCCGCCGAACTTTTTGGTTTCCTTCCTTCTAGCGTCACCTGCAATCATTGTCCTATCATATTCGGCGAAAACCGTGCGTAAATGCGCACTTTTGGTCCATTTCAGTAGACCATTTGCGAGCGCCGTTCTTGCTGCTTCAGCCTGTCCGACGTAGCCTCCTCCCCAGACTTTGATGTCTATGTCGAGCTGTTTCCAAATGCTGTCCCCTGCTTGTAAGAGTGGTTCCATGATTTTTTCGCGAGCAATCATCGGCTCATAGATCTCTATGGGAACCTTGTTTATGCGTACTTTTCCGTTTCCGGGTCTGACAACGGCTCTCGATATGGCTGTTTTTCTTTTTCCACTCACGACCAAAACTTTTTTTGCGGGCATGGTTATTCCTCAGCGTTCCATCCTAGTTCCTTGGCGAATTCGCCAAGCGTGAAGTGCGCGCAGGTCAGTTTTCTAGCCTGGGCTGCTTCTAAGGTTTCCGTTTTCTGTTCCCCAAATTCGCTAGGCACGCCCATGTATACTTTGAGCCGTTTGTAGGCTTGTTTGCCTTTAGGCTGTTTGTATGGGAGCATGCCTCTGACGGTCTTTCTCACTATTCTGTCTGGTCTTCTGTAATGGAATGGGCCTTGTTCAAGCTTGCTTCCAACTTCAAGAAATTCTTTTGCCTCTGGTACTCTGTTTCTTTTTCTTCCGGAAAGCACGGCTTTTTCGGCGTTCACCATTACTATTTCTTCACCTTTCAATAGTCGTTTGGCAATGACGCTGGCCATTCTCCCTAGGATGAGTCCTTCAGCATCTATTACTGTGATAGGTTTGCCTTTTGCTTGCATTTTTTCACCCGATTATCCTCACTTTGGATCCTGTTGGGTTTTTTTTGATCAGATCTGGAAAGGACAGACATTTGCCGTTTGCGATGGCTATTTTCTTTTTCGCTTCTGCGGAAAAGGCAAAAGCCGCTATCGTGATTGGATGGGCGAGCTCCCCCGAACCTAATACTTTGCCCGGAACTGCTGCCGTTTCATTCTTCTGGGTGTATCTGCTTAGGCGGCTTAGGTTAACGGCGATGCGCCTTCTTCTGGCCTTGGCAAGGCGTTGAGCTACGTCTCGCCATATTTCCGCCTTATTCTCGTTGCTTTGCTTCCTAAGAAAACGGATAAGCTCTACGAGTTCCGGGTTTGTGGTCTCAGATTTCTTCACTCTTTTTCACCTTCATCTGGCCTTCAAGTTCCTTCAGCTGTTTATCTACGATCTTGCTGGCTTCTGCCATTATTCTTTCGGGGGTAAGCGCACCCGTAGATTCCAAGTTGAATATAAATGTGTTTTCTTCGTGTTCAACCTTTATTGCCTGTGGTTCTTTGGGACAAGCATCAAAGCAGTCTTGGCAGAGTATGCATGCTTTCAGGTTCACGACTTCCAGCTTCTTGTCTTTAATTGCTATTACTTTCTTTGGGCAGATTTCAACGCATTTTCCGCAGGCGTCGCAATTTCTGGTGACAGTTATCTTGGGAAAGTACTTGTACGCGCACATTGAGACAGGTTGCCATTTCGCGTGGTTCTTTCCTTTGCCGAGTCTCGCATAAGCTTCAAGCTTGAGTCTCTGTTCTTTTGCTAGCTTCGTTATCGGAATCTTGTCGCTGACAGGGATTACTTCTTTGTTTTCTGATGTCAGTTCGCCTGAGTAGATTGTCGTTGTTCCTTCCTTTGCTTCGGCGTCCAAAGTGAGTGTGACCCTGCAAAGGTTGCATCCGAATTCGCTCTTGCACGCGCATTCTTCGGGCAGATTGTAGCTATCCAAGTCCGTTTTGAGTGGAATCAGTCCTAGTCTATGAGATATGATTTCATCCTGCATTATTGAAGAGTTCTCGATTATTACGACCTCGTCTATTGCCATGCTGGGAACTTCAGAAAGTATCATACGCCTCAAGGCGTTCATATACGGAACGTTGGCTCCTCGAATGAGCAGACGAAGATTCCTATCATCTTTTTCCAGCACTTCTATTTCCACTTGTTTTGACACTCCGTGATAACCTATGATGACTGTTGTGCCGTTCAATAGAATATGGGTGCATTATTTCAATTTTTCTATTAATAAAGGGATAAGGTAAATCTGCTAAACTCTTCTTCCTCTTCTGCCGCCGGGTCTGCGTGTACCATCATGCGGAACAGGTGTCACTTCTTCGATACGTTCTATGCGGAAGCCTGCTCTAGCTAGGGCTCTAATGGCTGCTTGCGCACCTGGACCTGGTGTCCTCGGTCCTGAGCCTCCCGGAGCTCTGACTTTGATGTGTATGGCAGTTATTCCCTTGTCTCTGGCCACGTCTGCTGCCGCTGAAGCCGCTCGCATGGCCGCATAGGGTGATGATTCTAGTCTGTCTTGTTTTACGAACATTCCGCCTGAGGTTCTGGCTATTGTTTCGGCTCCGGAAATGTCCGTGACATGAATCAGTGTGTTGTTGTAAGAGCTGAAAATGTGAACGACCGCCCATTTTTCGTTTTTCTTGCTGGTGCTCATCTTTGGTCCTCCGCAGTTCCTCCGCTACTCTCCCTTGTTGCTACAAGGGCTATCGTTTGGCGCAGTGGATGAGCTGGGTTCGTGATTGCGCTCCTTGGCGCGTATGCTATTTGAGTTTCATCCTCTTTTGTGACTATGTAGCTTGGGATGGTCACCCGTCTACTTCCGATCGCCACGTGTCCATGAGTTATGAGCTGACGGGATTGATGAACAGTTTTTGCCAAACCCTTACGAAATACTATTGTTTGAAGTCTACGTTCCAGAAGGTCTTCCACTGTCAAGTCCAAAATGTTGTCCAGTACCGCTGTCTCGGGAAGCATCCCGAGTTTTTTTAGCCTTGCCAGAAGCTCTCCTTCCATTTTCTTGCGGTCTTCAGGTGCTCTGCCTATGAGTGAGCGGGCTATGCCCCTGAAGTTTGACAGCATCGTTTCATGACGCCACAGTTCGTGCTTGTTTCGCAGTCCGTATTGTCCCAGAAATTTGAGTTCTTCTTGGAGAATGTCGGTACGCCATGGAAAACGTGGCGTGTCATACTTTTTCCTTTGTTTTTTAGGGTCGCCCATTACTCTTTTCTCTCCGCCGCTCCGGCTCTTGCCGCTGCTTGAAGTACTTTCTTCTTGACACCCAAGGCTTTGCCTGATCTGCCGGTGGTTTTCGTTCTTTGTCCTCTTACTTTGAGTCCGTAAGCGTGGCGGTATCCTCGCCATGATTTTATGTCTTTCATGCCTTCGATGTCCATTTTCTTTCTCAGGACAAGCTCTGACCCTGTGAGATGCGTGTCCTTGCCTGTTTCCAGATCCTTTCTTCTGTTAAGCATCCAACTCGGCAACCCGGCCTTTACAGGATCATTTACCATTTCTTCTATTCTGTCGATCTCTGATTCTGTCAGGAAGCCTGCTCTCTTTTCCGGGTCTATGCTGGCTCTTTTCAGTATTGCATTGGAGAGGTTCAGGCTTACTCCTTTGAGTTTTGCAACTGCGTATGATGCTTTCAGAGTGCCCTGTACGTCTGTGTCTATTATTCTGAGTATGTGGCGGAATTCCTCTGACATTTGATGACATCCGTTTTGCTTGAAGCTAACTACGAAATGAGCCGTATTTTATTTAAACTTATCTTTAAGTCTCAGAAGACAATCATCGGAGTCTCTTTTCACAGCTTGTGCCTATCCCCCGGGGAGTCGTGAAGCCAAGGTTCTATTGAAGCCTTGGTTATCGGTTTATGGTTGATGGTGAATCCGGAAATCATTTGCCCAGCGGGCTCCTGTGATCTCTGATTTTTCTGTGATGACGGATAGAGGCTTCTTGACTCTGAATGGTTTCCTATGATGTCTTGCTTCTTTGGTTGGCCAAGATTTGCCTTTCATCCAGAATTAAGAGACGATTATTACGAGTATTCGATGACATCATCATCTTTCAAGTCGATTCAAATGGTGTCACTTGCCGTGTCGCGCAGGTGGCTGATGAGCTGCTGTGAGAGCTTAGAGAGGCACGTTTCGAACACGCTACGCAGAAGAACCGCTGGCATAATTCGAAAAGCAAGAATAATGCGTTGCCATTAAGGTATAAAACGATATAATAAGTCATAAATCGTAATATAGGTTAAATCTTTTAAGGAGCTTTTCCTATTATCAGGAGCAAGTAGTAGGTTGGAATTAATGGCAAAGACTGGGGAAGAGGAGAAGGTTAAGCGGGTTCTGACAGACTCCAAACTGGCGCCAATTAAGACCATGCTCGAAAAAGACCATGCTATAGACTGCATCATGCTGCTTCATATGAATCGTGGGAAGTGGAAAGAGGCCAAGGAGTTCATGCGTGAAAACGGTTTGACTCTTAGTGATGGTACGTTCAGGTCAAGAATGATCGAGATTGAAGAGTTGGGATTGGCCAAGAGCGAGCGCATCGATCCACTGAAGAAGTACTATTTGAAGACAGAGCTTGGCGAGAAGATCGCTAGACTCCTGTTGGAGTTTTTTGGCGATCTGGATCTCTGAGTTTCTGTGCGCAACATCTAAGTCTGTTGTACAGTTTTCTTTCTAACGATCTTCCAGAGGATATGCTCGTCGATTATTCTTGGTATCGTGTAGCTTTGTTCTACAAATAATTAATATAGTGTCTTGAGTCGTAAGATTTAAATGTGTTACTTCTACTAAGTACACAAACAACTCCAAAAGGAGGGATTAATGAAAAAATGAAAATGATGAAGAGCAGGAAAGCCCTAAGCCCCGTAGTAGCCTCAATCATACTCATCGCCGTAACCGTCGCAGTCAGCATTGCCGTTGCAGCATGGATGGGAGCTTTAACGTTCACATTCATGGGGACGGAAGAGCTTAGAATAACGAACGTGGGATTCAGCAGCAACGTCACAAAGTCCGTCATGATAACTGTCAACAACACAGGTACCACCCCGGTGACAATCAATG
>Ga0315279_10000262_pt1 | contig 113264 bp, 91 predicted proteins | sample YL17G06_20_MG_FD_203694 | JGI IMG/M metagenome (GOLD analysis project Ga0315279, IMG submission 203694) | Sediment microbial communities from Yellowstone Lake, YNP, Wyoming, USA - YL17G06_20 | ecosystem: Environmental > Aquatic > Freshwater > Lake > Sediment | place: USA: Wyoming | collected... | reverse complement strand
AGGATGCGTTGGCTGCGTTGCGGCGGGTGCTGTGGCGGAAACGAATTATTACAATGTTCGGCAATCATACCGTACCTGCACGAATTATCGAATTCTTTATCAATGCCGTAGCTTCGGCAGCATAATCAATTATGAAAAATGCGAAAGTTCACTGGTTATTAGCTAATGAGATTAAGAAATCAACGTGCTCCGGGTCGGTCTGAATGACAAAATCGCCGATGTCCAGATAAATCCCATAAGGATTGGTAGTGTATTCGTATAGACCTATATTAGCGGATGGGCTGCTATCTGGTGTAGCAGAATCATAAACGTACGTACCTGTTACGGGGTCCCCGACATGGAATAGTTGTTGAAGCACGGTGCTGTACTCATCCACATACGTTATTTCTCCTGTAAGCTCAATTGTTACGATTGCGGCTGAGGCATTTGCGGCGGATAAAGCCAGAACTACGAAAACTAACAACAGTCCTCCTTTTGTTTCCATTTTTAGTTCCTTTCAAAAAAAGATATAAGAGATGAATGATGTCGATAAATTGACGGATTTGCTTTGGTGGAGATGAGTATCCGTTCTCACAGTCAAAAGCCGTCCGTGCTTCATTTTCTTCTTTCCTCATAACAACTACATTTTTGATTGGACAGCTTCTTAGATAATAAACGCCTCTACTTTCATAGGTTATCGCAAATGAGGCCTTTTGTCAAGAAAAATGCGTCAGAAAGCCGTAAAAACCGGCTATAAGCCCTAAAAAAGCCCTTTATAAGCCAGCGAGTTTATGAGAGAGGCCGCTGGGGCAGGGCGATATGCTCTGGGGAAGAACGCATTGTGGTCGCAGATGGGGATTGCGATTTCGAATATCCGTCTCGGCGCCGAAGATGCAGTCCAAAAAGCCGTTGACAGATTGCGTACGGATTTGGGCCAGGATAAGCGGATGGTAATCGCAGCTTGTATGGTGGCGGATTTACGTTTTAATTTTCGATATTCAATTATGGGCTGCCTTTGTATTTCTCCCAGTAATCAGGAAGGAACTCCTTGGCCTTCACTTCAAGCTCATGGTCGCTGATGGGCGTCAGGCGACTCTCATTCTCGTATTGGTCGATGACCCACCGTGCCAGCCTGTGGACCTTAATTTTGTTAATGCGGTCATCGCCTTTCAGGCCAAAAAACTCGTTGACCCAATGAGCCACTCCATCAGCACCGCTTTTGTCGGTAATGGCGACCCGCGGTGGGCGACTAAGCAGCTTCTCGGTATCGAAAATATTGTATATCCGCTCATCCTGACGCAACCCACCAGCGTGAATACCAGCCCGGGTTGTATTAAACGCCCTGCCTGCGAACGGATAGTTGTCAGGAATTGGCAGGCCGATGGAACGCATATACTCGGCCAACTCCGTAATTGCCATTGTATCAATCCCAGACAAGGAACCTTTGAGCGCTATATACTCGAAGATTGCTGCTTCCAATGGCGGATTGCCTGTGCGCTCGCCGAACCCGAAGAGGGTGGTGTTGACCATATCGCAGCCATACAGCCATGCCGTCGCCGCATTAACGTGCACCTTGTGAAAATCGTTGTGTCCGTGCCACTCCAGCCGGTCGCTCGGCACGCCGCATTCTTTGTTGAGTTTATAGATAAGCTTAGGGATGCTTCTTGGAAGCTCGGCCCCCGGATAGCTAATACCGAATCCCATCGTATCGCACAGCCGAATCTTAACAGACAGTTCTTCCGGCACCTGCCGACTCATCTCCATCAGCCGAGCCACAAACGGAAGAACAAATCCCTCAATGTCCGCACGAGTGAGGTCTTCAAGATGACAGCGAGGTCTAACGCCCGCCTCAAACGCCGCATCCACCACCTCACAATAGCTGTCTATGCACTCTTTCCTGCTGCGGAACTTCATCTTATGGAAGATATGGTAGTCCGAGCAGCTCGTAAGCATCCCCGTTTCTTTCAAGCCGGTTTCCTTGACTAATCGAAAATCGCCTTTCACCGCTCGAATCCAGCCGGTGCATTCAGGATACTTATGGCCCAGCGCCCGGCAGCGGTCCAGAGCATCGCGGTCGTTCTTGGTGTAAAGGAAAAATTCTGTCTGCCGCACGACTCCATTAGGACCGCTCAGCCGCGACATCAGGTCGTAAATGTGCACTATCTGCACAACTTTATATGGGGGACCGGCCTGCTGACCATCGCGGAAAGTAGTGTCCGTTATCAGAATTTCCCTGTCCTTAACTGTCCTGAAATCGAACTCTACCGGCTTGCCGTCAATATGCTCAACAACAGGGCCCTCAAAACGAATCAGAGGCGGCAAACTGTATGGAAATATCTCCTCTAACAGATTCGGTCTGATGGCGTCAACCAATGGATGCCGTTTGCTTGCCTTGTGCATTGCAAATCCTTTCATTTCCTGCGTCAAAGCTTATTGCTCCACATCCACGCCCTGTTCCCTGCAGAGTTTGGTGATAAAAGCAACCGCATCACCGACCGTTTGGACCGCAAGTGCAGCATCCTCATCCATCTCGATGCCAAACTCTTCCTCAAACATGGCTACAAGCTCGATAGATTGCACGCTCTCCGCCCCCAAATCCTCTGTGAAACTGTCCTCTAATTTGATTTCGCCCGGACTCAGTTTCAAAACCTGTGCTGTTACTTCCTTAACTCGTTCTTCTACTGTCATCATTGATTAACCTCCTGTTTGCCATTATTGCTTGACCCAGCGTTCTACGGCCTTTCTCAATTGCCTTCTCTCGCTCCTCTGATGTCATCGCATAAACGGCCTCCCACATAGATTCCTCATCCGCAGACCATTTGCATCCGCGCCGGCTCATTGCCACTTTAGCCGCCTCATACAACCTTGCTTTGCCGAAACCTTTAGTCACGATACCTTCCACGAACCAGGCAAACGACGGAATGAACTTCGGTAGCGGCTTGCCTGTCGCCATAATAACAGCCATAGCCCCCACATACGAGCCCGTATTCAACAATGTCCCGATTGATGTCCTGGTGTGGTCCCCTATCAGAGACCCTACCTTCGTTGAGCCGGTATCGATAGACCGCCGTCCATCCAGCATTATCGAGACGGTCGAATAATCGTTCTTCAGGTCGCTGTTAGTCGTGAGCGCACCAAGGTTGACCCACTCACCAATATAGCTATGTCCGATAAAACCATCATGATATTTATTGGAATAGCCGTGGATAATCGACCCTTCAACCTCTCCGCCAATCCGGCACACAGGTCCGATTGAGCTGCCTTTGCGACATTTTGCGCCGATGAGAACCGACCTTTTTCCAATATAGCAAGGGCCTTCAATTCGGCTGAAAGGTTGTATCTCTGTGCCCTGGTCGATATAGACCGGCCCGCCCTCAGTGTCTATAACCACCATCGGATGCACCACCACATCTGGCGCGATATATACATCCTTCCTGCTGCCCCGAATAACATTCGGCTGCTCAACTGTCCCTTCAATGCCACTGTGCCCCACCTGTGTGAAGTCCTCTGTTATCTGCTCGGCGTTGGCCAGAATCAGCTCCCAGATGTACCGCCACCTCCGAAACGTGCATTGCACATTGGGCAGCTTCGTCTTAGCCGCCTCCAGAAATTTGCTCACATCATCGGTCGCAATCTTACCTAAATCACTTTTTGCAACGCGGGCATACAATATCCGTCCTTCCTCATCCAGACCGACTTCACTTGCCCCGTTAGCTGGAACGTTAAAGTCCTGGGCCTTAACCAGCGGGTCTATGATAAGCAGGTCGTCACTGTCCAAAACAGATAGCTCGTTGACCGGGTGCTTTACTTTCGCCCGGTATGAATCCGCCATATAGTCAGGCACAAAATAGGCAATGTCGCTTGCGCCCACCTTGTCCACGAGCTTTTCCATCAGAGATGTAATACCGCACCGAAGCTCCCACAGCGGACGACTTAAAGCTATGGGGTAAAAACTCCTTCTAACTTCCTCGGACCTATCAACCAAAATCACTCGCATAAAATACCGTTCCTTCTCTGCTACATAGACCTGCGTGAGAAACTTCCTCTATGGATGAAACGAGGACACTCACCCAAGTGTATAACAGCCCCCAGCCCAAATCAAATATCAAAAACCGAATATCAAAATTAAGAAGTTCCACAATTTTGATTTTTATCCGCCAGATTCACCCGCCTTCGGCGGGCAAGCTCGGCGGATTTACATTTTAATTTTTGATATTCAATTACGCGCCGCCAACCATCTCACCCTTCCCCGATTATATGGCCGTTTTTCAATTGCCGAATGCCGAATTGTAAATTGTAAATCGAAAATCGCAAATCGAAAATATCAGCGGTGACGACCTTTCAATTCTCCCACTGAAAGCTCCTACGCTTGCCAGTGTGTTATAGGTTGCCGCATTTTCCCTCATTTTGGCGCCTCGTGAAAAATTCTGTGCCTTCATAACTACAATGTGAGTATCAAGTTACGGCACTTAATAGATAGACGCTGAACCGCCTCCGGACCGGCAGGCCAGGGAGCAACACCTGTCAACAACGTCTCAATAGCTAAAAGCTTATGCAATCTCCTTGGTGCATTCGGGTCGATGAGGCCATATCCTATTACCCCGCGGGAACGAGCGCCAACAAAATCCCATTCCAGAGGCAAATCCTGCAATTTCGGAACTGATCTTGACCACTTCTCATACCCCCATTCCATTGCGACAACATAATTAGCAAAGTTTTCGGTAACGAACATCGGCACCCTCGTATTATGAATAATAATCGGGCCATCCGGCCCAACTCATTGTCTGGTCCATTCCATCAATTCGACTAATTCGTCCATATCCCAGTGGCCTGCAGGTGCATTAGTAACCGTCTGTTGCGTTTTGCCTGTGGAAACATCGCTGGTCTTTTTTCCCGTATGGGATGGATTACCGCAAAATAGGGCGACGTTCCAGTCGTAATACACACCATCGAGGTTATGGTTTTTAAGCACTCTGTCTATGGAAAATTTCAAAAACTCCAACCAGCCGGATTTGGGGCACATCTGGACACCAAATTCGCTGACTCCCTCACGATAGTAGTTATGTCTGAGGTTTCTTTGAGCATGTCCTTCCAAAATGGGCATGCCGATAAAATAATCAAACGTGTAAACACCTTTGAGTGCCACCGACCCTTCGGGCACTTTTTGTGCGTAAATTCTTGAACTTTTGATGATTTAGTAGCGTAGTTTGTAAAAACCGATGTTCGCATTATTGAAATACAAAGAAGCTCTTGATATTATATAGGCTTGAAAGATGCAGAAATGTTTCAAAACGGAACAAATGGGAAATCCCGAATAATACTTGTTTTTACCGAGAAGGTTCACTTGTATATAGAATAGCATCTTATAGGCCCAAATGAACAGGGTTGAAACACAAAGAAGTATGGACTTGAAATATGGCGTTCTTATACTCCCTGCATTAAGTGTTTTCGCATTGGTGGGGTGTGGCGATATCGACCCATGGTCGGAGATGTCGAAGGTCTCATCTTCGCCGCCGTCTTCGTTTGTCGGCCCTCCTGACACGGGTGGTCAGACGAGGGTGACATCGCCGTCGGTAAGCGAGTTCAAGGACCAAAGGCTTACCCTGGTTCAATGTATCCAGATTGCTCTGGAGCGGAATCCACAAACGGTTAGCTCCTGGTATATGGCCCGCGCTGCGGCGGCGCGGGTCGGTCAAGCTAAGTCGGCTTATCTGCCGACAGTCGGCTTTGTATCCAGTGCGGTCCGCGGCGATTCCGGACAAATGGATAACAAGCCCGACTTGAGCGTCCGGAACACCTTTGACGCCGTCTTCGGTGTGCGCTACTTGCTCTTCGACGGAGGGGGACGAGATGCCCTCGTCCAGGGTGTTGCGGCAGAACTTCTCGCGGCCAACTTCCGCCACAACACGGTCCTTCAGGATATCGCCCTGGCTGTTGAAGAGAGCTACTATGACCTGCTTGCCGCCCAAAGGCTCAGCGACCTTGCCATAGAGACGGTTAGACAACGGGAATCTCATGTCCAGATCGCTGAAGCCCGATACAAGATTGGTATAGTTGCCAAATCCGACGTACTGAAGGCTCAGACGGAGAAGGCTGATGCCGACCTGGGCCTGGTACAGGTGGAGAATGCTGTACGTATCACCAGAGGGCGGCTGGCGAATACGATGGGTCTCCACATTTCAGAGTCGTTTGAGATTGTGGATGTATCAGAGGATGTTCACCGCCTGGAACTGGCGGACATTGAGTCGCTTCTGGATGAGGCTGCTCGCAACCGTCCGGAATTGCGGGCGGCTCTTGCCCAGATTGAAGCTCAGCGGGCGGGAGTGAAGACGGCCGAGGCAAGATTCTGGCCAGCCGTATCTTCCATCTTGGATTTTGGCTGGGAGGGCAGGTCGTTTTTCCCAGGACGGGAGCAGTGGAACGTCGGTGTAGGTTTGGACATACCACTATTCACTGGCTTCGATCGGACTTACCAGGTGCATCGCGCCAAGTCTGATCTGGCCAAAGCTGTTGCTGACCGGCAGAACCTACTTCGCGGTGAGGAACTGGAGGTTTGGACGGCTTATTCCAGGATCATTGAGTCGAGCCAAGCCATCGACGCTGCGACCAAGTACGTCGCCAGCGCCGAGGAAAGCGCTCGTGTGGCTGAGGGTGAGTATAAGAACGGAACCGGCTCTATTATCGGCTTGATCGACGCCCAAACTGCCCGCACAGCAGCCAGGACGCGGCTGATCCAAGCCAACTTGGACTGGCACATGTCCATGGCGCGGTTTGAGCGAGCTGTCGGAAGGACGCTAGCCGCGATGGAGAACTTTGCTAAGCAGAGGGATAAGCCTTGACTCGAAAGAGCAAAAGAATTCTAGTTGCCATGATTCTCTGTGCGGCCGCCAGCGGGGGCGCATGGTGGTTCTGGCCCCGCGGCACCGCCGGCAACCCTATCCCGGCGATAACCAAAGTGTCGCGACGCAACCTATCTTCTTTCGTTTTAGCAACCGGCGCTATCAAGCCCCAGGTAGGTGCAGAGGTCCGTGTTGGGGCGCGTATTTCGGGCAAGGTCGAGCGGCTTTACACCAACATTGGTGATATGGTCAAGAAAGGCCAAGTGATTGCCGAACTGGAGAAAGCCGACCTCCAAGCCAGGGTTAACCAGCAGGCCGCTGAACTCCGGATAGCCGAAGCAAAGCTCTCGGCCATCAAATCTCTGCATCCCCGCGAAATCCAAAAGGCCAAAGCGGAGGTTTCGCAGTGGCAGGCGACAGTTGATCTCAACCACAAGGAACTGGCTCGTCAGGAGGAGTTGCTTAAGCAGGATTTTACCTCCCAGCAGGCCCGCGACCGGGCGAAGGAACAGCTCTCCGTCAGCGAAGCTCGTTTGGCTGCCGCACAGGAAGGCTTGAATTTAACTGAGGCCGGCTACGAGGAAGACCTTAAACAGGCTGCCGCTGAGGTGGAACGTACCGAAGCCACCCTTGACGACGCCCAGATACAGCTCTCGTATGCTACCATTGCTGCCCCGATTTCCGGAGTGATCGGCTCCGTCTCGACTCAGGAAGGCGAGACAGTGGCCGCAGGATTAAACGCCCCGACCTTCGTGACCATCATTGACCTAGGCCGTCTTCAGGTGGACGCGTTTGTAGATGAAGTGGACATCGGCAAGGTCCAGCCTCACCAGAAGGTGGTCTTCACTGTTGATTCCTTTCCCTCCCGCGAATTTGAAGGCAAGGTGGTTGCCATCTACCCCAAAGCCGTCATCCAGGAAAATGTAGTCACCTATGATGTGGTGGTCGAGATCACGGACAAGTATGACGGGCTGCTCCGGCCAGAGATGACGGCCAGCGTCACGATCCTATTGGAAGCTCGCGAGGGCGTGTTGACAATCCCAATCAAGGCTGTCAAGAGGGATAGGGGCAAGAGTATCGTCTATGTGTTGTCAGATGGACAGCCTCATCCGCGTGAAATTAAGGCTGGCTGGAAAGATTCCTCATGGATCGAGATATTATCCGGATTAGAAGAGGGGCAGATTGTGTTGTTGGAGACCCCTTCATCCAATCAAGTGGAGAAATGAGGCCGAAAATGATTGAATTAGAAGGCATTGAGAAGACCTATACCAGCGGCAGCATTCAGACGCCGGTCCTCAAAGGGATTTCGTTTCGGATCGAGGCTGGCGAGTTCATCGCCATCATGGGCGCGTCCGGCACCGGTAAAAGCACGTTGATGAACATTCTGGGCTGCCTGGACAAGCCCACGGCCGGGCACTACCGTCTGGACGGCACGGACATGGTGAGATTGGAAGACGACGCTCTGTCCCGCCTGCGCAACTGCAAGATCGGTTTTGTCTTTCAGCAGTTCCACTTGTTGGACCGCGCAAGCGCTTTGCGGAATGTCATGCTCCCGCTGATCTACACAGACCCGTATCCCGAAGATGCTGATGCGCGCGCGGAGAAGACATTGACCGCTGTCGGCCTCTCGGATCGGATGACTTATAAACCCAGCCAACTTTCCGGTGGGCAACAGCAGCGCGTGGCCATTGCTCGGGCATTGGTCACCGATCCAGTTGTTATCCTGGCTGATGAGCCCACTGGCAATCTCGACATCCGGAGCGGATTGGAGGTCCTGGCCATCTTTCAGCGACTCCACCGAGACGGCCGGACAATCATTGTCGTCACCCACGACCGGGCCGTCGCTGAACATGCCAACCGCATCATCGTCCTGAAGGACGGGATGGTCGCGGAAGACCAGCCCCTGGCCCATCCGCGGGACGCCGATGCTGAAGCCCGCGTCCTGGCGGGGAAGGAGACGTCCAAATGAGGCTCCTGCGAATCGCAAAGGAGGGCGCTCGCGCCCTGGCCGCCAGCAAGCTCCGCACGTTCTTCATGATGGCCGGGACCATCGTCGGCATCGCCGCCCTGACGGTCATCATGGCCGTTGGCAAGGGCACCGAGAAAAAGGTCATGAAGCGGGTGAACGCCTTCGGCACGCGGGCGATCATGGTTACGGCCGGCGGCGGCAAGGGCTTCTCCCCTCCGCAGGAAGGCATTACCACGCTGCGGCTGGAGGATGCGGAAGCCGTCAGAACCCAGATCGGCGGCGTCGATGTAGTTGGCTCCTTTGCGGTCAAACGCGGCATGTCCATCAAGGCGGGGGTCAATCAGGTTCAAATCACCGTCATGGCGGTCGCGCCGGAGTGGCATGACGCCTGGGAGTGGTACGCCGCTGACGGGGAGCCCATCACGGCCGAGGACAACATCACGATGGCCCGCGTGTGTCTCTTGGGCACGCTGAGCGCCAGCGACCTCTTTGGCAGCCAGAACCCCATCGGCGAGGACATCCAGATCGGCAACGCCCGGTTTAGGGTCAAGGGCATCCTGGAGCTGCGGGGAACCAGCCCGACGGGCGAAGAGTTCGACCGAAGGATTGTCATCCCGCTGACCACCGGCATGCGCCGCGTGTTCAACCAGGACTACATCACCAACATCCGCGTGAAGGTCCGGGATTCGCGTCAGATCGAATCCATCGCCGAGGAAATCCGCCAATTCCTTCATGAGCGCCATCACATCACGCCCCCAAAGGAAGACGACTTCGCCATCTTCAGCGCCGCTGACATCGCCAAGATAGCCCGCGGCATCTCGGGTACGCTGACGTATCTGCTGGGTGCGTTGGCCGGGTTGAGCCTATTGGTGGGCGGCATCGTCCTGATGAATATCCTGCTGATCTCCGTGGGCGAGCGGATTAAGGAGATTGGCCTGCGACGGGCGCTGGGCGCGACACGCCGGGACGTCTTCATGCAGTTCCTGACCGAATCGCTCACCGTGACAATCTCTGGGATGGTGCTCGGGAGTGTCCTGGGTTGGGTCGTCAGCATCATCCTGGCCCGCGTCACCCAGTTCCCCGTGGTCATTTCCTGGGAGCCGTTCGCGCTGGCGCTGGGCTTCGCCATGATTGTGGGCGTATTCTTCGGAGTTCAGCCCGCGCGACGGGCCGCGCGCCTCAAGCCGGTGGAAGCCTTGCGATGAAACTCTCCAACCCCCGCGATGCCGAGGCGGAACTTCAAAGGCAACGGAATACGGAAGACACACGATGAATCTTTCTCGAATCGTCCAAGAAGGCATAGGTACTCTGGCGGCTCACAAGCTCCGCACGTTTTTCATGATGCTCGGGACGATCTTGGGTATTGCGTCGCTAATGGTTGTCTTGGCCATCGGCAAGGCGACCCGGCAGGAGGTCATGAAACGGGTAAATGCCTTTGGAACCCGCTTGGTCAAGGTCAACGCCGGCGGCGGAAAGGGATATACCAAGCCCCAGGCCGGCGTGACAACATTGAGACTTGAAGATGCCGAGGCCATCCGTTCATCGATTACTGGATGGGACATCGTCACCTCCGTTTCCCAGCGACACGGCATCCCTATGAAGGCCGGCAACTTCCAGACTACGGCGGATGTTTTCGCCGTGGATTCCGACTGGCACGAGGCCATGGACTGGCCTGCCCAAGAAGGCGATGCAATTGCCCCTGAGGACTTGGCGACAATGGCCCATGTCTGTGTCTTGGGCACGCGGCCGGCCAAAGACCTTTTTGGAGATGAGAATCCTGTCGGGAGTGACATTCATATCGGCAACATTCGTTTCTATGTCAAGGGCGTCCTGACTCATCATTCCGCCAGTCCCGGCGGCGACGACGAAAATAACCGTGCCGTGATCCCCCTGACGACGGGCTTACGCCGGGTATTCAACCAGAATCACCTGACTTATATCCGTGTCCGAATGAAGAATTCCGGCAATGTCCATGTTGCCGCCGAACAGATCCGCCAACTGCTACACGAGCGGCATCACATTACTCCACCCCAGACCGATGACTTCTCTATCGTGACAACAGCAGAAGTAGCAGATGCCGCCCGCGGGATTTCGGGGACCTTGACGGTTTTGCTGATTGCGCTGGCGGGAATAAGTCTGCTGATTGGCGGAGTGGTTATGATGAATATCCTCCTGATATCGGTAACCGAGCGGAAACCTGAAATCGGGCTGCGGCGGGCATTAGGCGCCACCCGAGGGGCGATCGCGGGGCAATTTCTGGCTGAATCCATGGTCATAACCTTCATTGGGGCAGCCATCGGCGCCCTGCTGGGGTGGGGCGTAAGCCTGCTCTTACCTCGTTATACCTCTCTTAAGACCGTAATCTCGTGGGAGCCTTTTGCGCTGGCTGTTGCTTTCGCGATGGTTGTCGGCCTTGTCTTCGGTGTCCATCCTGCCCGACGGGCGGCCCGATTGAATCCATCTGAAGCATTGCGATGAATCTCTATCAGAATCTTATTTTGTCATTGGAAATTCTTACTACCCATAAGTTGCGGACGCTACTGAGTATGGTGGGGGTCGTCGTGGGCGTTGGTGCAGTCGTGCTGATGGTTTCCGCTGGTCGGGGCGCGGAGAAGCAAGTTCTGAGTCGTATCCAGGATATGGGCACGAACCTATTGATTGTCAATGCCGGACGGACCTCCATCGTCGCCGGCCGACAACGCCAAATGGATACTGTCAAGACGCTTCTCCCCGCCGATGCCCAAGCCATTGCCAAGGAGTGCTCCTCCGTCGCCTTGTCCGCTCCGGCGGTTAGCAAGAAACTGCCTATCCGTTGGGAAGATCAAAACGCTATCACCAACGTAATCGGGATGAGCCCTGAGGGATTCATCGTGCGGAACATTGCCTTAGTGGCTGGGCGGGCGTTCGAACAGGAAGAATGTCGCGCTTCGAAACGTTTAGCAATCCTCGGCCCCACGGCTGTTGCCAATCTGTTTGGCGCAACCAATCCTATCGGGCAACAGATTCGGATTAACAAAGTGCCATTTGAGGTGATCGGCGTGACCGCCCTCAAGGGGATGGACATCAACGGTCTGGACCAGGACGATCTGATTATCGTCCCGATAGAGACGGCTATGCGGCGGCTCTTAAACGTGGTGCACATCCAGACTGTCTATATTCAGGCTCGCAACTCCAAAGCCCTGGATACTGCCGAAAGGGAAATTACCGCGCTCCTTCATCAGCGGCATCGGCTGCAAGGCAAGGCGGATGATTTCACCATTCAAAACCAAGTAACACTATTAGAGACCGAGCGGGAGACAAAGAATACCATGACTTTGCTGATAGGCAGCGTCGCAGGCATTTCTCTTTTAGTTGGCGGCGTGGGAATTCTCGCTGTAATGCTCATGTCGGTTCGGGAAAGAATGCAGGAGATTGGCCTGCGGCGGGCCGTCGGTGCCCTCCACCGCGACATCCGCACTCAGTTCCTCATGGAATCCGCTCTTTTGGCCGGTACCGGCGGTATTGTGGGTGTTATCCTCGGGATGGGCACAGCTATTGCCGTCTCGGCTATGGGTTATTGGCCGATTGTCATTTCCTGGCCAGCAGCCGCCGTTGCCTTTGGTTTCTCAGTGGCGATCGGTGTGTTTTTCGGTCTCTACCCGGCCGTCCGGGCCGCCAGACAAGAACCTATCCACGCTCTTCGGGCGGAATGAAGAATTGGTGGACAATATCTGCCAAACTTTCATTTCCCCGTGATAAATCCGGATTAATCTTCTCGGTCCAAAGTTTACGTACTGATACCAATCATAATAAATTTTTGCGCTCGGCATAATTTGCCGTTGGCGTAATGTCCAGACGGGAATCTGGATTCCCGCCTTCGCGGGAATGACAAACTGACCCGCGGGAATGACAGAAACGCAAGTATTATCAAGAATCGTTCCATTACTTATTCAAAGAGCAATAGATTTTATAATGGCCGGTATGCGTGAGATATCGCTTACAAGTCCGCTTTGTATCTCTGGTCTCAAACAGCGCTCATTCACTTAATCAGTCCTCCATACAGAGCAGCCCCGATGATGATAACAGCAGGATGCACTTTTGTCAGAGTAAACAGCACAAACGAAACAGCAATAACGGACAGATATTTGAATTCCAGAAAGTGGCTTGTATCTACTAACCTGATAGCAACGGCCAAAACAAGCGCAAAGACAGCGTATTGGACCATCTCAAAGGCAGCTCTTATCGACGGAATGCCCTTGTATCTTGAATAAGCCAGCGAAGCGACCATCATAAAAAACACGGGTGGGAGCAGATTAGCAATGTTGGCTGCTATTGCACCGCTAACACCAGCAACCTTGTAACCAGTGTAAGTTGCGAATTTAACCGATATGGCGCCTGGGAAGACCTCTGCCATCCCCGTAACCTCTAAGAACTCTGATTTGCTAAGCCACCGATGATTCTGAACGACTTCTTTCTCCAGCAAAGGCAGGAAAGAATATGCTCCCCCGATTGCAAAAAGTCCGACTCTGAGAAACACGAGAAAAACCTTTAGTAAAATCATTTCACGCTCCCTTCTATTAGTGCCCGCCGCCACGCATCATCTCTACGGCGTGCGGTAAAATACCCACAATTAGCTCCAAACACTCACGAACAGCTTTAGGACTACCTGGAAGGTTGATTATAAGCGTATTTCTCCGGATACCAGCGATGCCTCGAGAGAGTATGGCATTAGGGGTCCTCTTGAGACCTTCGACCCTCATTACTTCGCCCAAACCAGGGACTATTCTTTCACACACCGAGACGGTAGCCTCCGGCGTGACATCACGCGGGCCCAGCCCCGTTCCACCGGTGGTAAATACCAGGTCAAAACCTGCTTCATCAGAAAAATACATGAGTTCGCCGGCAATAGCATCCTGGTCGTCAGGCACAATCCTTTTTTCACATATCTCAAATTTGTCCCTGGAGAGCATGTCTTCGATGGCTTGTCCACTTATATCCACTCGTTTTCCCAGAGCACAACTGTCACTGACCGTCAGTATGGCCACTCTAATCATAAAAAACCTCTATAACATCACCAACTTTTACTCGACCAGGCCTGGTCACTTTTGCAAAAACACCTTCCCGCGGCATAATACAATCACCCACCTTTTCAAAGACTCTGCATCGTCTCTGACACTGTTTCCCCAACTGTGTAACTTCAAGCTCAACCCGGCAGGACGGATTTGCCGGGCTGCCAATCTTCAGTTTACTGCCGACTTTCAGAGTCAGCAGGTCAATACCTTCCGTCGTGATGTTCTCGGCAAAATCACCCGGCGAAACCTTCAGACCTTCTGCAACCATCTTGCCTATGGATTCGACAGCAAGCAAACTCACCTGTCTGAGCCAATTACCTGCGTGAGCATCTCCGACTATGCCAAAGTCGGCTTTCATATCCGCCTCGTTCACATTGACCTTTGGCGTACCTCTTTCCTTTGAAATGGATATGGCTCTAAGCCGGCCTTTTGTAGTCCCCACTTTTTCCACCGGTTTTTTCCATTAGTTTTATCTGGGCTATAATTATCCCCTTACCCGTGTATTTGAGCATATCATAAACCGTAAGGCATGCGGCGGTCACTCCGCAAAGGGCCTCCATCTCGACGCCGGTCTTACCTGACGACCTGATGGCAACAGCCACAGCAACAGATTTCCGAGCCTCATCTAATTCAAACTCTACCTCGATACCTTCAATGAGGACCGGATGGCACATGGGAACTATTGTCGGTGTCAATTTAGCGGCCTGTATAGCCGCAATCTTTGCTGTCGCAAATACATCGCCCTTGGCACAAGCGCCTTGCTTTAGAGCCTGGAAAGCTTTGTCACCAAGAAGAATAGAACCACTTGCCTTGGCCGTCCTTACCGTAATATCCTTGGCACTTACATCAACCATACCCTTTGACTTTTCCATTTGATTTCAGCCTCCAATGTTTTGCATGGAGAAATCCTGGACAGACGAGTTCAACCTTGTATAGTTGTTTTTTTCACGCAGTATCTTCCTCATTATATCTAATACTGCCTCATCACTGTTGCCGCTTCTAATGAGTTTCTTCAGGTCGTAGCAATGAGCTGAATATAGACAGGGCTTGACTTTCCCGTCGCTGGTCAGCCGTAATCGGTTGCACTGCCGGCAGAATATTGAGGACCTGCCGCTTATGAAACCAATGGCCCCAGTTGAGCCTTCGACCTTGAAGTACAGGGCAGGCCCATTGCCGTTTCCAACCACAACGCTTGAAAGCGGCCCGAATCTGCGTTCGATTATCTTACGGACCTCGCTGTTAGGCACATAGTAACTCGCCGGCTTTGTGTATCTGCTGGTCGGGCAATATTCGATGAATCTGACTAACACAGGCAGATAAACACTCATCTCTACAAGCGCTGGAATTTGAGAGACATTGATGCCTTTTATGACAACGCTGTTGATTTTAACGGGGGTCAGGCCGACTTCCATAGCCTTATAGATGCCGTCGGCCACTTTTGACAGCAAGTTAAAACCGGTAATCTGTCTGTAGCATTCTCGTTCCACCGAACATAAGCTTATGTTGACCCGCTTCAATCCTGCGTCCTTAAGCTCTGCGGCTATCGGTTCAAGAAGAACTCCGTTGGTTGTCAGCGCCAGCTCTTCAATACCGGAAATACTCGCCAGTTTTCCTACAAGGCGGATAATGTTCTTTCGCACCAACGGCTCGCCCCCTGTAAGCCGAACCTTTTTGATGCCACACTCGGCAAAAAGTCCGACCAAACGGTGTATTTCCTCAAACCTCAGAATCTCCTTGCGGTCCGTGACATCGCAGCCACCGAGAGGATTGCAGTAGATACATCGCAGATTACATCGGTCGGTAACAGAAACTCTGAGGTAATCCACATCCATCAGTTACAAGACCCCGAAACCGGCCGAAGGCCGGTTTAATCAGACCCGCCTACGGCGGGCTTCATTCACCCCATTAGAAAAGAAGAACATCTTTCTAACGGGGTTCAAATCAGTCTGACGCGAACCATCGCACCCTCTTCAATCTTTGCTACACCAACGCCGATGCTGATTAATCCGTCGGCACTGCACAGCGCAATGATATGGGCCGAGCCGTGATACTCAACCCGCCGGAGGCGGGTCTGATTAAACCGGCCTTCGGCCGGTTTCAACGCGCCCCTATCTGTTATTGTGACCGGAATCCAACTTTGCCTGTCTGAGTCCTCCCTCGTGATAGATTCACCCAGGGGCATCTGAATACTGACAGGCGAATAGTCATGGCCCATCAGCTTATAAAGAAAAGGCTTAACCAGAAGCTCAAACACCACAAATGTCGATACCGGATTGCCGGGCAGCCCAAAACAATAAGCCTTTTCTGATAGGCCAAAAACCGTAGGTTTTCCAGGCTTCACGGCGATCTTCTCGAATAGCAATTTGACGTTGTTTTGCTTGAGTATCTCCTGCACAAGGTCGAAATCGCCAACCGAAACGCCTCCGGAGATGATAACGACATCATTCTCCTCGACAGCGGTTTTGAAGACGCTGTCAATGTGTGCGGGTATGTCCTGGACCATGCCATAATCCTGGACAACTCCACCCATGTCCTCAATCTGTGCAGCAAGCTGGATGCTATTGCTATTTCTTATCTGGGATGGACCCGGCTTAAATGCAGGCTCGACCAGCTCATCTCCGGTTGCGATAACTGCCACGCTTGGTCTTCTTGCAACAAGTGGCCGCACGTTGCCGACGGAAGCAAGAGCCGCAATATGTTGCGGCCTGATACGGCTGCCTTTGTATAAGGCCACCTCACCGGCTTTGATATCTTCGCCCTTGTGGCATATATTGTTGGCCGTCTCTTCACCTACAAACCGAATAACATCTTCACCAACATTCAAGGTTCGCTCGACCATGACGACACAATTGGCACCTCGCGGAACGGTAGCACCGGTCATAATCCTGGCGCACTGGTTCGGCTCAATTGCTCTTACGGCGGGCACGCCTGCCTGAATAGTTTCGATTACCGTGAGTCGATTGGCAAGGTCTTCTCGCCGGCAGGCGTAACCATCGACAGTTGCTTTATCGAACGGCGGTATATCGGTATCCGATGTCACATCCTCAGCCAATATCCGGTTTACTGCGCGGCCGAGTCCAACATGCTCACTGCCGAGTGGTTGACCAGAATCCAAAACAGTCTTGAGTGCTTCCTCAAACGGTAACATTCGTTATCACAATACAATGGCCTGCGTAACCGTCTGTCAGACAGTTTCTACGGCCTGGCTCCAAAGTGAAACTTGTAGTCCTCCGGTGTGTCAATACTGACCAGGATTCCACTTTCGGGCATTTCAAGTTCAAGCATTTTTTCTTTGTTTGAATATACAACGTATCTTGCACCTTCTTGTGCCGGGGCATTTAGAAGCTCTTTGAATAATGACCTTGAGAATAATGTAGGATGTCCTCTTTTCTTGTTGAAAACAGGAACCACTATTGGGCCCTTCGTTTCTTTGAATTTACTGATAATCCTATTGACAACCGTTTTAGTAATAAAGGGGTTGTCAACCAAACAAACAAGTATCGCATCCATCTGGGCGGGGGTATTTTTTAGCCCAGCAACCAAAGATGACAACTGTCCCTTTCGGTAATCTTTATTTACGACAACGTCTGTTCCGGATAAATCAATTGATTTCTTTATAGTCTCCGCCCGTGCTCCAAGAACGACGGTGACCCTGTCCACGTCAGACAGTTTAAGGACCGAGATAATCTGCTCCAGAAATGTTGTATCTCTAAATCGCAGCAGCGGCTTTAGTTTCCCCATTCTCCGTGACTCGCCGGCGGCTAATACGATGGCGTTTATCATAGGTCCTCTTCGTCCTCTTCGTGCAATCTTTTTGAAAGAGGCACCGTCATGTGGCCTACATTAGACCCATGCCCTATTCTTCTTATTTTTACGAGCTCGCAGATTATGCTTAAAGCAATTTCTTCAGGCGTGACCGCCCCTATTGAAACACCGATAGGAGAATAAACTCTGTTGAGTGTCTCCTCCGGAATACCCATTTCATTGAGCCTTTTTAGAATTGTCAGTGTCTTTCGTTTGCTTCCTATCATTCCGATATATTTTGCATTGGTCCTGAGGGCCTGTTCGAGAATCATCTGGTCGGACTTATGTCCCCTTGTGACAATAACAATGTATGAGTCGCTGTCAATATGAATTTTATCGAAAGCACGCTCAAAGCTCTCAATAATGATGTAATCTGCATCTGGAAATCGCTCCTTGTTTGCATATTGCAGTCTGTCGTCGCATACGGTCACTGTAAAATGCAAAGATTTTGCATATCTTGAAATATGGCAGGATAGATGCCCCGCACCGAAGATGATAAGCGGCGGCTGTTTGGCAATGGTCTCCACGAAGACTTCGAATCCATGGCCTGACACCTTCTTTGCAGGCTGCTCTTTAGCAGCCAGCTCTTTTATAGATGTAATAACCTCTTGCGAGAGCTTGATACTAATTGCGGTATCAATCCGGTCTGTGTCCTTCAAAAAGATTTTTTCTGGTGATTTCCCAGGAGAAATAATCGAAATAAGTGCGCCCTTTTCCCCATTGATAATAGCAGTTGAGAGTTCTTCGAACAAGGGCAGACTCTTTTTATCGAAAGTCTCGACAAGGAATTCTGCCGATCCTCCACATATTCCCTTTTCGTCCTCTTGAGTGCCGCCGAAATCAAAACGGAAAGCCTGGCTCTTGGCCTCCGGCAGCATGCTTTTGGCGATTTCAATCATCTGGGCTTCAGTTAGCCCTCCCCCTACGGTGCCCGTAGTTTCGCCGGTTTCGGCTGATACGAGCATCTTATAACCTACTTTTCCGGGAGTTGAGCCGGCGGTAGATATCACTGTTACCAGAGCGATGTTCCCACCGGTTCTGAGAGCCGACGCTGCTCCGCGGAATATTTCAAGGTCATTCATAGGTCAGTAAACCCCGTTAGAAAGCTCGGGTAGGGCTTTAACCCCACCCTCACCATAATATTTTTACCCCGCCTACGAAGGCAGGGCTTTCTTTCTAACGGGGTAAATGTTACTCAAATTTTGTAATGACGTCTTAAAGTTCTTTAAGATGCAATACTTATTTTGTATATTATGCCATAGTTATTTTTAAAGCTAAGTTTTTGTTCACATTGCTCGTGACAAATTGTATACTGAAACCTTGTAAAAATGAATGGTTTTCTATAAGAACTGACCGTGAAAAGTTATGTTGGCAAAGCCGTTTATGTTCACTAATTGAACGTTAGTTGCAAATCTTGGTCAAGAGGGATTCAAAATGACAGAAACCATTTCCTTTAAACTCAATGGTAAATCGGTAAGCGTGACCACAGATGGCCAGCGCCCGCTCTTGTGGGTTTTGCGCACCGACCTGGGTCTTACGGGAACAAAATTCGGTTGCGGAAAAGCTCTGTGCGGCGCCTGCACCGTTCTGGTGGATAGTATTGCTGTCCACTCATGTGTGTTTCCTGCGAAAAACATCAGTGGAAAAGAGGTTCTCACGATTGAAGGATTAGCCGAGAACGGCAAACTACATCCGCTTCAAAAAGCGTTCGTTGAACACGATGCCCTTCAATGCGGGTTCTGCACGCCGGGTATGATTCTCAACGCCTATAGTTTGTTGTTAAAAAATCCTCGACCTACCCGAGCCCAGATTATCCAGGGTATGGAAGGCAACTTATGTCGATGCGGAGCACATACCCGCATCATCCGGGCTATCCAGTCCGCCGCAGAGAAAGTGAAAGGGGGCGATACCAGATGAAAGAAGATAAATATACAGAGCTTGATTTTAATGATATAGCCGCTGACCCCAATCTCTCCCGCCGGGAATTCATGAAGCTTCTGGGGGGCGGCATCATAGTCTTCTTCAGTGTTGGAGACATCTCTATACTGGAGGCACAAAGGCGAGGCGGAAGTTATCCCGAGGATTTCAACGCTTACCTTAGAATCGGGGCCGACGGCAGAGTTACCTGCTTCACCGGTAAGATTGAGATGGGACAGGGGGTCATAACATCGCTGGCACAGATGTTGGCTGATGAAATTGATGTAAGTCTGGAATCGGTCGATATGGTCATGGGCGACACCTCTGTTTGTCCCTGGGACATGGGCACTTTTGGTTCTATGAGCACACGTTTCTTTGGCCCACCTTTGAGAGCAGCAGGCGCTGAAGCCAGGATGGTTTTGATAGAGCTGGCTGCCGAGCATTTGCAAATACCTGCAGACAGGTTGGCCACAGAAAACGGAGTAGTATTCGATAAAAATCAGAAAGAAAAACGGGTTACGTATGCTGAACTGGCTAAAGGTAAAACTATCGCAAGGCATGTGAAAGAGAAACCCGCCTTAAAGACGCCGTCTGAATTCAAGGTTATTGGCAAGGATGCCTTACGCCGAGACGCTTTTGAGAAAGTTACTGGCAGGGCTAAGTACGCAGGAGACATTCGGCTGCCCGATATGTTATACGCAAGGATTTTGAGGCCTCCTGCTCACGGAGCTAAGTTAAGAAATGCTGACACCTCCGCAGTTGAAAAGGTTGAAGGTGCTTCGTTAATTCGAGACGGCGACTTAATCGCTGTCCTGCACAAGAATCCTGATGAGGCGGAAAATGCCCTGTCAAAAATCAAGGCCGAATTTGATGTGCCGGAAGCAAAAGTTGATGATGGGACGATTTTCGAGCATTTACTTGCTAATGCCGGAGGAGGAAACGTAGTTGACCATGGGGGCGAGCTTGAGAGTGGAGAAAAACTCGCTGATGTTGTGATTGAGCACACCTACCTGAATGATTATGTCGCGCACGCGCCTATAGAGACGCATACGGCTTTGGCTAAAGTCGAAGGGAATAAAGCTACTGTGTGGGCGTCGACTCAAGCTCCTTTCGGTCTCAAAGACCAAATAGCAAAAGCTCTTGGCTTCGCTCCTGAAAATGTTCAGGTCATCACTCCGTTTGTCGGAGGTGGATTTGGCGGTAAGACCGCTGGCCCGCAGGCGGTGGAGGCGGCCCGCCTGGCAAAATTAGCAGGAAAACCTGTCCAGGTTGCCCGGACCCGTGAGGAAGAATTCTTTTATGATACATTTCGACCGGCAGCAGTGGTCAAAATAAAATCGGGAATTGCAAGCGGAGGTAAAATTGTGCTTTGGGACTATGGCGTCTATTTTGCCGGAGAAAGGGGTGCCAAGCAATTTTATGATATACCACATCATCGCACGGCCGGCTTTGGGGGTTCGGGCGGTGTCCATCCCTTTGGCACAGGCGCCTGGCGAGCGCCCGCCAACAACACAAATACTTTCGCGAGAGAATCGCAGATTGATATCATGGCTTCTAAGGCAAAAATGGACCCCGTGGAATTTCGCCTGAAGAATCTGCGCGACGAGAGAATGATAAGGGTTCTCAAAGCTGCGGCTGAGAAATTTGGTTGGACGTCGTCGAAAACCCCCAGCGGCCGGGGTTTTGGTGTGGCGTGTGGAACCGATTCGGGAACATACGTGGCCACGATTGCTGAGGTCCAGGTAGATAAAGAAAAAGGACACGTTCAGGTAAAGCGAGTGGTATGTGCTCAGGATATGGGCATAGTGGTCAATCCTGAAGGAGCCAGATTGCAGATAGAAGGTTGTATCACAATGGGGATCGGCTATGCCCTGTCCGAAGGTGTCCATTTTAAGGGCGGAAAGGTCCTCGACTTGAACTTCGATACTTACGAGCTTCCTCGTTTTTCCTGGGTACCGGAAATCGAACAGGTGCTCATAAAGGCAGAAGATATGTCTCCTCAGGGAGGCGGAGAGCCTGCCATTATTTGTATGGGGGCCGTGATTGCCAACGCTATTCACGATGCAACAGGCGCCAGGATATTTCAGCTACCCATGACCCCCGAGCGCGTAAAAAAAGCGTTCGCGAGCCGTGCCGGACAGGCAATTCCGATGACATAAGGGAAATATGTTCAGCAACACCGGAGAGTTTGTTGCAGAATGCTCAGCTTATGGCTCGAAGTCTAAGTTGTGGTAGCCACTACTTAATCTGCCAGACTTACTTCGCACTGGCTGGAAGGCCCGTAGGAAGTTAGAAGTCAGAATTTAAAATTAAGAAAGACCCAGGACGCAAGACCACAAACCACGAACGACGAGCCACGAGATATATGTTCGGATTAAAAAAATGGCGGCGAAATCGGCTTGCCAGCCAGCCGTTTCCTTATGAGTGGCTGGGGATTATCGAGGGGAACGTGCCTTTTTACAAACACTTGCCGCCGGCAGATAAGGAAGAATTAAAGCGCCATATCCTCATCTTCATCGGCGAGAAACGTTTCGAGGGTTGCGGCGGCCTGCAGATTACCGATGAGATAAAACTTACCATAGCAGCCCAGGCCTGCATCCTTCTATTGCACCGCGAAACCGACTATTACCCCGGCCTTTCTTCCATACTTGTATATCCTCAAGCATATGTAGCCCGCAAGATTGAATATATGACTGACGGGGTGGTGGCGGAAGGGCCGGATGTCCGGATGGGCGAATCGTGGCATCACGGTTCGGTCGTCCTCTCCTGGGACGATGTCTGCCGAAGCGCCGCCGACATTAATGATGGCCATAATGTTGTCTTCCATGAATTCGCGCACCAGCTCGATAGTTCCGGCGGCAGGCGCGACAGCACGCCGGTCCTTCGAGACCGCTCTACTTACATCGCCTGGGCACGCATCCTGCAAAAAGACTACCAGAAGCTGCAGCAGGATGTTAGCAGCAATCATAATACCCTCCTGGATGAATATGGTGCCACCAATCCTGCCGAGTTCTTTGCGGTAGCCACCGAGAGCTTTTTTGAACGGCCTAAAGATTTGCAGCGGCTCCACCGGGAATTGTATGAGGAGTTAAAGTTCTTCTATCAGCAGGATCCCGCCAGAAGAATTTGAAATCTCAAATTTGAAATTGTTGAGGCAGATTTGGGCGTTCCTTTTTAATCCTGCAAGACCTAAACGTTTTATAACGGAATCAGCAAATCTGGTCTTGAACGATTCGTCACCTAACATTAGAGCCTCATCGACCTTAAGCTCTGCCCTGTCGCTATAGAATTTGAACTGCTTGTTTGTGCATACAGGGGCATTTTGCTGATAGGGACAGGCCAAGACACAATCATCACAGCCGAAGAGGCGGTCTCCAATTTTTTCAGCGAGGTCAGCGGGTATCTGGCCTTTGTATTCGATTGTCAAGTAGCTGATACACTTGTTGGCGTCGAATTGGCCATCGGCTCGCAAGGCGCCGGTTGGGCAGGCCGCAATGCACTTGTTGCAGCCGGAGCAGTTGGCTGCAATAGGTGCATCAGTTTGTAATTTTAAGGTGGTTATTATTTCACCTAAGAATATCTGCGGCCCAAGTGCAGGGTTGATTAGCATACGGTTTTTGCCGATGAAGCCGAGGCCTGCTCTGACAGCGAACGCTCTTTCAGCCAGCGGGACCGAATCGACACAAATCTTGGATTTATATTCCTTGCCTATAGAACATATAGAGTCAGTTAGTTGGCGCAACTGCTTTTTTATGAACAAGTGGTAATCCTCATATTGGGCATACTGTGCTACTTTAGCTGCCAGCTTGGTGGGGTTCGGCCGTTTTAGGTTTTGTGTTGACGGCTTGTAGTTCAGGCCGACAACGATAATCGATTGTGCGTTTCCCAAAAGTTTAGTGGGGTTGATGCGTTTTTCAAAATTGCGGTGCATATAGCTCATCTGGTCTGCGTAGCCGGCCTTTAGCCAGTCGGCTAAAAATTCCGCCTGCTTGGCATTTAGCGGCGAAGCGTCTGTTACGCCGACCACGTCAAAGCCTAATTCGAGCGCTTTGTGTTTTATGTCATCCGTCAAAGTCATAAGGGTAATTATACGAAATTGGCTTGTGAGTTTTTAGTGCATTGTTCACCCTGTTAGAAAAGAAAGTCGTAGCCCGTTAGAAATTAGCCCCGTTGGAAATATAATTTCTAACGGGGTTAGTGAAACTTCTAACGGGACTCGTTTTTCTAATGGGGTTCATAGTTTTTATTTTTGACAGTAATTGCCGGTTTGGGGTTATGGTATTTCTCGCAATGGAAAAGGCGTAATTGCTTATTTTTTCGAGGTTTACGGTTTTTTTCTTGACAGAGCCTTTTGTGGAATTTATAATAGTGGCGTAACTTTTATATAATTGTAATTGATTAGCTCATTCGTGTCCCTGTTCATAAAGGAGGTGTAAAGTGAGACACTGTAATCGTGTCAGAATCCAAACGGCGTTGATATTTCTGGTTGTGCTGGGCATTTGCGGCTTGGCGCAGGCGGCGTGGAAGATTTGCCCCAATTTTCACACTGTTCCGATTCCAAATTATGTCAACGCCGCCGGCCGGCCAGGCTTGTATCGCATTGGTTATCCAGAAGTCTGGGGCTGGAATGTGGTCTGGACTGCTATTGTGCCGCATCCGATATTTCCTGCTCAACGACAGATATTTCTTTTTGATGGCGCCACAACTGCGCAGGTGAGCAGTAACCCTTACCAGTTCGGGGCATACGGGCCATTTATTTCCAGCTCAAATAATGTGGCCTATATTGGTGATGATGCCGGTGTTGACTTTGATGTTTTCCGTTACAACATTGGGACCGGTGTTACGACCCAGCTTACTTTCACTGCCACCCCATACTTAAAGTGGATTTCAGATTTCTGCGACCCGTATGTGGTCGTGGGATGCTCAGACCAGTGGCCTGGTCTTCCGCCGCCAAATCCGACCTACAGTCTTATCGAGTTCTACGATGGGACAAAGACAATCAATCTGCAACCTCGCACTTTTAACTACGAAGCCCAGGTTTCCAATCGCAGGGTAGCATGGTTGGCCTATAGTTCAACAACCTCCTCTGATATATTTTTATACAACTTCTTTCCCCCTCCCCCAAGCATCATTCAGCTTACCCCCTCATCGAGCTGGGCATATTATGCCCCCCAGCTTTCCGAGCCATACCTTGCCTGGTGGGGCACTAATTTGTCCCAGACCAAGATTTTCTTTTGTCCCCTCAGCGGTATCCCGGCCTACAACGCGATTGCCACCAGCAACCTGACTCAGTGGCCTGTGCTGGGGATATCCGGGCCGCACGTGGTCTGGGCATGGACCGATGACGCCACCGGTATGCCCAGCGTCTATCACTACGATTACAGCCTTCCAATTCCTGGGGCTACGAAAATATATCCGCCGCCCGTGCCTCTGATTCCCGCCGCTACGTGCGACTCTCTGGACTTGAATGGTTCGTATGCGACCTTTGCAGTGCGGATGGTCGGCACCAACTCCATCGAGATTTATCTATATGACCTTGTTAATAAAGGCCCCATCCTGCAGGTTGGTAAGTTGACAAGCAATGGGCCAGTGTGGGTGCGAGTGTCCCCGATGCAGTATTCACCCACGGCCGCCATATCGTGGACAGTTGTCTGGGATTCCATTCCTGTGGGGGGCTCCTCAGCCGAAGCATTTATGGCGACGCGGCCGGTGTGTGACCCGATACCTAAGGCTGATTTTACAAACGATTGCACAGTCAATTTTCAGGACATTTCTATTATGGCTTCCTGCTGGGGACAAACGTGGTCACCGAATGTGCCGCCAGACATCGACGGCAATGGTACAATTGGTCTGGGTGATTTGGCGATACTGCTTTCAGAGTGGTTGAACGATAACGTTCAGCCTCCAATCTATCGCGGGAAGGGCATTACTTTCTAAGTGGCCTGGCATTGCGCCTTTTGTTTCAATTGGAAGCCACGAAAAGTTAAGCGGGAGGATTTAGTTCGCCTATTAAGAGCTGGTTTAGCCAGCTCTTTTTGTTTGCATTCTTATAACTTGACAACATCTAACCATAGACATACATTTGAGCAAAATGCCAAGGAAAACTTTATGCCTGTTAGTGAGTTCAGGAGGAATCACAACATGAGTCCTATGGGAAGATATTGTTTTTCCAGAATAGATTCCAGAGTTCTGCTGATGATAATTATGATGGTGCCGTTTCAGGCCTATGGGAAAACCGCGATAGAATGGGACTTTACTAAAGGCACGAACGGCTGGGTCGGAAATAATGTGGTAGAGAATCTGACTTCGTCGCCGGAGGGTTTGGTTGTCAAATCGAAGGGGCAGGACCCGTGGATAGAAGGGCCGGCTGTGGATTTGCCCGGCGAGGAAATTGCCAGAGTAAAAATACGAATGAAATCGGATGCGGATGCAAGCGCGGAGCTTTTTTACGGCAAACAGTTCAGGGAGGGACGGTCAGTTCGGTTTGCTGTCCGAAATGATGGCAAATGGCATGAATATGCCCTTACTATTCTGGATAAGTTGGGGTCGGGGACGCGTTTTCGTCTCGACCCCTGTGCCGGTTCGGGTGAGGTGACAGTTGCTTTTATCAGGGTGGAGACCATCGGCAAAACTATTCCACCTCTGGAAAAGCCCAGAGGGCCTGACAAAACCAAAGGTGTAGCGGCATCGGTCAAATCCGCAAGTCTGGAGTTTGAGCACTATAAAGGTGGATGGGGAAACTTCGCTATAAAAGTGAACGGTGTGGAAATGGCGGCAGGATATGAGTGCGAATTGCTTGGCTTGCTGTCCGACGGCAGTGTTGAATGGCTTGGCTTTAAGAATGCCGAAGTGACATTTGAGAACCCCTCTACACGAGAATTTACAAGTATGGCGATTATTAAAGATAGCAAAGGGGCAAAGTGGAAAATCCAAAAACGTATAAAGGCAGGCGAGAAGGCGGGGACACTTTTAGTAGAAACCGAGGTAAAAGTAAGCGAAAACAGGAATATCGTCTATGTGCCGTGGCTGACGATTTTTCCCGGGCTTGGGACGTTCGGCGAAAGAAAATATCAGGGCCTGTTCGCAGGGGTAGAGTATCTTAGTGATGAGCCGAGCAGCAGTGATGCGGATATAACTACGCCGGAGCATATCCGCCGTATCCCCGACCCGGTTAAGATAACCTTTCCTCTTATGGCGATTTCGCATAATGGTAATTTTATCGGGGTAATCTGGGAGCCGTCCGAGCTGGTAGCAGCGACTTTCGATTCGCCGGACAGGATTTACAATTCGGGCGCGCACCTTATGGCACTATCGGCTCCTGCTGTGGGAGAGCTTCGTTTTGAGAACGACTTTTGTGGGTATGCACCTTTCAAAATCGAGGCGAATAAGCCGCTGAAAGTTTCTGTTCTGATAATCGGCGGCAAAGGCAAGACTATTGTCCCGGCAGTGCAGCATTACGTGGATTTGAGGGGATTGCCTGCTGTGCCCGAATTCGAAGGGGGATTCGGGGTGGCAGTCAATCTGCTTGCTTATGGATGGCTGGATTCGCAGATAAATGAAAATGGTCTTTTCAGGCATGCGGTTTGGGGTAACAATTTCCCCCCTGGTCCTGCGGCGGAGGCCGCAATGTTCATTGACTGGCTGGAAAATCACACAGAAGATGAAAAGCTTCGAGAAAGACTTGACGGCACAGAACGCCTGGCGCTCAGTCATATACCGTCGGGCCAGCCTTTCTCAAGCAGCGTTTCGCATCCGCAACCTCCGACAGCGTCTTTTGTTTTCGGGCGTGTCTGTGAGTTCGTGCAGCAGCGGCATAACGAAGCGCTGAGACTGCTTAATAGTTTTGATGTGAATGGCGTGAAACTATACAAGCCGGGCGGTACAGATTACTCGAAGACCCACTTTGAAAAACATGCCAACGGTTTCGCTGGCCGAGATGTCGTTAGGATTCTTGAAGGGGCGGTGCTGTCTGCGGATAAAGAACTAATCAATAGGGCGCTTGAATTGCTCGATAAACAGACCGCACTGTATGCTGACACTGTGCCGCGCGGGGCACAAACCTGGGAGGTGCCGCTGCACACGCCGGACATACTGGCTTCGGCGCACATGGTCAAGGCATACGCGCTGGGCTACATTATTTCGGGCAAAGAACAATATCTCGAACAGGCGCGCTATTGGGCGTGGACGGGAGTGCCATTTGTGTATCTTTACCCGCCGACATCAGGCGGGGTTGGGCCGTATGCAACAATCGCTGTGCTGGGTGCAACGAACTGGCAGGCGCCTGTGTGGATTGGGCTGCCTGTGCAATGGTGCGGGCTTGATTACTGTTCGGCGCTGCATTTATTAAGCGGGTGCGACCCCCAGGGACCGTGGGAAAAGATTGCGAAAGGAATCACGACAGCGGGTTTGCAGATGTCGTGGCCTTTGACGGACAGAGGGCGGCAGGGGTTGCTTCCCGACTCTTTCCGGTTAAGAGGGCAGATAGGTGAGGGGCCCGCGATAAATCCGGGGACGGTGCAGGCGCATATAGCTGAACTTTATGGGAAAGGCAAAATATATGATGTAAAGCGGCTGGATGAGCGGGGCTGGTTTATCCATGCACCGTGTGCAATAAGCGATGTTCGCCAGGAAGGGGAATTGGTGACATTTGTGGTGGATGGCTGGGGTGATAAGCCCTACTATGTGCTGGTTTCAGGGGTTCAGAAAGAACCGGCCGAAGTCGGGATGCTCGAAGTTGTCCAAAATGGCACCAAATCGCCTGTTTTCAAACTCGTGGAAAAAGGATTTTGCAGCGAACACAAATGCCTTGTCATTCCTCTGAAAGGGAAAGCGACAATTCGAATCCGATGAAAAGGCCTGGTTTTAACTGTTTGTACAGGCATCTGCTACATAAAGGATTGCGATTTCAGGCGGAAAAGGCGATAAAAAAAGCCGTGAATGGATGTTCACGGCTTTTTCTGTTTTTGTCATGTAGGTTCTTTTGCATTATCTGCGTTTACGCAGCAAGGTGACTATACCTAAACAGGTGCTGATAAGCGTGACAGTGCTGGGTTCAGGAACATTGACGAATGACTCGCTGCCGCCGCTGGCGTATCCCTGAACGTGGATGCCGATGCGAAGCTCGCCGGAGGCGAGATTGCTTATTACATCGCTGTAAGCATTGCCTGGCCGTAGGTCGAAGGTAATTCCAAGCCATTCATTCGGATTAATACCGTTAGGCTGGACAGGCGGGTCGGAGTCAGCGGAGAAACCTTCGGTTGTTACGAATGGCGGTATTAGTGTGTTTCCGCCCGGTAAATCGTGCGGAGTTGCAAATTGAGAGAACGAAACGCCGGGGCAGGAGTTGTCGATAGAGGCGATGTCCAGCAGTGCCCCATCGTCAAAGTAAACGTCCGCAATCGAGCAGGCACTTGGCCCTGTGTTGGTGAAAGTGAAAAGCACCTGATTCGCATTTAGGCCACTGACGTCAACAAATAGCTGTGCTTCGCCGATGGCACCGTCGGCAAGTTCGGTGGGGCCATCTCCATCTTCTGCGACCTGCTTGAAGCTATACACGATACCAGCATCTGCAGTCAGGCAGAAGATACTCAGGGTTGATACGATGGTTAGTAGGATCGACCTTTTCATTTTTTCTTCTCCTTCTGCCGGGGATTAAATGTGGTTAAACTATTTTCAATCTTCAGCGGCTTTCGCCTGTATAAAAAGCTGGCCGCTACAAAACATATCTATTGTTTGAGTTTGGATTACCAAGATGCGAAACAATTTGACTTTTGTGTTCAACCGGGGAAACTTGAGAAACCCCCCACCGGGATTTCATTCTTATTAGAGAATATGTTACCAGATTCGCCTGGCGAAATCAATAGTTTTTTTGGAAAATTTTGGAGAATGAAGTGGATATTTTTAAGATGTTTGTTGGCCGGCCCAGAGCGGAATAATTTCCGGACCTAAAGAGAGTTTGACGTGAGATTGAATGCCGGCAGAATTGTGTTTTAGGGTTGCTCTGTAGAAAAGGGTTCGGAATGTCATTTCGAGCGAGCCCCCGCGTATTCCTGTCGGAAGACAGGAGCAGAGGCGAGTCGAGAAATCTGTTTTTGAATGGATTTCTCCGTTTCGTGGCGCTCCGCGTCACTTTGGTCGAAATGACGGCAGGTCTTTTCTACAAAGCATTTTAAGATTACAATGCTGCTGATTATCTGCAGGGGCTAATGTGGTCTTCGATAGGTTTGACTTTGCTTATCTCGAAAATGTTTTGATGCGATAGTAATTGACAGTTGGTGAGAAGATGAGTTATCTTACTGGCTACAGGAACGGATGTTGTGGGTTAGCAGAGTAGCTGAGTAAAGTCCATAAAGAATGTAGGATTTATAAGGAGTCAAATTGTGAGTGATATAATGAATCGACGAGAGTTTTTGGGAGCAAGTGCGGCTGGAGCAGGAGCAGTGCTGCTGGGCACACGGCTGGCCGGAATGTCAGGAGCGGCGGGCGGAGCTGAAGAATGGCCCCCTAAGTTACCCGTTGTAAAAATCCACCAGGTTTACGTTGGCAGGACGGGTGAGATTTACTTATCCAGGCCGACAGAGGAGATAGGCAGGTTCGAGGAACACCTGGCTAAACTGGAGCGTAAACTCGGTGACGTCAAGTTTGTAGGCGGCGAGTTAGTGCCGCCAGCCGAAGCAGCCCAGGTGGTGGCAAAGCTGGGCGAAGTCGATGGTGTCCTGCTATTTCATCTTTCCGGCCATGGTGGAGACGCTCCGGAACAGGCGATGAGTCAGATTATTGATACGGGAGTACCCACGGCGGTATTCTCGCAGCCATACAGCGGGCACGGCTGGATGTACTTTCCTCGGTGGCAGAAGGAAGGCAAGAAGGTAGTTATCCTGCCGACCAGTGACTGGGGCGAGATAGACAAGGTAGTTGCACTGATGCGAGTGGCGCCGCGAATGAGGCAAACGCGCATTATCGTGGTGCGAGGGCCTCAGGGAACAGATGCGGCATGCTCTGCTGAACAGGTCAAGGCACGTTTGGGGACAGAAATAGTGCCAATTACCGTCGAGGAGACCCTCAAAGCTCACGAAGCAGTCGATATCAAGGCCGCTGAGGCGGAGGCCGAGCAATACTGGCTTAGCCAGGCCAAGAAGATTGTCGAGCCTACCAGAGAAGAGATTATCAACTCGGCACGGTTTTATCTGGCGACGAAGAATATCATGATGAGGGAACGGGCGCAGGCCGTCACAAGCTCAAACTGCATGAGCGAACCGGCAAAGGGGTGCCTGACGTACAGCAAGCTGAACGACCTGGGATTGGTTGGGACTTGTGAGGGCGATATGGACTCCACGCTGACAATGCTGATATTCGGGTACGCATTTGGTGTGCCCGGATTTGTCACCGACCCGGTGTTCGATACTTCGAGAAATGCGTTAATACATTTCCACTGCACTTGTGCAACGAAGATGGACGGCCCGTCTGGCAAGCGTCTGCCCTTTGCTATCCGAACCCAGACCGATAGCGACAGAGGAGTGGCGCTGGAGGTGGAGAACAGAGTCGGGCAGGTTGTCACCTGTGCGAAGTTCATTAACCTCGACACGATGCTGATATCCACCGGTAAAATCATTGAGGTTACCCACGACAAGTTGGGCTGCCGTACACAGTTTGTTACGGAGGTGGCCGATGCCCGCAAGATGTTTCATAACTGGGGCGGCGACGTACTTAAAGGCGGCGTAATGACACTCTTGCACCGAGCTGTTTTCTACGGTGACTATCTGCAGAGCATTAAGAATCTGGGCGTTCTGATGGGATTTAAGGTTGTCGAGGAAGGATAACTGCTGAATTGGACCAACTTCGTTTGAGCACCTACAAGATATTAGAAGAAAGGAAGGCTGGCACAAGGAACCTTCAAATCGGCTAAAGGTCCATACGTGAGATTATGACGCCGAAAATCCTGCTTGTAAATCCGCCAATCTATGACTTTGTTGCATACGATTTTTGGCTTAAACCATACGGGATGCTTACTGTTGCGGGGTACTTACGAGGCAAAGCCGAATTTAAACTTTTTGATTATCTTGACCGCTTGCACCCTTTCGTGGCCACACAAAAAGGGCTTGAATCCGACCGGTGGGGCCGGGGCAGATTCTACTGTAAAAAAATCTCAAGCCCCGCAGCTCTTGGAGCAATTCCGCGATACTATCGGCGATTCGGGTTGCCCCGCGATGTTTTCGTAGATTTTCTAAAGCACGAGGTGCCTTTTGATTTTGCGTTTGTCCAGACGACAATGACTTACTGGTACGAAGGTGTGCAGGAGGTCATTGAAGATATTCGCAGGGCTTGTCCACAGGCAAAAACTATACTGGGCGGTAACTACGTGACGCTCTGCAATAGTCACGCGCAGAAATTGGGGGCGGATTTTCTGGTGCCAGGCACAAATCTTGAGCCGCTCTGGGAATATCTGGGAATCATTCCGGACGCCAGACAGCCGGCTTTATGGGAGATTTATAATAAGCTACGAGTCCGGCAATGCCATCCTGACGGAAATGTAGGTGTGTTGAAGCTGGCTGATGGCTGTCCTTTTAACTGCACTTACTGCTCGGTGCCGAAGGTTTATGGCGGATTCAAATCACGACCGTTGGAACGCTCTTTGGCGGAGCTGGAGCTATTGTGTGAGCTTGGGGTCGAAAATATCGCCTTTTATGATGATGCTTTATTGTTCGAGCCGGAAAAGTGTTTTGTGCCTTTTTTGAATGAGATATTGAGACGGGATATAAAAGTTAATCCGCCGCACGTCTGGCGGATAAATCTGCATACGCCGAACGCCCTTAATGCTCGCTTTATTACAAGGGAGCTTGCTGAGCTTATGGTGCGGGCCGGCTTTAAGACTTTCTATCTGGGGTTTGAGAGTGCTTCTTTACAATGGCAGCAATGCACTGGTTTAAAGGTCCTCTGCGATGAACTTGCGCAGGCGGTGAGCTACCTTATTTCCGCAGGTGCTGAGCCGGCCAATATTACGGCGTATCAAATCCTCGGACACCCGCATACGGGCGCCGGCGAGATTGAGGCGACTATGCGTTTTGTCCAGAGTTTGGGGATTCGGGGGATGCTGGCGGATTTTTCGCCGATTCCCGGAACGCTGGACGGCGACTATTGCCGCAAGTGGGTGGATATGGATGAGCCGCTCCTGCACAATAAAACTGCCTTTCCGATTATTATGCTTGGCTTCGATGAAACAAATCGGCTCAAGGAGCTTCAGCGGCAGCTCAATCGCTCGCTGGCTGGCATGCCTTCGACGGGGCCATATTGATTTGCAGAAACGAGGTATTATACTTATCAGGCAGCTTTAGATTTCGGATTGCTTTGTAGAAAAGAGTTCAGAAGGTCATTTCGAGCGAGCCGCAGGCGAGTCGAGAAATCTGTTTTGAATGGATTTCTCCGCTTCGCGTCCCTTGGGGACGCTTTGGTCGAAATGACGGTAGGTCTTTTCTACAAGGCAATTTAAGATTTCAAATTTTGGACACAATTTACTGGAGAAAGGAGACGCAAAATGAAAACGAAAAGAAATTTGGTTGGGGTGGTAGTGGTCGGCGTTGTTGCTGCTATCGTGTGGATGTTGGTTGCGAGAACCGTACGAGCGCACTGCGATACCCTTGATGGGCCGGTTGTAATAACTGCAAAAATGGCTCTGGACAAAGGTGATGTAACGCCGGTCCTGAAGTGGGTGCAAAAGAAAGATGAGGGTGAAATAAAAAAAGCATTCGAAAATACCCTCACCGTTCGTAAACTCAGTCCTCAGGCAAGAGACCTGGCGGATATGTATTTCTTTGAAACGCTTGTCAGAATCCATCGGGCATCAGAGGGAGCAGGTTACACAGGCCTGAAACCCGCCGGCAGCGTGGAGCCGCCGATAGCAGCAGCCGATAAGGCCCTGGAAAGCGGGTCGGTTAATGATTTGGTGAAAGAAATATCGGGCATAGTTTCCGCCGGCATACGTGAGCGTTTTAACCACACAGTGGAGGCAAAAAAGCACGCAGAGGAAAGCGTTGAGGCAGGGCGTGAATATGTAAAGGCCTACGTCGAGTTTGTGCATTATGTGGAAGGACTGCATCTTGCTGCTCTGGGTCCTGCCCACCACACTGAAGCGGGTCAGCCGCAGACAACGGAACACCAGCATTAATTGATTACGGTCTATTCGGTGGTAGAAATAAGTTGTGATTCGAGAGATACGGAGCCATTTAGCTTAAGAGGGGTATTCTGTCTGCAAAGGTTAACAAAGTCTTTATCAACACCTTCGGGTGCCAGATGAATAAGCTGGATACGGCGCTGGTGAGGTCTGCACTGCTGGATGCGGGCTTTGCGCTGACCGAAAGTATCGATGATGCTGATGTCGTTTTGCTCAATACCTGTTCGGTCCGTCAGCACGCGGAGGAGCGGGTTCTTTCACATCTTGGGAACCTCAAGCACATAAAAGAAAGTCGGCCGGATATGGTGGTCGGCGTAATTGGCTGTATGGCCCAGCGGCTCGGCGACAAGTTGCTTGAGCATAAAGCGGTCAACATAGTCTGCGGGCCGGCACAAATACCACAGATACCTAATCTTGTAACAGAGGCGCTGCGAGAGGAAAAAAAGTCTGTGGCGGTAACGGCCAAAATCCGACAAGCAGCCGAAAAGCAAGCACAGAATTTTGAGATGTTCGAGTCTTTTTATGGCCTCGAAGATAAGCAGATACCGGGTCAGGCATTTGTTCGGGCAATGCACGGCTGTAACAATTTTTGCAGCTACTGCATTGTTCCTTATGTGCGTGGGCCGGAAGTATGCCGGCCGCATGAGGCAATAATCGAGCAGATAAAAAAACTGGCGGGTAACGGCATAAAACAGGTTACTCTGCTGGGCCAGAGGGTGAACGCCTATAAATACAAGAGCGGCGAAAAGACGTATTGCTTAGCTGATTTGCTTTCAATGGCAAATGACATTGGGGGCATCGAATGGCTTAAGTTCGTTACTAATTACCCTGCTGAAGAGTTCTTCGACGAGATTTTGCAGGCGATGAGCGATTTGCCGAAGGTGTGCAGCTATCTGCATATACCGGCGCAAAGCGGCTCGGATAGAATCCTGCGTGCGATGAATCGTCACTACAGCGCCGGCTGGTATTTAGAACTTCTCGATAAGGCCAGGGGTGCTATCCCCGATATTGCGATTGCAGGTGATTTTATAGTGGGCTTTCCGGGGGAAACCGAAGAGGATTTTGCAGCGACAGTTGAGCTGGTTAAGAAGGCAAGGTATAGAAATTGCTTTATTTTCAAATATTCGCCCCGGCCGGACACAACCGCAGATAAAAGATTGGAGGATGATGTCCCTGCCGAAATAAAGCAAAGACGAAACGTGGAATTACTTGCTGTGCAGGAAAAAATTAGTGACGAACTAAGCAAAGAGTTTTTGGGCAAAGAAGTAAAAGTTCTGGTTGAAGGGTTAAGTAAAAAGGCGCATCGAAATCCCTGTGGCAGCGTAGCCATGCCGCAATTGGTGGGCAGAACCGCTGAGGACTGGATAGTCGTCTTTAATGGCCCCGTGTCTCTTGCCGGGGAGTTTGCAAAAGTAAAGATAATAAACACCAGCCCCCTGACCTTGTTTGGGGAACTTACTTAAAGGCTTTAAGCCGGTAATAGTTACCGTTGAAAAAGGGTTGGTATCTGGAAGACGCAGAAATAGCCAAATACCAAAAAGGCAATGATTAACAGGACAGCAAATATCCGGTTTGGCCGAAGAACCTCTGCCGCCTCTTTGGAAAGAAGCTTAGGCATTACCACAAAAAGCCCTATCGCAACCCAAAGGGCCTGCAACGGCGTCAAAAGCAATCCATCAAGAATCGCAGAGAACTGAACCAGCTTCACCGGTTGCTTCTTAAAAACAAATACAATAATTATATTGGTGCACAAAAAGAAAAGCAGGAAAAATCTAAACTGCGTTTTCCAGGCGAACTTCTTATCAAAGCCCGGGAAGCAAAGGCGGAACGAATCTGCCAGCAAGCGTGGCCAGCCTGCAAGTTGTCCGACCTGCGTTGAAATCAGCGCAGCCGCCCCCGCCAGCAGAAATAGAAACCCGCCGACCGAGCCCCACCTTAATGAGAAGAGTTTAGAAAGCTCAAATGCGACCTGCTCGTTTTTTGGTGGGATTATCTGGGCTGGTCGCAGGATGCCTGCCCCGGCGATTAAAAATGAACCGGTTACAACAATTCCTATAACCATAGCTAATGTTGCATCAGCGTAGAGGACGCGGCACCAGCCCTTTATCTTTTCAGCGGTGTCACGGGTCATTCGCCGCAGGATGGATACATCTGCTGCCTTGCCATAACCTCTGCCGGCGGTTGCCCCGTAGCCGGCGCCTATCACCCAGTAGGTGTACCATACCTGGCTTGCAAAACCGCCTGCACCCCAGCCGGCAAGAGGCAATAGCTCCTTCCAGGGATTTCGGTTAACACCTTCAACAGCAAGTGCCCACTCCGGGACCTTCGGCACCTGAAAAGTAAGACTTTGCAGGAACTCCGAAAGACCGGGGAAGACATGGATACCAACATACATAACACCGACCACAATAATAAAAACAAAGATGCTCATTACTATTTCCAGGACGCCAAACACCCCTGACCATACGACGACAACCGCAAAAAGCGCAACAAGCCAGCCGCTCAGTGTTGCACCGATTGGAATCATACCGTTCACAAAGGTGCCGGCAGCAGTGGCAAGGGCGCCTATCGAAAAAGTCGCGCCTATGAATTGAACTACCAGCACAATCCAGACCACCCAGTGACGCGGGCCGGGGATACGGTCGAACATATCAACCATACCTTCGCCGGTGCAGACGGTATAGCGGCCGCCGCTCATACCAATCCAGTATTTCAGGAATATAACTAAGATAATCATCCACAGGATGGTATTGCCAAGGATGGCGCCGGTGCGGGTGGCAAGGATGACCTCGCCGGAGCCGATGTATTCGGCGCACCAGACCATTGACGGCCCGACCATTGCAAAGATTGCAAGGCCGACAGGCGGCGTCTTGATTTCCATATCCTTAATGCTATTTGCGGTTCCTTCCATAACTTTGGCCTTCACTTACACTATTATAATTCGAGTCTTCCGAATCGTCGATATTGTCATTCCGGCGGAAGCCGGAATCCAGACTTATAAAAATCAGCGTTAATCCGCCATACGTATGGCGGATAAATCTGTGTTAATCAGTCTAAAAGTAAAATCAGGCAGTTTGAGTAACTTACCTTCGCGTAATCATCCTGTCCACAAATTTTTGTCCCCAGTTGTCGTGTCAAATAATCAATTATCAATAATCAATTAAACGGCTGTATTTCAGCCGTGCCAGGTCCTCGCCGGCCTTTGGCTTGCGGAATACGAATAAATGCTCGTGCATTATCAGGTAAAACTTATCGCGTTTTGCCTTCGATTCCCAGTGCTTTGTGGAATTACAATGGTGCTGAACTTTGATAATATCTTCCTTCAGTATGAAACCGATTTTTAGAAAACGTTGCATAACGTTAAATGCCAGCGGGACAAAATGTTTTCCTTTTCGCGTATCGCCAATAAGTATCGCACAGTATTTATCCGGTTTAAGAACCCTAAATAGCTCTTTTGCAATTTTTTCAATCTCATCGCAAAACTTCGGCAAGCTGCTAATATTTGAGAGGTCTTCCGGTATCTTATCGTTTGAGTATTTTATAATGTTCATATACGGCGGATGGGTCAGAATCAGGTCAAAAGAATTATCTTTTAGAAAGGATAAGTTACGCGCATCGCCGACCTTTACTTTCTGGACACTTGGGGGGTGATGTTTGAAACGTAATCCAACTTTTGTAAGTTCAACAGCTTCTGGATTGATGTCCATACCCAGTGCATTTCTTGCCAGAAGTTTTGCTTCTATGAGCGTGGTTCCTGCTCCGACCATTGGGTCAAGGAGCCAATTCCCTTTTTCCGTGTACATTTCGATTATATTACGTGGTATTTGGGGAGCAAAGTTGCCGCGATATTTTGGACTATGCGTCGCCCAATTGCCTCTTTCCGGAAAAGACCAGACGGTTGTGTATTCGGGATTATACTCCATCTTTTATGAACTACTCAACAATCGATAGGGGTAGAGTATTTTTTAGGTGCAGGATACTTTCTGCCAGCCGCTGCGAATATTATCCTGTCAATTTGTGTGTCTCCCGCGGCTACCCAGCGGATAAACCGCATCAGGTATTCTCTTGGGGGGTCGAGTTTACTTTTCCTGGGTGCGTCGGGTCCAAAATTAAAGTCTTGCTCTATCATTAGAAGTTGTGCCACGCATAGATTGACTTCTGATTCATCGAGATGCATTGGAAAATTTATTTTTACGAGTTCATCCACATAGAGTTTCGGGTCCTCACCGTTGTAAACTTGCTCCAAACTCTTAAATAGCTTTTTCGAACCGACAAGATTGCTTTCCCGTTTTATGTACAAGTCAATCAACAGCCGTATATGAGTGGGATAAAATTCTGGTTGGTCAGTGATAATCAGTCCGATAGCGTAATCATATTTCGAGAACTTGCCGGTGTGTGTTACGGTAACCTTAACGTGGTTAGTGCTTTCATAAATAATCTTATGTTCTTTATCTTTAAGACCTCTTAGCTCGTTTGCCAACTGTGACATCTTCATGGTTTATCCCCTGACATACTGTGTGTGATTCTTTACCAGTTAGGGGGATTGCCTATCTTTAGAGACGTCACGCTAACTGCGAAAGTCCGGCCTTCAAGTTTAGTAATTGGTAATAATTAACTCGTTAATCGCTCTGCGTCCTGCTCCTATGCAGTTAATAGCTCTGGTAGCCTTGACTTTATAAATTGTGAAACAACTATATTGGTCGTCAAAAAAACGATCTCTTGGGTCCTCATTTTTAGGGTCGGAGTTGCTTAAAAGGAATTTGGCACCTTTGGTGTCTATTTGCCTGCAAAATTCGGCAAGGCGGATTTGCTCTTTTTCCGAAAAATCATCTTTTGAATAAGATGTAAAACTTGCAGTCGGGCTTATAGGGCGATAGGGCGGGTCTAAGTAAACAAACGTTTTCTCGTCAATGTACTTATCGCTATCCTCAAAATCGCCGCGAAGGACTTGCACTTTCCGCAAAACCTCCGATGCAGCGAGCAATTTCTCCACATCACATATCGTGGGATTCTTGTAATGGCCAAATGGAACGTTGAACTCATCCTTTCTATTAACGCGATACAAGCCATTGTAACAGGTCTTGTTAAGAAAAATGAGTTTGGCGGCGGTCTTAACTCCGAAATCAGAGAGTTTTTCAATATTGAACCTTTTGCGGATGTCGAGGTAAAACTGTTCTTGTTCAGATTGTCCGAAAGCGAAGAACTTGCTTTGGAGCGATTTTAGTTCGGCAATAAGAGATTCGACATTGTGCTTTACAGCATTGTAGCAGCCGACCAGATCTCCATTTATATCAAAGAGATAAAAGTGCTTAATAGATTTGTACTTTTGAGCAATGTAAAAGAATACCGCTCCTCCACCTACGAATGGCTCAACGTAGGTATCAATTTCACTGGTTCTCAGCTCGCTGGGCAAACGCTGTTCAATCTCGTCTATTAGCTGCCCCTTCCCACCTGCCCACTTCAGAAATGGTTTTGCCAAACACAGTTTCTCAACGATCAGTGTCACAATAGGTCCTTAATACTTACTCCCAGTGCTTTTGCGATTTTCTGAAGGTTCTTCAGGCCGATGTTCTTTTCGCCACGTTCAATTTGGCCGATGTAGGCACGGTGAAGGTTGGCCAAAGCAGCGAGCTTTTCCTGCGTAAGGCCACGCTCCTCGCGGATACGCCTTATGTTGAAACCAACCTCCTTGTTAATGTCGCTCATAATCGAAACTCCTGATCTGAATTGTATGGAATGCTATTTACTGGTCGACTACCTAAAGGTAGCAATCTTTTGTAGTTGTTGGTCGTTAGTAGAGAGTTTAGTCAGTCGAGATTCTTTCTTTGACTTCGCTCAGGGCTAAAGTCTATTTGCGCTCAGAATGACCAAAAGGGCAGTCCAATTCGTGGTTCGGGACTCGTGGCTCGTGGTTCGTAGAAAGGCAGATATGAAAAAAGCCCCGTGCCGGAGGCACGGGGCTTTGGGGGTTAGTTTAAGTTAGTGTTGAGCATCTGGGATTGGGACGCGGGTCGCCATTCGGCGGCCAATAAGGCGTAATCGCGGAAGTTGATTATGCCGTCGCCGCAAAGAGTCGCTATATCGACCGACGGCTCATCTTGCAGCCAGTAGCTAAATAGTATCGCCAGGTCATCAAAATCGACATCGCAGTCACTGTCGAAGCCGAGCTTATACGAGAAAGGCAGGCGCTTGGGAACAACATTAACCTGCGTTGTGAACTTATAGGGGATGCCGAGTCCGCTATCAAAAACCAGTTCCACAAAAAAGGCCGTCCATCCTTCGTTCGGTTCGGGGACCTTGCCTATATACGTGCCGCCGCCCTGGTCGGCTAAAGTAGAGCTTTTCCAGGCCAGCCCGATGGTCTCAAGCCGGAAGTCACGGGCCTTTGTGTTGCTTGCCTGCCAGAGATTGACCTGCGTCGGTGTGGTGACTGTCTTGACAACGATTGAGCCATCGTCTTTGACAGACCAGGAAAACTGCGGACGCTGCGAACCGGTGAGGATGGACTTATAGAAAACCGTCAAACTCATCGGAGCATCTGAGCCGGCAAGACCGTGGTCTGTATTGGGGACGTAGCGAAGGTATTTTTCGCCTGTCAGGTCGTGAAAATAGAACTGGGCGGAATCGGGCAGAAAGAACTGGTCGCCGGATGAATTGACCCCGAACTTGGGCATTGTATAGCGAGAGCGATACTCGTAGGGGTCGATAAATTTTCTTAAGGCCTGGCCCTGCGGCGTATCGAGGCGCTGGAAGATTTTCAACTCTTCATAATCGTGGATGGCGCTGGAATAGAAGCCGTAAGCACTATAGTGATGCTTCATCTGGTCATCCATATTGAGCACATCGATAACCGCCGGCGCAATTGCAATAACCCGCTTATCGGCCGCGGCGGTCAGCCAGGTTGTCCAGCCGCGTTTGGATGCACCCGCGACCACAAACTGGTTTACATCAAGGACCCCCTTAGTCTCGGATAACAGGTAACTGTGAATGGTATCCATTGCGCGGACGGCACTTTTGGCCATCGGCAATAGGAGCGGCCAGGTTGCATCGCCCGTTGCCATATATTTATTGAAGGTGTAAGCGATAATCGCATCTTCGGAGCGCGGGCCGCCCCCATCAGGGAAGACAAGCGGCTCGTTCGGGACCATTTTCAGGTCCGCAACTACCGACTTTGTGTTTAGAGCTATCCCGACCAGCATCGAATCGGCTGAAGTCGGAGCCGAGCCGCCGTTTCTGCCGCCATTTATCCACAATAGCGCCTTATCTGCACTGACTCCATCGGGTTTGATTATGGTCAGCCAGTGCTGCCAGATTGTCCGGTCAACTTCGCTGCTGCTGCGCCAGGATTGAGACGTCATATCCAGAATATAGGCGGTATATCCAAGACCTTTGGCAGTGTTGACCAGAGTGTATTTGTAGCTGGTATCAGGTGCCGCCACATAATCATCCAGCGGTGTGGCGACAGTAATTTGTGCGCCGGCAAGAGTCAGCACAAAAAGAAACAGAAGTTTGTATGATTTCATAATCTACCCTTTCTTTTTAATTGGCCGGAGGCCGTTCCTCTTTTGTACTTATACTTTGGGCGGAAAGATTTGCCGCAGATACTCTGCATCGTAGCGACAGCTTTCTTCTACACCAAGCGGCATTTTGGTGCCTTCCATCACCAGCCAGCCGCAGTAGCCGATGTCGTCAATTGCCAGGCGGACCTCTTTGAAGTCAATCGAGCCTTTGCCGTAGAGGTCGTCATAATCTTTGGCGTGGAACTCGCATATTTGCTTGCCGAGCAGGCGTATCTCTTTATAGATGTCATAGCCCTGCCCATGGGAGTTGGCCACATCGTAATAGACCTTGACCGCGGGCGAACCGACACGCTTGAGAATGTCCAGATGCTGCTCTGCGCTTAGCAAGGATTCAAGACCGAGATAAATACCGGCCTTTTCGGCCTTCGGTGCTACTTTTTTCAGCCGTTCCACAACAACTTCCGTACCCTTTTTGTCATTTTTCAGGTCCCCATTGCCGAAAAATGCCAGCAGTATAACTTTCACCTTCATCGCTCTGGCAGCGTCAATGGCTTCGCTTACCCATCTCTCGGCTCGCGGGTCGCTTTTGTAGGGGACACTGTTGAGGGTGCCGAGAGCAAAGGATGCGATTTGTATATTATGTTTCTTTGCCTCTTCGAGGAATTTTTTTTGCAAGTCGGGATTGCACAGGGGGAGTTTGTCCTGTCCGTCTCCAAAGTCCACCTGAACACCGTCAAGTCCAATCCGTTTGGCTGATTCCAGCGAAGCCGGGTCGGTCCTTTTGCCTATTGTCCAGTCACAGACGCCGAGCTTGAATCCGGACTTGTATGGTTTTGTCCGTGAAGACTCAAGTAAGCTGTCGCAGGAAGTCAGAGCAAGTCCGGCGACGGCACAGGCACTATAGGCCATCATTTCACGACGGGTCACAACTGGATTTTTCATTTGTTTATCTCCATATCGCAATTTTGTTTTATGCCTTCGCACCTTTAAGGTTTGCGTCGAGTTTCTCGGTGTTTTTGATGATTTCGTCCCAGCGAACGAGGCGGCCCTGGTAAGCGGCAGTGCGGCCGAGAATCGTTATAAGATTACTGCGGACACTCGGCTCAACGGTCGGATTGTCAAAGGTTCCGTCGATGATGTTTTTGTGGAACGTTGCAATGTTGTTGACCGCACCTTGTTTATATATGTCACCGGTGCTGCCGCCGCGATAGAAAGTCTCGCCCTGGCCGCGGATTATCACCTGGCCGCCGTATTCGGTTTCGAGCACACCCTTGGAGCCGAACATCCGGTTTCTGATGCCTTCAGGCTGGGTGCCGTGGCCTTCAAACTGCCTTGAGCTAAAAGTTATGCCAACGTTGTCTGGATACTGGAAGAGCACCGCAAAATGGTCCCAGCAGGTGCCGACGCTGCGCACCTTGCGTCCACCTGTTCCGATGGCATAGATAGGAGGCCGGTCCATAATCCAGTTCATCACATCAAGCGTGTGGATGTTTTGCTCGGTGATGATGTCACCTGAGAGGACCTTGTCAAGTCCCCAGGCACGAAGGCGATTTTCAGAGTTATTTGGGTCTTCCTGCATATACTTGTAGTGGCCAGGGAAGGGGTCGCTGGCGTGATAGGTTGACTCGCCAAAGGCAAACTGACCAATCGCGCCATCGCGAATCCGCTTAAGTGCCTCGCAATATAATGGGTCGGCGCGCGTCTGGAAATCGATGATGAAGCAGAGTTTTTTTGATGAGGCTTTTTTGCCGCTTTCGGCAATAAGGTTACAGCCGGGCACATCCACTGCAAGAGGCTTGGCGACATAGACGTGATGTCCAGCTTCTACCGCCGCCGCAGCCTGCTCAGGATGAAAATATGGCGGGCTTTCGATTGCCACTGCGTCCACGTCTCCTTCCAGGAGCTTACGGTAACCGGACAATCCTGTGTATCGGCGGGCCTGGTCGATGGCGAATTTGCCGCCGAGCCCATCGACCCTATCTTGGAAATAATCCGCCGCCGCCACGATATTGTAGCCGCCGTGCTGGTTGAATAGGTCGGCGATCCAGGTTCCCCTGCCGCCGCAGCCGAGCATTCCCAGCTTGACCTTCGAGTTCGCACCGTAGCTGCGGACAAGCTTCGGGTTGACCACAGCAAACGACAGGGCAGCCGCGCCGGCCCCGGCAATGAACTGGCGACGAGTAACCCGCTGCTGGTTTTTGTTGGCAAGTGAAGTTTTGCGTCTATCCGACATTTGCAAATCCTCCTTTCATAAATGCACACCTGAAAGGTGTCCAGGTCTAAGAAGACCTATTTTTCTTATGTGTTTTAACTTATCTTCCGTATTCTGGTCTTGCACGTTAGGGCAAGACAGGCTTTCTCATTATAACCTCCGAGCGTGGGTATGCAATCAGTTTTGCATTTTGTGCCAAAATGCTTACTTTGCCGGTTTTTCACCTTCTCTCAATTGACACTGTAACTGAACCGGGAAAGCCAGAGGATAGTGACAGCGGCACGTTAGGCAAGTCCTTACATTCACCCATTTTAGGCGCAAAAAGAAAGCCTTGCGCCGCCAAAGGCGGGCCGACAAAGCTACGACCGAGGCCGAAGTGTCTCGAACCCTCAATTTCGGAGCGTTGGTTTTAAGTGGTGGATAAAGAGCATGAGGATGCTTGCATTTGTTCCTGACTTCCGTTACATTCGCAGTGCATAAAAAGAAATGTAAGCAACTCAGGGATTATCTCCCGAGATATTGTTCTATATCACTTAAGCAAGGAGGTCCGAATCTAATGCTGCGAAAAGGCGCAATTGTGTGGCTGGTGTGTGGTTCTCTAATGGTCCACTCAACTGCCGGTGGGCTGTTCTCTTCTGTCCCTCAAGGTGAAGCGGCGCTGAAAGGTCAGACCGGTCAGACCGATTCGCTCACAGGCGATTCACGGGCAACCTATACCGCCCCCCAGATGATGGCCGCGATGACAGAGCGAGATTGCTGGGTAGCGGCAAAGTTTGAAGGGGTTCCGGAACGCAAGCAAAATTTACAAGGGCTGCGCACAGTACCGACCCGCCGTTTTCTTTTCTTTATGCTGGCCGGTTGTTTGGGTTGCTTCGGCAGCATTTGCATGGCCTGCTCAAAATCTGAGACGATATCCTCCGCACAGCAGAAAGCTGCGCACGAGAAAACAGTGATAATTAGTTCATTCCTATTTAGACGCAGGGTGCGATACGTGGAATCAACTTACTGTGCGCATTGTTTCTGTCTGCCGCATCAGCTCGGCAATATCAGCAGAGAGATTCAGAGTCGATTTGCCCTTTGGCAGGTCAAAACAAACCGTCAGGTTCTCGCCATCCGAAAACCACCTTCCGCTCTCCAGCTCCGCAGCGTTTTTCGCCTGCTGTAATTGAACCGGCTGCTCATTGGCCAGCAGCTTCGGACCGACTACCGATATGGCTTTGATTCTGATTGTAAATTGCGTTGCAGCAAACGGAGCGTTGAAGGTTATACGTGTGCCTTCTTTGTCAATCTGCGTCAGTTCCCTGGCAGCCCAATAGCGGGCAATCTCGCTAAGCTTCATCCAGATTAAGTTATCGTAGCGCTGGTGCAGCCGCCCTATAACATCCTTGAAGATGTTAAATCCGACCTCTTGGCCATTGAAGTAAATCCCCGGCCAGTGGCACACGAGCACAGCCGGCTCGCCCTTGTCGATGACCTGTGGCAGCCGTCCGCTGCGAAGGTCTTCGGTAATAAGTCGGTCAGCCGAGCCCGGAGATATTCCGTCCCAGCCGCCGAACCAGTCGTCTGTGCAGCCGATTATGGACACCACACATTTCGGGTCGGGTCCCGTCAGGCCGGAGGCATACTCGACGCGAGGTGCAACACTCCGCTCGTCCGTGAACACGTGCCGGAAATAATGGGGAATCTCCGTCTTAAATACGTCCCGGCATGACTGCAGCGTCGCCTGCGCTAGTTCAGACAGCACTCCATTTCCAAAACCGCCCGGGGTCGTTATGCCCTCACACTGTAAACCGACATTTTTGAGAATCCTCAATGCGTAACTCATATAGTCCGCCAGCTCATCGACCGACTTGCCGTCTGTCCAGCCCCAGTTCTCCATAAATCGCGAATTTCTTTCCTGGTATGGACGTCCGGTCTTGGTATCGATGACCCAGGTATGCGTAATCATTTCCGGATGAATGTCCCAATCAGGCATCATAAACTCACGCACCAGTTTGATGCTGTCATCGAGTTCTTTCTTTGACCAGCCGGGTAAATCGCGGTCCAGCCAGCCCACGCAAGCCGGATACGGCACGATACTGTATTTGCCCTTTATCTTGTGTTCCCGGCACCACTGGCTGAACTTACGCACGAACGAGTCCGGTATCTCGCGAGGCAGTTTTTTCCAGTCCTGCTTATAGTTCTCCGGAAACACCTCCGCAAACTGAGGGATGCAAAAATGCGCCAGGTTCGCCAGACAGGTCGAATCATCAATAATGAGACTGACCGGAACACGATTGGCGGGATTGAGCACCGTTACGTCACTGGCCTGTTCCGGCCGCTGGCCTTTTTCCTGAGCACCTGCTCGCACGCTGTGCAGAGCAAATTGTGCGCCTGCCAACACCGTTGCCTTTAGAAAATTACGTCGAGCGATTCTTTCTGGTCCAAACATATAATCCCTCTTATTCTCTTTGCCCTACTTTAGCGTAACCCCCGGATAGCATAATGTCAACTTTTTTCTGCTGTGCCGTTGGGGATGGGAAGGGATCATCTCACTTACGCTTTCCTACGCCACCGCGTAGAATCTAATGCGTAAAATATCGTCTGTTACTTCTGGCTCAGTCCTCTATTAGTGGGCCGAGACAGTCAGCTGCACAGGATTAGCTTCCACCCTGACATCAGGATTGTAATACTCATAGACAGCGGACTTTGGTGTTTTAGCTTTCAGTGGGTATTTGGCCAGCAGTTGGTACTTGATTTCAATCGGCTTTCCGTGGTCAACCTCTCGCAGGTATACGATAATCTGCCGACCGGTAGTCGAGTACTTCTCGATTACTTTCTGGTCAACCAAGCGGTTCAGATTTTCGGGTATCAGCGTAAATCCCGGCGGTAAGCCGAGGTCAACGATAACCATCTTGGCCCGGCCGAGACGATTGTTGGTTACGGTCGCAGTAACGTTGATAATATCGTCTGTCGCTAATTGTGTGCGGTCATATTCAACTTTGATAGTCATAGGTCCTTCTGGAAGCGGCTTAGTTTCTTTTGCATAAGGTATGTAGTAGCGACCCACTACCTGATACAGCAGCGCTCCCTTACCTTCAAATTTAAGAGTAATAGTATTGTTGCCTTTGCGGGTGTGGTCTTTTAGGTCCACTAATTGGAGGACGTCACTATTGTTTTCGTCAACTTTCAGCTTGGAGATACTCTGGTCGTTAAATACCACATCAATGGTGGCGTATGTCTTGGCTGTTGCGCCGCGCTCTGCCATCAGCATTGCCCGCAGGGCCTGAATCGTCGCCTGGGTCGATTGCCAGGTTCCGTAGGCATCCTTATTCTTCACCAGATATGTTATTGCCTTACCGACTGTGCCCAGCTCTCGCCCGCAGCGAACAAAGGCCTGGACAACAAGAGCAGTTACTTCTATATCGGCCGCGGTGCCGGAGCCACACGTTGGTGTCTCAGATTGTGAAGGCCAGTATGCAATGTCATCTTTCTCTACCCGTTTCTCAAAGAGCTTTTGAAGGACCTCAAGCGTGGTCTTATCCTCCGGGTCCACTGTGGATAAGGCGTTGGCAGTCAGGGCGATGGTATAGTTATCCTTCATTTCGTCGAGATGCTTTTTCAGATATTCTATGCCCTTACTTATTTCCGGCCCTTTATAGCCGGTTGTGGCCAGCGCCCAGGTGATGTAAGCTGTGTTACGAAGAACATTATCGGTGAACTTATCAGCCGCACCTTCACGAATACCGCCCTCAGATGGCTTATATGAGCCATCGTTTTCCTGGCACTTTGCCAGCCACTGCTGCGTCCGGGTGATGATGGCAGGGTCAACTTCATAGACCTTGCTCATATCATAAAACTCCATCAGCCCGTATGCGGTCAAGATGCGATGGGCAGGCGCTTTACCAAACCACTCAAATCCGCCGCCAGGCACCTCATACGAGACCAATCGCTGATAACCTGCGTTGATGAACCCCTCGGCCTTCATCTGTAGTTCGGGCGTGATTTTGCCGGCGGTTTTCATATAATCCAGAACAAGAACGTTCGGATAGGTAACTGACGAGGTCTGCTCGAAGCATCCGAACGGCATACGCAGCATCTTGTCCAGCCCTTCGACTACCTGGCTGAGCACACCCGGGTAAATCTTCACGAATATCTTACTGGCATCGTCGATAGCACCATCGGGTATAGTTATAGTATGGGTGATGGTGCCTTCCAGACGGCCGCTCTGGCTGACCAGACATTCCTTGCCATCCGGCGTAATCTCGACAGTTCGAGCAACGGCATCGCTTTTCTTGGCGCCGCGGGCTGTTACGGTAAACTTCTGGAAACCAATTTTGTGGGCGACGATTGGGAAATACACCGCCCGGACCTCTGATGGCGCCAGCGTGACTGTTTTTTCCGCCACGCCCTGCAGCTCGAACCAGTCTTCTTTCTGGACCTGAAGTTGAATCTTCTGGTCGGTCTTGAGGTAGTTATATATGGCTACTGGGACGTGGACCTCGTCATTCTGTGTCAGAGAAACCGGAAAGTCAACATCCACAAAGAAATCCTGGAACACACGGATGCCCGCAGTTGTCGAGCCGAGTTGACCTGCAAGCGATGAGGCCATACAGGTCATCCGCCACGTGGTTATCGAATCGGCCAAAGGCACATTCAAGACCGCCTTGCCCTCTCCATCAGTAATCAAGGCCGGATTAAAGTAAAGCGTCTCCGGAAAAAACTGACGAATCCGCACCGGCTCAGGAGCGGCACTGGCTGCCGTCGATGTAGGTCCCTCTAACGCCTTTGCGGCCCGTTCCATTGGCAGTGCTCCAGCCATTCCCTGTTTCTCCATCATTGCATCAAACGCCATTACGCCGCGCTCTTCGAACGCAAATCCAAGGCGTTTCTTGAAGTCTTCACCCCCAATTCCAGCAGGGCCAAGAGATGGCACAGTCAAATCGTCTATGGTGTCCCACTTTCCATCTACCCCTGCAGATGCAAGCACAAATCCGTGATAGTTCTGGCAGCTCTCACACCACCTGCCTGTAATCTTCATTGTGCTGCCCCAGGGGTCAAGAATATCCGCTTCTTTGAGATACCCATCCTGCACTAAAAGAGTAAGCTCAATGCCTTTCTTGAAAGATTTTTTGCTGCGGTGCTTTTCAGAGAGCTTGTTCAGGGCTTCCTGTATTTTCTGATACCGCGGCATTATATTCTGAGCCATCTTTTCCCCAAAGGCATGTGCTTTATTGTCGCGCTCGTAGGTGTTAACGTGCAGCGGGTAATCACCCACACCTTTAGCAGAAGCCAACAGGACTCGAGCTGCGGTGTCCCGGCGAGACTCAGCAGGTCTGACGCCCGGCATAGGTATTGGCGGACATATACACTCATCAAGCTCATAACCGTGGATTTCATAGCGAGGTGTGGCAATCTCTTTCTCCAGGTAGAAATAGACCTTCTCCAATCCCGGCTGCATCTCCTGCAGGGCAAAGACCGCTTCGTCAACCACCATAACCCCAAGTGCGGATGCCACCCCATTACCAGTTTTACTCGTTACCTTAAATTCCAGCTTCGCCTCCGTCCCGGGCAGATAGGTTTCGCTGTCACTGGTGACCTTTATTTGCAAATCATTTGCCGGGTCCACCAGCACCAATCGCTGGTCGCGGACAATCACGCCGTTCTTACCAATAAGATAAGCATTAAGCTGGACCGTCCCTGCCAGTGTTGCATCTAATGTCACCTTATCCGATGCCTGGCCGCCTTTTAGCCCCAGCGTTCGCGTCAGGTAAGTTTGACGGTCTTTGATAATGTCGATATACACTGCCCCTGATTTGCGTGTCGAAAATACAGAGAGTGCCACTTCTTCGCCCACTTTGTAAAGTGATTTATTTGTGCGAAGCAGCACTACATCATCTTTGCGCTCTTTTGGTTTCAATTCTACTCTTGCCTGGCCGGTGTGGCCTTTGGCATCTTTAGCAGTCAGCCACATCTCTATCGCACTATCATCTTCAGGTGCGAATGCGACTTCGCCGAAACCCGCCTGGTCAGTTTCAATGGTTATGGGTTGGGCTCGGTGTCGAGGATTGTGCCAAAGAACCGAGCACGATGCCGGCGTTGCGTCTGCATAAGTGGTAACTACATAGACTTTATTTTCTAATCCCGGTATGAGCTCACCGCTTTCGGGCACAGCGGCCACGATAATAGGAGATGCCGTCACCGTCAGATTTTTCGTGATGGTTTCTTTGTGGTCGGCGGTATCGATTACCGAAATCTCAAACTTGGCCGAGGCCTTGCCCGCCTCTAATGGTTGACCGACAAATTGCTCCGGCAGACGAGCCTCAAAGGTGTAGTGCCCTTTTTCGTCCGTCTTACCCTCGATGGACTGGAAATCAACGTAGGCGACGTCAAACTTTGAACATTTTATCTCTACCTTGCCGCCCGCGACGGGCTTGCCAAAAAAGTAGTCCACCTGTATCTCGCCTTTGACGGTCTCGCCCGGCTGATAAAAATTGCGGTCGCTGGTAAAAACGATTTTGAACTTCGGCAGCACGTAACGCTCGACGGTCACGGTCTTCTCTTCTTTAGCTCCTGCTACAATCGCGCGAGCACGGTAAGTGCCCATATTCAATTCATCAGCCAGAATAAAGTCTGCGTGTGAGATGCCGAAGCGGTCTGTAGTTCTGCGCACCTTAAACACCTTATTGCCCTTGGAGTCTTCTACCTCAAATATGACCTCCGCCTCGCTCAAGGGCTTCATTTCGGGCTGGGATAATGTCAGTGCACGGATGTGGATGGTTTGGCCCGGCTGGTAAAGCGGCTTATCCGTAGTAAGCAATGTTCGCAAAGCACTTCTAACTTGAATGGTTTCTTCCACAGTATCTGTTCCGCTCTTAGAGGTAACCGTGACCTTAAGCCGGGCATCACGCAACGGTGCATCCGGCATCTGGAGTTGTGCTGCCACCTCACCGTTCTTGTCGGTTTTTGCACTGAGCTTGGAGATTACTTTGCCCTCGTGTGTCAGCTCGACTGCGACATCTGCTCCATAAATTGGGACACCACCGGCCCGGTCCCGCACGAGCACCCTTATTACTGGAGACGTCCCGGCTACAAACTCGCGTTGTCCCAGGACTGTAGTTTCAAGAACCTCGCCGACAAACAACAGGCTTCGCTGCCGGAATGTCTCGCCGGAATCGAAACGGTAACGCAGATAATAGTTGGCCAAATCCTTCTTATCTATCTGTGCGAACATTTCGATTTGAAGTGGCCGGCCCCGATGCTTCCGCGTGACCTTTGCCAGAAGCTTGCCGTCAAGCTGGTAAAGTTCCGCTTCAAGCGTTCCTCTGGTGCTGTCGGGTGGACGAAACTCTACGGTAATCTTTTCGGGCGCAATTTCCAGCAAAGATAGCTCTGCATTGCCCTGGCTCTCTTGCTGCGACCCTGAGCTGACTATGCCGATCTGAAGAAGTAAAACAACGCCTAACGCAACAGAAGCCGCTAATCCGACCCCAACCATTCTCTTACACATAGTTCTGACCTTTCCCAAAATCTTGGTTACGACCTGTCTCGGGCACAGATAACACATTAACGCAAGGCCCGTCTATATATTTAAGACGTGCCAGCCGTTAAATAGTTGCGATAGACAAACACTTTCGCCCAGGCTTTCTCACTATTCTGCCCTAATCGTAGCCCCACAAAGCAGTTAGTGAAAGTAAAATATATGTAAAATAACAAGCCCGATTTGCTTAAGACATCTGCAAACTATGGCTCGAATTCCCTTTATTCTCTTGCGAATACTTTCTCACGCAGGTTTCTATAAAGTATTATGCTCGCAAAAAGGATATTACTCATAAATTGCCTGCTGAATGGCCTACAGGAGGCCAATCGGCTATATCAAACAGAGTTTGCAGAAAAAGCGTGACACCGTTAGAAAATGGGTAATCGCGTCCCTTAATTACCTTTCCTTTTCAAAGGAAATGTTGTATAATCAAGGTGTTAGTAGTTGCACGAAACTGATAGTACGCGAAAGGAGGTTTTCGATTGAAAGGGTATTTAACAACAAATTAACAAGGCCACATTTTTTGCCCACAACTAAAATTGCAGTTATTCTGTTACTGATTTTTTCAACGCCTGCCCGACGGACAAGCCTCTGGGTAGGCGGGCTGGTGCAGGGCGCATCAATCAGTCTAAATACCGGTGCCTGCCCGACGGACAAGCCTCTGGGTAGGCGGGCCGAGGGGATAGTAACGCTTCAGACGGCTCCATTAGAAGTGGAATTGGCCGAGGCCGGTGAGGCAGTCTTCAACTGCGACGACATCCAGTGGCTAAACGATACGGGCGAACCCCGGATTCCGTGGAAGGTGGTTACTGTCCTGCTGCCGCCAAATGCGAATCTTTCGAGTGTTACTTGCCGTGTTGAGCAGCCGGTGTATGAGGCCATTGCGGGTACGTGGCAGGTAGAACCAATGCCCCCCATGGCGACAGCCGGTGAGAATGGACAAGTAATGGTTGTCTGGCCTGAGGATAAACGGATTGTTGACGGCCGTGATGCGGATATTTACGAACGCGATGCGTTCTGGCCCCAAGAGCAGGTCCGGCTGTCAAGCACAGGTAAGCTTCGCAAATGGCGGTTGGCTGAAATAGCCATCCCATTAGTCAGGTACAATCCGGTTAGCGGCGAGCTACTGCAACTTACCGGTGCCGAGATTACGGTAGATTTTCAGCGTGAGGTCGGGTTGCTGGACATCGACAGGCCAGACCCGCTCGGACGGTCAAGGGTGCGGAGCATTGCTGCCAATTTCGCTCAGGCTGTTGCCGCTTACGATAAAGCGGCCTGGGACGGTAAGGGCAGCAAAGACCGGACGGCAACGAAAATCAGCAGCGAGGAAAGCGGCGATTCTCCAGAGCCGGGCTCGAAGGGCTACTGTATTATAACGACATCGGCCATCCAGAGCGATTCCAGCAAGTTGAACGCATTTGTCAGCCACAAAGAATCACTGGGCTTTAATGTTCGAGTCGTTACCGAGTTGACCTGGGGCGGAGGCACCGGTGATACAGCGGCAAATAACATCCGCGCGTGGCTGTCAAGCAATTATGTCACCGAGGATATTCTGTATGTTCTGCTGATAGGCAATCCTCATCCTAACACTGGTGATGTGCCGATGAAGATGTGTATCTTAGATCATCCTACGGATTATTTTTATGCTGAACTGACAGTTGACTGGGACAAGGACAAAGATGGTATCTACGGTGAGGAAGGGGCCGATGCAACACAAGGAGATGAAGTAGAGAAATATTTTGAGGTGTATGTAGGACGTATTCCCTATTACGGCAATATAAATGACCTGGACCATATTCTGCAGAAGACCATAGATTACGAGAATGCTGCAGATGCTCAATGGCGTCGCAATGTCCTGCTTCCGATGGTCCCATTGGGTGATTCGACTCCGTCGTACCAACTCGGCGAGCAGATAAAAAACGACCATCTCGAGCCGAGGAGCATCCCTTCTGTTAGAATATACGACAAATACTACGGTGCTATACCTCCACCAGAATACTTGCGCTCTCAACGCTACCCGGCCACCGAATGGAGTCAAGGCAGCTATGGTCTTATTGTCTGGGCAACCCACGGCTGGTCTCAGGGAGCATCCGGTATTATTAGTACTTCAGATACCTCCACTCTTAATGATAGTTATCCTGGAGCTACCTGGCAGGGCTCTTGTAATAATAGTGAGCCGGAAGTACAACAGAACCTGGCGTATTCAATTTTGAAAAATGGCGGCATCACAACTGTGGGGGCAACACGCCTTTCTTGGTATTGGGTCGGGGAAAGTGATTACCGAAATTCCTCCTCTATTGGTGGATTAGGCTACCAATACGCCAAAAGAATAGTTGAAAGGCAGGCGTGTGGCCAGGCGCTTTATAACACTAAAGAGGCTATGAGCCTGTGGCTGCAGAATTATTATGTTTTTAACCTGTATGGCGACCCTGCAGTTGTGATTATGTCTGAGCCGGCGGCTTTTACAATTTCTCCCACGGACCTCTTTTATAATAAATCCCCCCGCTCGATTGCCTCTTCATACAGCCGGACTTACACCCTCAATAACAAATCTGGTTTAGCGCTGAACTGGACTGCATCACATACGGCCGATTGGTTTGAGCTTTCCTCCTATGGCGGCAGCATCGGCGCCAATAGTTCGGTGACCGTGAATACGCATCTAACCGCTGAGACGGCGGATTTAAACTACGGCACCTACGAGGATACAATTATTTTCACTGATACAACCAACGGCATTATTGTGAAACGAAAGGTATTTTTAGAAATTTACCCGCAATATCTTGTAGGTTATTGGGAGCTTAATGAAAGTAGCGGCACTACCGCAAAAGATTCGAGCGGGAACGGCTATGATGGCACTTTGCAGGGAGCATTTATGTTTGATACCGCTTCTGTGCTGGGCACATTCAACAATGCCCTTGACTTTAACGGTACCAGTAACTACGTCGGGACCGGCAAGATCGCCTCGGACCTCGGGATCAACACCAATGCTGCAAGGACCGTCACCGCATGGGTGTATACACATAGCTTCAATAACGGCGGTATCTACGAAATGGGAGAGCATACGAATGGGCGTGATTTCTCATTGAGAACAATGGGCAGTGATAACCAGTGGCGGGTGCAATACTGGGGCAGCGACCCGGCTACAGGAGATATAGACTTCACTTTCGATTCAAAAAACAAATGGGTCCATTTCGCTCACGTTCATGACGGCAGCGCAACAAGGATATATGCCAATGGTTACCTCATCGTGGACAAGCCAAGAACATTAAACACAGCGGGCGCCAAAACCTTCAAGGTGGGCCGGTGGAACAATTCTTATTTTGACGGCGTAATTGACGATGTTCGCATCTACAACTATGCGATGGATATATCTGCGATTCATGCGGTCATAGCCGGTGGCCGGGCGGAAAACCCACGTCCGTTTGATTCGGAATTAAACGCAACTCAACGTGCGACATTAAGTTGGGTGCCGGGAGCAACCGCAACCTCTCACGATGTCTATTTCGGTACCAGTTATGATGCTGTAGCCAATGCGACAGGGGCTTCGGCTGAGTACAAGGGACGTCAGAACGAAATCTTCTACGTCCCGCCTATGAATGCAAATACCAGCTACTACTGGCGAATCGACGAAGTAGCTTTCAGAAGAATTATCCCCGGTACTGTTTGGAGTTTCACCACGGGGCTAAGCGCGGGCACGATTACTCGTGAAGTCTGGACAGGTCTTAGCGGTTCCTCTGTGTTCAATCTAACCAGTTATCGCTTCTACCCGGGTTGGCCGAATATACGGGAGGAGATAACCAGCTTTGAAGGGCCTGTTGACTGGGCAGATAATTACGGCACACGCATACATGGTTTTCTGACACCAACCCAGACAGGCAGCTATACGTTCTGGATAGCCAGTAATGATAACAGCGAGCTGTGGCTGAGCAGCGATGCCAATCCGGCTAATCAGCAAAAGATTGCCAATGTGTCTGGTTGGACGAATTCACGCCAGTGGGACAAATACCCAGAGCAAAAGTCCGGTGCTATCACACTAACGGCCGGCAGGGCATACTACATCAAAGCTCTGCATAAGGAAGGGACAGTCAATGATAACATTGCTGTTGCGTGGCAGGGACCGGGCATAGCTCAGCAGGTTATATCAGGTTCCTATCTGTCCCCGTACGACACTGATACCCCTACACCAAATCCTATGACGTGGGCAACTCCGCCGCATCCAACGGCCAGCGCATCGATTTTAATGACAGCAACGACGGCCTCTGATCAAAGTGGTGTTGAGTACTACTTCACCTGTACATCGGGTGGCGGCCACGACAGCGGCTGGCAGGATAGCCCCTCTTATGAAGATACAGGCCTGAGCCCCAATACAATATATACATTTACTGTAACCGCCAGGGACAAAAATCCCAACCACAACACAACTGCTCCATCACAACCATACTCGGCAAGAACACTCTTTGCTGGAGACTTTGAGCCGGATAGCGATGTGGACTTTGCTGACTATGCCGTGTTCGCCTCACTCTGGGGGGAAACTGGCTGCGGCGCGTGTGGCAGGGCCGACCTTGATGGCGATAATGACGTTGATTTTTCAGATTTGTCGATTCTTCTGGCCAACTGGTTAGCAAAACAACCCTGAAATGTGCATAGTCTCTCCTGGGAACAGAAGCGGCGCATAGAGAATCGGCAACAGCCGTCAATAAAGATTTGTTCTTGTTCTCTCCACCATCCCCAAAGCCGACAATGAGAGTTAACTGTTTTTCCCCACAACTGCGACGGCATCCTTGAGCGGTTCAGACCCGCCAAAGCAATTGATGTTTACAGAGATGCGAGGGTTGTTCTGCTGCACGCGGTAACTTATTCCTTCAGGCCTTTAAGGTTTGGCTCAAGCTTCTTGTTCTCTTTGATAACCTCATCCATTGTCAAAAGCGTGTTTCTTCTTCCCGCCTCACGCCCGAGAATCGTCGTAAGGGTGCTGTTGACGCTTGACTCGACCGTTGGATTATCGTATATCCCCTCCACGATGCTTTTGTGGAATGTATCGAGGTTTCTCGAAATCCCATCGACATAGAGGTTCTTTACTTCTCCGCCGCGATAGCCCCCCTTGTTTCCGCGCACCCAAGCCTTGCCCTCATAGTTTGCCTCCATATAGCCGTATTGACCAAAAGCAAAGCAGTTGCACATAAACCCGTGTGTGTTATTGATGTGCTCGCCGCGGTGATTGAGTATCAGCCCATCCTCAAACTGATAAGTAATAGAATAGACATCACAGGTGTCACCGTGTGGCTCGGGCTTTCCGGTTCGGGCACAGCCCATCGCACTTTTTGGTCTGCCGCTCGCAATCCACAGGGCAAGGTCAATCGCGTGAATCCCAGCGTTGACCAGCATCCCGCCGCCAAGCTCGGTATCGTTGACCCATATCAAACTGTGCAGTCTGCTTTCAATGGTTTCGGTCTTCGGCGGGTCGGGAAATGCCTCATCGCTATAAAGCGAGCTTAGCAGGACGAGCTTGCCGATAAGTCCCTCGTGACAGCACCTGACGGACTCAATGATAAATGGGTCCGTGCGAGTCTGGAAATCGACTAAAAAGGCGATTCTTTTGCTTGTGGCTTTTTTCCCCAGCTCCAAAGTCGCCACACACCCCGGCACATCTATTGCCACCGGCTTGGCCATATACACGTGACAGTTTGCCTCGATCGCAGCAGCACAATGTTCGGGGAAAAAGCAGGGCGGCGTTTCAAGGAAAACTGCATCCACTTTACTGGCAATAAGCTTTTTGTAACCGGCCAGACCCGAAAACCGGCGCTCTTGCGGTATGTTCAGATTCTCACCGGTCCTTTGCGCAACTTCCGGAAAATAGTCTGCTACCGAAACCACCTTGAAACCTTTGTGTGCAGCGAGCATCCCCGCAATCAAACTGCCTCGACCGCCCAGCCCGACAACGCCGACCTCCACCTTACTGTCGGCCTCTGTCCCCCGGACAAGCGACGGCCTGACAATGGTAAAAGACGCTGCCGTTGCTGCCGCCCCGGCGATAAATTTCCGCCGGTTCAAAATATGTTCGTGTTTGTTGACGCTATTTGGTTTTCTTGCCGCTTCAAAAGCACTCATCTGACATTGCTCCTTTCCGCAAATTATTGTATTGGTTCTACCCGACAACCGTTAGCCCAGGATTTCCACCGTGACCGCAACCAAGGTGCCGATAGGTTGTTCACGCTGCATTATACTATGCACCCCGTCCGTGCGCGCACTTTTAACTTTTTAGTTTTTTGTTCATTGTTCATAGTTTACCCCATTAGGAAAGAAAGTCGTTTTTCTAACGGGGTTCATCGATAACAAATCCGTCAGTCCGGCAGGACGTCATTGCCGGATTGCCGGAAACAACTAACAATGAACAGCAAGGAGAACTATGGCAGATGGCCGGTTGTCTGTGTGAGCTATATCTTTGCATACAGAGCGATTTTGTTGGCCCCGTCCACGACTGTGAGCCGAGCATCCGGCTGTTCGGCAAGCCAACTGTCCACAACTGTCTGTGGGTTATGCGTGGGATACAGATGCGCCGCCTCAATAAGGTTATCAGGCATCTCTGAATACACCCAGATTCGCCGCAGCCGGCGTATCATTTGGGCAAATTTGTATGGCTTATGGCTATACAGCTTGTAATCGCTCTCAATTAGTTTTAGTGTCTCGTCGATAGGGGCTGTCAAGCGGTTGTAAAAGTTTTCTATCGTCCGGCTTTCACCAATGCCGTCCGGACAGGCGGATAAAAAGAGTATCTCACCGCCATCTGTAACAGCGTTTTTTGTCAGTTCGAGGGCTCGTTGGGCGATGTAAAGACTTGTATCATTTGGCAGTCCACCAGGCGAAACGATAAGCCGTGCCACCGGCCTTACTGTATGAGTGTCCCTCTGGTCAGCCACGCCAAATGCCTGGGCGGTAACTGTTTCAACCGGCCCGAATCGCGCCCAATGTATTCTTCCGGATGTGCTGATTGTCACAAGCGCATAAACCGGCCGGCCTTTTACAATCAACATCGTCCCTTCAAGCTGGTCCTGGGCAAGCGGATTATTCCTTCTACTTGGGTCTGTGTGCCACGGATGCACACCGAATGTTGACTTTTCGTTGAGTGCAAGCCGGTGATTTTGCTCAGTTGTCTTATACGCACATATCCCAGGCACGAAGTTTTTTATCGGATTCGAATATCCTGCAAAATAGTGGACTTTCACATCAGAGAGCACCAAAAAGCCCTCCGCATCGTCTGCCAGAGCATTAAATAGGACCTCCGTCCCGCGAGATGTCTGACCCGCTTTTATGAGCTTGTCGCGCTCACAGTTGTGAGCATGTATCGCAAAATTCCCGATACGTGCTTTCCTGGCAGCTTTTTCTATTTGCTCCCTGATTTTATTATTTTCCGGGGTGTCGGCGTCGTGCGTTCCGGTGCAGAGCAGAAACCGCACCTGCGAGTTGTTTCTCAAGACCCCAAAGAACTCTGCGAATATATCACCGAATGGCTCATCACGAGTGCCGTCATCCACCAGCACGCAAAGACGCTTGCCTGCAATCTCATTTCTAAAACTCTCCGTTTCCTTGTCTGTTACGGCTTCCCGCAGAATAGTTTTATTGTCCGCTTTTTCCTTCTTCTGCCAGGGCCGTATAATCTCCTCCACATTAGCTTCAGGAATTTGCAAAGAGACAACACCTTTACCGTAATGAAGGCGAATTTTCATAACGCCAACCACATGACAGAACTTAGTATCACTTCACCTGCATATCGGCTGTTTTGAGTATCCCCATTAGCTCATCGTCCGTCAGCGTAATCGGATTGCCTTTCATGCTGCTTGACTTTTTGGCGTTTGCTACGACCGCCGGGAAATCTCGTTCCTTTAATCCGAACCCGGCGAGGGATGGTGTCTTCAGCACCCTGCAAAGGTCCTGCACCCATTCAACCCCATCAGCGGCTCGTGCCGCGGTCTCCCCCGTTAGCAGCCGGGCTATCTCATCATACCTGGCCAATGCGGGTGCGCCTGCCTCTCGCTTCTGTAATGCCTGCACATTAGCTTGCATAACATTTGGCAAAAGCGTCGCACAGATTACTCCATGAGGGGCTGAAATCATACCGCCTATAGGGCCTGCAAAGCCATGCACCGCCCCCAGCCCTGCGTTTGCTAATGCCAATCCGCTAAAGAGGCTTGCTAAAGCCATATCCTCACGGGCGGCACGGTCGCTGCCGTCTTTATATGCCTGTCGCAAAGAACGTCCGGCCCGCATCAGACCTTCTCGGCAGATGCCGTCCGTCAGCGGGTTTGCCTTGTTACAGACGTATGCCTCCATAAGCTGGGTTAGTGCATCCAGCCCGGTGCTGGCGGTCAGGGACGGCGGCATCGAATAAGTTAATAGCGGGTCAACCACAGCCAGACGAGGCAGCATCAGTGGGCTGCGCATGCTCACTTTGACCCCACATTCAGGCACTCCAAGCACTGCGTTGCGGGTGACCTCAGCGCCTGTTCCTGCTGTGGTCGCAATCGTAATGTGGGGTGCCGGATTCCGGGTCAGCGGTTTACCGAGGCCAACAACCTCAAGATAATCTTCGAGGTCTCTGGTATTGGTGAGCATCGCTGCAACCACTTTGCCTGTATCAAGAGCGCTTCCGCCGCCAATGCTAATAACCAGGTCGCTTTTGGCCTGACGAGCCAGTTGCACACCTGCCCCAGCCAATGTTGTGGTTGGCTCACCAGAGACGCTAAATGTGACAAATTCTATTTGCTGCTTGCTCAACCCTTGGAGAAGCAGCTCGGCTCGCTCAACAGTTCGGCCTGTGACGACGAAAGCACGTTTTCCTATCTGGGCAGCCAAGGGTGCGACTTCCTGGATTGCCCCGGAACCGAAAATGATGCGTGCGGCTGTCGCAAATTCAAACCTCATAATCTCTCTTGCTCACCGTCGGACATTGCAGCTAATCCCACCCCTGGTCGTTCGGGAAAACATTAGTGTATTTGATATTTGTGCGTGGTTCAGCCATCATCTCGGCCACGGCATCCCGCCATTTCTGATAATGCGCGGTTTCCTTGTGCCTGGCAGGGTCTTGTGCTGTGCGATAGACCTCGACCAGCACAAAACGCGTGGGGTCATCCTGCTGCTGGATGACGTCAAACCGTGCGATACCTGGTTCCTTTACGCTGTTACGGGCGTTTTCAAGGGTGGCATTTCGGAATGCTCCGACCTGGTCGGGCTTAACATGGACGAAAACATGGACTATAAACATAATGTCCTCCTTGCATTTCTCAAAGTTCAACTGAAAGTTTACCACATAATCTATGTATGCACAAATGATTCCTGCGAGAGGCAAAAAGTGATTGTAAGCATTAAAGCAAGCCGTTTTCGTGGGAGAAATTCCACAGTAAAATTATTCGTGATATTGAAATTGCACGCAAAAGTGATTAAATACCTGTAAAATCATATTGGTATTGGTAAGCAATACTTCAGAATTGATAGGTGGGCACTTTTATGGACAGAAAAGTCTTATTGGCAAGTTTCATTATCCTGACGGTTGTCTTTGGCAGTCCTTGCAAAGATGCGGCTGCTGCAAGCCCATACGTTCGCTGGAAGAATGGCCCATCGCACAAGGACGACTTTTTCCCTATAGCCGTCTGGCTTCAAGACCCGCGTAAGGCGGCGCAGTACAAAGCGGCCGGCTTTAATACGTACGTGGGTTTGTGGAAGGGGCCGACCGAAGAGCAGCTTGCCGAGTTAAAGAAAGCCGATATGAAAGTAATTTGTCACCAGAACGAGGCTGGGCTAAGACACGTTGATGACCCGACCATTATCGGCTGGATGCACGGTGATGAACCGGACAATGCCCAGTCACTGGGGAACGGTAAAGGTTATGGTCCGCCGATTCTGCCGGAAAAGATTATTGAGGATTATCAGAAGATTCGCAGTGCGGACTCGACACGCCCGGTGATACTGAACCTCGGTCAAGGCGTCGCGTGGGATGGCTGGCATGGCCGGGGCGTCCGCACAAATCATCCTGAGGATTATTCAGAGTATGTAAAGGGCTGTAACGTCGCATCATTTGACATATATCCGGTGGTGCACTCCAAACCGGAGGTTGCGGGTCGGCTATGGTATGTTGCCGGAGGGGTCGAGCGTCTGGTGAGATGGACCGATGCGAAAAAGGTCGTCTGGAACTGTATCGAATGCACACATATCAATAACCCAAAAAATAAGCCCACGCCGCATCAGGTCAGGTGTGAGGTCTGGATGTCTGTTATCCACGGCTCAATGGGCTTGATATATTTCGTGCACGAGTGGGAGCCAAAGTTTAATGAGTCGGCGCTTCTTAGTGATGCCCAGATGCTTGCATCTGTTGCGGCGATAAACCGCCAGGTCATTGAGCTTGCGCCTGTATTGAACAGTCCCGCAATTGCAGATGAGGTTTACGTATCGTCGCAGAATAAGGACGTCCCTGTGGCGGCAATGACTAAGGACTATGAGGGTGCGTTCTACATCTTTGCGGTCGGGATGCGGGATGGACAGACAAACGCAAAATTCTCTGTCCAGGGGCTCAAGGGAGAAAAGCCCGTTGAAGTCCTCGGTGAGAACCGAACAATAATATCAAAGGACGGCCTTTTTGAAGACAGCTTTAACATATATGATGTCCATCTCTACCGAATTCACCGAGAGCGTTGACCGAACAATCTCGCTGGAGAGTGCGAACAGAACGTAAGGAGACGAAAAATGGATAGACGACGGTTCATAGGAACGATGGTCGCGACAGTTGCCGCTGGGACGACGTGCGTGCAGATGAAATTTGGCAAGTCCGAGGAACAGCAAAAGCCGAAGAAACGGGCCGTCCCAAAACGTGTTTTAGGTAAAACGGGCGTTGAAGTGAGCGTTTTAATTCTGGGCGGTTTTGTGGTGATGAAAGAAGCACCGACAGCGAAGTTCCATCCTGCACAGCTCGCAAACGCCGCGATTGATGCCGGCATTAACTACTTCGACACGGCACCCGCCTACGGCAGTGGGCAGTCGGAGCGCAACTTCGGCGAAGTGCTTGCGACGCGGCGCAACGAAGTCTTTCTTGCGACCAAAACCGGCAACCGCTCGTATGATGGTGCCATGCGGGATGTTGAGGCCAGCCTCAAGCGTCTGCGCACGGACCATTTAGACCTCCTCCAGATACACGGCGTTAGTGCAAATGAAGACTTCGCAAAATGGGACAAGTTTGATGGTATCTTGAAGGCCTTGCACAAACTGCGTGATGAAAAGGTCACGCGGTTCATCGGCGTGACAGGGCACGAAAGCCCTGAGTCTATGCGTCGCGCTATTGAGTTGTTCGATTTCGACACGGTCCTGACGACGTTCAATCCCACCGTGAAGCGTCGCCCTTACCATGAACTGGTTCTTCCTCTCGCTGGAGACAAGAAGATGGGGGTTCTGGCTATGAAGGTAATGGGTGGCGGCCTTGGCTCGCTGGCCACCGGAAATCCGCTCAAGAATGACGGTGCTTCAAATCATGATGAAGCGACTTGCCAGGCTGAGGCAGGGATACTGATTCGTTACGCTCTTGGATTACCGATTTCGGCGGCCGTGGTTGGCATGGGCTCACTCGAACATCTCCGGGTCAATGTGGCAGCCGCCCGTGACACGCGACCGCTCAACAAAGAGGAACGCAAGGCACTGGAAAAGCAGATGGCATAAAAAGCGGTTTTAGTTTCCGGCTTTCGTCTGGAATTCTGATTGTCTGTTCCAGAAGACAGTTGTGCAATAAATAGTAGTTCAGCAGCAAGCCTGAGAAAGATGTGCAGGTCATAAGGAAATCAAACCCAAGGCACGTATGTTTATGAAAAAGTCTTGGGGGATTTATGGAAAGGAATAGCTGTGATTAGACGGATGGCGAATCAGCCGCTGTTGTTATACTTGACAGCTTTGCTCTTTGTCTCTATTAACATAATCCTGCCCCAAAGCATGGCTCTGGCAGCGGTCGAAAAGCTCGACCAAAATCGTGTCGAGAACATCGCCACTCTGCTTCCTGAAAAACCTACGGGTTTCGGCTCGCCCATTACCGACAGGAATTCATGGAAAAAACTGGCCCAAAATGATTCATTCAAAAAAGTAACTTCTGAAGCAGAAAAGCTTCTTCAAGAACCTATTCCAGACCAGCCTGATGATTTGTATCTGGACTTCTCGCGCACCGGCAACCGTACCCGCTGGGAGAAAGTCAGCGGCCTTCGCCGTGGAAGGGTCAGGACGCTTGTCCTGGCCGAATGTCTGGAAAACAAAAGGCGTTTCATACCAGCCTTTGAAGAACTTGTCCGGGCACTTTGCTCCGAGCGCACATGGGTCATGCCGGCTCACGATGCGAAACTTACCAACTTCAATGGGACAAGCATCGACATTGACCTCGGCTCCTCTACGCTTGCTTGGTCGCTGGCCACTGCCGATTACCTGCTGGCTGACAAAATAAGTCCCGAAGTTCGTCAGCTCATTCGTAACAACCTGGATAGGCGTATTTTTGCACCCTATCAGGATATGGTGCTGGGTAAGCGCGAGCAAAACTGGTGGATGACTGGAACTAACAACTGGAATGCTGTCTGTCTTGCCGGCGTGACCGGTCCGGCGCTGGCTGTGATTGATTCGCCTCGCTCCCGAGCCTTTTTTATTGTGGCTGCAGAAAAGTACTCAGAAAATTTTCTCGAAGGGTTCACCGATGACGGGTACTGCTCAGAAGGCCTTGGCTACTGGAACTATGGTTTTGGCTATTACATCATGCTCAGCGAAATGATTTATCAGGCCACCAACAGCAAGGTGGACCTGCTCGGAAACCGCAAGGCAAAGCAGGCCGCCACCTTCGGCGTGAATATTGAAATCCTCAACGGCGTCTATCCTGCCTTTGCTGACTGCTCGATAGATGCCAAGCCCGCTTCACAATTGATGTCCTTTGTCAGCCGTCGCTTCGGCCTGGGTTTGCGCTCCTGGGAACAAATTGACACTGCCTCTGCCAGTAGCGCACTGTATCAAAGTATGATGTACTCCTTTCCCAATTCCGCTTCCCGCACCCAGCCCGCTCAAGGTGTCCGGCAAGGTCCTGGCATCCGTTCCTGGTTTGAGCAGGGTGGCGTCTTGATATCACGGCCGGGTCGTGACTCGTCCTTACGTCTGGCCGTTGCCCTCAAAGGCGGCCATAACCAAGAACATCATAACCACAACGATGTCGGCTCCTTCATTGTGGTGCTGGGCCATCAACCCCTGCTGCTCGATCCCGGCGCAGAAATCTATACCGCCCGCACATTCAGCAGTCGCCGGTATGAAAGCAACGTTCTCAATTCTTTCGGCCATCCTGTCCCTGTTGTCGCTGGTAAGCTGCAGCAAATTGGAAGAGCGGCCCGTGGCCGCGTGGTCCGCCAGAGCTTTACCGATAGCACTGACACCCTGGTCCTGGATATTTCTTCCGCCTATGATGTGCCGGAACTCAAAAAGCTCGAACGTGAATTTGTCTATTCCCGTCAGGGTTGCGGTTCTTTAAGCGTGACTGATGAAGTTGCATACTCTAGACCTTGTGATTTTGGCACGGCCCTGGTAACGTTTGGCCAATGGAAGCAGCTCTCTCCTTCGTCATTAGTGATTTATGATAAGGAAGAGGCCCTGCGCGTGGACATAAAGGTTACCGGCGCCGAGTTTGAAATCCGGCCCGAAACCATTCGGGAAGACCTCAGCGTTCACAAACAACCCACCAGATTAGGCATCAGTTTGAAAAGCCCTGTGATAGGTGCTGTTGTTTCGCTGACAATCACCCCGATGGAGCGATATCAATGAATAGGAAACAGATGGTGGTTAATACCGGCATCTTCTTTTTTTTCTTAGTAGGGGCGGTTCGCGAACCGCCCGTACTTGCGGCTCCTGCATTTTCGGCTGAAGCGCAGGTTAGCGGGCTTATGGTCCGGCATAACCAGAGTCAGACATTCATCACCTGGACAGAGGTCAGCCATCCTGAAGTTGGCAAAGATATTGACGATGCGACAGTTAAAAAGATGCTCGAAGAGAGCGATAAGGACGGAAGGGTCCGTTATCGAGTCTATCGCAGCGACAGGCCAATTACCTCTATTGAGGGAATGACTCCTATTGCCCAAGTGGGGCCTTTGAGTTGCTGGAATATTGATTATTATGGCGGCGAACCTCAGAAAAATAAGCCGGCAATTCGCTATGTCGTAAGAGACGGTGATGGGCCTCTAACGCATGGCACAGGACTCTATGTCCACAATCCGAGGTATCCACGCGCACAAGAGATACAAACTGACAGAGTTCCTATGCAGGCTTACTACGCGGTCACATGCTCCAAAAAAGGCAGGGAAAACAGGTTGATTACCAGTGCCAATGCGACCCAAGAGCCGGTGCAAGAAGTTGAAGGCCAGGGCGTGCCGGTCCTCCAAAGAATCGTAAGGCCTAAAGAATTTGCCTATATCCAAAACCCAGAGTTGCACTACTATGTGCGGTGGGAATCGCCACCCAATGCTTCTGTTGAAAATAAGCCTATAGACTACCTGGTGGCAATTCCGCCGCAGCTCGAGGAGAAACCCACGCCTGTCGGCTTACACTTACATTGCTGGGGCGGAAATCTCAACGAGGGTTTTGGCTGGTGGTATAGCCATAAGAAGCTCGAATCGACATATCTTATATCATCCAATCAGGTACCATACGACTGGTGGACTGGGTATCACGAACTTTACTACTCGCAAGAACAATCTGAGGAAAAATGGAAACAAGGTGTTGTCCGGCCATACACAATAACTCGAATGCTGTCTTTTCTGGACTGGGCCGCCAAAAAATACGACCTTGACCTCAAACGGGTTTTCACCGCGGGCTCCTCTATGGGCGGCAGCGGGGCGGTAATGTTTGCTATTCGCTGCCCCGACAAAGTAGTGTGGTCGGTAAGCTGGGTTGGCGTTCACGACCCGGGCAACACGCCTCAGTTCACCGGCTCTTATGAAAACGTCTATGGAAAAAAGGAGTGGCTCATTAAGTATGAGGATGGCACGCCGGTCTTCGAGTATTTCAAGGATGCTGCATATCTGTGGAAATACCCGACCAAGGAAATCGGGTTTATTACCTGGTCCAATGGGAAGAACGATGAAGGGATAGGCTGGCTTCAGGCTGTGGAATTCTATCGAGCGATGCAGGAGACCCATCGGCCCCATCTTTTTACCTGGGGGCTGGGCGGTCACGGTCAGCGTGCTGCTATGCCGGCTGACGGCGGCGAGCGGGTTATGCCGTTGGACATTCGACTCGACCGGAGTTTGCCTGCTTTCACTAATTGTTCACTCGACGATGACCCAGGCACGGCAAGCAAACTAAAAACGCCAAGAGAAGTAACCATTAATAAAGAGACGAAGACAGATTATTACGATGGCGATTCGTCCGGGCAGATAAATCTCTACCTTTACTGGGATACTAAAGACGTTGTTGATACACATAAGAGGTGGGAAGTGACCGTCGCACTAACCCCAAAGGCACCCAGGCAAGAGTGCACAGTCGATATCACACCACGGCGACTCCAGGAGTTCAAGGCCCAACCTGGCCAAAAGTTCACGTGGAGTAACGTCGCAGAAGGGAAAAAAGTCCAGTCAGGTGAGGCAATCGCTGACAAGTGGGGACTAATAACTCTTCAGAAGGTCACCGTGACCAAGAACGGAAATCGAATTGTGATTTCCGATTGATACCAATTGTAGTATGAGTTTTCCGACACGTGTGTGGCAATATAGAAAAGAAAACCAGTTTTCTGCTTTCGCAAGAATGACGTTCATTAATTGATATGTCACAGAGCACTATTGCAAAGAGGAGACTTTATGAAGCTACGACAATTGCGGTCTTTATGCCTGTTCACTGTTCTGGTTGTTTTGTCTATTTATCGGACAGCGCCTGCAGAGGGACCAAGTACGGGCGGTTCGCGAACCGCCCCCTACACTGTTTATGTCTCACCCGATGGAAACGATGCGGCTTCCGGTGCCGACCCCGCTAATGCTTATGCCACCATCCAGCGTGCAAGAGATGCCATCCGCGAACTTAAGAAAGCTGCAGCTCTGCCAAAAGGAGGTATAACGGTGTGGATTTGCCCGGGGAGATATTATCTGGACAGGACCTTTGAATTGACACCCGATGACTCCGGCACAGCCGATGCACCGATTGTCTATCGTGCTATGCCTGGCGGCCAGGTCAGCATTATCGGCGGCAGGCAAGTGACCGGCTGGCAAAAGGTGCAGGATGAGGCCATTCTGGCTCGGCGTACGGGCGGTTCGCGAACCGCCCCTACCCGTGGCGAGGTTTATCAGGCGGACCTGAGGGCGCAGGGCATCAGTGACTTCGGCCAATTCCGGTCACGAGGTTTTGCTCGCCAGACCGTCCCTGCGGCGTTAGAACTATTTTTCCAGGACAGGCCGATGCGCCTTGCCCGGTGGCCCAATAACGGCTTCTTAAGAATCGTCGGCTACCCGGAGGCCACCGGTGACGACCATGGTGGGACGCTTGGTAAGCTGGCCGGAGGGTTCAATTACGAAGGCGACCGTCCTAATCGATGGAAAGACGCCAGCGATATCTGGGTGCATGGCTACTGGGCCTACGACTGGGCGAATTCTTATGAACATATCGAATCGATTGACATTGAGAAGCGTCTAATCAAGACGAGCCCTTCTTATGGCAACTACGGTTTTCGTGTTGGCGGCGCCGGCGGACGATTCTATTTCCTCAATATTCTGGAAGAGTTAGATGAGGCGGGTGAATGGTATCTGGATCGAAAGAGCGGCATTTTGTATTTCTGGCCGCCAGCACCGCTCGAGCAGGGTCAAACTGCGGTTTCCATCGTGGAAAGCCCTCTTATTTATATAAATGGCGCTTCATATATTACGATTCGTGGTCTGACAGTTGAGTGCACCCGCGGTGATGGCATCCGGATTTCGGGCGGAAGTAATGACTTGGTAGCAGAGTGCATTCTGCGCAACATAGGAAATTACGGTGTTACAGTCAATAGCGGCAAGAATGATGGAGTGGTTGGCTGCGATATCTACGAGACGGGCGATGGCGGGGTCTCTTTGAGCGGTGGAGACCGCAAAACGCTAACGCCTGCGGGCCATTTCGCCCACAATAACCGTATTCACCACGTGGCTCGATGGTCCAGATGCTACGCGCCTGCGGTTTCAATGACAGGCGTGGGTATCCGTGCTTCCAATAACCTGATACACGACCATCCTCATTGCGCTATACTTTTCTCGGGCAATGAACATATTATTGAACTCAACGAAATCCATCACGTCTGCCTTGAAACGGGCGATGTGGGTGCCATCTATACGGGCAGGGACTACACCTTCCGCGGGAACGTCATACGCCACAACTTCATTCACCATACCGGTGGAGTGGGGATGGGTTCTATGGGCATCTATATGGATGACTGCGTCAGCGGCACACAAATCTACGGCAATGTGCTGTGGAAACTTCACCGGGCTGTGTTCCTCGGCGGCGGACGGGACTTCAAGGTCGAGAACAATATCTTCATCGACTGTGACCCGGCGATTGAAATCGATGGCCGTGGGTTAAGCAATGCACCTGTCTGGCACAACATGGTCTATCAAACTATGAAACAGCAGTTGGAGAGCATGAGCTGGAAGCAGCCGCCTTACAGCACACAATACCAGGAGATAGCTGAGCTGGAAAAGTACTACGCCAAAGATGAGGGTGTACCACCGGGCAATATCCTTGTGGCACATAATATCTGTGTCGGGAACAGGTGGCTGGAGACCACCTGGGGTGCTACCAAGGACATGGTCGAGGCCCGGGACAATCTTGTCGATGCTGACCCGTGCTTTGTGGACCCGGAGAAGGGGGACTTCCGCCTAAAAGACGACTCACCTGCGTTCAAACTCGGCTTCAAGCAGATACCTTTCGAGCAGATTGGTCAGGTAAAAGAAACGGCCGATGCCAAAGAGGCGGTTCCTACATCAATGCCCAATAAGACAGGAGAAAATTCGCTTTATGTGGGATGGGCATCCATAGACATCACCCCTAAAAAGCCCGTGGCCCTAACAGGACAACTATACAAACGGATTTCAAAGTCCGTCCTTGACCCCTTAACAGCGACTGTGCTGGCTCTGGAAAACCGCGGAAAAGAGGGAAGCGGAGAACAGGCCATTATGGTTTCGTGTGACTTGTTATATATCCGAAAGCCAATTCAGGAACGGCTGAGGGACATGGTAAAACCCCGAATGCCAGATTTTGATGTGCGAAAACTATTTCTGACTGCCACCCACACCCATACGGGCCCCGGTTTTATCGACGATGCCTTCGGAGACCTCTACGATGTAAGCAAGGATGAAGGCGTAATGAAGGCATCCGAATATGCGGATTTCTTTTTGGAACAAGTTGCTGATGCCGTGGTGGCAGCATGGCAAAACCGAAAGCCTGGCGGGGTAAGCTGGGCGCTCGGTTATGCTGTGGTTGGAATGAATCGACGCGCACACTATTTTGATGGTTCCTCGGTGATGTATGGCAGCACAAATGCAGAGAATTTTTCCAACATTGAGGGATACGAAGACCACGCGGTGGAGATGTTATTTTTCTGGGAGCTGAATCAGAAATTGACGGGTATAGTGATAAACATCGCGTGCACCGCTCAGGAGACGGAAAATTTGGGGGAAATCTCGGCTGATTTCTGGCATGATACGAGAGAGGAGATTCGGAAAAGATATTCCCAGGATATTTTTATCTTTCCACAGTGCGCTGCGGCTGGAGATATTTCGCCCCATCCGATTTTCCGCAATGAAGCAGAACAAATTATGCAGAAAAGAAGAAGTATATCAAGGCGGCAGGAGATAGCGCGGCGTATCGCCAATGCGGTCGATGAAGTTTTTTCCTGCGCCAAAGCTGATATAAAAACAGAGTTGGCGTTCAGACATAAGGTAGTGAGTTTGGAACTGCCTGAAGCCCAGTCATCCGCTTTACCGTTCTACCAGACCGATTCGGTCAAGCCCATAGAATTTCACGTAATCCGACTGGGAGATGTAGCGATAGCGACAAATCCGTTTGAGATGTATCTCGACTACGGGGTCCGTATTAAAGCCCGCAGTCGGGCGGTGCTGACTTTGCTGGTGAATCTATCCGGTCAGCATAGCGGGTATCTGCCGACAGAAAAAGCTATTAAGGCCGGCGGCTACAGCGCCGACAAGTATATCGTCGGACCAGAGGGTGGGCAGGTGCTGGTTAATGAAACTGTCAAGCGAATCAATGAGTTGTGGTAGTTCTTGGCTTGATGTCCGGCGGAGCCGGTACCGATTCAAACCCGCCTTCGGCGGGTTCGTAGCTTTTCGACAGGAGGAGAAGCATTGATTGGTCAATCCCCGCGAATTTCCAACAGGCGTATCTCCCAGGGGCCCAGAGTTTCAGTTCGGCGGATAAATTGTGAGGGAACTGTTCCTTCGAGACGATTTCCTTCTGGAGCGACTTGTGTGATTGCAAATTTGGTGGAGGGGGCGGCAACGCCATACTTAGCTGGGTCAATTGTGAACTCGATGGTGTTATCTTTTTCCAGGTAATTTGTAAGCAAGATTCCGAGCGTCCCATCCTCTGCCTTCCAAATAGCTCCCTGGATACCTGGAAGGGTTGCGTTTCGGGGATTATTGCTATGGTCAGGCCAGGGTTCTGTGATAGCCTCAATGCGGTTTGTCGGCTCTACGAGGTCAACCAATTCTCCAAACGTAAGGAATTTTTTTCCTGCAACGCGATACTTTCCGACCTTCTTCAGATAGGCTGCTTTTTTAGCATGTTCCGGGTTGAACAGCTCGAATCCCATCCATCCGTTCTGGATGCCCCAGAGAAAGGCACGTCCTTGTGCCATAATCCAGGCCCGGTCGCCATGTTCAAACCACGCAGGGCTGCTAAAATAAATGCTGTTCCCTGAGTAAACCGCCGTTATCATCGGAATTTCTCGGTCATCAGGTTTTATCCACGTAAGGAAGGCATCGACCCCGTCCATAAAAGGCTCGGCGGCACATTCGGTGGTGATAATTATATTTCTGCCGGCGCTGTGCGCAACCTTCTGGACTTTTTTTAGCATTTTCCTATAACCATCAACCCACCAGCCACCGCCGCCGAGCGGGTGTCCGTGTGATTTGTCAAAACAAGGAACCGGGCCTGCGGCGGCTATCTGGTCGATATATACCGCGTTGACGCCAACTTCCACCCCAAGGCGATTGACAATGTCTGCAACCTTATCCTGCCAGAATTCTGTATAGCTGCACATTGGGGCCTGTTTTACGCCGTTGCCGTATGTCTCCACATAATGCTTTCCCATCTGGTCCTTGGCACAATAAGGAAAATATTCGTTGAAGTCGTCGTTAGAGATGTCAATAATCCTGCCGTTGATATAAGGCATTATAACAAGACCTCTTGACACGAGGTCATGCACCTGGTCTGGGACACCTGGCTTGGTTGGAAAGTAGTGTGGATAGTGTGTGTCAAACGGGATGGCGTGCCAGTTGTACCAGTGTGCGGCGGTAGGAACGTCAAAATACTTCTGTGCATCAATCAGCGGCTTATTCTTTTCTTCCAGAGTGCCTCCCTCCGGCCCGATGTAATTGCTCACTAACATCCACAACCCAGCATCCTTAAGTGCCTGTGGCATGCTGTTGCGCTGTGAGATTCTCCCCTGCGATGTCCAGGGTGCCGTCATCGCGAATTTTCGGTAAATTTTGCACCCCTCCATCCAGCTTCCCCGATATATGCCCATCATCACTGGAAATGGGTCTTTATGGTCGGAACCGGGAACAGCCATATTCTCAACGTTCGTTTTCACATAAAACTCTTTGCCGGGGTTTATGACGAATGTCTTGTCCCATGCATTGGGGTCGTGCGTAGCCATATAGACCGCATTCGTTTCCTTCATTGCGCACAGAAATTGCATCGGCATTGACCAGCCGTGCGGATATTTATACGACATTCTTTCGCCGCAATTTTTGAAAAGTTTGCCACAGTTACCTGTGGGAGCGGCAATATCGTATTCTCCGGATTTCAGATATCCACTACACTTCGGGAAGTCAACTTCATAGAGCCCCCACTTATCAGAGTTATTATCCACCCATATTCGCCATGAGGCTATGCCGGCATTTCGAGGAAGTTCCACCGTTACCCGCACAGTAACGACATCTTTTTCTTCCTGCCAGTCCACGTGGAGCCATTCAAAAGTTGCCCGTTCAATTCCATCTAAAAGTTTTTCAATCTTGTGAGAAGTGCAGGATACCTGGGTGTTTGAGAGACTGCGTTTTTCCGTGCCGCGGCAGAAGGTCAGTTCCCAGAGTGTCCGTTTCCCATCAAATGATTGGATGTGATTGGCCCCTGTTGCCAGGTCCGTCAGTCCAATCAGTCCCATATACTCAGGCTCGAATTCGAAACGAACAATATCGTTTGCTAACACAACCTCTGATGCCTTTGTCTGGGACTGAGCAGAAGGCGTCCCCGTTATGCACGTGGCAAGAGCGATAACCAGACACATAGGCACAGCGCAGCGTTTTAGTCTTGTGAAACGCATTTCTTTCTCCGATGAGCACGTCCTTCAATTACTTTCTTACGCATCTCTTACTCACAATAGAAATATAATTCACTACTTTTGCCCCAAAATCGGTCAGTCCAAGTAAAGTAATTAGCCACCTTGACTCTGTCGTCACAAAGAGTTTGTAGATAAAGAGTAGTTTCCGATAGTAAAATACTTTTCAAATTGGCTCTTTAGCGGAAATATTCTCTACACGACGATGCCTTAGTCGCGTAGCTATTTTTTCTCTGAAGGTATCCATATAGAGATAAAACACCGGCGTTACGTATAGCGTCAGAGTTTGGGAAAACAACAAGCCGCCCACTACGGCAAGGCCCAAAGGCCGACGCGACTCTGCACCGGCGCCGAAACCCATTGCAATGGGCAAGCCGGCCATCAACGCTGCCATTGTGGTCATCATAATAGGACGGAATCGTATAAGGCTTGCCTCTAAAATGGCATCGTGTGGGTTTTTACCCTCGGTCCTTTGTGCTTCGATTGCGAAGTCAACCATCATAATACCGTTTTTCTTAACCAAACCGACAAGCATTATTATGCCGACAAAGGCATATATCGAAAGCTCGACCCGAAAAATCAGCAATGTAAGCAGCGCACCGAACCCGGCAAACGGAAGCGCGGAAAGAATGGTGATTGGATGAATGAAACTCTCATACAGGATTCCAAGCACCAGGTAAATGACCAGAATCGCGAGAATCAACAGCCATCCAAGCCCCTTCAGGGATGACTGAAAAGCCTGAGCCGTGCCCTGATAGCTGGTAGCGATTGTAGCGGGAAGATTGCTCCGGGCTAATTTGTTGACGGCATCGACGGCCGAGCCTAGAGACACACCCGGTCTGAGATTAAATGAAATTGTGACTGAAGGCAGTTGGCCCTGGTGGTTTACTGTAAGAGGACCGACCCCCGTAGTAATATTTGCCACGGCGCTGAGCGGTATGAGTTGCCCGTTGCTTGAGCGGATATAGAGCATACTCAGAGCGGACGGGTCTAACTGGTATTGGTCTTCCAGTTCCATAATAACATAATACTGGTTATTGGGCGCCAGGATTGTGGATATCTGACGAGAGCCATAAGCGTTGTATAATGCGGTTTCAATTTGAGCGGCGCTTACGCCCGATGCCGAGGCTTTATCCCGCTGGATTTCTACATTTACCTGGGGATTCTTGATTCGCAAATCGCTTGTAACATCCTGAAAGCCTGGTAAATCTCGAATTTTCTCCTCCATTAAAACCGCATATTTATAAAGCTCCTCCGTATCGGGGCTTTGCATGGTGAACTGATACTGGCTCCTGGCCATTCGGCCCCCAATGGAAATTGTAGGCGGGTTCTGCAAAAACACTCTGATACCTGGAATTGAACTTAGGCTGGGCCTCAACTGCTGAATCAATTCGTCCGCCGAGACCTTCCGCTGCGATTTTGGTTTGAGGCGAATCATTACATTGCCGCTATTGCTTCCTGAGCTGCCGCGAGCTCCGGCGCTCGACATAAACGAATCTATCTCGGGTCTTGCCTGCAAAACCGAACTGACCACCTGCTGATGTTCAAACATGGATTTATAGGAAACACCTTCGGCAGCCTCGGTAGAGCCAAATATCTGGGAGCGGTCCTCGCTCGGTAAAAATCCCTTGGGAATTACAATAAACAGAACCACCGTGCCCAGAAGAGTAGCCGCCGAGAAAAGTATCGAACTGCGTTTATTCAAAAGCACCCATCTGAGCGTCCGTTCGTAAAAAGCCAGCATAAGGGCGTAGATTTTTTCTGAAAATGCGTAGGCCTGGCCGTGGCGGATCGCCCCGGGCGCCCGGAGGAACCGGCTGGAAAGCATAGGAGTAAGAGTCAGGGCGATAAAACCAGACACCAGCACCGCCACACCTATCGTAACGGCAAACTCACGGAAGAGTCTGCCTATCAAACCTCCCATGAAAAGAACAGGAATGAATACGGCGGCAAGAGACAGCGTCATACTTACTATCGTAAAACCAATCTCTTTGGCACCCTCGATGGCAGCCCTGAAAGGGGCTTTGCCCATTTCCATGTGCCGCACGATATTCTCAAGCATTACGATGGCATCGTCCACGACAAATCCAACCGACAGTGTCAGTGCCATCAGCGACAAATTGTCGAGACTATAACCGCAGAGGTACATAACCGTAAAGGTCCCGACAATCGCCATCGGCAGCGCAAGACTGGGTATCAGCGTAGCAGATACGTTGCGAAGAAACAGGAATATGACCAGCACAACCAGAACAAGAGTAAGCAGCAGGGTAAATTCAACATCCCTTACCGAATCTTTGATTGAGAGCGAACGGTCAATCAGAATATACATCGTGACTGAGGCCGGCAGTTGGCCGCGAAAGGTGGGCAGGAGTTTCTTGACAGCATCGGCAACCTCGACCGTATTTGTGCCGGGCTGACGCTGGATTGCAAGCACTATTGACCTTCGCTGGCCGGTCTGGCCTTGGTTGAAATACCATGCAGCCACCTTGTCGTTTTCAACACTGTCTATGACGCTGGCAATTTCACTAAGCCGAACAGGCGAGCCATTGCGGTATGCAACAATAAGAGGCCGATATTCCTGGGCGTTGTTGAGCTGTCCAGAGGCCTGGACTGTAAATGCTCGATGAGAGCCATACAAAACCCCCGTGGGCAGGTTCACGTTGCCGCTCTGAATTGATTCGGCCACCTCGTCGATTCCAATCGCCTTGCTGGAAAGCGCCATAGGGTCGAGTTTGACCCTTACAGCGTATTTCTGTGAGCCATAGACCTGCACCTGAGCAACACCGCTGACCATGGAAATTCGCTGCGCCATAAGTGTTTCGGCATATTCGTCCAGAACCGATAACGGTAAAGTGGGACTGGTAAGTGCAACAAAGAGAATAGGCTGGTCGGCAGGATTGACCTTGTAGTATGTTGGAGGACTGGGCATCTCCTGTGGCAGGTGGCGCATGCACCGTGCAATAGCCGCCTGAACATCCTGAGCGGCGCCGTCAATATCACGGCTTAGATTAAACTGAAGAGTTATCTGAGTGCTGCCAAGTGCACTTGAGGATAGCATAGAATCAATTCCGGCTATAGTAGAGAACTGACGCTCCAAAGTTGTTGCCACCGCTGCCGCCATAGTTTCGGGGCTGGCGCCCGGTAACGATGCAGAGACTTGAATGGTAGGAAAATCCACATTCGGCAAATCACTCATAGGGAGGAGCCGAAACGCCGCTGCACCGAATATCAGGATGCCGGCCATAACAAGAGTTGTCATCACCGGCCGGTTGATAAATAGAGATGAAAAGCCCATTGGTATGTTGCCTCACTTTTGTATCTGGTTCTTTATTTGCACCTTTGCTCCCGGCACGAGCCTGAGTTGGCCGTCCGTAACAACCATTTCACCGGCCCGAACCCCTTCCACAACCGTCTCATTATTCAAAGTTCTTTTGATGGTGATGGGTTTAGCTTCAACCGTCTGGTCTGATTTGACCACATATACGAACTGATTGTTCTGGCCCGTCTGAATGGCCTGGGACGGAATCACAAGAGAATTTGGCTCCTGGGTAAGCGTAAGAGCTACGTTGACATACTGCCCCGGCCAGAGGCGCTGGTCTTTATTTGAAAATGTGGCACGCAGTCGGATGGTTCTGGTGCTGGTGCTGTCATCCACGGTATTGTCAACGAAAGTAAGAGAACCGTGAATAGGCTCCTGCTTTTCATAAGGTTGGTAAACTGTGACATCCAGCTCGCTGGTCGCCATATATTTTTGTATAACCGGCAGATATTGCTCCGGAACCCAAAAACTAACATAAATAGGGTCTATCTGCTTAATGGTGACTACAGAAGTATCATCTGCCTTAACCAGGTTTCCCTGGTTGATATGTAGTTTTCCAATGCAACCGTCTATCGGCGAGCGGATTGAACAATAATCAAGCTGGAGCACGGCATTCTCGACAGCCGCCTTGTCGGCATTGACGGCGGCCCGAAGTGTTTCGACTGCGGTTACGCTCGTGTCATACTCATCCTGTGAAGTAAAGCCCTTACGCAGCAGTTCGGTCTGGCGGGCAGCTTCTTTTTCAGCGTTTTTTAATTGAGCTTCATCTTTTTCCAGATTTGCCTGTGCCGCCTTAAGAGCGGCCTGCGGCTGGCGAGGGTCTATTGATAAGAGCAGGTCTCTTTTTTTCACCATTTGACCTTCGATGAAGTGCACGCCGGTTAGAATGCCGGTAATCTGGGTCTTAAGTTCGACACTGGCATACGCTTCGACGGTTCCAAAACTGCCACGCTCAAGCTCAACAGAAGTCGTTTTCTGCTCAACCGGTGCAACCATAACAGGCACCGATAGCTGGCTTTCCGTTCTTGGCGGCTGGCCCTGTGCCGGACGTTTTGAACAAGCACCGAGGAAAACCAGAATTAGCATAGAGGTATAGAGACCAAGCCGTCTTATGATTTGCCGTAGCAGCGTTTTTTGTAGTGATGCGAGTAAGTGAACGTTCTTAATCATAAATAATCCCTGTTAAGTATAAACGCACCTTTCGGTTTAAGGCCCAGCCATATCAGGCAATCTTACAGGCTCGCGCCCGGGGCTGGCAATACCCCGACGCTCCAGCAGCGAGCCTTCGAGTCTATACATCTCAACAAACGCCTTCATATAATTGACCACCGCCCGGACTTCTGAAATCTGGCTTGCAACAAGGTCTCGCTGTGCCTGAGCGACTAACAAAGAGGTTGACTTGCCGACGCGAAATTTTTCCGTCTCCCACCGCTGTTTTTCTTCCTGAAGTTTGCGCGTGGCAGCAGTGGCGGCAATCTGTTCCTGCGTGCGAACAATTTCAAGGTAAGTGCTTCTCACATCCACTTCTATCAATTGTGAGAGATTATTTATTGCCTCTTGTGCCTGGTGACGGGTCAGGACTGCACGAAGGTGGCGTGCCTCGGCTGCACGGTTCAGGGGCGGATATTCGAAAGTAAGCCCGACCAATGCATCGTAGTTATCGCCGTGGACATCCTTGATAGAACTTCCAAACGAATCTGCGTAGCCGGTCTTGCCGAGGGTAATAAACAGGTCTAGCTTAGGCAGCAATCCGTTTTTGGTTTTAAGGACTTCGAGTTCGTCACGCTGCCATAGAAGTTTTGCCTGATTCAAATCAGGACGCATCTGCAGAGCAAGTGCTATATGTGGTTCCACACTATCAAGTTCTATGGATGGACTGGCCGGCAGACTTTCCAACACGATTTCTCTATCCCAAAGGTTGATGCTGGGGGGGTTAATCAGATGCAAAAGACCCAACTTTATCTGTGCCAGCGCACTACGAGCATTGATGAGGTCCTCGCGACGTAAAGCCACCTCAGCTTCTGCCGCTGCCAGTTCGCTTGGCGCCAGCTTGCCTACATTGATACGCTCCTGCGTCTCCTGTAGTTGTTTCTGAGCAAGTTCGAGGGACCGATTGTAAATATCTATCTGACGTTCGGCTAAGGCATAATCCCAATACGTTTCCTCAATCTGCGCAACAAGACTTTGGACAAAACCCCGCAGCTCATATTGTGATATTTTTATATCCAGCCGCGCCTGATTAACGGAAGCCAGATTGACCTGAGTTCCGAACCCCCTTAGCAGCGATTGTGTCACGCCAAATGCAATTCTGGAGGCATATCCCGCATCGTCCGCAGGTTCGTTTATATCGGTACTTCCGGTAAGACCAATCACAGTCCCCGTCGGCAAAGATTGCCCGATTCCAACGCCGACCGAGTTGGTTCTGCTTGAGAACCCTATAGGTCCTGTTGTGGTTTTTCTTTGCTTGTCGGCGACTTCGCTAATCAGAACCGGGTCAAAAACCGCAAGTTCCTGCTGCTCTAACGTGCGTTCAATCTGTGGGTTGAACCGCTGGACGACCAATGATTTGTTATTCTCAAGGGCCAGCAGCACCGCCTGGGTAATCGTTATGTTCAATGGACCGTTGTCGGGGGACATCTTTGAGCTTGCCGGTGTCAACAGAGCATATACCGCATTGGCCTCAGGGGCCGGAGCAGACAGAGCGTTCGGCTCGGATACCATTGGGCCGATGTAATCGTTGGGACTTGTTGCATCGAATCTTGCACAAGAGCAAAGCAAGCAGCAGAGTAAATACGGCACCAACAGAACAATTTGGTTTAACGTCAATGGCTTAATGGACATTTTTAATTTTCATATTATTTGTATTACAGTATCCCAACCGAATTGACCCTGGCAGTCCGGCGAGCAGGATGCCTTGAAGCCGCACTACATTCGCATCCTGCAAGAAGTCTGTGAAGGTCTCCTCGGCAGCATCTGCGGCATTAGCTGCCCATTTCCAATGTAGGTACGTGCCGCTCGTGAGCGATAACAAAATCATTGAAACAACAACTTTCTTCATAGTTACTAACCCGGCATTCCTGCCTCCGTGCGGTCAAGGGTGTGCCGGTGCCTTACTTTTACCGGTGTTTTTTTGCGTCTGCTAAGTGCACCGTTGCAGAACAGGTCAACGACAACGGTGTGTTGTCGCATTGCCTTAGGAGCATCCACAAGGTCCCGAGCTCGAGTTCTCAACATACCGAGGAGAAAGTCAGCTAAGACCTCCGGCAGAATGCCGCCACGAACCCTGTCTTCATTTATACCTTTGCGCATAATTGCCGCTACCGCAGCCACAAGGAGTCTTCGTTTATTCAGCCATTTATCCCTAATATTACCCTTTGAAAAACACAAGCGAACTTCCTCTTCATTCATCATACGGAAAAGCTGATGTCTTTTTTCAAAGAATCTGCTTATTTGTCTGCAAGCTGTCAAAAGCTCTTCGATGAAAGGCGCTTTGGGGGAAACGCTTTGCGCAAGCAGTTGACACAGCTCCTCAAAACCAGAAGTCGCTGTTTGAGAAAACAAGTCATCTTTGTTTGCAAAATAAAGATATATAGTGCCCTTGCCTACCTTGGCCTCGCGAGCAATGTCATCGAGCTTGATTTCGTGGAACCTCCGACTCGTGAACAATTTTTCGGCAGCGAGCATAATCTGCTGCTTTTTACTCTGCCTTGCCACGGACAATGTCCCCAATGACAAAAAAAGGTCTCATTAAAACTGACTGGTCAGTATTATAGCAGAAAAGACTATCGGTGCCAACTAAATTTTTGAATTTTGAACTATGGTTTTGTGTTTTTCGCTTTAAGTTTTAAGCTTCACGATCCACCCCCACCTTCGGCGGGACGTGATACAAGTCACTGGTCACGGGGCACGGGTCACGGGGCAAGAAAAGCATCAGTTTCGCAGGAAGGCACCTCGCAGCCTGTAACCTCGGACCCTTGTCTCATATCCTCAAGCGTGAATATATCATCTGCTGTAGTGCCTATATGGCGCTGTTTTATGAACTTGACGGTGCCGTCGCCGAACAAAGTGTTTTGACCGCGGCCATTGTGGTTGGCACTGTTGATGGTCAGGAGTTTATTGTTCAGCCGCACCTTAATCCCACAGGGGCACTCTTGTGGCAGATTTTCAAAGATAGGATTCCAATCTGCCATCAAGGGACTGCCGCTGACCATATATCTCCCCTGGGATTTAATACACACTATTCGAGGACTGTATGTTACATATCTTCTGGCGGGAAAATCGTTAAAGTTCTGCATCTGTGATATGTCGAGCTGAAGTGCCCTGCCCTGGCTTCTACCCTTACAGACAAAATCAGCCGGACTGCTGACGTAACCGCCCTTTACCAGACGCCATAAGGAACGGGTATTGGAGTAGTCTTCGCTGCCCTGATAGCCCACCCTGCACCAGGGCGTGCCAGGCGTGGCTGCTACAAGCGGCAGCTTTCCCTCATAGTCAAAGCTGTATCGCTTTATGCCCTGAAATATATTACTCAGTTGCATCTGGCAGCGCTGCTGCCAGTATTTTTGACGGGCAAAGCTCAGTGGAGGAATCAGGATTCCTGCGAAAAATATAATGATAGCGGCCGCCACCGCCATTTCACCCAGGTTATGCCAGAATCGAACATTACTGGCAACCGGCTGGCTCTGTTCTGCGGCGAGCAGTTGCTGAAGCCTAAACTCGCTTGAATCTGCCAGACTATTAAGTCTCGCAATGGTGCGCTCTGCCAGTTCATCCGGACAGCTTTGCGGTTCCAGACTCCCAAGCGGTGCGATGGCAGAGCGGAGCTTTGAGTAGATTTCAGCGGCCTCTTCGCTGGAGGAGATTAAGGCCTCGGCTTCGGCGGACTTTTTTTCAGATGTTAGACCTAAACAGTAGTCGAATAATAGTTGTTTCTGCACGTTGTTTAGAGAATTCATTTAGTTTCTTTTACTCCCAATCGATGCTTTCCACTCTTTCGCAAAGTGGGCCACGGCTGTGTGCAGCCGGCTTTTCACTGTTCCGATAGGTATACTTAATATCTGGGCCATTTGTTTGTAAGAAAATTTGTTAAAATAGGCCAAAATTAAGATTTCCCGCAGGTTGTCCGGCATATTCGCTATAATCCGTTCCACCTGCAGGGCGGTTTCATTCTTTTCCAGCTCCTCGTAAGGCATTGTGGTATCAGCACTAATGGTGTTGAGCATATCATCAAACGACGAATCCTCCGGCTCTCCTAATGTGCCTATGGGGATGGCGGCTGTTCGCTGCCATTTGCGGAGGGCATCCCTTGCTTTATTGGCGGCGATTGTGAACAGCCAGGGGCGCAGCGGCCGGCTGTCATCAAAACTTTCTCGGCTGGTAAACAACTGCAATAAGGTCTCCTGGAAGACATCTTCGACCAAATCCTGGCGGTTTAGAAACTGCCTCAGAAATGCGTAAAGGCCGTTTTTATAACGACTTACGATTTCACGAAATGCGGCCTCGTCACCCTTCCCGTAGCTGGCGAGAAGCTCTGCATCACTGGGTTTTTTTGAGATAAACTTCATATCTTAAGCTCGTAAGGAATCGCACACGCAACAGTATTATACGAGATTGGGAGGTAAATTAAAAGCTTAATTGCAGGGTAACCACCCACGATAGGGCAACCACATAGGGTTGCCCTTACAGTCCCGTGGCCCTGCGGAGTTTGGCAATCATATCGGTTTTTTCCCAGGTGAAGTCGGGGAGGTTTCGTCCGAAATGGCCGCCATAAGAAGTCTGAGCGTAGATTGGGCGGGCGAGCCTTAAGTGAGCAATCATTTGCTTAGGGGTCAGCGGGAAAACGGCTCTTATGATTTCACTAAGTTTATTCTCGCTTATTTTTGCAGTTCCTTCAGTGTTTACCTGCACAGAGACCGGCTGGGCGACTCCGATGACGTAAGAGAGCTGGAGCTCACAGGTGTCGGCCAGGCCGGCTGCGACGATATTTTTGGCGATGTATCGGGCCATATAGCTTGCGGTTCTGTCAACCTTTGTGGGGTCTTTTCCGCTAAAGCACCCTCCGCCGTGACGGCCTCTTCCGCCATAAGTGTCAACGATGATTTTTCTGCCTGTGAGGCCGCAGTCGCCTTTCGGGCCGCCTATGACGAAGCGGCCGGTCTCGTTGATGTGGAATATGATGTCTTTGTCAACAAGACGCTTCGGCAGAATGGGCAGGACGACCTCTTCGATGATTTGTTTCCGCAACTGCCTGTACGTGACAGTCGGTGCGTGCTGGGCGGCTACGACAACTGTGTGGATGCGTGTGGGTTTGCCATTTTCGTATTCGACCGTTACCTGGCTTTTGCCATCGGGGCGCAGCCAGGGTAGTTTGCCGCTTTGTCGGGTTTTGGCGAGGCGGTTGGTAATGGCGTGAGCAAGCTGGATGGGCATAGGCATAAATTCGGGTGTTTCCCTGCAGGCATAGCCGAACATCACTCCCTGGTCGCCGGCTCCCTGCTCTTTATGCAGACCTGTGTTTTCGGTGACGCCTTGAGAGATGTCGGGGCTTTGCTTGCCAATTGTGACCATGACGGCGCAGTTCTCGTAATCGAAGCCCATTTCAGGGTCGGTGTAGCCGATTTTTCTAATGGTGTCACGGATGACCGAAGGAATGTCCACGACCGCATTTGTTGTGATTTCGCCGGCGACCACCACCAAACCGGTTGTTACAAGTGTTTCACAGGCCACTCTGCTTTTGGGGTCCTGGGCGAGCATTGCGTCGAGGATTGTGTCGGATATGTGGTCGGCCACCTTGTCAGGATGGCCCATCGTTACGGACTCGCTGGTGAAAAGGTGCCTATCGGTGTCAATGTTGGGGTTGCAGTAAATCGGTTTTTTTGCCATTTTGTTGTCCTTTTTAAGAGTTCATTGTTCATAGTTCATTGTTCGTGGTTCGCAGATTTTACGAGCCATCGTTAAGTGTCCAATCATACCTTATATATTTAACGGAATAATTTTCTACTTCAAGGAAATCTACATCCTGGCGGGGCAGGTATTTGCTAATGAAATTCAGGACTGCACGCGTTTCCGGCTCCTGGTCTTTAAACTTTTTATCGGTGCCGAACTTGCTGATAAACTCTTTGCCGCGCCAGGAGGGCTGAAGTATGGCGGATAAATAAACTCTTTTGTTTTCCCTGTCTATTTTGAAGAATAGGGGGTTTGATAGAAACTTTTTAGTCTGGTCTTCCAACTGCTGGTGGAGCTTGTGGCCATAGTACGGTTCATTGCGGAGGGGTGGGCTGGAGAGACTGGCGAGAGATATGGCAAAGAATACCCTCGGTTCGTCAAACTCTTTGGTGAAAAAACGCCGGTCAACCTTGACCAGCGTAAACTCTTCATCCATTACGATAAATTTGTAATCAGTCCATATACCTTTGATGTGCCTGATGCTCTTGGGGCCGTAGAAGGGGTTAAGAAATCGCGAGCCCTGGATGGGGTAATTATCAATGATTACTTTTAGCATCTGGATGTTATATGCGTTAATCCAGAAGGCTATTTTGTCTTCTTTTGGCCAGCGGTTGTATTCATTTGGGTCGAGGTTGGCGAACTCATCGAGGAGGTTTTTCAATTCAAGCCTTTTGTGCCTGAGAGATTTATAGTTGACCATTCCCTTATCACTGACATAGTTTTTCAAGATGTCGGCGCATTTGTCGTGAAAAGATACGGTCGGCTGAGGTTTGACCTGATTAGGTTCGGCTGGAGAAGGTTTAACTTCATTGGGTTCAGCTTTAGCAGGTTCGACCTTATTGGATTTGACCTCATTTGGTTCAGGTTTAGGGGGTGGTGCCTCATTGGGTTCGGGTTTAATAGGTTCAGGAACGTTAGGTTCGGCTACTGCGGGCTTGACCTCATTTGGCTCGACCTTGCGGGATTCGGCAACGTTGGGTTCAGGCTTAACAGGCTGAGCCTCGTTAGGCTCGATTTGAGCGGGTTTAGCCTCGACAGGTTCGACCTTTGATGGCTCAGTAGGGGGCTTTGCAGGGAGACAGCCGGTAATAAAGACGGAAATAGTTACCAAGCTTATGAAAACGATAATATACTTACCCATTCCTGATTTTCCTATAAATAATTGCGTAATCCCCAGATGGGAGAATTACTCGAATATATTTCGTATTAGCATAAGACATTGGCCGATAAATGCAATGGTTTGACAGATGTTTTTTTTGTATTTTTGCAGAGGACTGGTAATTTGCGGGAGAGATGTTTTGGTAAAAAACGGGCAGGTTGCTGCTTTTTAGCCTTTTAGGACAGCTAATGGGACCATTCGGGCGACGGCCTTGGCCCAGCCACATTCGACAACGATTCGGACGACCTCTTCGATATCTTTGTAGGCACCGGGCGCTTCTTCCTTTATTCGGTGTTTGTCGCTTGTGATGAGCTTTATGCCATGCATACTGCGTTTGAACTCATCGTCGCTAATCATAGGTGGCGTGATGATTCTGCCTTTGTGGGCTTTTCCGAGGGCGGCGGTGCGGCTCATCACTCTGCCGGCTCCGTGGTTGACCGAGGAGAGGGACTCCTCGGAGTTGCCGGTTCCGACAAGCAGGAAGCTTGCGGTGCCCATTGAGCCGGGGGTTATAATCGGCTGGCCGGTCCTTTCAAAGATTGTTGCGGCCATTTGCTTTGGGCCGAAGGCACGGGTGGCACCTTTGCGGTGGACCCAAAGCTGCCCGCCGTAGGCGGGATGGGCTTCGAGCTTTGCTATATTATGTGCAACGTCATAAACAAGCTTTAGCGGAGTCGGCCCAAACATCCGGTTAAAACACCGCCTTACAAGCAGTGCCATAATGTGGCGATTGGTAAATCCGAAGTTGGCAGCGGCGCCCATCGCGGCGATGTAGTCTCTGCCGGCGCTGGTGTCGGTGGACAGGTATGCGAGCATTTTTTTTCGGCCGGCCATTTCGGGTCTTGCGGCGGCGACATTCATATATTGGTCGGCGATTTCATAGCCGAATCGGCGGGAGCCGGAGTGTATCATTACAACGATTTGGTTTTTGAAAAGGCCGAAGGTTTTCGCCAAATCAGGGTCGAAAATTTCCTGGACGAACTGGATTTCGATGAAGTGGTTTCCGCCGCCGAGTGTGCCGAGCTGGGCCGAGCCTTTTTGTGCGGAATTTGGAACTGCGCCAAGGTCGGCGAGTAGCCGGCCGTTTTCTTCGATTCTTTTGAGGTCTTCGGCGAACTCTTCAGGTGTAAATGCCTCCCAGGCGCGGTGGTTGATTCTCTGTGCGAGGGTGGGTATGGCGGCGACGCCTTTAGTGATGACGGCTTCGAGGCCGGTTTTGTCTAAACGCAAGTTTTCGTGGCCTTCGCCGAGCGGGATTTCGCGGGCGATGTCAACGGCGATTTTGTCAGTGTCGATTTGGCCTTTTGAGAAAGGCGTGTGTAAGAGCCGCATACCACAGTTGATGTCGTATCCGACGGCAGCGGGCATTATGGCCCTATCCAGCCCCAGCACAGCGCCGATGGGGATGCCAAAACCGACGTGGATGTCGGCGGTGGCCAGGACTTTTTTGGCGGGCGGCAGAGAGGCGGCGTCGCAAAGCTGGCGGATGGCATCAGGTTCGAGGGTGACGGCTTCGGAGGCGAAAATGGTCGCATCGGTAACCATCTGGCCGATTCGCTCCATACGCAGGCGAAGGGGGTCTATGCGAACAAGTTTGGAGGATGGGTCGGCCATGAATAAATCCTTTATAAAAAGGGCTGCGGTTTGTCAACCTAAATCGCTGATGCGATTGATTTTTTACGTTTTCTATGAGCTTTTTGTTCGTGTAGGGGTCTGCATGCAGGGCTTTTGCAGGTTGTAGAGAAACTTGTGTGAAAAGGCAAAAAAAAGTCGCCGATGTGTCGGTTCGGCCTGATAGATGGACGATATTCCAAATTTGCTTGACAAAGGCGGGTTTGAAAGTTAAGCTGGATAATGTCGAATATAGGGACGAGTCTGGAACCGGCTGTCTAAGACGTAATGCCTTTTAAGGTGCCTATAATAATGAAGGTAAAAGGGGTGGTTTTTGCTGTTCTGGCTGCATTTTTTGCCCCAGCGATGAATTCGACCTGGGCGGTCGTTGATACCAGGGGCATAGACGTGGTCCGTAACAAGACGGTGCTTGATAATAGAGATTTGTTTATCATTGACAATTATCTTACCGAAGCCGTGCGAGAAATAGTGAGGACCAGGGATTTTACATCCGTGGCGAAGCTTCGGTCAGACATCATTACCAGGCAGGGCACCCAACCTCAGTATGCAGAACAGTATTCTAATTCGGCCCAGAAATACATCTCGTCAGGTCTTGAAGAGGCCTTAAAATTGCCGGAAGAGCGCAGAACCAAGGTGGTGGCTAATCTTTTGATTTTAGTTGACGGCCTGGGGGATTTGCGGTTGGCAGATATGGCTATTGCGAGACTGAAGGATAAAAACACCCTCATTTGCTACTGGGCGGTGCATTGCATAACTTCCGAGGGCATTGTGAAACAGTTGAATGCCGGCGGGACGGCGAATGTGAAGATTGCGAGGCTGTTCGTAGAGCGACTTAAAGAGTTGGTTGACGGCAGCAGCCCCGAGATAATAGGCTTAATAGCGAAGTTTGCTGGTGATATAAACATTCCCCAGGGGGAGGAGCTGCTGCTGCAGATAACTGATATGCGGATTAAGAAATATGCCGGGTGGACGGTGGAATATGAACTTCTGGATGAGGCCATCCTGAAATTGCTCGATGGCAAAATGGCTTCCGGTTCGGGGGGTTCGGTCAAATCTGCCGTTCGCTTCGGGCAGTTGTATTCTTTTGCGATACAAAGATACGTTAAAGGCAGGGAGCTTTTAATCGCTACGCAAAAACGCCAGTTGGCTTCGGTATTGGTGGAGACGGAAGACAAGTGTGTCGGCAGGATTTTAGGGAGGCCGCAATCGACCATAAAAAAGGCGGTTGAACGGGATGATTTCACGGCGATTGTGGAGGAACACAATAGGTTGCTTGGGGATGGGACAAGGGCCGGGGAATTGTCATCGAAGCTGAATTTTGATTATGGCACAGCCAGCGGCGGCGGTAAACGCACCGCACCGCTGCCTTTGCCGGCGCCGCCGCCTAAAAAGACCACCCCCAGTAAGTAATGCGAATCCAAAAGGAAGAAGGCAGAAGGGAAAAATCAGAAGATAGAAAAAGGGAAAAAAAGAGAAAAAAGAAGATAAAAAAAGTCGAAAAATAGGGGGAAATAAGGATTTTTGAGGGAAATTTTGAAAAATGGGGTGGTTGGCGGTAGTAAAAACGGCGATTTTATAGGACTTATTTGTTTTTGGGCTAATAATGGGGGTAAAAATGAGCAAAAATTTGCATTTTTTTGCACTTTTTTATCAAAAATGCGCGCTTTTTGAGCAAAAATGTACCAAAATGTACCTTTTTTGAACCATTTTTTTGCATTTCTTGACTTTGGGAGTAGGGGCGAAGAGCGAAGGACGAAGGGCGAAAGACGAGGTAGGGTGAAAGACAGGAGCGGTGAAAATAAATGTTTTTGGGGGTTTGGGGTTGGCCTTTGGAGGCATTGTCGAGGGCTTTTTTATTTTATGACCTTTTGTTTTGGGAGATTGGGAATGGTATTATCAGATTGGGGGGTTTTGCACAGAGATATAAGTATATAAGTATATGCGTATATACTTATGGAGTGCTTTAGGAATCAAGATTTTTGAATGAAGGGAGGAGTAGATGAGTTGATGCTGGATTCCGCCTCCGGCGGATAAACCTCGATACTCGTGATTCGTGGCTTGTGACTTGGGTATCGAGAATTATATCCTGAGTTCTCCAAGACCAAATGTCCCAGGGGCGAGCACCGTAATCATAGCCGGTCTTTTTCTTCTGTCAAACGATACCTTGATGCGGTCAAGAATCAGAGAGTCTCTTTGGGTAACTGCATTTTTTCTGTTGTTGGCTCAGCATCCGACTGTTTTTTTTCGCTGGGCAGTTGTTCCAGCGGCATAACTTTGAGGCGAAGGAGAATAAGAAGGGTCTGTTCTTTTTGGTTTGTGAAAATCTTTTCTATGAGGGAGCGTCTTTCTGCTCTTGGAATTGTCGTTTGCACCAGTAGGGTCTCACCGGGGCCGATTTTGATGTTGGAAATCTCGAAGCCAGACTGCCTGTTTTTGCCAGCGTCAAAAAGGAAGCTGAAGCTCAGACATAAGCGTCCATTATCGTCGAGAACAGTAGGAACCAGTGCTACCGCGAGTCCTTCTACGCTGCTGCCGGTATAAATGATGCCTTCGGTGCCATTTTCCAGCAGCAACCGGGGAGATGCGAGGAGCGTTAGTTCGGGCGACGATTTTGCAAACTGCAGGAAGGTTTCGGTTTTGTTAGGGTCGAGCTTTGCCCAGAAGGCAGGTCTTTCGCACGATGAGTTGGGGTCAATTTCAACTGGGGAGAGTTGAGTGGTTAGGTTTTTAAGAAAGCTCTGGAGTTTCTTATTGGATTTGGCACCTGCTGTGCATATCTGGACATCTGCCGAGACCATTCGTTTGTTCCGGAGAGATTCATCGGTCTTGCCGGCCTCAACGGTTTTGTTTATGTCGTTTATGTCCGTGGGTATGGGAGGGAGCGGTTTGCCGGCAAACTTTCCCTCTTTTAGTTCGCTGACTATTTCTTTTAGATGGGCCAGACCGGTTTTTACTGTGCCTGTTATTTTGCCCAAGACAACCATTTTGCCAAAGACAACGCGGTTTGTGTCGAGTCGAACAAAGGCAATGAAGACAGCGAGGAGCAGTATGGCCGCAACCAGACGCTTGGGTGTCTTACTTTGGATTATGAATTTCCGGATGTTCAAGCGAGACTGTTTACGCACAGGGGATTGTGCAAGGGTGGCGAGGAGCTTTTGTTCGAGTTCGTCGCGGTGCCGATAGTCAGGAGTATCATCGAATTTTAGTTGATGAATGAGGATTTCAAATTGTTTTTCGTTCTCAATCATTTTCAGCACCTCCTGATAGTTTAGTTATTCCGGCGGTGGTCAATTTTTTTCTTATCTTTGCCAGAGCTCGTGCCAATCGGCTGCGGGCAGTGGCTGGACTGCAACCAAGCACACCGGCGATTTCGGTCAACTTGAGGTTCTCAAAGAAACGCAATGTGATGACATTCTGGTACTTTGGTTTCAGGGCGAAGATGACTTTTTTCAAGAGAGCCAGTTCCTCTGGTAAGCTTTCAGCATCGTCTGTGTCATCGTTTGATTGCTCGCTGAAACGTTTGAACAGACCGTCCCGACCGGTTTTTTTCCTAAAGTGATTGTTGACCTCATTCGTTGCGATTCTATAGAGCCAGTTACGAAACTGTGGTTTACCATTAACATTGAAGCGTCCAAAGTTTTGCACAGCCTTGAGAAATACTTCAGAAGTAATGTCCTCGGCTATATTTCTGTCAAAGAGCCGGTGAACGCAATAGCGGAATACCTCATCGTAGTGCTTGTGATATAGTTGGACAAACGCTACGGGGTCGTAACGCGCTTCGGCAATTATTTGATTGTCATCGTCCACGTGGCTGTTGTCCCTCATGCCAATCGTTCTCTATGGCACAGGTGTACCAGGTATCATCGTAATTATAAATGCGCAGCGTGCCGAAACGTGGCAAAAAATATGGAAAAATTAAAATGCAAAGGTAGAAAATAGCCGCAGATTGACGTGGTTGTATTGCGTCACCCCTTCGGCAAGCTCACTTCGACAGGCTCAGTGCAAGCAGGACAGGCTTGCCGACTACGGCTAAACGAAAGAAAACCCCAAAATAAATTTTGGGGCTAAACATCTGGATTCCCGCTAACGACATGCGGGAATGACATTGAGGGCAAGGAGTTGCTTTTTAGTGAGAATTACGTAGAATTACGGTTGTGGAAAAGGCCCTGTTTCCCAATTAAGAGGGGTCTGTGGCACTGGCCATCCCTCACTCCGCTTGGGGACGCCTTACGGCGGGGACTGCGGGAGGAATTTGCGAATGTGTAGTGCAAGTGGGTTCGACTTCGCTCACCATCCCCAATCCTGAGCGTAGTCGAAGGAAAGGCAGAACGCGGTATGAACTATGGAAAGAAATTTCTGGTTATGGCGGGGATTGCGGCGGCTGTATCGCTTGCAGGATGCGGGGGTTCGGCATCAGACGAGGAGCCGAACGAAATGGTGCTGCATCATGTGCTTCATACCAGGATAAAGGGTCTGGACCCGGGTGATATGCGTGACGTTTATTCGATAACGGTCGGCAGCCAGATTTTTGAAACTCTGTATGATTACCACTTTTTGAAGCGTCCCTACGAGCTGATACCGCTATTGGCTGAGGATATGCCGCAGGTCAGCACGGATGGGCTCGTTTATACGATAAAGATAAAAAGAGGTGTTTACTTCCAGGACGATGTCTGTTTCCCGGCAGGTAAGCGCCGTAAGGCGTCCCCAAGCGGAGGAAGGGAATTGAAGGCTCAGGATTTTGTTTTCTCGATTAAAAGGATAGCCAATATCAAGTATCTGAGCCCGAACTGGTCCTTATTTGATGACAGGATTGTTGGGCTTGATGAGTTTCGTGAATATACCAAAAGCTGTAAAGACGAAGCGGCGGCCGAAGGCCGCTCTGATCAAACCCGCCTTCGGCGGGTGGATTATTCGAGAGCAGTTGAGGGATTGGCGGCGAGCGATGATTACACCCTTGTTATAAAGCTCAAAAAGCCCTGGCCTCAGTTGACCAGCGCTGCCTTAGCGGATATATCGACGGCACCTGTGGCTAAGGAGGCGGTCGATTACTACGGCAAGGATATTATAAGCCATCCTGTAGGCACGGGGCCATATAAGCTGAATGTATGGCGGCGGGGCAGCTACATTGAACTTGTCCGCAACCCCACCTTCAGAGGAGAACTATACCCCAGCGAGGGCGAAGAGGGAGATGCGGAGGCCGGCTACCTTGATGATGCCGGCAGACCCATACCTTTTGCCGACAAGGTAGTCTGGACCGTCATTGAGGAATACCAGCCCACCTGGCTTTTATTTTTGCAGGGGAAGGTCGATGCCACTGTAATTCCTAAAGATAGCTACGGTGAGGTTATGACAGAGGGCGGAGAATTAACGGCAAAAATGAAAAAACTCAATATTCACCTGAAAACTTTTCCAGACCCATCGACATACTGGCTTGGTTTTAATATGGCAGACGGCGTGCTCGGCAATAATAAGCCCTTGCGGCTTGCGATAAGCAGGGCGATAGACCGGCAGAAGTTTATTGAACTGTTTTTTAACGGCCGGCATCTGGTAGCCGATGGTTTTATACCTCCTATGATGGGCTGTTATGACCCCCAGATAAAGCAGAAAGGATATGCGCGATACGACCCCCAGGAGGCACAGAAGCTGCTCAAAGAGGCAGAGGCAGTTTATGGTGCTAAACTGCCGACGCTGAAGATTGCTATGCCCGGCACCGATACGTGGACACGCCAATTCGGTCGGTTTCTGGAGCGTTACTTGGTTGCTGTTGGGCTGGAAGTGGATGTTCAATATATGGACTTGCCTACCTATCAGGAGAAGGTAAACACTAAAAGCGTCCAGATGTTTGCCTCCGGGACCACCGCAGGCACGCCCGATGCGCTGGATTTTTTGTCGATGCTCTATGGCAGAAACGGCGCTCCCGGGCCAAACAAGTTCAACTATTCTAATCCCGAGTTTGATAGATTATATGAGAAGGCAGAAGACAGAAAAAGCGGAGGAAAAAAGATAAAAAATCAAGAAAATAGGGTTTTTTGAAGGTTTTTTTGAAAAATGGGGTGGTTGGTCTACAATAGGTTCGACAAGCTCACTACAGGTTGGTTCGACAAGCTCACTACAGGTTGGGTTTGATTGGGTTTGTTTTATTGGTTCATTGTTCATAGTGCTTTGTTCATAATCCTTTGTTAAAACAATAGCTTACGTTCATTTGAGTATCCAGCAAATTGGGTTTGTTTTGCATAATTACCTCATAGCCACAAAGCCACCAAGACACAAAGAAAAAATGTAAGGAATAACCACGAATACCAAAGGGGGCAGGTAAACACGAATTTTCACTAATTAAGTTTAGCACCGCGTTTTCCTGGGATTTTGTCATTCTGAACTTTTTTGTGGCCAAAACTGTCTGATTCGTGGAACTGCTGTTCCTTAGCGTGCGGTTCTCCGCGTTCTTCCCGTTCCTGACGGGAGTCATTCCCCCCAATTGCATATATATTATATCAGATTACGCCTATTTATTCAATAAAAATCTAACGATATCATAAAAAAATTTAGCCATAGAGAACACAGAGCGTTAAGTATTTTTTTATTTTCGCACTTCGTAGTTTCTATATCTTCTGCCCCGCCTGACGGAAGAAGATATCGCTATCATCGAGGCGTCTGGGCTGGCAAATCAAACTATCTTATCAGTGGTTTTTATCTGGTATATCGAATTCAAGCAACAGCCAGTCATCATCCTGCTCTAATTTATTCAGGTGCGGATTCCATCGTTTGGGCAGTTCTGAATTGAGTTTTTCCAAAAAAGGTAAAAGCGGCCGTTTGGGTGGGCATCTTTTTTCGCATTCATCCGTGGGGCCAGATTTCCAACCAAACTTCTTTGCATATTCACAAAACCCAAAGCCGTCAAAGAAATTGTTACCTCCAATTAAAGGCATATACCACAGACTCGGCGTTCCATGTGGGTTGGGTTTGATTGGAACTTGGTTCATTAGCTCGCCCAACAGCTTTTGACCTTCGCGGTCAGCAGTTCTACTCAGATGGGCCTGAAGTTCCCTCAGTGCGGGAAATACAACCGGAGCGCTCACAAATAAGACAGGTTTGTGCTGCTGTCGGGCAACAATAATTTCATGCGGAGTGCCAACGCTGTAGATATTGGTGGGGCAGTAAGCTATGACGAAATCGCTTATATCTACCATCCGTAAGTCAATATGTATTGTTTCCCAAAAGCCCTGAGCGCACTGGGCGCGAATTTTAACCCCTTCTTTAGTCGGCTCAAACGTCCAGCTTTCACGTGCCCGGACCGAAACAACATCTTCCTTGCCATACTCATGGAGTCCGCGCACTTTCGGCTTTTCCCATGGGTCAAATACCGTAGATCCATAAGATTGGAGAAATTCTTTGACACGGACTCGCCAACCAGATTTTTTCTCTTCAGCACGTGAAGCAACGAAATCCATTGGCCCGGATAGATAAACTCTTGCATTTCGGAGAAATCCGCCTTTGCGACTTGCTTTGGCCACAATTTTCACTTCTCCGGTGCTATAGTAACCTTGAAGGGTTTAGAAGTGGATTCTTTATGAACGTCCAGTTGTCCAATACGTTCAGATATGACGTTAGTTTCAGCAAGTGGTCGTCGAACAGATGAAACAGCAACGCCGGCCTTTAGGGCTATCATAACTCCTACTGCCTCAAGATAATTATCCACAATAAAGAGCTTACCTGGAGCAAAAGGTAGCGTCCTGAGGTCATTTTTCATTCGGTTATGGTTTTCCCGTACTGCTATGACGGGGATGCCCTGTTCGATTGCAGCGAGCGTCGGCAAGCCAACACAACCATCGGGAATAATCAAACAGGACATATCAGCCGCTGTTAATATGCCGGGATGTGCGAAAAGCATTCTATCTGTTATAATTTTAGGACTACGATGCAACCCCTTCAAAACACAATGTAGAAAACATGTCGAAACCGCCTCAGCAGCCATTCGAGGATCTACTACTCCAAAAGTGGCATTTGCTTCCTCCATATCTTCCGCCATTGGGGAATGAGCGGTTGGTATATTTAGTAGCAGGGATAAACTATGAGTCAACATAGCTTCTACACCACCCCAGGGATTGATTACTTGTCCCTTCGACTGAAAGTATTCCTTATAGAGGCCTTCTGATATATCTATCTTTGAAGCGATAGCCAACGCATCAAATTCCAAACGACGGTTGTATAAAACCTCAAGCAATCTCTCCAAACCTTTGACCTGTCCTACCGCTCTGCCGGATGATGAATATCCCGCCTGCATATACATTGTTGGGCTCATTCTAACAACACCGGAACAATCCAAGCCTAATGTTGTCCTTGCTGCCGAAGCTGCATTAACTGCCAGATCCGAGATAGTCTCATCCTTATGTTGGTCAATTACTAACAGTACCCGGTTTGCCCTTACCTTTTGCAAACCTATAGTCCCCATAAGCAACCGGGAAATAACACTGCCTTCCACATAAAGCCCATTCTCCGGCAGTTCATTAATATCTGAAGCGTTTACTACATTCGGATGAGTGATTAGCGTATCGCATACAGAAGCCAGCAACCTTGCTGCGGGTGTTGCATCACCAGCATGACCGCCTATTTCTGCGCCAATTCCGGTAGGCACTATCATCACCGCATTGAACTTGTCGGTATTCTCTATTTCTCTCTGAACAAATTCAAATATAGATGCTGGTACAGCTATTGTTTGTTCTTCTGTGAATGTGAGAACGCCCAATTCGCAATGGTATCCATCTGTGCCGCTTTTTGTTACTACAAATCTTACTGGGATTTCATTAGGACAAAGGCGTTCACTGATTGCTTTCTCAAAATAGGCCGGCAGAGAACCTTTTTCCTTGAGCAACTTAATATGAATTTCTTTTTCAATTAACAGCATGCTAAATTCTCTCTATAAAGCGGGTTCTACATTTTTTTGCACCAAACCATTCTTTTGTAATTTTTTCTGCAACTTTTCTGTCGAAGACTTTACAGGAAAATATATTAACATAAGCAGCTTTTAGCAAGTCTAAAGTGTGAAGGGTTATATTGCTTGTCAGTATAAATTGAACCGCAGAAGTTCCTTTTGTATGGGGCAAATTCTGCTTTTCTTTCGCTGGAACACCCACATCATCCCAAAAGTAAAGCTCGCATCTTTTCATATCTATCGCTTTGCAAAGTTTGGCAAAGTATTTGCGCAAACTTGCCCTATTAAAGGTTGTATTATCGCAACCGTGCAAATCAAGGATTAACTCGTGACCATATATTGGGGGGTCAGTATCACATGGTTTGGTTTTAGTCATCAATTATTTCCTCTGCCGGTCTGATGCTTTCTTTGGCATCCCTCATCGCCTTTATCGCAACGGCCGTAAACTCACCATGGCCCTCCTTAATAGACTGCATTTGCTGTAACAATCCACGAGCGCCTGCCTCACTATCGTTACCCCGCCCCAGAGTCAGAGTCAGAAAAAGTAATCCCATCTTATTTCTTATGTCATTGTACCTTTCCTTTCTTTCGTTTGGCAAATCTCTATAATTGAGGCCGAATACATCTATACATGCCTGACCTCTATCTGAGCCGTCTTTGGCATGCAATACACCAGTGGCATCTACTTCAATGTGATCGGTCGGGTCTTCTAATACAGGGTGGATCAATAAAGGCTCTTCCTGAACTTCTTCCCCTGGTCGGGTTGCTCTAAACGAACGAACGGGAAAACGAGTATGTTTTCCGATTGCCACATCATCAGAAATATTTGTTTTGCGATTACAAAGAATACAAGACGGCAAGAGATTTTTCCAGTCATAACAAAGCCAATAATATCCTGGATGGTCATTAATATCGTTAAAATCTCCATCACTTACAGCTTTTTTAGGTCTAAAGTGCTCAATGTCTCCATATTGGGTACTTGATATTTTTTTCTCACAGTAGGCGCATTTCCCGTGGAATGGTCCCTCCGGATTTAAATATACATCATTCTTGATATTATAATCTTCTCCCTTATACACTGCGGGTTTGGGGTCCGGCCTACTGCCCTCTTCTACACTCCGATTATGTGCCTCTTGCTCTTGCCGGCATTGGCTACGCCAATTAAGCCAATTATTTGTATTTGGTTCGACAAAATTTATCTTATTCATAACAGTTATGGCCCCTCTAAGAGATCCTTTAATTGACGTTTGATTTCAAAAGCTAATGATTCGTTATTATATTTGTTTGCCTTTGGATTCTTTCTGAGAGTTTCCGATATGGCATCTGATACAACTTGCTCCAGTTCTGTCTCTTGAGAACCTAATTTATTTTCGAGAATAGCGAAAAGCTTCTTGTATTCAGCCTCCTCATCGGAATTCCTTTTTTTACCAGCAAGATATGAATACTTCTGAATCTCAGCTTTTGTCTCGTTGTCACCTGATGTATCCAGACCAAAAAGATAGGAAGTTAACACTTGATCAGCTCTTCGTCCATGAGGAGGTAGGAGCTTGTCACGTCCTATTACATGGTTATCCTCTTGCGTTAAAAGGACTAAACTGCATTTATCGTCAGGCAAATTTGCACTCCCAATTGCGCACAAGGGTGAGTGTGTTGTTGCAATAAATTGAAGATGGGGAAATTGCTCCGCCAGTAATTTGATAATCTGTTTTTGCCAACTGGGATGAAGATGGTGTTCTATTTCATCAAGGAGAACAATTCCGGATAGTTTATTCCTAACTTCTTTAAACAAGTCTTTATCATAGAACATCGCCCACCCCAACATATCTGTCAACCAAGCTAACGTAGCTTGATGCCCATCACCTGTTGAGCCCAAGGGCATAAACTTGCCCCAAGGGCCACTAACCGTAATGCCCTCGAACCCTAGTTTAGTTGATCCTTCCGGCAGCATAAGGATTTTGTCAATCCAACTAAGCAGTTCTTCGGGTTTAACCCCAGTATCTTTAATCCTCCTTAATATAAGCTCTGGGTTTTGAAGAGGAGCATCATATTTGAATAATGTATAAAGGGAGTCAATTGCCGAATATTCGGCATAATCTTGGGTACCATAGGCTCGACGTGCTGCACCATAACCGCAAACAAAAATGTCGTCCCAAGGAAAATTCTCAAGGTTTTCAGGACCTGCTTTTTGCGACACATTTACATTACCAGATTTCGTTCTTTCAAAAATGGTTTTTATCCATCGAGGCGTATCAGTGGTTGTACCTTGCTCAAATTCTATATGGATAACAGCCTTCTCAGGTTCATCTGCTTGTCCACGAACCCACTCACCATAAAGCTCACCGAGAAGACCTGAAGCATTTGTTGCACCCATCAAGGTCATAGCAATGCAACGCAAAATAGTGGTTTTTCCAACACCATTATCCCCCAGAAGCAGCGTCCACATTTTTGACCCTTGTTGCGAAGAAAGGTCAATTTCAATGTGCTCAAAACACCGAATATTTTCAATAATAATCTTTTTTATATACATACTTCTGACCCAAAGAAATCTTTTTGCTGTCGGATTATACATTGAAATGAAAAGCGTGTAAAACTATAATTTGGACTCTGTGGCCAACCGTTAATATGAAAACCGGTCGATAGAAAAGGGTTTAATATGAAATTTCATAGGCAAAGATTGCTGGTTAGTATCCGCGGTAAGAAAGAAGCACTTGCTGCAGTTAAAGGTGGTGCTCAAATTGCAGATGTCGAATACCCTGCCTCTGCTCTTGGGACGCCGTATCCGCTGAATATTCAGGCTGTGCGTAAAGCTATTCCCAAAAGAGTAGCTGTCGCCACCAATATTGGTGAAGAACAAATCAGTCGAGCAAATGCCTGCCAGGCTGCACTTGGCGTTGCTTTGGCTGGAGCAGACATTGTTAAATTAGGTCTGGCTAAAATGCCATTGGGTGAAGCTAAAGATTTTGGCCCTGCCTTGGTTCGAACAGTTAAAAAGTGGTTCCCAAAAAAGCAATGCATCCCAGCACTTTTTGCAGACGAACGATTAGCAAAGTGGTATATCGACCCTATTAAGGACGGTCCAGAGTTGGCGAGGCATATGGAAGCTGATGGGCTTCTTGTGGACACATTCGACAAAGGATTGGGGAAGGGCTTGATGGATTATTACAACCTAAAAGACATTGCGCGTTTTGTGAAGAAGTGTCACGACAGACGGCTGGAAGCTTGGCTTGCAGGAAGCATCGGCTTAGAAGAACTGCCGGGATTATGGGAGGCAGGAGCGGATGTTATCTGCGTTCGCGGCGCTGCCTGCGAAAAGGGTACAGGGCCGGGTCGATTTGGTGAAGTCAAAACTGAACTGGTGAAACAACTTGTAGCAACTATACCATAGCTTATATCAGCATATACCAGAAATCCAGCAACCCCGAATCTGGCTTCGGGACTAACTAATAAGGATTTGGTGGGGCAAGCCCCACCCTACATTTTTTGCCTGCTGGAAATGCAAAAAAAAATGATTATTGATGTTGATAAATATGTGAAAATGAGCAAAAATGAACAAGAGTTCAATCAAAATCGTAAAACTTGCGGGAGTAGCTTGAAACGAACGCTGTGAAGGAGCACCAGCCGGGTATGGATGACAAAGTCGGGATGGAAATAACCAAGGAGGGGAGCTTTGGAATAGTGGCTTTTAAGGCCGCTTGTATTAGTGATATGGAGGGGATAGCCTCTGCTTCCAGGCAGGTGAAGGAATTTATTGAAGAAAATCGTCCGAGCAGGGTGATATTTGACTTTGCAGGGGTTAAATTTTTCTCCTCCGGTGTGCTGGGGCTGCTTTTAGATATACGGGCTAAATTACAGGCGTATAACGGCGAGGTTGTGGTTAGTGCGATAAATCCGCAGCTGCACAGAGTTTTCAGGATAACCAATCTTGATAAGATTTTCAGATTTTTTCCGGACAGGGTAAGTGCCATCGAGGCTGTGAGCATAGATTAAATTATATTTAATTTGAGGGGTAGGTGTTATGTACATTGCGACACAATTTTCGATATTTATGGTCAATAAGCCAGGAGTGCTGGCCCAGTTACTGGGTGAATTTGCAAGAGCTAAGATTAATGTCATAGCGATGACGGTGATGGATTCTGTGGAGCACGGGGTTCTGCGGGTAGTTTTGGCCGAGCCGGAGAAGGCAAGAGAGGTGCTGTCGAAACTGAATACGCCCCATAACGAGACGGACGTTTTGTGCGTGAACCTGACTAATAAATCCGGTGCGCTGGCAACGGTGGCGGAGAAGCTGGCTAAGGACCATATAAACATTTCATACGCATACTGCACTGCGGGTGCAAAAGGCGGAAGAACGACCGGCGTCTTGAAGGTGGCCGACGTGAAAAAAGCGATGCGGGTTATCCAGGAGAACCATAAGGGGGATAGCAAGTCACGACCCCTTATCAGACGCCCGCAGTCTCCAAGGATGTAGTCCCGCACCAATTGTTCTTTAATCGGCAGCCGGATTTTTATTCGCAATATCCAGCAACAAACCGGCGACAATTGGTGTCAGAGCTTGATATAAACTTCGCGCTTAATCTTTCCCGTCGAGGTTTTCTGGAACTCATCTATCTTTATTTCGAGATGCTGCGGTGATATCTTTTCGAAATTGGAAAGCAGGCGGTTTTTTTGCTGGCACTGGTTGATATTTTTCCATATAAGGTTTTTGAGAACTTCGGGTTGTTTTATCAGGTCAGAGTGAGAAAGATTGGTATGGGTTTGTATTGCGTCCCAGGCAGGCTGGACAATTGCTCTGACGGTTTCCTGTGGTATGCCGGCTGAGTCTTTCCAAAGGCCGGGGACGACCAGTATTTCTCTGACATACTGGGCCTGAGAGAGCGCTGATTCAACGAGCTCGGGGTTAACGTTTTTTCCGCCCGGCAGGACAATCACGTATTTTTTACGGCCGGTGATGAGGAGGTCGCCGTCTTTGTCAAGGTAGCCTAGGTCGCCGGTATGCAGCCAGCGGATGGCGATATCGTCTGTGTCGATAACCGACTGGGTGGCTTTGGGATTTTTGTAGTAGCCCTTCATAATGCAGGGGCCGCCGAGGACGATTTCTCCTTTTTCGCCCGTCTGGAGGGTTTGGTTTGTTGCGCTAACGATTTTTACCAGCAGGGTATTGATGGGCTTGCCTACGGAGCCTAATTTCCGGGGACTATCGTTAAGGCCGTAAACAGGTGAGTTTTCGGTGGTGCCATAGCCCTCGTACAGTTTCAAACCCCGTCTCCAGAGCACTTCCAGCACCCATTTTGGCATTGCGGCAGCTCCTGAGAGGAAGAAGCGAAGTGAGGTCCAGCCTTGTTTTTTAATGATGCTCTTGCCGACCAGTTTCGGCAGATAGCGGTCGAGCAGTCTAATGAGCAATTTTTCCTTCTTCTGTCTGGCGATGTTTTCCTCAACATTTTTTGCAAGAACCGTAAAAAGAGCGGGTATCGCAACAAAAATGGTTATATTTTTATCTCTGATAAGCTCGGATATCTGGCGGTATTTATTCGTATAGACATTTGTTGCGCCGACCCAGAAAGGCAGCAGTTTGCCCACAGTCAGGCCGAAAGAGTGGTGGGGCGGGAGAATGTGGCCGAGTTTGTCCTCGCCGGTTATTTTTATCTTTTCTATGGAACCCTGAATATTGGCGATGAAATTCGTGTGAGTCAGCTCAACTTCACGTGGGTCGCCGGTGGTGCCGGAAGTGCACAGGATTATCGCAGTGTCGTCGGCTTTAATTTTTGTGCGAATGTCGTTTAGCAATGCATCAGCAGCGGCGTCCTTGTCTTGCGAAAGACTGTAGAACGGGGTGTCGGTCATTTCGACCAGACCCAGGCCCTGGCTGAAGGTGAACTCTTTTAGCTCCTGTCGGAATGTGGCATCCTGGTAATCGTCAGCCATAACGAGCAGGCGGGTGTCGGTGTGGACGAGGTGATTTATTACCCCTTCAACGGGTCTTTCCGGGTCGATAAGGACTGGGATGCCGCCGGCAAGTATAGTTCCCCACAGAGCGACGTCCCAGTCGATGCGGTTTTTGCCTAATATGGCGATTTTGTCCTTTGGGCGGATGTTCTGGTTTTGAATGAGCCATAATGCAAAGCTTTGTGCCCGTGTCTTTAGCTGCCGGAAAGTGAGTTTCTCCTGCCGCTCTGTTCTAACAATTTCCAGACACTCTTTATCAGGCGGTTTGACTTTACTGAGAGACTCATTAAAGAGGTCGATTAAGGTTCCGAACCTAAGCTGGGTTTGCATATATCCTTATAGCTCCATCCGATAAACTTTCCTTTTCGCGGCCTCCTAACAGCCGCGTAAAAACGCTGTTCTGTCACTTGTGATTGAGGAACTGCCATTGCGAGGCCCGGCGTCGTTTGACGGGCCGTGGCAATCTCAACTTTGTAATGAAGAGATTGCTTCGCTCGCAATGACACTCATCATTCGACCTGTGTCAGAGCACTACCTTGTCAATAATTTATAATGCCCAAAACTTTAACCTTTGCCTCACAAAATAGCAAGAGTTTTCACAAAAACAAAAAGGGCTGGCTATTTCAAGTATAGTTTGCTACAATATAACGCTATGAAACTTACGTATGACCCACGGTATAACATAGGTTATACCAATTGTGTTTATTTACTGCGCTGATGGATGTCATTGCGAGCGGAGCGAAGCAATCTCTTTACCGTTTGTTTTTGAGATTGCCACGGCCACCTTAGGTGGCCTCGCAATGACAGTGAGGCGCTATTATTAAATGCAATTGGTATTATATCCGTTTTTGCGAAAAGCGGGATGAGGTTGAATCGATACGGATAAGTGACGAGCTGGTGGTGGATATGGCACCTGATGGGACGATTTACGGGATTGAGCTTTTGAAGGCCAATGAGCAATTGCAGCGTGAGGATATGGGCGACCTTATCGTAATTAACGAGGTAACCGGTGAACATACCAAACTGCCGCTTATTGGAGGCAAAACAAGTTAAAGTAAGCAGCAGGTTATGTTTTTGGTAAATAGAAAAAGGGCTGGTTATGCCAGCCCTTCGTTTTGCGAATCATACAATTAAGAACCATTTAACTCTCTGTGTTCTCTGTGAACTCTGTGGCTCTTTACTTTGAGTTTTTTGTGCCTGCCCTGAGCCAGGCCGAAGGGCTTTTTTGTGGCTATTTTTTCTCTGTGTCCTCTTTGGCAAATTCTCTCTTTAGTGTCTTGCCGTCAGGCCACGGCACGCCTGCCGTGCCAGGGGTGCCTTCGTGGCGAAAATTTACAACAAAAAAGGCCCGCCTTCGCGTAGCCCGTTATGGCGGGCGAAGAAAGGCCGCAAGTTTTACACCCGCGGCCCTTTTGATTTTGTCATTCCCGAGAAGGCAGAAATCCAAACTTCTTAATTCGAAATTCGTTATTCAATATTCGACATTCACTTACTTCACTAATCCGCTAATCTCCTGATACTCTGTTCTCCTGATAACCTGCCACCTGATAATCAGATTCCCTGATTTCCTATCCTATTTGCCTGGGTTTATAACACGAATCGTGTCTTTGCCTTCAAAGAGCGTCCCATCAGATAGTTCGCCGGTTACTGTCAGTTCCACCTGCTCTGCTGTTCCAATTATTCCCTGGACGGCTGACCTGCTGAACTTGACCATTAAATCTGCTATGCCATCGCTGTCGTAATCCGCAATTGCAGTTGGCTTCGATTCTGCCGGCACCTGCCCATCGAGAATTATAGTGCTTACATCTATGTCAGCCACATCATAACCCTCCGGCAATTCGATATAACAGGTAATCCATTTGCCCTTGCTTTTTAGATTAAGTGTATCGGGGTCTATGTCGATGTTCGCAGCAATGGCGGGAAGCTCGGTGAACACCATAATATTGTCCACATAGCCGAGACCTTCGCCGCAGCCCAGTACGATTGAATTAGACAATGGATACGCAGGGTTCACTGGCAATGTGGCACGATGGATACCATCCACCCAAAAGTCTGCTTGATTGAGGTTTTTATCAAGTTTTACCATTACGTTGATCCACCGTCCCACGTGCTCTGGATAACCCGCTTCTAGGATAGTTGGCATCACTCCTGTGGACCACCAAGTAAATCCAACCAAGCCGGTCCCCCAGATATACCCTCCTTCTACCCTGGATTCCAAAGTGATCCCCAGTGTACCAGTATCATTAGGATTGTTTAACCAGATATGGACATCATACGAGTGGCAACCCATTCGACCGGTTGCCCTGCCCATAATATCAGCAGAGAACCAAACAACCGGATGGGATGGAAGAAGATGGTAAAGCCCGCTCTCCCAACAGCCTAAATTATTGTCCATCTTGGCGCTGTGAGGCGAAGAAACCGACTCTTCTGACGAAACTGTGATATTACCTCCCCAGCGGCCAACCCATCCTCCATATCCACCACCGCTCAGATTTGCTCCATCCGGATAGCTGTCAAAGTCCTCGAAAAATATTGTCTCGAACTGGGCCGGTATTGCTGGCAGACTGATAAAAGTTACCAAAAGCAGAGATATTATTTTGACATTTTTCATCTTTCAACCTCCTCGTTTACTAATGTTCTTTCGCAACAAAATACGTTTGATTTATGTAAAACCGGTTGCTTATGTTGGGAAACGTGGAGATGAACAATTTGTCCATCTTATACCACTCCTCACAAAAACCAACCGGATGTTACCCATTTTAACAGGGAGGGGGTAATTGTCAAGAGAAAAATGGGGAAATTATAGGACTGTTTTATGGATTTTTCATAACTTCTGGAAGACAAAGCAGTTAGACACAAAGGCACTAAGGCACAAAGGGAGTTTTTGGTGAATGGTAAATGGTGAATGGTTAATTTATGATGAATATATCCGAAAGTTTCATATTCTGTTAAAAAGACCATACGTCATTGCGAGCGAAGCGTCCACAAGGGACGCGAAGTGGAGAAATCTATTAAAAAAGCAGATTTCTCGACTCGCCTGCGGCTCGCTCGAAATGACAACCCGCAATGTTTTCAACAGTGCAAAAGTTTCATAAAAGACCTGCTTATTTGGTGCGATTATTGACACCAAGAAGATAATCTGATACTATTAAGTCCACATCAGGTTTATCCGCCATTTGCGTGGCGGAGTTATCTTTGCTGTGACCATTTTCAATTTAGGGATAATACGATGTTCAAAATAACCGGATATATTGAAAAAGACCCTGAGACCGGCCTTTATGTAGGGATTGTTCCAGCAATTCCAGGTGCACATACACAGGCCGAGACTCTGGATGAGCTCCAGAAGAATCTAAAAGAGGTAGTCGAGCTGTGCTTGGAGGAGATGGACTGAAATAGTTATCTGTAAAAATAACATATACTTCCTCTGTATTCCCTCCGTTTTTTGCAGTTAAACAATTTATGTGTTAATTCGTGTAAATCTACGTCTGATTTCTCTGTGAACTCAGCGTTCTTCGCGGTGAGAAATACAGGTTAGACCGCTTGGCAGCAGACCTTGTAGGATTGTTTCTCTCGCTCTGTGGTAAAGGCAACGGGGAGGAATTTCTTTATTATTTCCATATTTGTTAAAAGGTGGGCGGAGAGTTCATTGGTTGTGAAACAGCCGGCTTTTGAGAGTGCTATGTAGATTAAAAGCTGGTCAGATAAGAAGCGGTCAACGGCGGCTCCGCTTGTCAGGAAATCTTTAGCCAGATTGACGACCTCGCTGACTACCTGCTGGGAGGGTTTGCCTCGCATTCCGAAAGCGGTAAATACCGTTGTTCTTGCTAAAGGCGGGCTGCCGCAAAGCCGAATCATCACACAATTTCCCGGCCCATCGGAATCTGTTACCTCGATACGTTCGATTTTTCCTATGTCCAGACCGCTCTGCCGCAACAATTTTTCCTGGCGGTGGGCGATATGTTCGGGGAGCTTCGCGGTGTATATACGGGCGTGAATTTCAAATTGTTCACTTCGCTCACAAAGGTCGATTATTCTATCCGGCTGTTTTTGCCAGGGCTTGCCCGCCAGATTTATCCGCCAGACATTCGGCGGACAAGTGGCGGGCTGGATTTCAAAGGTTATTTTTCCGCCGCCGGCAGGAAAGAAGCCGTGTTTGATTAGCTTGCAATTTGCGTGGAAGCCGGCCGGTGCGATGGCCGGCAAGAAGGTCTCACAAAGAAAATCGAACGGCGGGGCTAATGGATTATGAGTGCCGCCGGTAACGGTAATTGTCGAAGGCCCATCTGTTAAAAATAAAGCGGGCAGGATGGTTTGAATTACTAAAGTTGCTGAGCCGGCGGAGCCAATGTCGAAATGATAATCGCCGCTGTGGACGGGGCCGGGCTGAAAATCCAGTGTCTTTGAGTTGAGAGCGGCTCCATCACAGTGGGCATTACAGATTTGGGAGGCGGCGTGAACGCAGCTTAAATGTTGTTTGGCCAGGCCCGGATTGCGGCGGGCGGCACGGATGTTTTCGATGTGCAGGTTTTTGCCCGTAATGCAGGATAGAGACAGACTTGTTCGTAGTATCTGGCCTCCCCCCTCGCCCGTGCTGCCATCAATAAAAACGGTTTCCATATCAGCCCTCGGCAATATCTATGGTGGCATCCCCGATAACGAGGCAGGAGATTTGCCGGATATCGAGCTGCGGAGCTTTGAGGACTACGGTGTTTTTGTCGGGTTGCCATTCAGTTATTATACCTATCGCCACGTCGGTACCATCCTGGTTTCTCAATGCGGCTATGTGAGAGACGGGATTATTGCGGCTTGAATTCCAAGTTACCTGGACTGCCATGTCACTTAGGTTTATGTTATGAAGGAGCGAGTTTTGGAAGTATTTGTTGAATTGGCTTTGCCGATAGGCTCGCCTATCCTGCGGTGATTTGGCTTTTATTTGTGGCGGGGATTTGACAAGCTCAAGATGTGGGCCGAGGCGATGTAATCCGGCAAGGATGTCACTTAGCTCATTGTTACGCTCTACCGCCAAAATCAACTTCGGGTTTAATACTCGCTGGACCGTCCACCATAGAGCGCTTGCTGCGGGGCCGGTGATAAAGCCCGGCGTATCGACTATTATCAGCTCTGTAACTTTTGATGCTTGCTCGACAGACTGGATGATGGCAGCGGTCAACTGGAGCAGATGACCGACCGGCGTTACATCACCGACGAAGCTGATGCTGGCGGTGGGAAGCTGCCATAAGTCTCCCCGCGTCTTCCTGTCGGAAGACAGGAGCGGGGGCGGATTAGTGGCAACGGCCCATCCGACCGTGGTGGGGGGTCCGATATGGGATTGTCCGATGTCTGCATCGACAATGCCGATGGGCCGGCTGGGAGCTAATCGCTTTGCAAGGGCCGCTGCAAGAGTAGTTTTGCCGGTATCGGCGGCGCCGAGAATCAGGCACGTGCCTATTTGTATGAGGTTCCGGCTTATAAGCTTCTGTGCAATGTTGTCTGCCCAATCCTGTGACATTGGCGTTGCCTTGTAATTATTTGCGATAGTAGCCTACTGCGACCATATAGATAGGTTCGAGATGCCCCGGCAGTGACAAAACCTTGCTAACAGAATCATCATCGAAAGCGCCAACGGCGACAGAGCCAAGCCCCAGGGACTCGGCCTGGAGGTGGACGTTCTGGGCGGCGTGGCTGGCCTCCATATAAACGTAACGAATGCCGCGCTCGCCGTAGCGCCTGGTTGTTCTGGCAAACTCGGCGGCGAAGACCAGCGTCAGCGGAGCTTCTTCGATAAAATTTTGTCCCCAGGCGGCGGAGGCAAGTGCGGCGCGGAGGTCCCGGTCTGAGTGTTTTTCGAGCGAATGTTTGGCAGGCAAATAGCGAAACAGGCCCTGGTCGGTAGCTACAAAAAGCTCCAGAGGATAAGTTGCACCGGCTGAGGGTGCGGTGCGATATCTGCTGGCGGGGTCCTGTCCCTGGGCTGCCCAGCATAGTTGGCCGATTTGCTCGGGCGTAAGAGACTGCGGCGAAAAATCCCGCCGGGACCGCCGGGCGGCTATCGCCTTCTCCATCGCCATCGGGCCATTTTGGTTCGGCTTAGGAAGTGCTATTATCATGCCCATTGTTAATTGATAATTTTCTATTTATTCTTGATTATTGTTTTTAGATTTCTGTTGTTTTTTCAAAACGATAATCAATTCTATCAGGCAGGATAAACCATTTCCATCCTTAAACCTTTGCTGGCGGATATGAATCCTGTCTTTGAAAATCTGCCGCAAGAGCGCCCCCTGCCACTATGGGATTAAGGTGCGGCTGAGCGATAAGCTGCTGACCATCAACAGCATCAATCACAATGGTCGCGGCCAGAACATTTTGTTCGGCGACGGTAATGTGGCATTCATAAAAACACGCAGTATCGGTATCACTGACGATGATATATTCACGCTACATGGTATGGGTCGAGGCTTTGAGGTTAAGGGTTGCGAGGTTCCTTCCTGCGAAACGGACGCCTTCCTCGCACCGTAACTTGTGGCTCGTGAAGCGTTCAGCGTATAGTATTTAGGACAATTTCGGTCAAGAAATAGCCGCAGAGGGCACAGAGATAAATATAAATTGTTTTTCTCCGTGCTCTTTATAGGTGGCAAATCAAAAGCTTGTGTTAATCGGTGTTAATCCATGTCTAACCTATGCTGTGTCAACACTCGAGCGGCCGAAGACATCGCACGAATAACATCCCACAATGACTACTCCGCCGAAGTACCTGTGGCTACGAAGGCAGACACATTATCGACATATCAAAAAGCTAAATCTAATCGAAAAAAAATAACTGGCTGTTTTTGTCACCTTCCACCTACAAAGCACAACGAAGACATTGGCTCGGCGATTTCCATCGAAAAGAGAAAAGTCAATACGGTGCAAGATTCGTTTGGCTTTTACAAGAATAAAAGGCAGGTCAGCGGGGTGATAATGTCGTCCTGGGCATATTGTCAAGCTGGTGTATAAGCTTGCTAATGGCTTGTTGAGCGGCTCGAAAATAGCTTGCCTTTGGCATCGAAACGCCTTGACTAAGGTCCGGCCGAGGCTCAATGCCGTCGGCGATTCCCAGCACAATTGGGTTGGCGTTTTCTTTAGCAGAGAGTTTAGCCGCGATTCTTACCTTTGCGATTCTTACCGGATCTCGAATCTCCGAGGTCTTGACAATACACACTATCAACTCAGCCGGTTCATTCGGATCAAGTTCAAATCCCCGAGCATTGAGATTATTTATAAGTTTCTGCTGGCAAAAAGTCTGCACGTCTGCATTAACGCCAGACTCACAGTGAAAAACAAGGCGAGCACGTGTTGGAATAGTTTGGCCGGATAAGATATCCCAGTTTGTTATGTCAAACTTGAAGTCTGAGTGTGCTTTGCTAACAAACTCCGGCGGAAAGTTCTTCTCCAGGTAACTTTCCTGTACACTGCATCCGTACAACGGCAATATCAACAGAACCAATATTACCGAATCTCGGCACAAAAGGTTACTTTTCCGGGGATTGCCGAAAATCATTAGGAACAGTCTCCAGCTTACCTTATCTTTGTTTCCGGTCCGAAACCTAAGAACCACGTTTCGCTATACGTGGCCTTGCCAACACCTTGTTTCTTTATCACCATCTGACCGGTGGTTTTCGTGAAGCTTAGCTGAACATCGGCCTTTACCTCTTTCCACTTCCAGAAGAGGAATTCTCCGTCAGCCGGGTCTGTGCCTGCTACGTTTATGAAGCATGAAACTATCGAATTTGCTCGAGCAGGGTCATTGACAATAGTTGCACCTATAGTTTCCAGTTCGGCTAATACAGTTCCGTTAACGTGCTGTTTACCCAGGTCCGCAGCTCCGACGGCTTTGACATCGATATAGATTTTATCTGAGCCCAGGAAGAACTCGTTTATGCCGGCCTGCTCGACGGCTCTGACTGTAGCTTCGTTTAAGGCTCTTTGCTGCATCGCAGATAAAACGCCTACATTGGTCGGAGGCAGTATCTTTGTCGTGCTGCAGCCAGCCGCGGTCATTATGACTAAAGACGCCAACGAAACAAACACTGCTTTTACAAACCTTTCCATTAAAACCTGCATCCTTTTACCTTTCTGAATAGGGTAATGTTTCCCGCCATTACTATCGAACAGTAATCACCTGCAGCCAGAGGTGTCGAAATAATCACTTCGTAACTTCGACAACTACGATTTAGTACAAATAACACAATCAGTGTGAGCCGTCAATCAAATTTGTGCATTGAGCATCAGATTTTTCTTTCGCTTAAAACGCACAGTTAAGTTAGGCGTAAAAAGCCTGTGGATGCATCGGCTGCGCTCCGTTCGACAGGCTCACGGCCCGAGCTTGTCGAGGGCAGGACAAGTTTCGCGGGAATGACAATCATCAATTGAGTTGTGACGAAGCGCTATGTCGGTCTTTTGGTTTGAGGTTAAGGGTTGCGAGGTTCCCTCCTGCGAAACGGACGCTTTCCTTGCACCCTGACTTGTAGCTTGTCCGCCGAAGGCGGATTCATCGTTAGTTCATATTTCATTGTCCGTAGTTCGTTGTTTCCGTCATAGGCGGGCAAAATCGTCAATCGCCAATCGTAAATCGTCAATTCTGTACGCTATCCGCTATCTTTCCTCGAGCCAATGGAATGCCATAATTGCGAAGTCGAAGAAATTTACGACGCAGTCGCCGTTAATATCGCCCGCTACAATAATCTCACAAACAGGTTCCCCAAAATACGATTTACTTGCCTCGGATGTGCCGCCATAAGCACCCATATTTATAATGCCACCATTGGGAAAAGGTTCAAGACTAATCGGGGACATCGGATCGCCAGCATCAATACAGGGACTTGTGACATTGTCTTTGACCCATGTTTGGCTCTTTGGCTCCCATCGGCCGGCCTGCGATTTGAGGTGATAATCGCCATCCACCCAGAAATCGTCATTTGGATCCCACGGCGTTCCGTTCGGATCCCAGTGGCCTGAGTCTGCATAGCATGGGTCGGCATCAATGTTTCCATCAGCCCAGTTGAGCTTACAACCTGGGCCAACGTAAACTGCTTCACGATTGCCCAATACTGTGCTGTAGCAGACCGTAATTGTCGAAGGCTCGGAGCCAGTCGAGGTCTCTTTCAGCGCGATTTGTGAACCGTTTGGGGCCGTGTTGCCCCACAGAATACAATTTCTAAGTATTGCATTGCCGCCAAGAGAGTTGCATACCCCCCCACCCCCTTGGCCTGCTCGGTTCCCGGCGATGGTGCAGTTGGTGAGTATTGGCGTACAGCGTGTGTTCTGTATCGCGCCCCCATATTGTCTGCGGGCCCGGTTGGCAATAAATGTACAGTTCGTTATTGCTGCATCGGTCTGGTAGTTGCTAACACCGCCAGCATCAGCATTAGCCAGATTCCCGTTGAATATGCTATCGGTGATTGTGGAAATGCTTCCCCAATTGGACACTCCACCGCCGAGGCCCCCCAGGTTTGAACTGAATGTGCAATGGATTACGAATGTGGTGCTCCGCTCATTCTCCACGGCCCCTCCCATGATACCAGAGTTTTCCGTGAACAGGCAGCTCGTCAATGCTATGTTGGTCACACGACTATTGTATATGGCACCGCCTGAGTCCGCAGAGTTTGCGGTGAAGGAACAGTTGGTAATTACGTGGTTGCCTTTCTCGTTAAAGATGCCGCCACCACGTCCGTCAGTTGTTGAGTTGTGGGTGAACGTACAATTTTCTAACTTTGTACTGCTCTTGTCGTTGTAGATCCCACTACCGGTTCCAGGCGAGCAGACGTCCCCCCAACAAACAGTAAATGTAAAATTGCGGTCAAAAAGGGTATGGGTTATTAGGGGGCTGCCCTCATTGTTGTAAATTGCACCACCATAATTTGCGGAATTTCCCCGAAAGGTGCAGTTGGTTAGCGTGGGGCTGCCGGATTTGTTGTACATGCCACCGCCGGCTTCGTGAGGTGAAGTAAATGGGGAGCTTTCATTTGCGTATCCGCCAGTGATCGTAAACCCGTCCAGCACAGCCGTTGCGTCTGTTCCGCTACCAGTAACTACATGGTAGCTATTTTCTGCTCTTGCAGGATGACCTAGTAGGTCTTCAGGATTGGCCACATCAACGTCATTGCCGTTCAGGTCTCCGCTGAGGATAGTTTTGTATGCGTCAATATCTCTGGCATTGGGGTCTGCAGCGCCTGCGCCGGCGTAGCCGCCGCGAATCGCAACGCCGCTCTTGATCTGGAAGGTTTCCACCCGCCCGAGACTGGGCCGGTCGCTCAGGACGAACTGGTCGGGCTTGTAGATACCCTGGGCGACACGGATATCATCCCCAACCGAGGCCATCATCAGAGCATCTTGCAGATATTTATAAGCATCCCTCCAGCTTGACCCGTCATTCGCCCCCGCCGCATCAATGTCAACATAAACGGTTCGTCCGGCATACGTGCTACCACATAGCGCCAGTAAGAACGCAGATATTGTCATCCAGGTCTTGAAATTTATTTTCCTGAGCATTTGTAGTCCTCCTGCAAAGAATTATGGTTATCCGGCGAAAACTGCGCAATATTGTATCAGATTTGCAGGGTTTTGTCCAGAAGTTTCGCTTTGTTATGTCGGTCTTTTGGTTTTGACCCAGCTTTTGATTTTAGCGAGTGGGAGAGTGTTGATGACGTCCGGCTTTGTCACCCAGCCGCGTCCGGCGGTTGCGACACCGAAACCCATCAAAGCAAGGCCGCCAGTGCTGTGAGCATCGGTTCCGATGGAGAGCTTAACCCCTGCCTCGATTGCCATTTTGCAGTGGGTGTCCTTGAGGTCGAGCCGGTATGGGTTTGCGTTGACCTCGAGGGCGGTATGCGTTTGGGCGGCATGCTTGATTACGGCGGCGATGTCAATGTCCATCGGTTCGCGCTGGCCAATAAGCCGGCCTGTCGGGTGGGCGATGCAGTTGACGTAAGGGTTGTCCATCGCTTTCAGTGTGCGGGTGGTTACCTTTTCACGCGGGCTGGAGAGGCCGGAATGTATCGAGGCAATTACAAAATCCAGTTCAGCAAGTATCTTGTTATCGAAGTCGAGTGAGCCGTCGGCGAGGATGTCAACCTCGCTTCCGGCGAGGAGGCTGATGCCTTTTAGCTTTTCGTTGAGCTTGCGGATTTGCTCAATTTGCCGGGCGAGCTGTTTGGCCGACAGGCCGTTGGCGATTGCTGAGGAGTGCGAGTGGTCGGTGACGCAGATATATTTGTAGCCAGCATCTTTTGCGGCTTCGGCAAGCTGCGATATGTCACTACTGCCGTCGGATGCGTTTGTGTGGAGGTGGAGGTCGCCTTTAATATCTTCGAGCATAATCAGTTCGGGGAGAGAATGGGTCTTTGCGGCCTCGATTTCGCCGCGGTCTTCACGCAGGAGCGGACTGATATAATCAAGGCCGAGCTTCTGGTAAATTTCTTCTTCAACCGGTCCTGCGACCATTTTGCCTTCCTTGAACAGACCGTATTCGTTTAATTTTAACTTTGCTTTTACGGCGATTTCTCGTAGGTGCACGTTGTGCTGTTTTGAGCCGGTAAAATACTGTGCCGCGGCGCCGAAACTTTTTTGGGGGACGACACGGACATCGACATGGACTGGAGCGGTTTCAATCTGGATAATCGCTGAGCCTTTTGTCGGCCCGGCTGCGAGAACCTCCTGAACAAAGGGTGCAGTGGTGAACGCCTGTATGATTTGCTCGGGTGTTTTTTTACCCGCCGTCCGTATGGCGGGCTTACCCTTGCCGGCGGCGATGAGTATATCGACATCGCCGATAGTTTCAGCACATCGCCGCAGTGAGCCGGCGGGTTGAATTTTCTGGATGCCGGACAGGTTCCGGAGGAATTCGCTAACGATTTCCGCTGCCTCGAGGGCCTGGTCGAGGCGGATTCGGCCTGTGGACTTTTCGAGGAATTCGATGCCTTTTGCGATTGCTGCTGCCTTTTTGTCGCCAAAGCCGGGCAGTTGCGCGAGGGCGCCGCTCTGGATTACATTTTTGAGTTCGGCGATGGTGGTAACTTTCAACTGTTCATAGACCGCCTTTACGCCTTTTGGTCCTACGCCGGGGATTTCGAGCAACTTCAATAGCGTTGGCGGAATTTTGGTAAGCAACTGCTGATGGGCGGTTATTGTGCCTGTTTTTACGAACTCTTCGATTTTGGCCAAGCTCGATTTTCCGATGCCGGGTGTTTCTGCGAGCTGGCCGGTTGCAAGGAGGATTTCAACATCCATCGGCATATCAGCAAGAACACGGGCGACCTTACGGTAGCTATTGATGCGGAAGGGGTCCTCGCCGAGGATTTCCATAATGTCAGCCATTTCGTAGAAAAGCTCACTTATTGCGGTGTTTTTCATAGGGTTGATTATATCCGTGCGGCGTTAAAATCAAGACATTTTCGATTTGCGATTTTCGATAAGGGTCTATCGGGTATAATGTAGCGATAAAAAGTTGTCCGGAGACGTTACCCTAAGCGAAGGGTCTGGCTTCAAAGAGGAGATTCCTCCCCTTCGACTTCGCTCAGGGCTAAAGGCTGTGCTCGGAATGAGCTCATCGGAGCATTGCGATACGAATAACATAAACAACGATGCCCAACAATAATTCTAATAATGTAGTTGGTGTCAAGCATATTTTTCGTGCGTTGCGGCATAGAAATTATCGCCTCTTTTTTGGCGGGCAGAGTATATCTCTGGTCGGCACGTGGATGCAGCAGGTAGCAATGAGCTGGATGGTGTATCGCCTCACTAATT